>Ga0070693_100000955_pt1 | contig 12824 bp, 17 predicted proteins | sample KBSK1103metaG_FD_65472 | JGI IMG/M metagenome (GOLD analysis project Ga0070693, IMG submission 65472) | Corn, switchgrass and miscanthus rhizosphere microbial communities from Kellogg Biological Station, Michigan, USA - KBS K1-10-3 metaG | ecosystem: Host-associated > Plants > Roots >...
GCGTTCGTCTGGGCCCTTGTGTTCGGCCTCTACATCTGGCTCGGCGGCCTCGCCGTCGGCGTCGCGGGCGGCACCGCGTTCATCTTCGGCGCGCTGATCGGCTTCCTGGTCTTCCTGCTCGTGATGGCCTACGGGGCCGGTGCGCCGGCTGCTCAGCCGCGGCGCGCCGACCGGCGCTGAGAGCCGGAGAGCGCGAACACCAGCACGCGGGCGAGCTCCGCGCCGACCTTCTCGCGTAGCCGCTCGAAGACGGGCTTGCGCGCCGGCGCGGCCTCGGCGCAGTGCGCGAGGAGCAGGTCGATGCGCTTCGGGTCGCGGCGATCGAGTGCGGCGCTCATCCCTCGTCGTATCGGCCCCGGTCCAGCCCGCTTCATCCCTCCCGGGAGGGACGGGATCGAAGCGGGAGACAGCTGCTACTCGATGCGGATGGGCTCGGCGTCGCGGTCGCGAGCGGCCTCGTCCTCGTACCCGGCCTCGCGCTCCTCGCGCGCGGTCGGGTGGTCTTCGGGCGGAGGAGCCGCGCCACCGGCCGGAACGGCGGCAGCGCGCCTGCGCCGGCCGAACGGGCCGTACGCAGCAGGCCCGGACGTGTCGAACGTGAAGCCGAAGACGAGCCCCACGCCGAAGGCCAGGACAGCGACGTACTCGGTCAGGTCCCTGACCAGTCCGAGGATGCCGATGTCGTCCGACCAGTTGAGCACGTGCGCGCGGAACCAGTTCCCGTCCGGCTGATGGGCGACGACGACCCATCCCGCCGCGATCAGCACCGGGATGAACCCGATCAGGAACACGTTCAACGACAGTCGCGGCCAGCCCCACTTCGTCCAGCCGCCGAGGATCTGCGAGAACGCCATCACGAGCCCTGCGGCTGCGATCAGCCCGTAGACGGCCCAGTAGCCGCCGTTGCTGCCGTCGTCGACCTGGGTTGCGAGCCAGATCAGCAGGCCCGCGACGGCCGCGCCGAGCAGCGTGATCGTTCCTCGTGTCAAGCCGTACATGGCACCACCTCCGCAGCGTCTGTACCCCCGCCGCGAGATGTGAACCGTGGCTACCGGAGGTTGAGCCTGCGGCTGTCGAAGCTCGCGGAGTAGAGCTCGTCGACGAACTCCTCGACCACGCGCTCGATGTCCGCGGCGAACACGTGCGCGACGACGCCCACCTCGCGATCGTTGTGGAACGGCACGTCGAGGTGCTGCTCGCTCACGAGGTTGATCGAGACGCTTCCGCAGACCGGGCAGCGGACGGCGAGCCCGATCTCTTCTCCCCCGTCCGCCGGCGCGAGCACAAGGAAGGCAGACGGGAACACCGGCCGCGGCCGCTCCTCGGCGTAACAGTAGAAGCTCCACGGCCAATCGCCGGCCTGGATGCGGCGCGCGGCGAGGTCGGCGAGCTCGGCCTCGAGCGGATCGATCGTGTCGGTCATCAGGTTCACGAAGCTCGCGTTGCCGCTCAACCCGAGCGGCGCCCAGTCGAGCTCGTCGTGGGGCACGAGGCCGGGATGCTCCTCGCCGCACGCGCAGCCGAAGTCGACTTCGAACACCGCCGGCTGCGCCGGCCCCGGAAGCTGGTTCAGCCGCCGGAACGAGGAGAGCGCGACGCGAGCCTCCCCCCGCTCCGGGCACGGGAACGTGTACCGGGTCGTGAGCGCGTCGTACATGACACCGTTCTAATCGGCATCCCGGACGGCGAAACGGAGGGTCTAGTAGTGAATCAGCGACTCGACGTCGTAGCCGTCGAGGTGCTTGCGGCCTTCGAGGAAGTCGAGCTCGATCACGAACGCGACCCCCACGATCTCGCCGCCGAGTTGGGTGGCCAGGTCGCAGATCGCCTTCGCGGTGCCTCCCGTCGCGAGCACGTCGTCGTGGACGAGCACGCGCTGCCCGTCGCGGATCGCGTCCGCGTGAAGCTCGAGGGAGTTCTCGCCGTACTCCAGCGCGTAGGTCGCACTCACGGTCTTCCAGGGCAGCTTCCCGGGCCTGCGCGCGGCCACGAAGCCGCACCCGAGCCGGCACGCGAGCGCCGCGCCGAGGATGAAGCCGCGGGCTTCGGCGCCGAGGATCACGTCCGGCTTGCGCGGCTCGACCCACTCCGCCAGCAGGTCGAGCGTCTCCTGCAGCGAGTCGGGGTCGGCGAGCAGCGGCATGATGTCCTTGAAGACGATCCCAGGCTCCGGGAAGTCCGGGACGTCGCGGATCTTCGCCTTCAGCCCGTCGACGCCCATCAGTGGGTGGCGACCTCGCGCAGGTCGCGCCAGAAGAGGAGCGTCGAGAGCTCCTGTGCCACCTCGGCGAGGCTCTGCAGCTGCTGGACCGCCGCCTCCCGCCGCTCGGCGTTCCGCGAGCGCAGCGACGGCGCGACGAGCTGCTCCAGCAGGCCGGCCTCCCGGTCGGCCGCGGTGCGGAAGGTGCGCAGGTGCCGCGCCGAGATCCCGAACCGCGCCAGCTTCGAGCAGGCGACCGCGATCTCGACGTCTCCAGCCGGATAGAGCTTCTCGCCACCCTCGCGCCGCGGTTGCAGCAGGCCGTACTCCTCCAGCTCGCGGGCGAGCTCCGGTGTGATCGCCGCGCGCTCGCAGAGCTCGCCGAGGTCGAGCTCGACGTCCGGGTCGGCCAGGCCGACGGCTCGGCGGCGACGGCGCTCCTTGCCCGGCCCCGACGGCGAGGCGAGCTCCTGGCGGATCACCCGCAACGGCAGGAACTCGTCGCGCTGCAGGCGCAGGATCGTCTCGAGGCGCTCGACGTCGTCCTCGCTGAAGAGCCGGTAGCCGCTCTGCGTGCGTCTCGGCGCGAGCAGGCCCTGATCCTCCAGGTAGCGGATCTTCGAGATCGAGATGTCCGGGAACTCGGCCTGCAGCCGCCGGCAGACCGTGCCGATCGTGAGCAGGCGGGAGCTGATGGCCTCGGCGGTGCTCATTTCTCCACGAAGCTCAGCTTGTACTTGCCGATCTGGAGCTCGTCGCCGTTCTCCAGCTTCCCCGACTCGATGCGGCGGCGGTTCAGGAACGTCCCGTTCAGGCTCCCCTGGTCCTCGATGAAGAACGCGTCGTCCTTGCGCACGAGCACGGCGTGCTTGCGCGAGACCGTGACGTCGTCGAGGAAGACGTCACAGTCGGGCGACCGGCCGATCGTGGTCCGCTCGCCCTGTGGGACGAAGTGCTCGCCGGAACGGCCGCCGCCCGAGCGCACGACGAGCGCCGGCCCCTCCGCGCCGAGGTCCTCCAGCGTCAGCGCGCCCGCGTCCTCCTCTTCCTCGGGCGTGTAGCTCATGGTCGTCTCCGAGCCCGCCTCGTCCTTGACCAGAGCGGCGCCACAACGCGCGCAGAAGTTGGCGGCCTCCGGGTTCTGGAACCCGCACTCGGGACAGTAGACGTGACTCATCTACCCCTCGTTCGGCGGGGCTGCCTTGCCGGCGAGGATGGCGGCGAGGCGGTCGACGTCGACATCCTCGAGCACGCTCTTCCCCCCGGTCTTCTGCAGCCGCGCCTGCAGCTCGGCCCGCAGCAGGTCGATCCGCCCGTGCAGGATCCGCCGGCGGTACGAGACTTCGAGCTCTTCCTTCGTCAGATCGTCGATCAGCTGCTTGAGATCGTCGTCCGAGAGCGAGGCGAGATCGGGAAACGGTTCCACGTGAGCCTTTCGTCCGCTGGCGGGAGCTCTACAAGTCAAGCAGACCCTGCCCGAAGGGTCAACCTCAGCTTTAGGCTCGGGCGGCGGCCGCGGCGCCCTCCGACTCCATGATCCCTTCGACCATCCCGCGCAGCTCCGCCTCGAGCTCGGCGGACGCCTCGTCGGTTGCACCCTCGGCGTAGATGTGGACGAGCGGCTCGTCGGGATCGGGCAGCAGCTGCGCCCAGCCGCGCTCGTCGAAGACCTTGATCCCGTCCAGCAGGTCGACGTTCCGGTCGCGCAGGCGCTCGGTCAGCACGCGCATCACGGCCCCCTTCAGCGCCCACGGGCAGGGCACTTGCCGGTGGACGAGCGTGCTGGCGGGCAGCTCCGCGACGAGCTCGGAGAGCGGCCGCTCCACCGGCGCCAGCAGCTCGAGCAGCTTGCAGAGGCTGGCGGCCGCGTCGTAGGCCGGCAGGAACTCGGGGAAGACGTAGCCGCCGCCGACGGCGCCGGCGAAGATCACGTCGTCGCCGGCCGCGGCCTTCGTCAGCTCGGCAAGCGAGGCAGGTGTGCGGATCACCTCGAGGTCGCTCCCCTCGACCAGCTCGTCGACGTGGCTCGTGACCGTGATCGGGAACGCGAGCTTCCCGTGCCGCCCGTCGGAGCTCATCAGCCGCAGGAACAGCAGCAGCGCCTGCTCGACCGGGATCTCGCGGGCCTGCTCGTCGATCAGGAACAGCCGCTCCCCTGCCCGGTCGAAGACCACGCCGAGATCGGCGCCGATCGCCGAGACCAGGCGCTTCGCCTGGCCGACCGCCTCGCGCAGGCCGGTCGGCGGCTCGCCGGCGTCCGCGGCGAAGCCGTGCGCGCTGACCGCCTCGACCCCGAGCGGGCCGAGCAGCAGCGGCAGGACGTACGAGGTGGCCGAGTAGCCGTAGTCGACGACGATGCGGTAGCGACGGCCGCGGATCGCCTCCCGGTCGAGGCCCGCGAGCAGGTCCTGCGCGTAGCTCTCGCGCACGCGCGCCGGGTACGTGACCGAGCCGACGGCGTTGAAGGCGGCGCGGCGCAGCTCGAGGCGCGTGTAGTGCTTCTCGATCTCCTTCTGCAGGCTCGCGGTCAGCTGGATCCCGGGCTGCTCGTAGAAGCGGATCTCCAGGACTTCGGGGTCGCTGATGCTGACCCCGACGTGGAAGCCCGCGTCGTAGCCCTCGCTCTTCAGCAGGTGGCGACTCACGGACGCCGGGATCACGCGCAGGTCGGCGACGCTCACGCCGGTCGAGTTGAGGCCGGAGATCATCGCCCGTTTGATCATCCGGCACGCGGCCGGCGACTCGCGACTCGCCACCACCCGCGCGCCGCGCTTGAGCGCGGTACCGAGCGCAGCGGCCAGGCGCACGGCCGTCTCGGGCGTCAGGTCGACGTTGACGAGCCCCGAGACGCCGTCCTTGCCGAACAGGTTCGTGGAGGCGCGCGACTCCCAGATCAGGCTCTCGTGGATCTGGGAGCCCGTCTCGACCTCCTTGTACGGGTAGATCCGGACTTGCGGCAGCACCGCGCTCTGCGCGCCGAGCGTGACCTCGTCGCCGATCGCGGCGCCCTCGTGGACGTGCGCATGCGCGCGGATGTCGCAGGCCCGGCCGACCACGGCGCCCTCGACGCGGGCGCTGCGCCCGATGTGCGTGGCCGCGTCGATCACCGAGCGCTCGGTGCGGGCGCGCTCGAGCAGCGTCACGCTCGAGCCGAGCACCGAGTAGGCCCCGACCGATGCGTCGGGCGCCACGCGGCAGTAGTTGCCGAGGTAGGCCGGTCCCTCGATCGCGTCGAGGTCGTCGACCTCCACCCCCTCCCCCAGCCAGATGTTCCCGCGCAGGCGGATGCCGCCGATGTCGAGCTGCACCCGCTCGTCCAGCGCGTCGAAGTTCGCCTGGCGGAACTGGTCGAGGTTGCCGATGTCCTGCCAGTAGCCGTCGAGCACGTGGCCGTAGAGCGGGCGGCCCATCTCGAGCAGCAGCGGGAAGAGCTCCTTGGAGAAGTCGTACGGCCCGTCGGCCGGCACGTGGCTGAGGGCCTCAGGCTCGACCACGTAGATGCCGGTGTTGATCGTGTCGGAGAAGACCTGGCTCCAGGACGGCTTCTCGAGGAAGCGCTCGATCCGGCCCTCGTCGTCGGTGACGACGATCCCGAACTCGAGCGGGTTCTCGACCGACTTCAGGCCGATCGTGACGGCGGCGCCCTTCTGCTTGTGCGTGTCGATCAGCTCGGTCAGGTCGACGTCGCACAGCGCATCGCCCGAGATGACCAGGAACGTCTCGTCGAGCCGGTCGCTGGCCAGCCGCACCGAGCCGGCCGTCCCGAGCGGCGACTCTTCCACCGAGTACTCGATGTTCAGGCCGAGGCTCTCGCCGGCGCCGAAGTAGCCGCGAATCGCCTGCGGCATGAAGGCGACGGTCACGATCACGTCCTCGAGCCCGTGCTTCCGCAGCAGCTCGAGAATGTGCTCCATGCACGGCTTGCCCACGATCGGCACCATCGGCTTCGGCTGGTTCGAGGTCAGCGGGCGCAGGCGCGTGCCCTCCCCGCCGGCCATCACGACGGCCTTCACGTGGCCACCTCCCGCCTCGCCTTGAGCAGGTAGCCGCCGAGCGCGATCGCCGCGAGCACGACGCCCGCCCAGAAGATCCAGAGTGGCCAGTCGGTCCCCTCGTGGGTCACCATCACAAAGGCGAGCGACGCGTAGAGCAGCCACGTCGCCGCCTTGCCGGCGAGGTTCACCGAGAAGTCGTACCCGCGATCCACGACGAGCTTGTACCCGGCGACGAGCGCCACGTCACGTGCGGGGATGGCGAGGGCGATCCACGGCAGGCGTCCGGCGTGCCACAGCAGGATCACGGCCGCGTCGATCATCAAGCGGTCGGCCAGCGGGTCGGCGATCTTGCCGAAGCCCGACTCGACGTGCCAGCGCCGAGCGAGCCAGCCGTCGATCTGGTCGGTGACCCCCGCGACTCCGAACACGATCGCCGCGGGCCAGCTGTGACCGCCGTCGGCGCTCAGGAGCAGCACGACGAACACCGGGATCAGCGCCAGGCGAGCAATCGTCAGTGCGTTCGGAAGCTTGGCCAGCGCTGAGGCGGCGCCTGCGCCGCCGTTTGGAAGGTCGTGCCGGCCGTGCCGGCGCGACCGTTTACGACGGATCGCGCGTGCTGCCATGGTGGAAGGATACGGGGGTGGCGGAAACCCTTTCCCTTCCTGGCTTCGTCAACGCCCACTCGCACGCGTTCCAGCGCGCGCTCCGCGGCCGGACGGAGGGCGACGACTTCTGGGGCTGGCGCGACGCGATGCTCGAGCTCGCGGAGTCGCTGACGGTCGAGCAGGTGCGCGTGGGCTACGAGCAGGTGTACCGGGAGATGCTGAACGCCGGCTACACCGCGGTCGGCGAGTTCCACTACCTCGGCGCCGCCGAGGCGCACGCCGCCGTCGAGGCCGCCTCGGAGGCCGGCATCGAGCTGGTGCTTCTGCTGGCCGCCTACGGGCGCGGCGGGATCGACCGGTTCCGCCAGGGCTCGCCTGCCGAGTACCTGGAGCAGCTCGAAGAGCTCCGGGCCGCCGGGGTACGCGTCGGACTGGCCCCCCACTCCGTGCGCGCGTGCCCGCGCGACTGGCTCGAGGAGCTCGGGCGGTACGCGGCCGCCGAGAGCCTGCCGTTGCACGTCCACGCCTGCGAGCAGCCGCGCGAGATCGAGGAGTGCCTCGCCGAGCACGGCCTGCGTCCGATCGAGCTCCTGGCCGAGACGGGCTGCCTCGGGCCGCACACGACCGTCGTCCACGCCACTCACGCGGACGCCCACGAGCTAGACCTGCTCGCCGAGGCGGGCGCGCGCATCTGCGTCTGTCCGACGACGGAGGCCAACCTCGGCGACGGCTTCGCGCCGGTGCAGGAGCTCTGCGAGCGCGGGATCGGCATCTGTGTCGGCTCCGACTCGAACGTGCGGATCGACCCGCTCGAGGAGCTGCGTGAGCTGGAAGGGATCGCCCGGCGCCGGGCGGGCAGGCGCAACGTCGTGTCGGTCTCGAGCCTGCTCTGCTTCGGCGCCGACGAAGGCGCCGCCGCCCTTGGCCTCGAGCAGTGGCCGGACGTCGAGGTCGACCTGGAGCATCGATCGCTCGCCGGCGTCGAGGACGTGCACGCCGGCCTGGTCTTCGGCAGCTCGGCGGACGTCTTCGTGTAGCGGGCGTGCGGAGCGCAGCGGCTGCGCTCCGCACGCCTGGAGCTATGCCCGCGCGCCTCGCATGAAGAAGGCGATCAGCCAGACCAACGCCGCGATCACGGCGAGGATGAACAGCCACTTCACGACGAAGCCGAGCCCGATGAACAGGGCGACGATCAGGGCGAGAATGATCAGTAGAGCCATGGATGTACTCCTTTCGGAGGTGAAAGGTTTTCCGGAATCGACACGCCCGAAACTGGGTACGAAAAAAGCCCCGCAAACGCGGGGCTTTCAAGTCGGGGCGCCGAGATTTGAACTCGGGACCTCTAGTCCCCCAGACTAGCGCGCTAACCAGGCTGCGCCACGCCCCGTCCGGGCGAACTCTAGCTCACCGCCTGGTTAGCGGACACGCGCGGGTCGGCCGCTGATCCCGTCCCCACGGCCAGCGGAAGCGCGCCGCCGGCCAGGTTATAGTCGTCGCAGATGGCGGACGCCGCCCCCGCGATGCCGATGAAGGTCCTGCTCGGCGACACCCACGCACTGTTCCGCGAAGCGCTTCGCACCCAGCTCGACAACGACCAGCGCTTCGAAGTGGTGGGAGTCGCCTGCGACGGTGACGAGGCGGTCGCGCTCGCCGACGAAGCGAGCCCGGACATCGTGCTGCTGGACGCAGCGCTGCCAGACGCTCTCGACGCCACGCGGCGGATCCACGAGCACCACCGGACGGTCCCGATCCTGATCCTCGGCACGGCGCCCGAGACTCCGCCCCAGGAGGCTCAGGAAGCCGGCGCGGTCGGGTTCCTCCGCAAGGACCGCCCCGCGGCTGCCGTGCTCGGCGCGTTTCCTCAGGTTGCCGCGGTGACGACGGCGCTACTCGAGCTCGACCCGCTGAACGCCTAGGTCACAGGCTCGCCGCGTGAGCTGAGGTGTCGAGCAGGCCGTGGAGCTGCGCCCAGCGGCTCGCCTCGGTTCGGTTCGCGACGTCCAGCTTCCGATAGATGTTCGAGAGGTGGAACTTCACCGTCTGCTCGGTCACCCACAGGATCCGCGCGAGCTGGCTGTTCGAGTGCCCTTCCGCGACGAGCTGGAGGATCTCCAGCTCCCGCTTGGTGAGCGCTGCGACCACGTCGCTCGCAACCGGCTTCGCGACGACCGCGGTGCCCATGCCCTCCGTGACCGTCGGCGTCCGCACGAACACGGAGTGCTCGAAGGCCTGGCGGATCGCAACGCGGATGTCGTCCTGATGCGCTGTCTTGAGCACGTACGCCACCGCGCCGGCGGCGAAGGCCGCATCGATATGGGCCGGGTCGGTTTCCGAGGACAGGACGATCGCCTTGACTCCTCGCGCTCGCTCGCACGCCTCGCGTACGACGCCGAAGTCGCCGGAGCCGGGCTCCGCGACGAACACCGACGGTTGAAGCTCTTCCACCATTGCCAGTGCCTCGCTCGGCTCGGTGGTACGTCCCACCACGCTCACGTCGTTCCGCGAGAGCACCTGCTCGACCGCATCCAGCCAAAGTGGGTAGGGATCGAGTAGTACCGCAGTTGTTTCGTTGGGGTTCATGAAAGGGCCGCCTTTCCCCCCCGGGATTGGACCGCAAGAGTGTTTTAACCTGTTTGGGTCTGTGTGTAAAGGGGTGGAAAACTATCCGAATTTGGTGTATGTGCTGGGGGATTCGGTTTCCACAAGCGTTCGGGCCCGACGAGAGCACCCGGTAGGCCCTTTCCGGCCGTTGCGCGGCTCGCCGGAAGGCCAGTAGGCACCGCGCTTCAGGCGCTGTAAGGTCTCCCCGCCTGGGCCCGGCCGGCCGCGGCCGAGGCGCTGGCGACGTGTCCGTGGGTGGCCTAGCCATGCATGGGCACGACGGGTGAGCGGGCAGCCCCGGAGACCAAGCGGGGAGGCCCGCTTACCCCTTTCGAGGGATGACCGCCCGCCGTGCGACGGCGCACGATGTGTCTAGCGCCTTCGATGGCGTCTGCGGCCGCCTCTTGTTGGTCGAGAGGCGGCCGCGTCATTTCCTCGACCTGAACTAGCCTGTTCGGCAGTCAGCCCGACGACTAGGCTCCGTCTGTGCGTACGGGGGTTATGGTTCTCGCGATCGCAGCAGCGACCGCCGCGGTGGGTGCTGCATCCTCGTCGGGCGCGCCGGCTCACCAGATCAGCCAGCGCTCGATCGGCAGTGTCCCTCTCGGCCTGACGCGAGCCGGGTACCTCCACAAGCTCGGCAAGGCGACCTTCACGACCCGCTTCGGGCACGGGCTGACGCGCCTCGCCTACGCCGACCGCGGGCTCGCGATCTACCTTTCGCGCAAGGGCCGAGGCCTGGCCGTCCTCACGTCGGAAGACGAGTACCGGACGGCTGCCGCGGTTGGCCCCTGTTCGACCGTGGCGGCGCTCAGGCGAGCCTACGGTGTGCGCCTGAAGCCGGTGAGGCGCGGCAGCCGCGTCGTTGCGTACCGGCTACGCCGGCTGGTCTTCGCGGCGCCGTCGGGCAAGGTCGCCGCGGTCATGCTCTCGGGCTCTGGCTTCCCCGTCAGCGTCGCCGTGAACGCCGGCCCCTGCGGCGGCGGCGAAGGCGAGTAGGCCTCCGCCAGCACCGCGGAAGCCAGGCCCGCGGCGACGAGAAGCCACCCGCCGAGGTCGAGGCCTTGCTCGGCCGCGACGCCCAGCGCCTTCTTCGTCTCGCCTATCCCCCGGCCCACGTCCGCGGCGGCGCCCACGATGCGCACCGCGACGGCGAGCCCGAGCGCGAACAGGCCCGCGACGATCAGGCGGCGCGCCGCACGGGGCGCCCCGCGAGCCTCGCGGACCAGCAGCACGAGCGCCAGGCCGAGAAGCAGCGCGAACGTCATCGCCGCGGCGAGCTCGGAGTTCCGGGGAAGGTCCCGAATGCGGTCGTGTAGCCCAGTGGCGTCGTCGACGGCGAGCAGGACGAGCGTGATGCTCAAGAGCAGCCGGCGCGCCTTGTGGTCACCGCGAGCGGCGCCGACGGCCGCGAACAGGGCGCAGAGCCCGATCGCAACGGTGTTCGTGCGGCCGAAGACGCTCGCGTCGACGGCGGCGTCGAGCCAGTGCCGCCGCTGATCGAGGACGAGCACGTTGACCAGGTGCGTCGCCGTCTGGAGTGCGACGACCACCACCGCGAGCACCCAGCCCCACCGTGCGAGCGCGCGATCGGACGGCCACCCACGGAATCGTGTTTCCGACATGCCTCGATCCTGATTGCAACACGTATCGGCGTCCACTGCCCGAATGACCGGGCGTGGCCTCGCCTTCCGGCGGTTGAAACCGAGGTGCACGGGACGAGACTTCGAGGTGGCGAGATGGTGCGCTTGCGGCTCAAGGACCCGGCGGTGACCTCGGAGCTCGAGGCCTACCTCCGCCGCTGCGAATGCTTCGTGAACCAGGTCGGCCCGCGGCTACTCGCCGTCGGCATCGTTCACGACGTCGACGCCGGCGCGGCCGTACGTCATCTTCGTGCCGGCCGCTGCGTTCGCTGCGAGGCGCCGATCGAAGAGCTCGTCTTCCGCCTCGGCTCGCCGCTGTGCCTCGACTGCCGCGCAGATCCGCACCGCGACGAGAACACGAGCGTTCGGGACGCGTGGACGCGGATGGAGGTCGAGGCATACCTGCAGGTCTGGCGCGCGCTGCACCCAGACAGCGCCGTTGAGCTCGTCGCCTAGCGGCGTGTCAGGAGCGCCCAGAGCGCCACGAGCCCGGCGGCCATGGCCACGGCGAACGCTGCGCTGATCCGTCCGAGCTGCGAGCCCGGGGCCAGGATGTAGAGCGCGACGAACGCGACGGCGGAGCCCGACCATGCCGCGGCTGCCCGACCGGCCCGGTGGCGCGCGAGCAGGCCCTGCGAGAAGGTCGAGGCGCCGAGGTAGCACGCAACGCCGATCGCGAGCAGGACGAGGCTGTCGCGGCTCACGCCGAATGCGTCGCCGTACAGCAGGCGCATCGTCTCGGCGCCGATCGCCGCCGTGCCGAGCACGATGCACGCCCCGATGCCGAGCAGCACGAGCGCCGCGCGGCGGACGACGGCGTGGAAGCGGTCCTGCTCGGCAGCGTTCAGCACGGTGAAGTTCGGCAGGAGCGACGCCGCGAGCCCCTGGAAGACGTAGACCGGCGCGCGCACCAGCATCGTCGCAGCGAAGACGACCCCGGCGGTCTTGCCGGCGTGACCGGTGCCGAGCACGACGAGTAGAGGAGCGCCGTTCACCAGCAGCTGATCGGCCGCTGCGATCACTGCCGCCGGCGCTGCGAAACGCAGCGCGGAGCCGGCGTGGAAACGTGGCCCGCCGCCCGGCGAGCGGACGGCCCTGAGCTCCCGGCGCCCCACGTACAGCGGGATCGCCGCGCCGATCACGCCGGCGGCGACGAGGGCGAACGCGGCGAGGCTCTTCGAGGCGACGATCACCAGCGGCGCGGCGATCGCGAGCCGGCCGACGGCGTCGGCGAGCAGCCCCAGCCCGTAGCCGCGGAACCAGCGGACGCCCCCGACCAGGCCGCGGACGATGTACGAGAGCGCATACGCAAGCGTCGCTGCGAGCAGCATCGCGGTCATCGTCGAGTCGCCGTCGAACAGATGAGTCGTCAGCGGCTCCCAGGCCGCCACGCAACCGACGACGATCAGCGCGAGCAGGGCGGCGGAGATGCCCATCATCGCCCGGAGGACGCTCGACGTCTCCTCCCCACGCGCGAGCCGGTCGGCCAGCGCGCGCGAGGTGGTCTGCTCGACCGGGCGGAAGAGCACGATCGCCACCAGGAAGAGGCCGCCCCACAGAACGGCGATCTGTCCGTAGGCCGACGGGCCGAGCGTGCGGGCCGCGAGCACGTGGAACGCGTACGTGAGGACACCCGAGACCACCATCGCGCCGGAAAGCAGCCAGGCACCCGAGAAGCTCGCCTTCCGGTAGGCGGGACGTTCGGCAACGGCGGCCTGGCTCATGGCGCGACCACCGCGTCGACGAAGTAGCTGCTCGACGCGTAGCTCTGGCTCGGGAA
>Ga0070693_100000959_pt1 | contig 12786 bp, 11 predicted proteins | sample KBSK1103metaG_FD_65472 | JGI IMG/M metagenome (GOLD analysis project Ga0070693, IMG submission 65472) | Corn, switchgrass and miscanthus rhizosphere microbial communities from Kellogg Biological Station, Michigan, USA - KBS K1-10-3 metaG | ecosystem: Host-associated > Plants > Roots >...
ACCGTCAACGCTTTTGCTGACACTATTCAGAAGAGCCTGTCGATTGGTGATCTTGTCGAGGTCGGAAACACAAAGATCGGACTCCAGTTCCTTCAGGTCACCGAGCTTGGTGACTTGACGATGGCTCTAAACGTTTATTCCTTTAGCGTCACTTGTGACGATGAGGTCAAACTCGCAGCCAATACGCGAACCCCTTATCTCGCCCGTTATTGGGAATTCCACAACAGCACGGACCTTCCTCCGGGGCAAAGCGACTACGTTTTCGGTTTCGGAAACACCGCAGCCCAGGACGAAATGCACATCGTTGTCGTGGATGATGATGGACAGTTTACGGGCTCGCCCGGAACGATCCTCGAAGTCTATCGAAACGTCTCACGCGCAACGGATGCAAAGACCGCTGACGGATCAACAAACTACTACAAAAATATCATCAACCAGTCTTCGCGCTACCTCTGGTGGGCGAATGACCGGACAACGGCTGTTTCAAACACTGCCAACTACATCATGAGCGCAAGCTCAACCGAACCTCTGTCCATGAAGATGGTCGGCGGATCGGATGGACCGGACGAATCAACAGTTCCGTTTGCAACGCTTGCCTTCGCATACGACATGTTCCAGTCGTCAGAAGACATCGACATTTCTCTTGTTCTACAAGGAAAAGCCCGTGGTGAGGGGGTTTCTCACTACGCGCAACTTGGCAACTATATCATTGATAATATCTGCGAAGCCCGAAAGGACTGCGTTGGGTTTATTTCTCCCAACAAGGCCGATGTGGTTTCAAACATCAATGAAGAAACCAATGATGTCGTTGACTTCCGTAATAATCTGAGAAGCACGTCTTACGCGGTTCTCGACTCCGGTTACAAATATCAATACGACAAGTATAACGACCTCTATCGGTGGATTCCCTTTAACGGGGATATTGCGGGCCTTTGCGCACGCACCGATCAGACGAATGACCCATGGTGGTCACCGGCTGGTCTTAACCGAGGCATGATTAAGAACTCTGTTCGTATTGCCTTTAATCCTCGTAAAGCACAGCGGGATATTCTCTATAAGAACGGTGTTAATCCGGTTGTTAGCACACCCGGACTCGGCGTCTATCTCTTTGGTGATAAAACCCTTCTTGAAAAGCCATCGGCGTTTGATCGTATCAACGTGCGACGACTCTTCATTGTTTTGGAAAAAGCTATCGCTGTCTCTGCTAAATATACATTGTTCGAGTTTAACGATGACTTTACCCGAGCCCAGTTCCGAAATCTCGTCAATCCATTCCTTCGGGATGTTAAGGGCCGACGCGGTATTACGGACTTCTTGGTTGTTTGCGACTCAACAAACAATACCCCTGAAGTTGTGGATCGAAACGAGTTTATTGGCGACATCTATATCAAGCCAGCACGTTCGATTAACTTCATTCAGTTGAACTTCATCGCGGTTCGCACGGGCGTAGCCTTCAGCGAAGTCGTCGGCAAATTCTAAGTCAAGGAGACAGATAAATGGCGTTTAATATACAGACTTTTAAATCCTCATTTGCGGACGGAGGAGCCCGACCTACTCTATACGAGGTTCAGGTCTCCTTCCCGAATGTGGGCGACTCCCCTGAAATCCTGGGCGCTGACGGCACACTGGCATCAAACAAGCTGATGTTTACGTGTTCGGCAGCCAACCTCCCGACATCGCGTCTCGGCGTTATTGAAGTCCCGTATTTCGGACGAACGATTAAAGTCGAAGGTAATAGATCATATCCTGAATGGGTAGTTACGATTATCAACGACGAATCCTTCGTTGTCCGCACAGCCTTGGAAGCATGGCACGCAAAGATCAACTCGATTGTTCCGAACGTCATGGACCCAAGCTATGCAGACGGCAGCTATAAGGTTTCAGGCTTGGTTCGACAGTATGCCAAGTCGGGAAGCAATGGCGGAGCCGAAGGCGACGTTCTCCGAATGTATGAACTTTGGGGCATGTTCCCGACCGATGTTGGAGAAATCCGTCTCGGATGGGATCAGCGCGATCAGCTTGAATACTATCAGGTCTCATTTGCCTTTGATTGGTGGACTGTTGTTCAGAACACCGATCTCTCGGTTGCGTTGGGCACTGTTGGCGGTCAAGCAATCCCTCTCGCACCGTAATTCTATAGCATTGGAGAACTAAGTGGCTAAGAAATCCCTTATGGAAGCGGCGACCGACTTTTTTGGGTTTAGTATTAAACGACCCAAGCAAGACGCGGAAGCCCAACTCCCATCGTTTGCACCCAAACTGCAAGATGATGGGGCGACCGTCGTTGCCGCAACCGGGGGGTTTTATGGCACCTACGTGGACCTAGACGGCACGGTGCGAACCGAAGCCGAACTTGTCACAAAGTATCGGGACATGTCCTTTCATCCCGAAGTTGATGCCGCTATTGAAGACATCGCCAACGAAACGATCATTACCGAAGAAGGCGAAAAGACTGTTCAAATCCTTTTAGACGATATTCCTAATATGTCTCGGAGTATCGGCAAGAAGATTGAAGAAGAATTTGAATCTGTTCTTCGCCTTCTCGAATTTAATACAAAATCCTATAACGTGTTCCGACGCTGGTATATCGATGGGCGTCTCTATTACAACGTTATTGTAGACCCCAACGATCCTCTATCGGGCATCAAAGAGATGCGGTTCCTCGACCCACGTCGCATCCGAAAGATTCGGGAAGTGACGCAGGTTCGGGATAAGACTAATCCCCAGCTTATTCTACCTAAAACCGTTAATGAATACTACATCTATACCGATAAGGATATTTCCCAAGGCGGCAACAAGAGCATAGTTTCTCAGTCTGCAACGCAGGGTATTCGAATCGCCAAGGATTCGATTGTGCATTGCACAAGCGGCGTCAACGATGCCGAAAATAAGATGGTGTTGGGCTTCCTGCACAAAGCAATCAAGCCGCTCAACTGTTTGCGGGCGCTCGAAGACGCCACAATTATCTATCGTATCTCCCGTGCCCCCGAACGTCGCGTCTTTTACGTGGACGTGGGCAACCTCCCAAAGATCAAAGCCGAACAGTATATCCGTGACATGATGGTCAAGCACAAAAATAAACTTGTGTATGATTCTGCAACTGGCGCGATCCGTGATGATCGTAAATTCATGACGATGATCGAAGACTATTGGATGCCCCGGCGTGAAGGTGGACGCGGAACGCAGATCGAAACTCTCAAAGGCGGTGAAAACCTGGGCGTCATGGAGGACGTGCTTTATTTCCAAAAGAAGCTTTACAACTCTCTGAACGTCCCGGTTGAACGCCTTGATCCCGAAAAGGGATTTTCCTTCGGCCGCGTTGGGGAAGTCACACGCGAAGAAGTCAAGTTCGCAAAGTTTATTGACCGTATTCGGTTGCTATTCTCAACCCTATTTCTCAAGACGCTTGAAAAACAACTGATCCTCAAGGGGCTTGTCTCGCCCGATGAGTGGCAAGAATTCCAGAGCGAGATTAAATTCCGCTTTCTACAAGACAACAAATACGCCGAACTCAAGGATCAAGAACTCTTATTGGGCCGCATGAACGTGCTCAACTTAATGGCCCCGTTCGTTGGCCGTTTCTATTCCAACACCTGGATTCGTAAGAACCTTCTCAAACAAGACGACGAAGAGATCGAGATGATCGATTCCGAAATCTCGAAAGAACTTACGATGGATCAATACGCTCCATCCATCGACATGATGAACCCCGCCGTTGATGGCGGTCCCGGTCAAGGTGGCGGAGCCCCTCCAGGCGGCGGTATGCCCCAACCCGGCCAGCCAAGCGGACAGATGCAACAGAAGCCACCGCCCGGTCAAGGCGGACAGAACGGCAAGCCCGGAAGCAAACCCGGAATGGGTGGAAAACCGATGCCGAAAGCAGGCGGAGCCAAAAAACCTAACGGAAAACTGCAAGAGCAGTCCGAAGAATAAATAAAAGGAAACGCCATGAAACTCAACGAACTGTCAAAAAAGACTCTTGGATCATATGCCGCAAAAATACTGGACGAACCACAGGCAGGACAATCTGAAAGAAAACGCCGCAATCGCGCGGCTGGGTGGAAACAAGCCAGCGCAAAAGTTAAGAAAGAGGAAACCGATATGAGCGACAAAGACCTTCAGGAAAAGAATCAATTCCGCAAGAGCTTGCAGTCCTATTACAAGCAGAAGGAACATTCAAAGGGAGCTAAGGGCGACTATAAGTCATACAAAGGGCGTGCCGACGAGCCCAAGTATAAAGAACTTCGTCGCACGGTCAAAGAAGAAACCGAAAATCTTATTCAAGCCGTGGTCGATCAGAAGCCGCTCGATGCGAAAGACTCTTTTGATGCGATGATGAAGGACAGACTGGCGGATATGTTAGATGTCTATAAGGCGCATATCGCGGCTGACTCGTTCGGCGGCGAGAAGGACGACGAGCCCGAGGATGAAGAAAAATCAACCGATGACAAAGCCGACGACAAAGCAACCGAGGATGAGCCTGACCTCACTGATAAAGAAATTGAAGACCTACTTGGCGGACTCTCGGACGACGAACTCGAAAAGCTTTTGAAGGATATGGAAAACGAAGGCGGTATTGATCCCGATAAGGAGGTTGATGATGCCGGGGCCGTGGATGACACAACCGACGATGATGATAAGAAAGATGATGGTATCGCTGAAGGAAAAAAAGCAAAAAAACCAATGTCAAGAATTAAATACAAAGGTTATACACTTCGAGATGCCGCCGCTAAACAAGATAAAGACGACAAAAAGAACTCCTGTAAAGAAGAAACCGAAGAAATCGATCCATTTCAAGCGGCGATAAATGCTGTCAAAACCTATAAAGAAGGCTTCGACTTCAAGAAGAAATTCGGCAAAGACAAAGACGATGATAAGGACGATGACAAGGACGACGACAAGGGCGGCAAGAAAAAGTTCGACTTCAAGAAAAAGTTCGGTAAAGACAAAGACGATGATGACGATAAGGACGATGATAAAGGCGACAAGAAGGGTGATGGTAAGAAGCCAACCGCGACCTGTAGTTGCGATGAGGGAACACTCGTCGAAAAAGTCATTGCGAAATACAAATATAAGTCAGGCTTTACGCCAACGAACAAAGGCGTCGCTCTAAAGAAAGGGGCGGTCGATCTCAAGAAGCAAGCTTCAAAATATAAAGACTGGAAAGCAACCAAGGACTCGCAGGGTAAAGCCGCCGCCGACAAGACGCTTGAAGAAATCTCTGATGCGGCCAACACAAGATATATCAAAAAAGCCATCATGGATAAAAAGAACCATCCCGAAAACGCTCGTAAGAGAAGCGCGGGACTGAAACTTGCGGGCAAAACCTTCGCCAAAAATACCAACGAGTATATCAAACAAGGTTGGAAAGAAATCGGCGAAGATTATGACGATGATGACGGTAAGGAAACATCAACCCGCAAACTTGATCGTGTGAAAAAGAGCCTAGCCGCTGGAAAAGGAAAGAACCTACTCGATAAGCGAGTCGGCTCAGACTGGGGCGACGCCAAAAAGCAGAAAGCCCCTCAGAAATAAAGTGGATGTTGGACTTCACCCAGTTTTTCAGCGAGGCCCAAAAAAATCCGCCCGCCTTCGATCTTCTTATTGTCGGGGGCGGCGCGGGGGGAATGTCAGCAGCGATCAACGGAGCCTCCGAACGGCTCAAGGTGTGCATCGTTGACTCACATACGCACCTCGGAGGGCACGCGCGAGATAGCTGGGCGATTGAGAATTATCCGGGCTTTTCCCGTGGAATAACCGGCAAAAAACTATTCGATAACATGGCGGCACAAACCGGAAAGTTTGGAGCCTCCATGATTACCAACTCAACCGCCACGAAACTCAACAAGTTGGGAAGTGGGGGTTACGTGGTTACTCTTAAAGATGGCCGACAGGTGAAAGGCACTAACGTTATTATTTCAACGGGCCTCGATTATACGCCTATGCCAGTTCTTGAAAAAAAGTTTTTAGGCAAGGGCGTCTATTACGGAATGCCAAAAGAAGTTCTTAGTTCGGCGCATTTGCGGGCAGGCGCGGGGAACGTCGCAATCATCGGAGGGGGAAATAGCGCTGGTCAGGCCGCTATCCATCTCGCAACACATAAAGGCGTTACCGTCAACTTATTAGTGCGATCAAGTGTCGATAAGTCCATGAGTGGTTATCTCATTGATCGGCTCAAAGATTGTAAAAACATCAACATCTTAACAGGAGTTTCAGTGGAGAAGTGTGACGGCGACCATGAACTTAGATCGTTAACTCTCAGTGACGGCAAGAAACTGCCTGTGAATTGTGTGTTCGTTTATGCGGGCTCTCAGCCCCGAACAAACTGGTTGAAGGGCGCAGTAGACCTCGATGAAAAAGGATTTGTCAAAACCTGGAGAGAAGTTGACGCCGGTCTTCCCTATGAAACCTCTTTGCCCGGAGTCTTCGCAATAGGCGACGTGCGAGCCGGATCAGTCAAGCGCATTGCCGGAGCCGTAGGCGAAGGGGGCGCTGCTCTTCAAATGGTTCACGCCTACCGCGCGGCTTTACCGGCTGCGCCTCCCGAGGAAGTTACGCCCGTTGTCCAACAGCGAGCCCTTCCGCAAAAAGTTGTGCAACGAACCCCCTGCCGCTTTCCGTGGGATAAGGCCGAAGATGGGTCTAAGTGCGGGAAACGAGCAACCACTTATCCAAGGAGAGCCCGTTAAATGCGATCACTGCGAGCCATTATTCCGCTTGATGAAGGAAAGCTTAGAAAAGCTCTTAAAAATATTAAGACTAAGCTCAAAGCTGAATACGCGAAAGAAAAAGAAGTCTTTGATAACACCGTGGGCGAACAAGTCGCAATCGATTCGAAGGGATGGTTTTCAAGTTTCCGGTCCAAGAAATCTGCACCAGAGCCCAAAAAATCAGTCGCACCCGTTGAGACCCCATCCCCCGCGCCGGTCAAGTCAAAAACACCGAAACAAAAAGCCGAACAAACACGCGACCTGAGAAAAACGTTTCACGTTGAACCCGGTCGCACCAAGAAAACTGGCTCATTTCCACACAAAGAAGAAGTGGAAATTGATGAGAAGCGCGGCACAAGCAGTGGACAAGGAATTCTCAACCGTAATTTCGGGGCCATGAAGAATATTGATCTGAATAAAATGGTCATGGATACGTTGAAGCGGAAAGTAAAAGACAGAAGCGAAGCGATTGCCGCTCTACATACTCTGCCGATCCCTCAACAAAACGCCCTCGATAAAAACCACTATCGTCTCGGAGAGATGCACTATGACCCCTTTAACTGGGGGCTTAAGCACCTCGATAAATCAGACAAAAAAGAGAAGCCTGATCCATCGCGCGTCAAGACTCCCAAGAACTCAGTGCGCGAATATTTGAAATTTTTAGTAAGTAAGGAAAACGATTAATGGCAAACATTTCTTATAACGCGATTAGTGGAGGATCAAAAGTCTTGATCCGAACTCTAGGCAACTCAGGGGACGTGCAGGTTATCGGAAATAATTCTGTATCTAATCTCACTTCGAACGCAACAGAAACAGTCGTCGGAGCCACGATTAGTAAAGCAATTTATGGGTGCCCCGGAAACTCCTATTGGGCTGTTTATCGCGGCGCAAACCTTGCTGCGGTCTTAACCGGCAGTGGCACAATGGACTACGCTTTAACAGGCGATCCTACGGCCAACATTACCGCAAACCTCATTGGGGGCTCGGTCGGGGTTCTTGTGCTTGAAGTCTCCAAGAAATCAAGTTTTTAAAGGGATAAACTAATGCGCTTAATTTGCGAGCTAACAGAAAACGTTCACTGCATCTCCGAAGAGAAAGACGGCAAGAAAATCTTATATCTCGAAGGCGTCTTTATGCAGGCCGACATCAAGAACAAGAATGGGCGTCTCTATCCAACTGAAATTATGGGTAATGAAGTTTCCCGGTATATGAAAGAAACCGTGGCCGCAAATAGAGCCTATGGCGAACTCGGGCATCCCCAAGGCCCCCAGATTAATCTGGATCGCGTCTCCCACATGGTTGAATCCCTCCGAATGGACGGCAGCAACGTCGTCGGTCGGGCCAAAATCGTCGATACCCCCATGGGTTCAATCGTCAAGGGGCTCCTCGAAGGGGGCGCAAACCTTGGCGTCTCGTCCCGTGGCCTGGGTTCCCTGAAGCCGGTCAACGGACTGATGGAAGTTCAGAATGATTTTCGCCTCGTCACAGCCGCCGATATCGTCGCCGACCCCAGCGCTCCCGAAGCCTTTGTCAAAGGGATTATGGAAAACGTCGAATATTTCTATGCCCCGGACGGCACGATTAAGACCGAAGTGGCCGAAACCTGCAAGAAAATAATCAAAAAACTATCCACAAAACAACTCGAAGAGGCACAACTCCGGTTGTTCCGCTTTTTCCTTCGTCAAATGCCATAAAAAGCAATTTGATATAAATACTTTAACAAGCTTGTCATATAACAGGAGAGTTTTAATGAAGAAAGTAGAAAAGAAAATAGAGGGTCTTGCCGAAGACGTTATCGATAAGCTGACCGATGATGAAGTCAAAGCTCTTGCTACAGAACTTGAGGAGGGCGATGAGGCCGAGGTCGTAACCGAACTCACTCAGGATGATGTAGACGGCACAAAAGGCATGGACGCCAATTATAAGACGAACCGCATGTCCATTGCTATGAAATCCCTGGCTGGCATGTCCAACGACCAGATCGATTTTTTCCTCAAATCATTAGAACAAGTCGGTCACGAAGCCGACGCAATCCCGGCAGGCTCCGCGTCTCATAACGCAACCTCGATCAAAATGAAAGGCTCCCCGGACAGCATTTCGGGTATGCACGAAAGCCTAAAAGCTTCCCTCAAGGAAGACCTATCAGCCGTATTCGGTGATAATAAAGATTTGAGTGAAGAATTTAAAGAAAAGATCACAACACTATTTGAAGCCGCTGTTTCCTATCGCGTAACGGCCGCTGAACAAGTCCTAATCGAACAATACAACGAAGCTTTCACCGAAGAAGTCGGAGAACTCACCGAAACCCTCATCGGCAAGGTCGATGAATACGTTTCGTATGTCGCCGAGGAATGGCTCAAAGAAAACGAAGTCGCTGTTTCACAGGCATTGACCACTGAAATCGCCGACGCCTTTATGACCGACCTTAAGGCCCTGTTCGATAAGCACTATATCTCTATTCCGCCCGATAAGGTGGATATCGCCGAGTCTCTTGACGCTAAGTGTCATGAGCTTGAAGAAGCCCTCAATAAAACCCTTGAAGATAACATGATGCTCGTCGAAGTCGTTAAGACTTCTGCGCGCGAAAACCTGATCGCTGAATTTACGAATGGCATGACCCTTTCTCAAGGAGAAAAGTTCACGCAGCTAGTTGAGTCGATTGAATATGATGGGGATAACGAAGCCTTTCAGAAGAAGCTGGATATCGTCAAAAATAGTCACTTCAAGGAAGGAAAAACTTCGAAGACGCCTTCAACCAACATCATTACTGAAGAAATCACTTATTCCTCAGATGAAAAGCCTGAGCCGGATGAGCCCCCGAAAGACCCAACCATGCGGTATTACGTGGACGCTCTAAGCCGGACAGTTCGACACTAAATGTGTCGTTTGTATAAATATAACCAACGAACCCAATACATAGGGAGACTAATAAATGCTAGCTGATATTAATGTCGCAGACATCGTAAAAAAGTGGGAACCAGTGTTAAACTACAAGGGCCTCCCCGAGATCAAAGACGCGCATAAGAGAAATATGACGGCAATGCTCTTGGAGAATACTGAAAAGGCTCTCGAAGAAGCAGGGGCTCACTCGAATTACAAACTACTTTCGGAAGATACTCTTCCTGCCAACGCTATTCAAGCGGGTTCGGGCGGAGGCAATATCGATACGTTCGATCCTATTCTAATCTCATTAATTAGACGAACGGCCCCCAACCTAGTCGCATACGATCTTTGCGGCGTGCAGCCGATGACAGGACCTACTGGTCTTATCTTCGCTATGCGTCCTATGTATGCCAACACCACAAACTCGGCTATCGGCGAAAGCTGGTATAACGAAGTTAATACCGCGTGGTCGTCAATCACGGCAGGCTCAAACGCAGCCCCCGGACAACACCACGTCGGAACCATTCCCGGTAACAACACCGTCGCAGCCAACCTTGTTGACCTCGATCTGTATAACTGGGGTGGCGGAATGAGCACGGCGCAGGCCGAAATGCTCGGCGTTTCTGGTAATGGCGTCTTCGCTCAGATGGCTTTCACCATCGACAAGACAACCGTTACAGCCCTCTCACGCGCGCTCAAGGCTGAATATACCCTTGAATTCGCTCAGGACTTGAAGGCTGTTCACGGACTTGATGCCGACGCTGAACTCTCAAATATTCTGACAACCGAAATTCTTGCCGAAATCAATCGCGAAGTCGTTCGAACGATTAATTTCACCGCCAAGAAAGGCGCTGTCGAAAATACTACCGTATCTGGATTCTTCGACCTCGATACTGACTCCAACGGACGTTGGTCAGTTGAAAAGTTCAAGGGTCTAATGTATCACATCGAACGTGAAGCTAACCGAATTGCGAAAGAAACCCGTCGAGGTAAGGGAAACTTTATTCTTTGCTCGTCTGACGTTGCTTCCGCCCTTCAGATGGCTGGCGTCCTCGACTACACCCCCAAGCTAGACGGAAACAGTCTCCAGGTAGACGACACGGGCGTTACGTTCGCTGGCGTTCTGAACGGACGTTTCAAGGTCTATATTGACCCCTATGCTGACGGCCTCCCGAACTTCGCTGGTCTAAACTATATGACCATCGGGTTTAAGGGCTCAAGCGCCTATGACGCTGGACTCTTTTATTGTCCATATGTTCCACTTCAGAAGGTGCGGGCAGTCAATCCCGACAACTTCCAGCCGAAAATAGGATTCAAGACACGTTACGGCATGGTGGCCAACCCATTCGCCCAAGGTGCGACCCTCACTAACCAGGGTTCAATCTTGAAGGATTCAAACGTTTACTATCGTCGAAACCTTATCGTGAACTTGATGTAAGCATTACTTACATACCTAGAGAGAGGGTTCCTTCGGGAGCCCTCTTTTTTTGGCTTCTTTTCCAAGGATTATAAATAGAGACACATGATACATCCTAAAACAAACAAAGACCACTCCCACCAAAGAAAGCGAGTCCCAATAATGGGCATTTCCCTGGAGTCTACGCATATTACATCCCTTGAATTAGATACAAAAATCGCATATCTTCGAGACTTGATCGCAGGGTTATCAGAAAAAATTGCGTCGAACGGCACGCTTATCTGTGAACACGAAACCCGTAATCTTGAACGATTTCGAGCGCAAGAAATGGCCTTAGCGGCGGCTATGATGGCGTTGGAAAAAGCCAGCGATGCAACAAAAAACGCCGTTGATACCGCTGTCACTCAACTTGTCGCTGAAAAAGAAATTCGCTACAATGAACGGTTCAACTCACAAGAAGTCGCCCTAAAAGCCGCAATGTCCGCATCTGAGAAAGCTATCATTGCGACTAAGGACGCTCTCGATACGGCTATGATCGCCTCCGAAAAAGCTATCACCAAAGCCGAAATATCCACCGAAAAACGCTTCGAATCAATCAATGAGTTTCGAGCGACGCTATCTGATCAACAAGATACCTTCGTGCGCAAGACCGAGGTTGATTTTCGGTTTTTAAGCTTAGCAGATAAAGTAGAAAAAATAACAGAATCCCAGCAAGCCTTACAGAACAAAGGCGCTGGTTTTAATGCCGCCTGGGTCGTGGTGCTTGGGGCATCCACTATGATATCGACCCTTGTCGCTATCGCCTTCGCATTCTTGAAAATCTTTCAAAACGGGCAATTCCAATAATGCTAGAGTTATTACTGGTCATTATCCTCGTTATCATCATCGTTAAGTTGCTCGGCCGCTAAATAGTAAAGTCCCTATAGGACCAATAAAAACAATACCCCTCGGGGAGCCCCCGGCTCCCCTTTTTCTTTGGAGGACTACCATGACTGACGATAAGCCCCTCATCCCCGGCCTTTTGCCCATGGATGATAGTGCCCCCACTGATAGTGCCCCTTCGTCGGGTTCGGGATTCACGTTTTCCCAACGCTCCTTGAAAGCCATGGAAGGCATTCATCCCGATCTACGCAAGGTCTGCGATCTCGCTATTGAACTCACGTCGGTCGATTTTGTGATTACCGAAGGCAAGCGCAGCTATGCCCGCCAGCAAGAAATGGTTGCAACAGGCAAAAGCCAGACGATGAACTCCCGCCACCTCGTCGGATGCGCCGTGGACTACGTTGACTATCCCGGCTTCACGTATGACCTCGGAAAAGCCAAACAAATCGCGGACGCCTTTAAGTCCGCCGCCGCCCAGCTTGGTATTCTGATTAAATGGGGTGGCGACTGGAAAAACTTTGTTGATTCGGACCATATCGAGTTAGACAGATCGGTCTATCCCAATTAAACAGATCATCACTGTCGGTATTCTTTATTATATGCCAGATTATAAGCATCTCGTGCAAGAATTTTATTGGCAGACGGATGATGTGCCGCCCGAACTGCGGCGCACGCACTTATTCCTAAACTACTGGCACGATCACATCGAGGCTATCATTAAAGACGTTTTAATCTGGCAGCCCAAACACCACGACTGGCGTCGCATCGACTGGAGTTACGACGTATGATGACATTCAGACAGTTTCTCCTTCTTGAAAAGAAGAAACCGAAAAAACATAAGTGGGGAACCTTCCCCGGAATGAAAATACCCTATGGGCGCGGCTGGACCGAAAA
>Ga0070693_100000961_pt1 | contig 12781 bp, 13 predicted proteins | sample KBSK1103metaG_FD_65472 | JGI IMG/M metagenome (GOLD analysis project Ga0070693, IMG submission 65472) | Corn, switchgrass and miscanthus rhizosphere microbial communities from Kellogg Biological Station, Michigan, USA - KBS K1-10-3 metaG | ecosystem: Host-associated > Plants > Roots >...
TGCAGCGTCGACCGGGCCGGCGTCGCGCACGCTGTCGGTGCCGGGGAGGGCGCTCAAGTCGCGTTCGCCAGCGCGCGATAGTCGGCCCGCAGCAACTCGTGGAAATGATGCACCGCGTTCTCCCTGAGTGGATTCAATCGGCCGGCGACGTAGGAGCCGCTGGCGAGGCCGCGCTGCACTTCCTCGCAGATGGTCACGTCTTCCAGCTGTACTTCGTCGCTGAAGGCGAGGTCGGCGGCGCGTCGCGCGGCGGCTTCGTCCTGCGGGTCGGGGCGGTAGAAGAAGTCGAACTCGATGCGGCAGCGGTCTACGCCCAACGGCAGCACGCGATTGGTCTGCAGGCGGCCGGGCAGGATGTTGAGCATGGTGTTCGGATAGAGGAAGTAGTACAGCGCCTCGCCGCTGCCGTACAGCTCGTCGCCGCTCTCGAGCGGGCTGAATTGCAGGCTGTGCCAGCGCGCGGTGGTGGTGACGTAGCTGCGGTAGTCGAGCAGCTTGTTGAGCCCGGGGTGGATGTGCGGCACGTGGTAGCCCTCGAGGTAGTTGTCCACGTAGGCCTTCCAGTTGCAGTCGACGTCGTAGTGGCTGCGGTGGTGCAGCACGAGCGGGGCGATGGCGTGCTCCGGGCCGAGTCGGCCATCGATGCCCGCGACCACGTCCGCGAACGGCGGCGCCTCGTCGCCGAGCGCGACGAACACCAGGCCCTGCCATTCGTGCACGCGCACTTCCGGCAGGCGGATGTCGGCGATGTCGAAGTCCCTGGCGTCCTTCATTTCGGTCGCGCTGCGCAGCTGGCCATCCAGGCCGTAGGTCCAGCCGTGGTACTTGCAGCGCAGCGACTTGGCGCCGAGGCCATCGCAGCGTGCCAGCGGGCCGGCGCGGTGGCGGCAGACGTTGTGGAAGGCGCGCAGGGTGTGCGCGTCGCTGCGCAGCACGACCAGCGGGATGCCGGCGACCTCCATGACCACGTGGTCGCCGACCCCGGCCAGGCGCGAGGCGTGGCAGGCCAGCTGCCAGTGCCGCGCGAACACGGCGCGCGCATCGCGCTTTTCGGCCGCGGCATCGACGTAGAAGTGCGCGGGCAGGGCGGTCGCGGTTTCGAGCGGCTGCGGCTGCAACTCGTCGGCGCTGGCGGTGCGGGTTGGCTGGTTCATGGCGCTGGTTTGATGGCGATGTCCCCTCGCGCCGAGTATCGCGGAAAACCGGGGTCAGAGTAGACTTTCCCGGTCCGCCGCGTTGCGCGCTGGCCAAGCGCGGAAAGTCGACTCTGACCCCGGTTTTCCGCGAAGGAGCCCAGTCCGATGACCATCACCATCACCGCCTTCGAACGCTCGCCCGACGGTGGCAAGGGGCTGGCGCGCGACACCCGCGTGCGCTGGGCGCTCGAGGAAGTGGGGCAGCCCTACGAAGTCCGCCTGGTCTCGTTCAAGGCGATGAAGGAGCCGGCGCACCTGGCGCTGCATCCGTTCGGGCAGATCCCGACGTACGAAGAGGGATCGCTGGTCCTGTTCGAGACCGGGGCGATCGTGTTCCACCTGGCCGATCGCTACCCGGGGCTGTTCCCCGCGGACGCCGATGCGCGGGCGCGCGCCGTGATGTGGATGTTCGCGGCGCTCAACAGCGTCGAACCGCCGATCCTGGACGTCTTCGTCGCGCGCGTGCTCGAGCGCGACAAGTACTGGAGCGCGGAGCGCCTGCCGTTGGTGGAGGAGCGCGTGCGCCAGCGCTTCGCGCCGCTGTCGGTGCGCCTGGGCGATGCCGAGTGGCTCGACGGCGGCTTCAGCGCGGGCGACCTGATGATGGTGTCGGTGCTGCTGCGGGCGCGTGGGTCGGGGCTGCTCGACGAATTCCCGAACCTCGCGGCCTACGTCGCCCGCGGCGAAGCGCGGCCGGCCTACCAGCGCGCATTCGCCGCGCAGCTCGCCATCAACGGCTAGCGGGAAAAAGGGGTCAGGTACATTTTCCCTGCGACAACGGCGCCCATGCTGGAAACCCTGCAGGGAAAATGTACCTGACCCCTTTTTCCTAGTCGCGGGGCAGGGTGAGGGTGTAGACGACGAAGTCCTCGTCGCGCACGTAGCCCAGGTGCTCGTAGAGCGAGCGGGCGTCCTCGTTGTCTCGCCCGGTTTGCAGGAAAATCTCGGCGGCGCCGTTGTGCACCGCCAGTTGCTTGGCGGCGGCCATCAGCCGGGTGGCCACGCCCTGGCCGCGCGCATCGGGCTCGACGAAGAGATCGTTGAGGATCCAGTTCGGCGCCAGCGACAGGCTCGCGAACGCCGGATACAGCTGCGTGAACCCCAGCGCGCGCGATGCGCCCGCGCCGTCGTCGGCCCAGGCGATCAGGAACACCGAATCGCGCTGCTCCAGCCGGTCCTCGACGAAGGCGCGCGAACGCGCCGGGTCCACCGGCTTGCCGTAGAAGCGCAAATACGCCTGGAACAGCGCCGCGGCGACGTCCAGTTGCGCCAGGCCCGCGCGCTCCACGCGCAGGGCGGGGCTCATGCCGAGCCCCGCGATGCGTCGCGGACCGGACAGCGCACCGCGGACATCGTCAGCCCGGGGCCTGCCAGCCGCAGCTCTTGCCCTTGTTCTGTTCCTGCAGCCAGGTGTTCAACGGCGCGAAATACTCGAGGATTGGCGATGCATCGAGCTTCTCGCCGCCGGTCAGTTCCTTGAGCGAGCTCTGCCAGGGCTGGCTCGCGCCCTTCTCCAGCATCGCCCAGTAGCGCTTGCCGGCCTCCGGGCTGTTGGCGAACGAGCACTCGTTGAGCGGGCCCTTGAAGCCGGACGCATCGCACAGCGACTTGTAGAACTGGAACTGCAGGATGCGCGCCAGGAAGTAGCGCGTGTACGGCGTGTTCGCCGGCACGTGGTACTTGGCGCCCGCGTCGAAGAACTCCTCGCCGCGCGGCGTCGCCGGGGCCACGCCCTGGTATTTGGCCTTCAGGTCCCACCAGGCCTTGTTGTACTGGTCGGGTTTGATCGAACCATCGAACACGCCCCAGCGCCACTTGTCGATCATCAGGCCGAACGGCAGGAAGGCGACACCGCTCAGCGCGCGGCGCATCTGCGAATTGATCACCGCCTCGTTGCTGACCGTCGGCTTGTCCACCAGGCCGATCGAGTTGAGGTAGTCCGGCGTCATCGACAGCACGATGGTGTCGCCGATCGCCTCGTGGAAGCCGTCGTTGGCGCCGTTCTGGAACAGCGCCGGCAGCTTGTGGTAGCTCAGGTAGTAAAAGATGTGGCCGAGTTCGTGGTAGATCGTCTCGAGCGAGTCCTGGTCGGGCTTGATGCACATCTTGATGCGCACGTCATCGCCGTCCAGCGTCATCGGCCAGGCGCTGGCGTGGCAGACCACGTCGCGGTCGCGCGGCTGGATGAACTGCGCCTTGTCCCAGAACTTCTCCGGCAGCTTGGGCATGCCGAGCGAGACGTAGAAGTTTTCCGCACTCTTGACCATCGCCTTGGCCTGCGCGAGGTCGGCGCTGCGGCCGACTTCCACCGCTTCGGCGGCGTCGGGCTGGCGGCCGTTGGCCTTCACCCAGTCGGCCAGCTGCGCGGCGTACTTCTCGTCGCGCTGCTTCTTCAGCGTGGCGGTGACGTCGAGCTTGGCCACGCCCGGGTAGGGCTCGACCAGCGGCCACAGGTTGCTCCAGTCCTGCTGCCACAGGTTGCCGGTGAGGTGCGCCGGGATCATCCCGTTGACCTCGCCCTGCGTGCCGTATTTATCCACCAGCTTGTTCTTGGTGTAGCACTGCAACTGGTCGTACAGCGGCTTGACCTGGCCCCACAGGCGATCGGTCTCGGCCTTGAAGTCGTCCGGCTTCATGTCGTAGCCGCTGCGCCACAGCGCGCCGGTGTCGGCGAAGCCCTGGTCGCGCGCGCCCTCGTTGGACAGCTCGACGAAGCGCATGTAGTCCTTCTTCATCGGGATCGAGATCGTGTGCCAGCCCTGCCAGGCCTTCAGCTGCTCGTCGTAGCTGCGGTTCGGCACGTCGCTCAGCACGTCCTCGATCTTGCCGATGTCCATGCAGTTGGTCGGGTTGTTCGCGTCCGGGCAGAACTTGCCGGCGCCGTAGTCGCCGCTCATCTTGGTGCCGACCTTGGTCAGCTCGGCCAGGTGCACCGGATCGTTCGGCGGCGGCACGGTGATGCCCAGGCGCAGCAGCTGGATCGCGCGCTTGGTGTCGGGGGTCATCGGCGTGCCGTCGAAGCGGCGCGACTGCTGCACGTAGTCGCCGAGCTTGGCCAGCCCGCGCTCGTTCGCCTTGGAGGCGACCAGCTGCGAGTCGTCGTTGATGTAGGTTTCCGACAGCCACTGCGCCGAGGTCATCTCGACGTAGTCGTCGTGCATTTCCTTGTTGACGCGCGCGATGAACTGGTCGGCGGTCTCGTTCGGGTCGGGTGGTGCCGCGCGCGAGGTGCTGGCGGTGGGCGTGCCGGCCGGGGTGCCGGCGGCCGGGGCCTGCGGCTTGCAGGCGGCGAGGGTGAGCAGGCTGGCGCAGATGGCGAGCGGAAGCAGGGCGCGGCGTGCGGTCACGTGGACTCCGGAGTCTGGAAGAGGGGCGTCTGTGGGAATGGCGAGGCTAGTCCCCGCCATCCACCCGCGCAAGTTGTAGCCTGGCACCGGGCTTCCTGCCCGGGTCGGGCGCATCGGTCGAAAAACGTGGTTTTCGCCCGATGCCGCCGTTGTTGCGCGCTGGCATTGGCACGTCGCTGTGCCAAGTCCTTGTTCTCGGAACATTCAGGAACGAGGCATCGCATCGAGGTCGAACCGGGTGGCGAGGAAGGCGCGGGCGTCGTCGGCGTCCTGCTCGAACCAGGCGCGGGTCGAGCCGAGGCGGTAGGTGTAGCCCCAGGCGTCCATGTCGGCCATGAGGCGATCGCGGCCGACACCGGGCAGCTCGTCGGCGAGGAGGATCTGCAGGTAGCAGGTCGCGTCCTCTTCCTCCTGGCTGTCGCTGGCGTCGGTGTGGACCTCGGCACGACGCTCCGGCGGTAGCACCAGCAGGTGCGCCGCCTCGTGCAGCAGCGAGTGCACGGGCGTGTCGGCGCGCGCGTGCACGGTGGTGCCGATCAGGCCGGCTTCGCTGTCGCCCCAGAAACTGCCGGGGATCGCCGCGCCGTCGGCAACCTGCGCGAGCGCGAGGCCATGCCGCGCGAGCAGTGCGCGCGGTGCGTCGAAGCCGATGTCGGCAAGCGTGAGCACCGCGGGAGCGGCCGTAGGAGCGGCTTCAGCCGCGATGGGCGAAGTCATGGCGGTGCCGAGGGTCGCGGCTAAAGCCGCTCCTACGGGGTGGCGGCCTTCTCGGGCAGCGCGACGGAGATGTCGAGCACCTCGTTGTCGCCGTCCTTGATCAAATCCACCTTCACCGCGTCCACGTCCACGTTGACGTACTTGCGGATGACCTCGAGCAACTCCCGTTGCAGCATCGGCAGGTAGTCGGGTGCGCCGCGCATCGAGCGCTCCTGCTGGATCAGGATGCGCAGGCGGTCCTTGGCGGTGTTGGCGGTATTTCGGTTGCGGGTCGTCAGGAAGTCGAACAATCCCATGTCAGGCTCCGAACATCTTGGCGAAGAAGCCCTTGCGCTCCACCGTAGTGAAGCGCAGCGGGACGTTCTCGCCGAGGATGCGGGACACCGCGTCGGTGTAGGCCTGGCCGGCCTGCGACAGGTCGTCGAGGATGACCGGCACGCCGGCGTTGGACGACTGCAGCACTTCGGGCGACTCGGGGATCACGCCGATCACCTTGAGGCCGAGGATCTCCTCGACGTCGGCGATCGAGAGCATGTCGCCCTTCTCGACGCGCGCCGGGCTGTAGCGGGTGAGCAGGAGGTATTCCTGCACGCGCTCGCCGGCTTCGGCCTTGCGCGTCTTCGACGAAAGCAGGCCGAGGATGCGGTCGGAGTCGCGCACCGAGCTCACTTCAGGGTTGACCACCACGATCGCCTTGTCGGCGAAGTACATCGCCAGGAACGCACCCTTCTCGATGCCGGCCGGGGAATCGCAGACGATGTAGTCGAAGCCTTCCTTCGAGATGTCGTTGAGCACCTTCTCGACGCCTTCCTTGGTCAGCGCGTCCTTGTCCCGCGTCTGCGAGGCGGCCAGCACGTACAGGTTCTCGAAGCGCTTGTCCTTGATCAGGGCCTGCTTGATCGAGGCCTCGCCGAGCACGACGTTGACGAAGTCGTACACCACGCGCCGCTCGCAGCCCATGATCAGGTCGAGGTTGCGCAGGCCGACGTCGAAGTCGATGACCGCGGTCTTCTTGCCGGCCTTGGCCAGGCCGCAGGCGATGCTGGCGCTGGTCGTCGTCTTGCCGACGCCGCCCTTGCCCGAGGTCACCACGATGATTTCCGCCACTCGCGTCTCTCCGTCTTTCGTTGCGGGGCTCGCGCCCGTGTGTTCGCTGGTTGTCGCGGTTGTCGCGGTTGTCGCGGGCTGCGCATCCGTCGCGCCGGGCGTCGCCGCGTGGGGTGTCGCGACGTCGGGCGTGACTACTTCGGGCGTCACCACCTGCGGCGTGATCACCTCGGGCGTCACCACCTCGGGCGTCACCACCTGCGGCGTGACGACCTCGGGGGTCGTGACCTCGGGCATGTCCGGCGTGGAATCTTGCGTGGCGTCAGGCGAAGCGTCGGGATTGCCGGGGATCGTTTCGATGGCCATCAGGCGAGTTCCTCGATGATCAGCTTGCCGCCTTCCAGGCGCACCTGCACGGCCTTGCCGATCAGCTGCGGGGGGATTTCCTCGAGCACCTTGTAGGTGCCGGCGACGGCGACGAGTTCGGCGTTGAATTCGCGGCAGAAGATGCGCGCCGCCTCGTTGCCGTTGGCGCCGGCGAGCGCGCGGCCGCGCAGCGCGCCGTAGATGTGGATCGAGCCGTCGGCGATGACTTCCGCGCCGGCGCCGACCATCGCGCATACGGTGAGGTCGCGCCCCTGCGCAAACACCTGCTGGCCCGAGCGCACTGGCGCCAGCTGCATCATCCCCGGTTCGGTGGGAGCGGCTTTAGCCGCGACAGGGTTTGCCGCTGCCTTGGGTTCGGGCTTGGGCTCGGGCTTCGCGCGTGCGGCGGGGGCGGGCGCGGGCGCGGCTGAAGCCGCTCCAACGGTTGCGGATTCGTAGGACGCGCGGAACTTGGCGAGCAGGGGCAGGCCGACCTCGCGCGCCATCGCGTCGATCGCGCTGGTGCCGTAGGCGATGCCGACCGGCAGCACGCCGGCATCCTGCAGCGCCTCGACCAGCGCGCGCACGGTGCCGGTGGACGGGCATTCGCTCAGCCCGCCGAAATCCAGGATGACGCCGGCGCGCTCGAACAGCTTGGGTGCGCCGCGCACGCGCTCGGCCATCTCGGCGGCGAGCCGGGCGACATCGAGGGTGCGCACGCGCAGGTTGGCGATGCCAACCTGGCCGATCTTCAGTTCGCCTGCCTGTTCGTAATCGGGGATGGCCGCCATGCTCAGGTGCCGGTCGCGAGGTGCGTGGGACCGCGTCCCGCCAACGGTCGCGGCACCAACCAGGGCTCGGCCGGCAGGTGGCCGTCGTAGGTGCGCCGGACGAAATCGTGGCTGCACATTTCCTTGACCAGCATGGCCGCGCGCAGGCCCGGGCCGGGCATCACGTGCTGGCCGACCTCGCGGAACCCGAAGGTGCCGTGGAAGAGCAGGGCAGGGTGGCTGCTGCCGTCCAGGAAGACCTCGGCGGCCAGGCGCGGTACGCGCACCTCGGCATAGCTCTGCACGTCGCCGTAGAACACCCGGCCGACGCCCGCGCCGCGCCGGCTGCTGGCCACGACGATGCGGTCGATGTAGAGGAATTCGGGGTACTTGTCCCGGAACCAGAGGAAGTTGGGGCTGTCGTGCGGGGCGTCCTGGGACACCGCCACCAGGAAGCCGGCGAGCAGCCCGTCCTTCTCGGCGACGCGGAAATAATCGGCGTGGTCCCAGAAGAAACGGAGTTTCGCGGCGTCCATGGGGAGGATGCCGGGCCCGGCGGCGTTGTTGAGCGCCAGCACCAGATCCAGCTCGTGCTCGCGCACGTCGCGAATGATCATCGACATCGGTCCTGCGGCTCCGGGAGGTGCCCACGATGCGACTGGGGCGACAGCGGGGGATTATCGCATGGCGCTCCGGCGCGTGAAGGCCAGGGAAGCGGGTTAATTCCCCGTTAGCGCGAAGGGGTCAGAGCGAAGGGGTCAGAGTCGACTTTCGCAGGCGAAGGCCGCGCAGCCCGCGCGCCCCTCGCGCGAAAGTCGACTCTGACCCCGGTTTTGACCTCCCGCGGGAGAAAAGTCGACTCTGACCCCGGTTTTCGCCCGCCGTGACTTTCGGGCCGCAGCGGAAGCGCGCCCGTCCACTAGGATGGGTGGATGCCGATCCGCCTGAGCCACACCCAGCTGCTGCGCTATGCCGGCCTGTTCACCTGGGCGGTGGTCGGCATCCCGCTGGTGCTCAACAGCTGGTATTTCCCGGTCGGCGACGCCGAGGAACTGGCCGCCGCGCCCGACATCGTCGGCTCCACGGTCGCCTATTTCGTGTTCGGCGCCGCCTACTGGCTGGTGACCCGCGACCTGGGCATGCGCCGGCCGCGCAAGTTCGACACCGCGCTGCTGGCGGTGCTGACGGTCTCGGCGATCGCCTTCAGCAAGCTCACCGGCACCGGCCTGGGCAGCATCCTGCTGATGCTGGTGTCGGGCGTGATCCCCTGGCTGATGCCGCTGGGCGCCGGCGTGGCCTGGCTGATCCTGCAGCACGTGCCGCTGGTGCCGGTGTTCGAGGGCCTGGGCTTCACGCCGGTGTTCGCGATCCTGCAGGCGGTGATGTACGTGGGCTACTCGAGCTTTACCTTCATCACCGGCCTGGTGGCGCGCCAGCAGGCCTCGGCGCGCGAGGAGCAGCGCCGGCTCAACGCCGAGCTGCGCGCCACCCGCGCGCTGCTGGCGGAAAGCTCGCGCATGAGCGAGCGCCTGCGGATTTCGCGTGAACTGCACGACCTGCTCGGCCACCACCTGACCGCGCTCAGCCTCAACCTCGAAGTGGCCGGCCACCTGACCGAGGGCAAGGCGCAGGAGCACGTGCGCCAGAGCCACACGCTGGCCAAGCTGCTGCTGACCGACGTGCGCGAGGCGGTGAGCGAGATGCGCGAAGAGCGCGGCATCGACCTGTCGAGCGCACTCAAGGTGCTGGTGGAAGGCGTGCCCTCGCTGCAGGTGGACCTGGAAATCCCCGAGCGCCTGTCCATCGACGACCCCGAGCGCGCCCAGGTGTTGCTGCGCTGCGCACAGGAAATCATCACCAACACCGTGCGCCACGCCGGTGCCAACCGGCTGGTGCTGCGCCTGAGCGAGGACGCCGAGGGCATCCGGCTCGAGGCTAGGGACGACGGCCGCGGTGCGCACAAGGCGCAACCGGGCAATGGCCTGCGCGGCATGCGCGAACGACTTTCCGCTTGCGGCGGCCGAGTCGATATCATCACCGCGCCCGGCGAGGGGTTTGCCCTCGACGTCCGCCTGCCCCTGGAGCTCGTCCCATGATCCGTGTCTGCCTGGTCGACGACCAGACCCTGGTGCGCCAGGGCGTGAAATCGCTGCTCGAGCTGGCCGACGACATCGAGGTGGTGGCCGAGGCCTCCGATGGCCGGCAGGCGGTCGAGCTGATCCCCGAGATCAAGCCGGACGTGGTGCTGATGGACATGCGCATGCCGATCATGTCGGGGCTCGAAGCGCTGCAGGCCCTGGCACTGAAGGGCCAGCTGCCGCCGACCATCATCCTGACCACGTTCGACGACGACCAGCTGGTGCTGGCCGGCATCAAGGCCGGCGCGCGCGGCTACCTGCTCAAGGACGTGACGCTGGACCAGCTGGTGACCGCGATCCAGACCGTCGCCGAGGGCGGCTCGCTGGTGCAGCCGGCGGTGACGCAGCGGCTGTTGTCGGGCCTCGAGGGGCTGCACAACAGCTTCCTCAGCCTGGAACAGCCCGACCCGCTGACCGACCGCGAGACCGAGATCCTGCGCCTGATGGCCGGCGGTTTCTCCAACAAGGAGATCGCCAATTCGCTCGGCGTCGCCGAGGGCACGGTGAAGAACCATGTCAGCAATATTCTTTCCAAGCTCGGCGTCCGCGACCGGACGCGAGCCGTATTGAAGGCTTTCGAGCTGAAGCTGGTCTGAGGACGGCTCGCTTCGTTTTGTGGTGAAAGACGGGGCATCCTGCCCCGCTTTCACGGCCGCCCGCGAAAAGCGTCGTTTTCACGGGCGGCCCGCGCCGCCGATGGCGGCGCGTTGGCACATCCTTGTGCCAATCCCGTCGCACTCTTGTCCCGGGCGGCCCGATGAACCGTCGGGGCGGTGTGCCCGGGTGGTGGGTTTGGGTCTGCCGGGGCTCCGGGCTTCCTGCTATTCTCCGCAATTCCTGCGGCCGGACGATTCCCGGCCGGGGGTTCGTGCCCGGAGAGCCGCCGAATGACCCGTTTTCTCGAATTCCTCGTTTCCCTGCTGATCGTCGTTGCCATCTTCGTCGTCATCGGCCTGTTCCTGCCGTCGAAGCGTTTCTACACGTACAGCATCGAGACGAATCGCCCGATGAGCACGGTCTATGACCTGTTCAATGGCTTCAGCCGCTTCAAGGACTGGAACCAGACGCTTCGCTACGACAAGAAGGCGACCACGCAGATCTCCGGCGCGCCGATGGGCAAGGGTGCGAAGTTCAGCTACCAGTCCAAGGACAAGACGATCGGCTCCGGTTCCTGGGAGATCGTCGAGTCCGTCCCGGGCGAGAAGATCAAGTACAAGCTGCTCGACGACAGCCGCGGCAATGACAAGTCGATGACGCTGCGCTTCGAGCGCACCGGCCAGCGCAACCAGAACATCCGCATCACGCAGGAATTCCGCGTGAACTACGGTTGGGACCTGATGGGCCGCTACGCCGGTATGTACGTCAACCGCAACGTCGGCGACAACGTCAAGCGTGGCCTGGACAAGTTCAGCGCCGTGCTGGCCACCGTTCCGAAGTGGGACTACTCGCGTCATCCCGGCGGCTTCTCGATCGTCGAGACGCCGGCGACCGACGTGCTGCTGGTCAACGCGACCGCGCGCCGCAACAACGACGAGATCGCGACGACCATGGGCAACCAGGTCGCGTGGATCAAGAAGGTGATGGAGGCCAACGGCCTGGTCGCCGACGGCCCGCTGCGCATCGTCACCAGCGAATTCACCTCCGACGCCTATGCGTTCGACGTCGTGCAGCCGGTGCGCCGCGCCGACGGCACGCCGGGCGCCCCGGCCGGCGAGAAGATGTCGCTGAAGCTGGAAGGCCCGGTCAGCTACGACCAGGTGCCGGCCCGCAAGCTCGCCAAGACGACCTACACCGGTCCGTCGCCCGGCCTGCCGCGCGTGCGCGACCTGCTGCGTGCCTGGGCGATCACCCACGGGGTCGACACCACCGACCGCCCGTACGAGGATTACCTCGGCGGCGTCGAGGGCATGCTCGCCGAGGACGCCACGTTCAACGTGTACTGGCCGCTGAAGTAAGCATGGCGTGATCGAAGCCAGCGGACTGCGCAAGCGCTACGGGAAGCTGACTGCGGTCGATGGCGTCAGCTTCACGGTGGAGCCCGGCGAGGTGCTGGGCTTCCTCGGTCCCAACGGGGCCGGCAAATCCACCACGATGCGGCTCATCGCCGGGTTCCTGTTGCCGACCGAGGGCAGCGCCCGCGTGTGCGGCCACGACGTGCAGCGCGACGCGCTGGCGGCGCGACGCGCACTCGGCTACCTGCCCGAGGGCGCGCCTTCCTACGGCGAGATGACCCCCAAGGGCCTGCTCGGCTTCATCGCCGACGTGCGCGGGCTGGCCGGCGACCATCGCCGCAAGCGGCTCGACTTCGTCGCCCAGCGCCTCGGCCTGGGCGCGGTGCTGCACCAGCCGATCGACACGCTGTCCAAGGGTTTCCGCCGCCGCGTCGGGCTGGCCGCCGCGATCGTGCACGATCCGGCCGCGTTGATCCTCGACGAGCCCACCGACGGCCTCGACCCGATCCAGAAACACGAGGTGCGCGGCCTGATCGCCGAGCTTGCGCGCGAGCGCACGCTGCTGGTGTCCACGCATATCCTCGAGGAAGTCGAAGCGGTCTGCACGCGCGCGATCATCATCGCCCGCGGCCGCATCCTGGCCGACGACACGCCGGCGGCCTTCCTGGCGCGCTCGCGCTACCACAACGCGGTATCGGTGCAGCCGGCCGACACCATCGCCGCGCGCGCCGCGCTCGACGGCATGCCGGGCGTGAGCGGTTTCGAGCAGTCGGGCGCGCGGCTCTACGTGTTCCCGCAGGGCAAGGCCAAGCTGGCCGAGCCGGTCGCCGATCGCCTGCGCCAGCGCGGCGTCGCCTTCACCGGGCTGCGCCTCGAGCACGGCCGGCTCGACGAAGTGTTCCGCCGCATCACCACCGAGGCCTCGCCATGAGCCCCGCGCTGGCGGTGTACAAGCGCGAGTTCAAGGCGTATTTCGCCTCGCCGCTCGCGGCCGTGTTCATCGTCATCTTCCTGCTGCTGGCGAGCGCCTTCACCTTCTACTTCGGCGGGTTCTTCGAGGCCGGGCAGGCGGACCTGCAGTCCTTCTTCCGCTTCCACCCGTGGCTGTACCTGTTGCTGGTGCCGGCGATCGCGATGGGCCTGTGGGCCGACGAGCGCAAGAGCGGCACGCTCGAGTTGCTGCTCACGCAGCCGATCACTTTGTGGCAGGCGGTGCTCGGCAAGTTCTTCGCGGCCTGGACCTTCCTT
>Ga0070693_100000963_pt1 | contig 12773 bp, 10 predicted proteins | sample KBSK1103metaG_FD_65472 | JGI IMG/M metagenome (GOLD analysis project Ga0070693, IMG submission 65472) | Corn, switchgrass and miscanthus rhizosphere microbial communities from Kellogg Biological Station, Michigan, USA - KBS K1-10-3 metaG | ecosystem: Host-associated > Plants > Roots >...
ACCGCAAACGCCGCAAACGCCTCCGGTAAAACCCCCGGTCCAGTAATCCCGCTCAGGAAGGCCCGCGGCCGCAAGGCCGCGGGCCGCTAGGGCGCGGCAGCTATACTTCGCAACGCAATCAAGGAGTCGCATCGATGCTTTCACTCCGGCGCTTCCTACTCGTGACCCTCGCCATCGTGGCGTGTGCCCCTCCGCTTCTGGCGCAGGGGCTGCCCCTCACCATGACGAAGTCGTTCAGCCCGTCGACGGTACCGGTGGGCGGGACGTCAACGACGACGATGACGGTGACGATCACCAATCCGAACGGCTCTTCGGTGAGCGGAATCAGCTTCAGCGACACGTACCCGGCAGGCCTGGTTCCCGACCAAGTCGGCGCCTACACCTGCAGCGCGGGCAACGCCACGTTCAACGGAAGCGGCTGGGCATTCAACAACGTCACCCTCGGCGCAAACGCATCGTGCAGCGTCCCCATCCTCATGCACGCGACGATCACGGGTCCGATCACGAATACGACCTCGCAGGTGACCGGAACCGGTGTTCCCCCCGGCGGTCCCGCCTCAGCCACGCTCAACGTGTCGCCCTTGAGCATTCCGACGCTTTCAGGGTGGATGCTGATCGCACTCGCCTTGACGATCGCCGCCGTCGCGGCGATGCGGCTCGGATCAGGCGCTCGGTGACGCGGCTTCCCGCTGGGCGCGGCGCCAGCCGAACAACCACAGGGAGGCGCATCCATGAGCGAAGAAGCGGCGCAACTCGCATCGTCCTGGGATCTCCTGCTGAATCTCGCGGCGGTGACGCTGTTGGGCTTTTTTCTGCGCAAGCACTCACGGACCGGCAGGTTTGCGCCGGGTGTCGAAGCAGGCGGCCTTCTCTGCCTGGCCACCAGCGTCTTCGCGATCATTCCGCTTCGCGAGGCGTTCCACAGCACCGATTCCCCCTTGGAGCAGCGAGCTCTCTTGATGGTGCAGGAGCTCATGTTTTACGGCCTCGGGGCGGCAGCGCTGCTCGCCATCGTGTTCGCGCTGCTGCGCCGGCGCGCCCGCTGGGCGGTAGCCGTGCCGCTCGCCGGCAGCGCCGCGATGGCATGGCTGGCACTGGATCAATCGATGGGATCGTCGGAAGGGATCATCGCCGACTGGGCCTTGCTGGTGTTGCTCATGGTCGCGTTGATCCGTGCAACGGTTGCGGCGGTCGCGCCGCCCGAGCGCGGCGCGGCATTGGCGCGCTTCGGGTTGATCGGCGCGTGCGCGACGTTGCTCCTCGATTGGCAATGGATCCTCCCCGCGTTCCGAGGCGACGCTGGGTTCGACATCCTGCCCACCTACACCGCGATCGTCGCCCTGTTGCTGTATGTTTGTGGCTTCATCGCATGGCTGGCGGGCGGCACTTCGCCCGGGCTCGTCGTGTTCCTCCGCCGCTTCGGAAAGACCGAGCTCAATCAAGCGCTCGCCCACGCCGCGCGCGGCCGCCGCGGAGTGAAGCGCTTCCGCATGATCACGCTCGATGACCGCGATTTCGTTCCGGTGAGCGCAAACCGCAGTCCGGTGGTCATTGGCGCCGTCATTCTGCTGGCGCTCGCCGCGCTGGCCTATCCGGTGATCACCTTTTCAAACGATGCGATCGACATCTTGGCACTGGCCGCCCAGAGCATGGAGGTGGTGAAGGTGTTGGTGATCGGCACCGCCGTCCTTTGCGCGGGGCCGACGATGATCTTCCTGGCCTGGGCTTTCTGCCGCTCCTGGATCAAGCGGCGGAAGCGCATCCTGTCGGCTGCACAGATCCGTCAGATGGTGAAGGCGCTCTCGAGAAAGCCGGCGTGGTGGTTGCGCGCACGCGCGCTCAGCAACCCGCGCGCGGTCGTGGTCACGACGGCGCACGAACTGTGGCAGCAGACAGTGCTGGAGCTGATGGCCCTCGCCGAGCTGGTCGTCATCGATCTTTCGGACGTCAGCGAGAACGTCGCTTGGGAGCTCGATCGATTGCGCGAACAGTTTCCGCGCAAGGCCGTGATTCTATTGCCCGCCACGTCGGCCCCGCCGGCAAACAGCGGCGACATGCGCGTCGTTACCTACCAGTCATTCGCGGATCTGGAGGGCCTTCAGATCTTCCCGCTCGCCGGCGCGTAGTCCTCGGCGCGTCTCAATCCCTACGCGCCCAGCGTCCGGAGCCTGTCGATGATGGCACCGTATCGCGGCAGATGCGGCGCGCCGGGCAACTGTCTCGGCAGCGGAGTCGTCAAGTCCCAGCCAACCTCGCCGGCGTGATCGAACGGCCAGGTATCGAACAGCGGCCGCTGCAGCGTTGCGGACTTCTTGCTCACCACGCCGTCGTTCGGTCCGACGATGTGGCCGAACTGCGCGGCGAAACGAAACAGCGGCGACTGGCGCGGCGCTTCGGAGGCGTCGCCGGCGATCTCCAGATGCCGGTCCGACTCGAGTACGTCGTCGATGTGCGGTACGTGGCCGGTGGTGAGGTCGCGGAGCGCCGGCCCGAACAGTTTCAGGAAAGCAACGACGGCTTCCGGAATCTCGACGCCGTTCAGCGGCTGCCGATTGAAGATCGCTTGCGCCACTTCCGACCCGGCGTGCGGTGTCCCGATCGTCGTAATGGAGCGCACGTGCCGCCGGACTTCGGGGCGGCGCACGGCCATGCGCGCGTCGAGACCGCCCATGCTGTGGGCGATGATGTGCACGTCCCGGCCTTGGCGGACGATGAAGTCGCCGAGCTCCCCGGAGCGGGCCTGCACGCTGTCGACCGAGCCCACCTGCGGCTCGAAGACCTCCTCCACGCCCTTCTCGCGCGTCAGAAAATCGGCCACGCCGTTGAAGTAATGCGGAAGGACGTCGGGGATGAAGCTCGGAACGCCGTGGTGCCCGAAGCCGAGCACGCCGTGGGCGAGGAGAACTCTCACGAAGTCAGTCTATACCTCGACCGGTGGGATGCCTGCCCGCTGCGCGCGGCGCCGCTCCGCCTCGACGCGGTTCCGCCCCTTGCGTTTCGCGCGGTAGAGGGCCTGGTCCGCGGCACCGATCATTTCCGAAGGGCAGTTGAACTGCGTGTGGGCCAGACACGCCGTTCCAACGCTCACGGTCACCGGCAGGGCGCACCCCTCGGCGATCGGCACGGGAGCGGAGGCGATGGCGGCGCGCAGTTTTTCGCTGAAGGACATGGCATCCTCGAGCTGCGTTTCCGGAAGAAGCACCACGAACTCCTCCCCTCCGTAGCGCGCCAGGTAATCCGAGGAACGGACCGATTGCGAAAAACGCTTGGCCACCTCCGCCAGCACCGCGTCGCCGGCCTGGTGGCCGAAGGAGTCGTTGATGTTCTTGAAATGGTCGACATCGATGATGGCAACGGAGAGCGGCCGCCGGTAGCGATGGGAGTGCTCGAAGGCGCGATCGAGCGTCGCGCCGAAGTGCCGCCGGTTGAAGATGCCGGTCAGATCGTCGCGGCCGGAAAGCTCCTCCAACTGCCGCGCCATGTCGACCAACTGCTGCTGCATCTCCACCACGCGCCGCGCCGCGTTGAGCCGAGCCCGGACCTCGGTCGGATGAAACGGCTTGGTGATGTAGTCGTCGGCGCCGAGGTTCAGCGCTTCGACGCGCGCGTCGAGCGAGTCATATCCGCTGAACATGATGACCTGCCGCGCATCGAAACGCGCATCGGCTTTGATGCGGCGGCAGATCTCGATGCCGTCGAGGTCGGGAAGCCCGCGGTCGAGAAGACAGATCTGCCACGCCTGCCGGTCGAGCACCTCCAGCCCTTCGGCACCGGTCGAACAGGCGATGATCTCCATCCCCGTCGAGGCGAGGACGGCCCTCAGAAGGCGGACGATCGCGGGGTCATCGTCGATGAGCACGATCCGGAACGGCGTGCTCATGCGGTGGCGTTCCGCAGCGCGTCGCCGGCGTGTGAGGGTGTCTTCGTCGACACCTACGGATAGGGTTGATGGAGTGACCAAGCGGTGCACTGAATAACGATTCAGTCTTGTAGGCAATTTCCGTTTTCGGTGGCAAGTCGTCCATACGATAGGACGGATCTGGCTCGACGCTGGGGAGTCAAGTGATTGAATCCATTGGCGCGAGACAGTGGCAGCTCCCTCGCTATGAAAGTTATTTATCGTGACAATCCAAGCCGCCAACAACGGGCACTCCGTTGTGCTCATCCTGGATGGCGACCGCGAGCGTGCAGCGCTGGCGGCACGCGCGCTCACGGGATCCGCGCATCTGGTGATGACCGGCGGCGACGCGGTCGTCGGAGCGCTGGTGGGGCGGCGTCTGGCCCTCGACTCGCTGGCGAGCGAGGCGCAGATCGGGGGACGCTTCACGTTCGACGGGCTCGACGCCGTGGCTGAAGTGCACCGCGCCACGCCGCGGTGCCGGATCGTGGTGACGGGCGATGATCTGTCGGACGACGTGGCTGGCGAAGCTGTGCGGCGCGGCGCGTCCGCGATCCTCATTCGGCCGTTCGGCGCGAGCGAGCTGCGGACGAGCTTCGGCTTCGATGGTGCGCCGGACGACGATGAAGCGATCCTGCACGTTCCGACGATCGACGAGTTCGTGACCAGTGACGCGCTTCTTCCCGCGTTCCAGCCGATCGTGGACCTGGCGGATGCGACGCGCCGTGGCGTCGGCTTCGAGTCGCTGGCGCGATACCGCCAGGAAAACCTGGTGTTCTGCGATCCGGCGTTCATGTTCGAGTACGCGCGGCTCTGCGGCCGGACCGCCGAGCTCGACCTGGCTTGCCTGCGAAAAACGCTGCAGGCGGCACGGCATCTGCCGGGTGGAAAAATCTTCATCAACGTTCATCCGCGGTTGGTGGCGGGCGGCGAGCGGTTCGCCCGCACGCTCGTCGACGCGGCGCGCGCGAACGACATCCCGCTCGATCGCCTGGTGCTGGAGATCACGGAGCAGGAAAAACTGGAGCTGACGGAAACGACGCTGCCGGCGATCGAGGAGCTTCGCTCCATCGGCGTGCAGTTCGCGCTCGACGACGTCGGCATGTCGTATTCGCACCTCGACCTGATCGCGGGGATCCGCCCCGCGTACATGAAGATCAGCCACGAATTCGGAACGGACTTCGAGAAGGACCCCGCCCGGCGGAAGATCATCCGGAACATTCAGGCCCTGGCGCACGACTTCGAGTGCGAGGTGATCGTGGAAGGAGTGGAGTCGGAGGAGACGTCGCGCGCCGCCGCCGACATTGGCGCGCGGTACGGGCAGGGGTTCTTCTACTCCCGGCCGGCGGACGCGGAGAGGATGGCGGGATAGGCTTCCGGAACGGGCGACGGTCGCCGGCAGAGTGCTCGTCTCAGAGCAGCGGATCGATGGGCAGCATCGACAATAACCTCACTCCGAGGCGTTTCCAGAACCCTGCCCCAGGCTCGGCACGATGCCGGACCGTTTGTCCACCGCGCTGCTCCGTCCACTGGAGATCGCCGGTCGTTGACAGTCGCACGCTGTACGCGTTCACGGGGACGTCCCTGTCGAATACCGAGGCCATGCGCCGTGCCAGGACAGGGCTGTCGATCACGAAACCCATCTCCGTGTTGAGCTCCGCGGAGCGCGGATCGAAATTGAACGATCCGATGAAGATCCGGGACTGGTCCACGGCAAACGTCTTCGCGTGAAGGCTGGAACCTGAACTGCCGAACCCGCGCCCTGAGCCCGCGGGCTTTTGGCCCGGCGTGGAGCGCAGCTCGAACAGCGCGATGCCAGCCCGCAGGAGGGCCTTCCTCCGTTTGGCGTATCCAGAATGCACCACGGCCACGTCGGTCGCCTCGAGCGAGTTCGTGAGCACACGAACTTTGACGCCGCGTTTCGCCCATCCCTCGAAAAGATCGACGCCGTGCCGTCCGGGCACGAAGTAGGGCGACACGAGGTCGAAGCTCTTGGCCGGGCTTCCGAAGATCTCTGCGAACTGCTGGAACAGGAGCTTCTCTCCATCGGCGCGACCGAGAATTTTCGACGGCGGATCGCTGATCATGCGGGTCTTCGCCCATTCGAACGGCAGCGTACCGGCAAGCACTTCGCGCACGAACGGCGATTGCCGCAACGCATTCATGTAGGCCACCGCGCTCGCCTGTCGCGCCAGCGTCGATGCTTGGGCTGCCACCGCGCGAATCCGGGAGGGGCCGGTGCGAGGCAGGAGACGGTCAGCGGGATAGGAGGACTCGCTGGCCCAGTAGCGATCGAAGTCGGACGACACGTCGCCGACGACGGGCCCGATGCCGATCACATCGAGATCGGCGAAGAGCACACCTTCCGTGGCGCCGAAGTACTCATCGCCGACGTTCCGGCCGCCGATGATCGTCACCTGGTTGTCGGCTGTGAATGACTTGTTGTGCATGCGCCGGTTGAGCCGGGGAAAGTCGGTCAGATACGCGAGCGGACGGAATTTGCGAATGGCGAACGGATTGAACAGCCGTACCTCGACGCGCGGGTGCGCATCCACCGCCGCGAGGACGGCGTCGAGACCGGACGTGTTGTTGTCGTCGAGGAGCAATCGGACTCGCACTCCCCGATCCGCGGCGTCGAGGAGCGCCTTCATGAGCAGCGTTCCCGACAGATCGTCACGCCAGATGTAGTACTGCACGTCAAGCGAGCGCTCGGCTGCGCCGGCAAGAAGGTAGCGTGCGGTGAAGGCGTCGCGCGCATCGCGCAGCGGATACACACCCGACTCCCCGCCTCGAGCAGTGATCCGCGACGCCACGCCTCGTCCCAGACGCGTTGTCTTCGTATCCGTGATGGCGCTCGAGCGCGTTCGGTTTCCGAGCGGCGGGAGCCGGTTGCACCAGCCGAGGATCGCGATGAACACGACCACTCCCACGACCGAAAACGCGACGACCTTCCGCACAGCGCGTCGTCACCCCACTCGCACGGTCAGCATTGAGATCGAACCACCGTCGACGCCTTCCACCGGGAAGCTGACCTCTTCGTCCGCCTGCTGCAGACCGAGGACGTAGAGCAGCGGCAGGTAGTGATCGGGAGTCGGGGCCGAGAGCATCGCATCGCGGCCGAGTTGCTCGTAATCGATGAGGGGGGCGTGATCGCGCGTCCTCATCAGCTCCCGTGCCTGCGCTTCGAAGCGCACCGCCCAGTCGTACGGCTCCTGGCTATGGCGTCCCCACGCGTAGGTGTGGAGGTTGTGCACGAGATTGCCACTACCGATGACCAGAATCCCTTCGTCGCGAAGCGGCGCGAGCCGCCGCCCGAGGTCATAGTGAGCTCGTGGAGGCAGCGTTTCATCCATCGAGAGCTGCACGATCGGAACGTCCGCCCGCGGATAAACGTGGCAGAGGACGGACCACGTCCCGTGGTCAAGGCCCCATCGGGTGTCCAGGCCGGCGTCGGTCGGACGCAGGAGCTGCTGCAAACGCCGCGCGAGGGATGGCTCGCCCGGTGCGGGATACTCCACCGCGAACAGCTCTTTCGGAAAGCCGCCGAAATCGTGGATCGTGCGTGGGCGCTCCATCGCCGTCACCAGCGTGGCCTGCGGATACCAGTGCGCGGATACGGAGACGATGGCTTTCGGACGCGGAATCGAGCGTCCGATCTCCGACCATCGCTCGGTGTACGCATTCCGCTGGATGGCGTGCATCGGGTTGCCGTGTCCGAAGAAAAACGCCGGCATCCGCTCCGCGGCGGCGCTCATGCTGCCCACACCGAGGCTTTCATCGTGCAAGCGTAACGCATGGACCGAGGAGCGAGGCAACGCCTTTGCAGCGTGAGTCACGATGCCCGCGAAAGATCTGTTGAAGCGGCGCGGCGGACGAATCGATCCGCTCAAGACTCGGGACGGCCCATTCGATTCTGACGCGCGCGTCGATCAGGCGATCGCCGAATCGTTTCCTGCCAGCGATCCTCCGTCGTGGAACTCGGGACTTGATCCGGCACCTCGAAAAAAGCCGAGAAAAAAAGCGACGTAGGCTTAGCGAGCGTGGCCGGGGCTGAGTCCCATGGAACGCTGCCCGCAATTCGCTGGAGCGGGCGACGGGATTCGAACCCGCGACCAAGAGCTTGGGAAGCTCCTACTCTACCAACTGAGCTACGCCCGCTCGCTTTGGGGACGGCGATTGTACACCGCTGCAAACTGGCGCGGGCGGGCGGGGGATTCCCTCACCGCGGGCTCAGGTTCGCGGCCACGAGGCGCACGAACGGGCCCTTGGGGCTGTCGAAGTACGCCGTGGCTTGCAGCGAGATCGGCTCGTCTTGGGCGAGCGTGCCGCCGCGGGAGGTGGCCCACACCGCCGTCGTCACGCTCGTGCTCGAGTGCGGCTTCACTTCGACGTGGAACGGCGTTCCGGTCGCGCGCAGAAAGAGCGAGGCGCTGCCGATCGAGCGGAGGTCGAGGCGCTGCAGCGTGACCGGCTGGTCCGTCGGATTCGTCAGCGTCAGCTCGAAGCGGAGATTCACGGGGCCGGGAAAGTAGAGGACGTTCGCGGGCGCGTCGAGCAGCGCGAGCTCCACGCCGATCTGCGGGCCCTCGTTCCGCGGATTCGACGCGCACGCTGCGACGAAGAACAGCAGCGCAACGATCAGCTGACGATGGCGGTCTGCCCCGTCACCTGCTCCAGCTCCGCCTCCTCGGCGACCCATTCTGCAGTTCGGAATGCCTTCTCCCATCTTGCGATCACCACCGTAGCAAGGCAGTTGCCGATCACGTTCACGGCCGTGCGCGCCATGTCCATCAGCTCGTCCACGCCGAGGATCACCAGCACGCCTTCGGCGGGCAGGTGGAACGACGCCAGCGTGCCGAGCAGGATGACCAGCGACGCGCGCGGCACGCCCGCAACTCCTTTCGACGTCAGCATCAGCACCAGCAGCATCGTCACCTGCTGCGACCACGTCAGGTCGACGCCGGCGGCCTGCGCGACGAAGATCGACGCCAGCGACAGGTACAACGTCGTCCCGTCGAGGTTGAAGCTGTAACCGGTCGGTAGCACGAAGCCGACAATTCGGCGCGGCACGCCGAGGCGCTCCATGTTCTCCATCGCCTTCGGCAGCGCCGACTCCGAGGACGTCGTGGCAAAGGCGATCGTCGCCGGCGTCTTCACGGCGCGGAAAAAGTCGCGCAGCGGCACGCGGAAGATCAGCGCCACCGGCAGAAGCACGAACAGGAGGAAGACGATCAGCGCGCCGTAGAGCGTGCCGACGAGCATGCCGAGGTTGAGCAGCACGCGCAGACCGGAGCCCTGCTGCATCGAGTGGCCGATCGTGTTCGCCATCGCCGCGCCGACGCCGACGGGCGCGAACTTCATGACGAACTCGGTGAAGCGGAACATGATGTCGGCGAGCGACTCGCACCAGCGCACCACGTGCTGGGCCTTCTCGCCGATGCTCGTCACGGCCAGGGCGAAGAGCACCGAGAAGACGACGATCTGCAGCACGTCGCCCTCGGCCATCGCCTTGAGGATCGACGTCGGCGCGAGGTGCCCGAGGATGTCGCCGAACGACTGTGGATGCGCCGGCGGGTCGGGCGCCGTCAAACCTTTGCTGACCGCGTCGGCGGCCTGCGCGGCCTTCGCCGCCGTCTTTGCGTCGCCCGCCGCGGCCGCGGCGCTCGCCTCCGCCGACAGCTTCTTGGCCTGATCGGCGAGCGTGGCCTTGTTGTCCTGCGTGTGCACGCCGGCGAGCGAGACGCCGACGCCGGGCTTGGTGATGTTGACGGCCGCGAGGCCGATGACGAGCGCGAAGGTGGTGACGATCTCGAAGTAGAGGAGCGACTTCACGCCGATGCGTCCGACCTGGCGGATGTCGCCGGTGCCGGCGATGCCGATGACGAGGGTGGAGAAGATCAGCGGCGCGATAATGGACTTGATCAGGTTGAGGAAGAGGATCGACAGCGGCCGCACGGCCACGCCCCACTCCGGAGCGATGCGGCCGAGGATCACGCCGGCGATGAGACCGATGAAGATCTTCGTCGTGAGAGAAACTTTTGGCAGCCTCATGGGCGCGCAGTGTAAATGAAACGCGCGATCGCCATCGGCTTCCTGACGTGGGCGGCATTCGCCGCGATCTACGACTTCGTTTTGCGCGGCCACATGAGCTACGCGCTTCCCGCGGCGATCGGCGCGGGGCTGTTCATGGCCGTCGTGGCCGGTACGGTCCGGATCGCGATCGACGATCTTCGCAACGCGCGCCGTTTGTCGATCGACACCGAGCCGCGCGACGGCGAGACCGTTGCCGCGACGGGACCGATCCGCGTCGACGGCGAGCCGCTGCGCGCGCCGTTCTCGCGGCGCGCCGCGGCAATCTACATCTATGAAATCGAGCGCGACGTGGGCGGCTCGAGCGTCAAGGACTACTCCGGCTTCGCGCTCGCGCCGTCGGCCGTCGACGCGTTTCACGGCCCGGTGCGCCTGGCCGGCTTCCCGCGGCTCGAAAACTTCGAGAAGACGATCGCGGCGGACGCGCGACCGTACGTCGCGGTGACGCACTTCGAGCGCGCGGGCCTCGACGCGGTGCGGCAGATGCTCACCGGCACGGACGAGCGGGCGCGGAAGGATTTCCAGTTGACCGACGCCGGCGTCACCGACGAGAGCCGCGCCTTCGAGCAGGTCGTCGAGCCGGGCGAGATCGTCTGCGCGATCGGCCGCTACGAGCACGGCCGCATCGCCTCGCCGCGGATCCTACGCGGGCGTCCCGACGAGGCGGCGACAGCGCTGCGCCGGAAGGCGCAGCAGCAGTTCATCACGGCGACGGTGATTGCCGCCGGCGTCAATCTCTTCGTCGCCCTGCCGTTTTTTCACTCGAGCGCGCCGGCGAAGCCGAAGAAAACGTCCTTCGAGGCGATGTACCAGTACCACGACGCCGTTCGCCGCGGCGACCTCGCCGCCGCGCAGCGGATGGTCGCGAACGGCATCCCGGTCAACGTCCCCGACCTCGAAGGGAAGCAGCCGCTGGCGATCGCCGGCAACGAGGCCACGGCGGCGTGGCTGATCGCGAACGGCGCCGACGTCAACGCCGCCGACGAGCATGGGCAGACGGTGCTGATGGAGCAGTGCACGTACGGGCACGCCGGCATCGTGACGATGCTGATCGCCAAGGGCGCGCGCGTCGACGACGTCGAGCCGCGCTGGCACATGTCCGCGCTCAAACAGGCGGAGCAGTACCAGTACATGAACATCGTGAAGATCCTCCGCGACGCCGGCGCGCACGACGACACCGTTTCCGCGGCGAATGGGAACGCGCTCGCGGACGACGATCCGCCGGTGCGCGTGGCGCTCGCGTACCTGGACGCGATCTTCGCCGACGATCCGAAGGCGATGGGCGCGCTGTGGGTGGCCGGCCATCAGGACTTCGACGAATACGACCGGTCGCAGTGGAAGGGGGCGCGGCCGCATCCGGCGCATCTCGTCGAAGGCTTCGCGGGCGACAGCGCGGCGACGCTCTACCTGCGCGGCAAGACGCCCGGCGGCGGCAGCGTGACGTGGCGCTACGACCTGGCGCGCGTGAACGGCGCGTGGAAGCTGCGCGACGAGGTGTGGGAGACGCGCTTCAACGGCGTCGAGTGAGCGCCGCGACGGCGAGCATGGCCGCGCCGATGGCCGCGTAGGTCAATGCGACCGACGGCGGCGCTTTGCCGTAGAAGCCGCCGAAGTCGAGCACCGCCGTAGCTCCTTTGTCGTTGACGACGATGTACCAGAAGCTGAGAAACAGGACGATGAAGGCCTTCGGACTGGGCAGCGCGACGGCGGCGGCGACGGTGAAGAATGCGCCGGCGAACGTGGCGAGCGACGGATAGGTGATGACGAATGCGAGGGCGATGATGGCCGCCGACATCGCCTTCCAGCCCACGAAGTGCTCGCGCAGCCGCGGCGCGGCGTAGAGCATGGCGATGGTGTTGGCGCGGACGTCGCGCGTGGCGATGTCGGCGATCGCGATGGCCATCGCCAGGAATGCGAACGGGCGGTTGCGCCCGGCCGCGGCGGCGACGATGGCGATGGCGATCCACGGCGCCGAGGCGAGCGTGAGCTGCGCGTCCGCAACGGCGGCGAGCGGCAGCGAGCGCGCCGACGGCATCCGCAAGAGAGCGCGCGTGAGCGGCTTGAGGAGGGCGTTGAGGCGCCCGAGCCAGCGCCGCTCCGCCTTCGCGGCCACGCGCACGCGCACCGGATCAAAGCGGTGGAACGACAGGCGCGCCAGCACGAGCAGCGGCAGCGGGATGAGCAGCATGGCCGCGAGGCGTTGGGCGACGAAGGCGGCGTCGATGGAGAGGCCGGGATAGACGATCGGCGGCTTCTTTGGGTCGAAGGGGCCGGCGCCGATGGCGATTGATTTCGTGTGCAGCATGGCCATGTTCTGCGCCATCACCGCGGACAATCCCGAGGGATCGAAGTACGACGCCCACGTCATGCCGCCCGCCGCGACCGCCGCCGTCGTGAGGCCCATCGACATCAGAAAAAGAAAGAAGTACGCGACGTCGCCGAAGCGGCCGGAGAGCCACGGCACGCACTCGAACAGGATGGCCAGCGCGGAGACGAAGAGGATCGGCGGCGGCGCGAGGAGAAGGTATTGCTTGACGAACGTCCACGGCTCGAGCGGCGCCTCGCCGCGCACGACGACCATGGCCATCGAGACGAGCATGAAGCCGAAGAAGAACGTGGTCAGGAAGAGGACGTTGCCGAGGAACTTGCCGGCGATGTACTCGCCGCTGCGCAAAGGCGTGGCGGCGATGATGGCGCCGACGCGCGACTGCGCGTCGCGGCGCACGGCGTTGGAGACGACGTAGAAGCCGAAAATGCCGATGAAGAGCGTGCCTAGGATGGCGGT
>Ga0070693_100000964_pt1 | contig 12773 bp, 10 predicted proteins | sample KBSK1103metaG_FD_65472 | JGI IMG/M metagenome (GOLD analysis project Ga0070693, IMG submission 65472) | Corn, switchgrass and miscanthus rhizosphere microbial communities from Kellogg Biological Station, Michigan, USA - KBS K1-10-3 metaG | ecosystem: Host-associated > Plants > Roots >...
GGCAACCGCAATTGATCTCAGGGGCCTTGTCCGTCCGCAGCTAGTCGAAGCGACGAAGCGCGAAGACAATCCCAACGTCGCAGAATTCAGACTTCAGCCGCTCGAGCGCGGCTTCGGACACACCCTCGGAAACGCCATGCGGCGTCTTCTGCTGTCGTCTCTCCGCGGCTCCGCCGTGTGGGGCTTCCGCATCGACGGTGTTCTGCACGAGCACCAGACGATCCCTGGCGTCGTTGAAGACGTCCATCAGATCATCGGCAACCTCAAGGCACTCACGCTCTCGCTCGATGAAGGCGTCGAGAACACCGTTCTGCGCATCTCGAAGAATTCGGCCGGTCCGGTGACCGCGGCCGACATCGAGGGCCAGGGTGGAGTCACGATCGTCGATCGCAACCAGCATCTGTTCACGCTGCAGGGCGATCGCGACATCAACGTCGAGCTGTACGTCGGCCGCGGCCGCGGCTACGTCGAGTCCGATCAGCACGTCGTCGACAAGACCCTTCCCGTCGACGTCGTCCGCATCGATTCGATCTACAACCCCGTCCGTCGCGCCAACTTCGCCGTCGCCGAGACGCGCGTTGGACAGCGCACCGACTACGATCGGTTGACTTTGACCGTAGAGACTAACGGGACTATCACTCCTGAAGAGGCAGTGAGCTACGCGGCAGCGTTGGCCCAGACGCACTTCCAGTACTTCGCGGGCTTCGGCTCGCACGCCTCGGCGCCGCTCGTCCCGGGCACCGACATGCCGGGCGGAGACGCGCACAGGCTGGCGGATCTGCTCAAGACCCCGATCGAAGATTTCGAGCTCTCGGTTCGTTCCGTGAACTCGCTCAAGAATTCCAACATTCGCACCCTTGGTGATCTGGTCCGCCAGAGCGAAAGCCAGATCCTCCAGGTCAAGAACTTCGGCAAGAAGTCTCTGAACGAGATCGCCGATCTGCTCGAGAGGGAGAACCTCAACTTCGGCATGAAGTACGAGGACACTCCCGACGGCGTTCGCATCACCGATCAGGGCACGCCGCCCAACCGTAACGTCGCCACCGTTGGCGCTGACGACGAAGAGGAAGTGTAAGAGATGCGTCACCGTAAGAAAGGGAAGCAGCTTCGCCGCACGAGCGAGCAGAAGCTCGCTCTCATGCGGAGCCTGGCGAAGGCGCTGATCGAGCGCGGCGCCATCGAGACGACCGAGGCGAAGGCCAAAGAGCTTCGCCCATTCGTCGAGAAGCTGATCACCAAGGCCAAGACTGGAACGCTGCACAACCGCCGGCTCGCCGGACGCCATGTCGCGCACCGCCCGACCGCCGACAAGCTGTTCCAGGAAGTCGGACCGCAGTTCGCGACGAGAAAGGGCGGTTACACCCGCATTCTCAAGACCGGCCACCGCAAGGGTGACGGCGCCGAGATGGCGCGCATCGAGCTCATCGCGGCGGAGGGTTAATTCATGGCACAGATCAAGAGAAATCGCTGCTTCATCTGCGACAAGGGCGTCGCCTTCGGCAACAACGTCTCGCACGCGAACAACAGGACGCGTCGGACGTGGAAGCCGAATCTTCAGGTCGCCCGCGTGGTCGTGGATGGCAAGATCACCAAGGTGAAGGTGTGCACCCGATGCCTCCATGCCGGGAAAGTGAAGCGCGCGCCGAGAGGGCAGAGCGCTGCGTAATCCGGCAACTCGGTTGAACGAAAAAGGGAGCCCGTGGGGCTCCCTTTTTCTTGACCATCAACTGCAAACTGCAGGTGCCAGGTGGGAGCAAAGACGTGGGCGAGCCTGGAGTTTACGACCCGGAGCTCAACTCGCTTCCCGCACCGGTCTTGCTCACACCTGGCACCTGCCTTTGCAGTTAAAAGCTAAGTTACGAGATACCGGTTAATCGCTACTTTTGAACTAGTGAATCACAAATCCTGAATGCCTAAGCGCACCGATATCCATAGAATCCTCGTCATCGGCTCGGGCCCGATCATCATCGGGCAGGGCGCCGAGTTCGACTATTCGGGTACGCAAGCGGCAAAGGCGCTGCGGGAGGAGGGGTTCGAGGTGGTCCTGGTGAATTCGAACCCGGCGACCATCATGACCGATCCGGAATTCGCCGACCGCACCTACATCGAGCCGGTGACGCCCGACTACGTCGAGCTGGTGATTGCCAAGGAAAAGCCGGACGCGCTGCTGCCGACGATGGGCGGCCAAACGGCGCTCAACGTGGCGATGAAGCTGGTGGAGCGCGGGGTGCTCGAGAAGTATGGCGTCGAGCTGATCGGAGCCGATGCCCGCGCGATCGCGATGGCCGAGGACCGGAAGCTCTTTGGCGAGGCGATGAAACGGATCGGACTCGCGGTGCCGCAAGGCGGAATTGCGACGACGCTCGAGGAAGCGTTCGCCATCCTAGAGGACACCGGTTACCCGGCGATTATTCGCCCCGCCTTCACCCTCGGCGGCACCGGTGGGGGCATCGCCTACAATCGGAAAGAGTTCGAGGAGATCATCCGGCGCGGGCTCGATCTCTCGCCCGTGAGCCAGGTACTCGTCGAGCGGAGCGTGATCGGCTGGAAGGAGTTCGAGCTCGAGGTCATGCGCGATGGTGCAGACAACGTCGTGATCGTCTGCTCTATCGAGAACATCGACCCGATGGGAGTTCACACCGGCGATTCGATCACCGTCGCTCCGGCAATGACTCTCACCGACCGCGAGTATCAGCTGATGCGTGACGCGTCAGTCGCCGTCATTCGCGAAATCGGCGTCGAGGCCGGCGGCTGCAATATCCAGTTTGCCGTCAATCCCAAGGACGGCGAGATGCTGGTGATCGAGATGAATCCGCGTGTCTCGCGTTCATCCGCGCTGGCTTCCAAGGCGACTGGATTCCCGATCGCGCGCATCGGGACAAAGCTCGCCGTTGGATACCGTCTCGACGAAATCCCGAACGACATTACGGGCACCACCCCGGCCTCGTTCGAGCCCGTGCTCGACTACGTCGTCGTCAAGTGCCCGCGCTTTGCCTTCGAAAAATTCCGGGCGGCGAATCCGCGCCTCACCACGCAGATGAAGTCGGTCGGTGAATCGATGGCGATCGGGCGCACGTTCAAGGAAGCCTTCCAGAAAGCGCTGCGCGCGCTGGAGACCGGCCGCCCCGGCTGGACCATCGCCACGGCGCTGACGGACGACCGTCTGGCTGACGACTCGGTCGAAACGCTGCGTGGAGAGCTGAGACAGCCGACGCCAGAGCGCATCTTTCAGGTGAAGCGCGCAATGCAGGCGGGGCTATCGAACGAGGATATCCACGAGCTGACCGGAATCGATCCGTGGTTTCTCGCCCAGATGACGGAGTTGCTGGAGGCGGAGTCGGCCTTTGCCGCGCTCCCCACCGTCGACAAGGACGTGCTGTGGCGGATGAAGCGAATGGGGTTCTCCGACAGGCAGCTTGCCGATTTGCGCGGAGAGCCGGAATCGGCAGCGCGCGCGCGACGGATCGGATTCGGAATCGTTCCCGCCTACAAGATGGTTGATACCTGCGCGGGAGAGTTTCCATCGGCCACGCCGTACCTCTATAGCAGCTACGACGAAGAGAGCGAGGCTCCGCGGACGGGGAAGCAGTCGGTGGTGATCCTCGGTAGCGGACCGAATCGAATTGGACAGGGAGTCGAGTTCGACTACTGCTGCGTGCGGGCGGCACTCGCGCTCCGCGAGCAGGGCTACGAGACTATCATGATCAACTCCAATCCGGAGACCGTCTCGACCGACTTCGACATCTCGGACAAGCTGTATTTCGAGCCGTTGGCGCTGGAGCACGTCCTCGACATCGTCGAGCGCGAGCAACCACTGGGTGTCATCGTGCAGCTCGGCGGACAGACCCCGCTCAAGCTCACCACCGGACTGGCGAAAGCGGGCGTACGCATCCTCGGTACCCAACCCGACGCCATCGACATCGCCGAGGACCGCCGGCGCTTCGACAAGATCGCCCGCAGTCTCGGTATCAGGCAGCCGGAGAATGGAACAGCCACCAGCCTGGACGAAGCGGTCGAGGCCGCCGAGCGCATCGGGTACCCGGTCCTGGTGCGACCCTCGTACGTGCTGGGCGGACGCGCGATGGAGATCGTCTACGACGAGACGTCGCTGAAGGACTACTTCGAGCGGGCGGCGCGGGTGTCGGAGGACAAGCCGGTGCTGATCGACCGCTTCCTGGAGGATGCGTACGAGGCTGACGTTGACGCCATCTCCGATGGCGAGCGAGTGGTGATCGGCGGAGTCATGCAGCACATCGAGGACGCCGGGATACACTCCGGTGATTCGGCGTGCGTGCTCCCGCCCTATCTGATCGACGAAGAACACATCCAGGAAATGCGCGAGCATACCGTTGCCCTGGCCAAGGCGCTCAACGTCGTCGGGCTGATCAACGTGCAGTACGCGGTGAAGGACGGACAGGTCTATGTGCTCGAGGTGAATCCGCGGGGCAGCCGCACAGTCCCGTTCGTGTCGAAGGCGATTGGCGTCCCGCTGGCGGCGATCGCAGCGCGGGTGATGCTGGGCGAGACCCTCGAATCCATTGGATTCACCGAGGAAGTCGCGCCCGCCTACATCTCGGTCAAGGAGGCAGTCTTTCCGTTCAACAAGTTCAGGGAGTTCGATCCGATCCTCGGTCCGGAGATGAGATCGACGGGCGAGGTGATGGGAATCTCCGATTCGTTCGGGAGCGCTTTCGGCAAGGCGCAGCTGGCCGCCGACAACGTGCTGCCCACCGAAGGAGCGATTTTCATCACTGTCAACGATTCCGACAAGCGCGGAGTCACCCCGATCGCCAGACGCTTTTACGAGATGGGGTTCCGTCTGGTGGCGACCGCGGGAACCGCCAAGTATCTGCGCTCGCGGGGTATTCCGACGGAGACCGTGCTCAAGATCTACGAGGGACGTCCTAACGGTGTGGATCTGATGCTCAACGGTGAGATCAAGCTGATGATCAACACTCCGTTGGGCAAGGAATCACAACGGGACGACTACACCATGCGGCAGGCTGCCATCGCCAACCACGTTGCCTATACGACGACCCTCTCGGCCGCGAACGCGGCGTGCGACGCGATTCTTTCGCTGCGCTCGCGGGCGCCGTCGGTACTGTCGCTCCAGGAGTGGCACGCGCGAATTCCCCGGGAAGCCGGCGTCTAGTGGCCAAGGCGTTCATCCACGAATCCGCGTACGTCGACGAGGGCGCGCAGATCGGCGCGGACACAAAAGTGTGGCATTTCTGCCACGTACTTGGTGGCGCGATCATCGGAGAACGGTGCTCGCTGGGCCAGAACGTGGTGGTAATGAATGGCGTGAGAATCGCCAATAACGTGAAGATCCAGAACAACGTATCGGTCTATGAGGGCGTCGAGCTCGAGGACGACGTGTTCTGTGGCCCATCGATGGTGTTTACGAACGTGGTGAACCCACGATCGCACGTTTCGCGCAAGAACGAATACAAGCGGACGCTCGTGCGCAAAGGAGCGACGATCGGGGCAAATGCGACGATCGTCTGCGGGGTTACGCTCGAGGAGTACGCATTCATCGGCGCCGGCAGCGTCGTCACGAAGGATGTGGGCGCCTACGCGCTGATGGTCGGAGTGCCGGCGAGGCGTGTCGGCTGGATGTGCCAGTGCGGTGAGAGGCTGGCCGATAAGAACCCGGAGTCGTGCAAGGTGTGCGGAACCAGATACAGGCAGGAAGGAGACAACTTGAGGAGAATTTCCGCGTGAGCCCGGAGCAGAACTTTCGCATCGCCCTGGTTGGCTGCGGCCGCATCAGCAAGAACCATTTTGAGGCGATCGACAAGATCGATGGCCTGGATCTGGTCGCGGTGGCGGATTCTGACCCTCAGCGGGCGTCCGAGGCCGGCGCTCAGTGGCAGGTTCCGGCATTCACGTCGCTCGAGAAGATGCTGAAGGAGGCGAGTCCGGACGTGGTGACGATCGCAACGCCGTCGGGGCTGCACACCGAACAGGGCGTGATTGCCGCGAAGGCGGGGAAGCACGTCGTGATGGAGAAGCCGATGGCGATCTCCCTCAGCGGGGCTGATGCGCTGGTGCAGGCGTGCGACAAGGCCGGGGTTCAGCTGTTTGTGGTCAAGCAGAACAGGCTCAACCCTCCCATTCAACTTCTCAAGCGGGCGATCGATCGCAACCGGTTCGGCAGGCTCTACATGGCGAGCTGCACGGTGCACTGGGCGCGCCCGCAGGAGTACTACGACCAGGCGCCGTGGCGCGGGACGTGGGAGTTCGATGGCGGCGCGTTCATGAACCAGGCCTCGCACTACGTCGATCTCATTCAGTGGCTGATGGGCCCGGTCGAGAGCGTGATGGCGAAGACGGCCACACTGGCGCGCCGCATCGAGACCGAAGATTCGGGCGTTGCGATCCTGAAGTTCCGCTCGGGGGCAATCGGGTCGATCCAGGTGACGATGCTCGCCTATCCGCGCAACCTCGAAGGCTCGATCACGATTCTTGGCGAAAAAGGGTCGGTCAAGATCGGCGGCACCGCGGTGAATAAGGTCGAGAACTGGCAGTTCGCCGAGTACGACGACGACGACAAGCTGGTCGCGGCGACTGAGACCAACCCTCCGAACGTCTACGGGCTCGGGCATCAGGGGTACTACCGAAACGTTCTCTCCGTGCTGCGGGGTGAGGCCAAGCCGGACACGGACGGCCGCGCCGGTCGCAAGTCGCTCGAGCTGATCCTCGGCATCTACGAATCGGCGAAGACGGGACGCGAAGTTCCGCTGCCGCTTCGGGCACAGGTCTGAGCCGTAAACCTTATATCTTTAACAGCTTCCACCTTTTTAGACTCCAAGTCCGGCTATGGCAGTACCACTTCTCGATCTAAAAGCACAGCACGCGACGATTCGCGACTCCGTTCTCAACGCGATGGCGAGAGTCATCGACGAGCAGGCTTTCATCCTCGGCGAGCCGGTTGAACGGCTGGAGCGCGAGGTCGCCCAGCTCTCGCAGACCACACACGCGATCGGGGTGGCAAACGGGACCGACGCCATCCTGCTGGCGTTGCGCGCGCTGAATGTCGGACGTGGCGATGAAGTTCTCACTACTCCGTTCACGTTCTTCGCGACGGCGGGAGCGGTGCACAACGTCGGTGCCAAGCCGGTTTTCGCCGACATCGAGCCCGATACGTTCAACGTTTCGACGGAAGCGATTGCCGCCGAGCTGAAGCCGTCAACGAAGGCGATCATCGCGGTGGATCTGTTCGGGCAGATGGCTCCAATCGAAGCGATCATGGACGCGGCGGGCGGCGTACCGGTCGTCGAAGACGCGGCGCAGTCGATTGGCGCGCGGCGCAAGATCGACGGCAAGTGGGTAATGGCCGGGCAGGCCGCCACGGTGGGAACCTTCAGCTTCTTTCCGTCGAAGAACCTCGGCGGTTACGGCGACGGCGGAATGGTGGTGACGCAGAGCGACGAGATCGCGACGCGCGTCCGGCGTCTCAGGGTGCACGGCGGACTGAAGACTTATTACCACGAGGAAGTCGGGTACAACAGCCGGCTCGACGCGCTTCAGGCAGCAGTGCTGTCGGCGAAAATGGTGAGCCTCGCCTCGTGGAGCAACGCCAGAAGAAAGAACGCTGCTTACTACAACGCCGCCTTCGCGGATCTCGATGACGTGCGGACGCCCACCATCGATCCGGCCAACGAGTCTATCTACAACCAGTACACGTTGCGGGTGGCCAAGCGCGACGCCCTGCAGGCGCATCTTCGCGAGAAGCAGATCGGATCTGCAGTGTACTATCCGCTATCGCTGCACCTCCAGCCGTGCTTCGAGTATCTCGGCTACAAGAGGGGCGCTTTCCCGGAGAGCGAGAAAGCCACGCAGGAAGTGATCTCGCTGCCGGTATACCCTGAGCTCAAACAGCTGCAGCTCGACGAAGTCATCGACGCGGTCCGCAGGTTCTACGGCCGCTGACATCAACAACCCATCCTCAGAGTTTCCAGTGCAACTAAAAGATCAGCTGCTGGCCAAAATCGAAAACAGAACGGCGTGTGTCGGAGTGGTGGGCCTCGGCTATGTCGGGTTACCGCTGGCTCTGGAATTCGCGAATGCGGGGTTCAAGGTCATCGGCTACGACGTGAGCGAGCGGGTGGTCAACGCGCTGATGCAGGGCAAGTCGCACATCCAGGACGTCTCCAGTGCCGAGCTGGGCCGCCTGGTCAAGTCGGGGAAATTCGAGGCGACGACCGCCGAGTCGAGAATGCAGGAAATGGACGCCGTGTCGATTGCGGTTCCGACACCACTGGCGAAGACACGCGACCCGGACATGGGGTACGTGCTCGCGGCTGCCGACGCCATCGGTCGCAACTGCCGCCCGGGCATCGTCGTTGTCCTCGAGAGCACAACCTATCCGGGCACGACGCGCGAGCTGCTGCAGCCGAAGCTGGAGGCCGCCGGACTCACGGTGGGGGAAGATGTGTTCCTCGCTTTCAGCCCCGAGCGCGTCGATCCGGGCAATCCGATCTGGAACACGAAGAACACGCCCAAGATCGTCGGCGGCATTACCGCCGCTTGCACGGAAGTGGCGACCGCTCTCTACGCGACCTGTCTGGACACGATCGTTCCGGTTTCGGGTACGGAGACGGCGGAGCTGGTCAAGCTGCTGGAGAACACCTTCCGCTCGGTGAACATCGGTCTCGTCAACGAGATGGCGATCGTCTGCGACAAGCTCGGCGTCAACATCTGGGAAGTCATCGAGGCGGCGGCGACGAAGCCGTTCGGTTTCATGAAGTTCACTCCCGGCCCCGGAATCGGCGGCCACTGCATCCCGCTGGATCCGCACTATCTCGCCTGGAAGATGAGAACGCTCAATTACAAGACGCGCTTCATCGATTTGGCGAGCGAGATCAACAGCGAGATGCCGGCGATCGTCGTGCGAAAGGTCGCGCAGGCGTTGAATGAAGAAAAGAAAGCGGTGAACGGAAGCCGCGTGCTGGTTCTCGGTGTCGCCTACAAGAAGGACATCGACGACATGCGCGAGAGTCCGGCTCTCGACGTCATCCGGCTGCTCGAGCAGCAGGGAGCGGAAGTCCGTTATCACGATCCGCACGTTCCGAAGTACCGCGAGGATGGACACGAGCACACCGGAGTGGCACTGACCGACGAGGAGATCTCCGGCGCCGATGCAGTCGTGATAGTGACGGATCACTCCAGGGTGGATTATCAGCGCGTCGTCCATCTGGCCAGGGTCGTCGTCGACACCAGAAATGCCACCGCCAAGCTGGCGAGGGGGAAGGGTCGGATCGTCTCGCTGGCGTCGACCGCGTCGTACGCGACGGCTTAGCATCCGTAATTCCCGTTAAGTGAACATCTCTGTAATCGGCACCGGTTATGTGGGCCTCGTCGTAGGCGCCTGTCTCGCCGAAACCGGCAACACGGTGCTGTGCGCGGACATCGACCAGCGAAAAATCGATGGACTCAGGAAAAACGTGCTCCCGATCTACGAGCCCGGCCTCGAGCCGCTGGTGGAACGCAATCAGAAGGAAGGCCGCCTCAGGTTCACAACCGACTTGCCGGCAGCCATCGCCGAGTCTGAAGTCGTATTCATCGCGGTAGGAACCCCTCCCGGCGACGATGGCGCGGCCGACCTCAAGTACGTTCTCGACGTTGCAGCGCTCATCGGCAAGCATATGTCGCGCGAGATGGTGGTCGTCACCAAATCAACCGTGCCGGTGGGCAGCGCGGCGAGGGTCGGGAAGGCAGTTGCCCGGGAAGCGAAGTTCCCGTTTCACATCTGCAGCAATCCCGAATTCCTCAAGGAAGGCGACGCCGTCGAGGATTTCATGCGTCCCGACCGAGTCGTGCTCGGTCTGGAATCGGCCTACGCGAAGCGGGTGATGACCGAGATCTACGCGCCGTTCGTGCGCACCGGGAAGCCTGTGCTCCTGATGGACATCGCGTCCGCCGAGATGACCAAGTACGCCGCCAACGGGATGCTGGCGACGCGCATCTCGTTCATGAACGAGGTCGCGAATCTTTGCGACAAGCTTGGCGCAAATGTCGACTTCGTGCGGCGCGGGATCGGCAGCGATTCGCGGATCGGACAGTCCTTTCTGTTTCCCGGACCGGGATATGGTGGATCCTGTTTCCCAAAGGATGTTAAGGCGCTGGTAAAAATGGGCGCTGAGTGCGGCGTCCCTCTGGACGTGCTCGCGGCCGTCGAATCGGCCAATGAGCGACAAAAGACCGTTCTGGTGTCCAAACTGCGGTCTGCTCTGGCGGGCGATCTCGCCGGGAAGCGGATAGCGATTTGGGGACTGGCATTCAAGGCCGGAACGGATGACATGAGGGAAGCGCCGGCATTAACGATCATCGACGCTCTCCTGGCGGAGGGTGTCTCGATCTGCGCGCACGACCCGGCGGCAATGAATCACGCGCGAGGTCTGCTCGGCAACCGAATAGATTTCGCCGAGACTAACTATGAGGCGCTCGCCGGCGCCGACGCGCTGGTGGTTGTCACTGACTGGATGGAGTATCGCCACCCCGATTTCGAGCGGGTCAAGCGCACGCTCAGGCAACCGGTCATCGTCGATGGCAGAAATCTTTACGACGTCGAGAAGATGCGCGAGCTGGGCATGCGGTACCACTCAATTGGCCGCCCTTCCGCATGAACACGCTCGTCCTCAGAGGGTAATATCTTACGGATGTTCAAATCGAAATTATTTGTGCTGGCGCTGCTCCTCGCTCCGCTGGCGTGCAAACCCCCATTCAACCCGAAGCTCATAACGCCGATCGACAAGTTGTACGAGGCCGCTATGGTCGAGTACAAAGCGGGGCGTTGGGACAACGCTGCGAAGGCGTTCGAGCAGCTGACCCTCGATCTATCGGCTCGTGATCCGCGGCTGCCCCTCTCGTACTACTACCTGGCGCAATCCCAGGCCAAGAACGGGGAATTCCTGCTTGCGGCCGGGACGTATAATCGGCTGATCGACGCTTTCCCGCAGGACACGCTGGTCGACGATGCGTTCTATCTTTCGGGGAGAGCCTATCAGCACGAATGGCGGAGGCCCCAGCTCGATCCTCTTTATGGGAAGTCGGCGGTCTCGGCCTACGAGTCGCTGATCGCGACCTACCCGGACTCGCCATTCGCACCAAGCGCCCGGCAGGAGCTGGACAAGCTGGACGAATGGTTTGCCCAGAAGGACTACGACACCGGCTACCTCTATCTGAAGCGGAAGGCGTACGATTCGGCGATCATCTACTTCAAGGACGTCATTCGCCTCCACCCGCGCGCGAAAAAGACACGGGACGCATATCTGATGCTGCTGGAAGCGTATCGCAACATCCGCTACAACGAGGATGCCCGCGATCTGTGCACCGAGATGCGGAAGAACTACCCCAACGATCGCGAAATCGTGAAGCGGTGCCCGGCCCCGCCGGCCGCGGCGGCGGCCCCGACGACGTAGCGGTGAGAACCGGGGTCTTCGGCGGGACGTTCGATCCTCCACACGTCGGCCACCTCCTGCTGGCGGCTGATGCCCGCGAGGCCCTGAATCTCGATCGCCTTATCTTCGTTCCAGCCGGAGCCCAACCCCTGAAGGTCGATACGCCTCCGATTGCCTCGCCCCAGGACCGCCTGGAGATGGTGCGCCTGGCAGTGGCGGACGACGCCAACTACACCGTCGACGACGCAGAAATCAACAGGAAGGGGTTATCTTTCACGGTCGACACTCTCGAGCATTTATCACAGCGCTTTGGGGGTGGCCAGCTCTTTCTTCTGCTCGGGGAGGACGCGCTGGCGACTTTCGAAAAGTGGCGTGCGCCGGAGCGGATTCGGGAGCTCGCCACAATCGCGGTGATGAGGCGCGCGCGCACCGATAAGGGGGCAAGCGCGCTTGCGCCGGGTGTATTAGAAGTCTCCACCCGGCGGGTCGATGTGTCATCTACGGAAATCCGGGCGCGTTTACGCGCGGGAAAATCAATCAAGGGATTCGTGCCCGAGAGCGTCGAAAGGTTCATCGATGATCGCGGGCTCTATCGTTGAGACGGGCACGTCCGTCTGAGGAAGTGTTGAAATGGCGTTGACAGGGCTGATAAGCGGTGTGTTCGGGACTCGACACGATCGGGAGCGCAAGCGCGTTCAGCCGCTCGTCGACGAGATCAACGAGCATTACGCCCGTCTGCAAACCGTTTCGGAAGAGGAGCTCCGCCAGCAGACCGAGAAATTCCGGGGTCGCATCCGCGAATTGACGAGCGAGCTCGAAGCGCGCATTGCCGACCTCAAGGAGCGAAAGCGCCAGAACTCGGATCCTGCCGCGCGCGAGGAAATCGACAACGAGCTGAGCGGCGTCGATGGACGCGGCGGCGTCGAGATGGAGCTGCGCAAGGCGACGGCGGAAGCGCTCGAGGAGATTCTGCCGGAGGCCTTCGCCACCGTGCGCGAAGCAGCACGCCGTCTGGTGGGCACCAGAGTGACGGTGACGCAGCAGGATATGGAATGGAACATGGTGCCGTACGACGTGCAGCTGATGGGAGGCATCCAGCTGCACCAGGGACGCATCGCCGAGATGGCGACGGGTGAAGGAAAAACCCTCGTCGCCACGCTGCCGCTCTATCTCAACGCGCTGCCCGCCAAGGGCGCCCACCTGATCACCGTCAACTCCTATCTGGCCCGCCGCGACTCGGAGTGGATGGGGCATGTATACAAGTATCTCGGCCTGACTGTCGGCTGCATCGATGACACGGAACCGGGGACGATGCAGCGCCGTGCCGCGTACGAGTGTGACATCACCTACGGCACCAACAACGAATTC
>Ga0070693_100000969_pt1 | contig 12757 bp, 17 predicted proteins | sample KBSK1103metaG_FD_65472 | JGI IMG/M metagenome (GOLD analysis project Ga0070693, IMG submission 65472) | Corn, switchgrass and miscanthus rhizosphere microbial communities from Kellogg Biological Station, Michigan, USA - KBS K1-10-3 metaG | ecosystem: Host-associated > Plants > Roots >...
AAAGTCGTTCGCGAAGGCTCGGATGTTTCGATCATCACGTATGGCGCGACGGTCTATCGTTCAATGGTCGCTGCAAAGAAGGTCGAAGAAGAGCACGGCATCAGAACCGAGGTGATCGACTTGCGGAGCTTGAGTCCTTACGATTGGGAGACGATCTCTCGCTCGATTCAAAAAACGAGCAGGGCTCTGATGGTTTACGAAGACGTCGAGTCGTGGGGCTACGGCGCAGAGATCGCTGCGCGTATCGCGGATGAATTGTTCGAGTATCTTGACTCTCCGGTGAAAAGGGTAGCCGCGCTTGATACGTTTGTGGCGTACGCGCCGGACCTGGAGGATGAGATCCTGCCCCAGGTTGATGATGTTGTGGAAGGAATCGTTGGACTGTCGCGATATTGAGAGTCTCAATCGTGCAAAGTGGTTGTTGCCTCTTTAGGGGTCGATGTGAAATCATTCGGCTGATGGCTTAAGGCAATAGTCTTCGCTAGAGGTGTTCAAGTGAGCGCAATTCAAGAGATCGAAAAGTTGCTGTCCGGCTTGAGCCGCTCGGAGAAAACACAAGTGCTTCAGTTGGTAGTTCGCGATTTGGGTGAAGCGTTCCCCGGAATCGAAGCGAGTTCGGAGGTCTGCGGAGGGGAGCCGCGTATCGTCCGAACGCGAATTCCTGTATGGGTACTGGAGCAAGCGCGGCGACTTGGCACCAGCGAGGCCGATTTGCTTCGAAGCTACCCGACGCTGCGAGCGGACGATTTGGTTAATGCGTGGGCATACGTGCACTCTCACCGAGCCGAAATCGAACAGGAGATCCGCGAGAACGAGGCGGCATAGCTAATGGCTCGCCTTCTTGCCGACGAGAACTTTCCGTTTCCAGTGGTCTTAGAGCTGCGACGCCTGGGCCACGATGTATTGACAATGCATGAAGCTGGGTTGGCCAATCAGTGCATGGCCGACGATGCAGTGCTCTTGTATGCGTCTCCGAGAACAGAGCGGTACTCACTTTGAATCGAAAGCACTTCGTGCGACTCACGGAATGCCAGCGAGGCATGCAGGTATTGTCGCATGCACCTTCGATCCGGAATTCGTCAGACAGGCTGGACGAATCAACGAGGCGTTGGACTCGTTGGCGAACCTAGAGGGACGATTGCTTCGAGTTAATCGACCGAGTGTTTGAGATCACCGCGCTCTACGCGAATCGGCTATACCGCGCAAGCCACGGTTCGTATTCGCGCGATTAGAGCCAAATCCACCTGAGCCTCCGCCTCTTGCTTTGTCGTTCCGTTCACTTCCGATATCTCGCAAATCAATAACTTTCTCGCTCGCTCGAGAGTCGCGCGTTCGCTAAATGATAACGGTTTCGTTTCAATCAACTCGGTCAAAGTCTCGACGATCTCCGCAAGATCAAATGCCGATCCCGTCAAAAATAATTTCAGGTTGTCTCGGACTCGCTGCTTCCGATCTGTGGATGCGGTCGAAGGCTTCTTGAGCTGATTCAGTAGATGTGGAATCTCGAGCTGCTTCAACAGCGGACGGATGCCTATCGCCGTGACCTTATCCATGGGAACGAACAGTTTCTCGCCGCGGTCACTGAGGACCAGCAGTTGATAAAACGTCATCGACTTCTTATCAACCGTCTTGTCGACGATCGAGCTGACGAGGCACGGGCCGTGACACGGATAGCTGACTTTCTTTCCCACATCGAGCATCGTTTGAACGCCTCCCCCAGTTGTTCTTCGAAAGCGGTTACAAGTGCGAAATCGACTGCGTTAGCGCGAGCGCGGGCGAATCGAAATATCCGCGCCGTCGTGCGTCCGCGTAAACAAATAGTATCCCGTGGCAACCACGAGCCCGACCGCCAGTATCACGATCACCCAGACATACCAGGGCAGGTTGCTCGCCTCGCTTCCGCCGAAGGCAATCATCGAGAACGGTATGGCCAGCAGAGCGGTGATCCCAATGACCGCCGCTGTTCGGGTTGATGAAACTGTTCTGAGTTTTAATGCGACATCTTCGATAGACATATGTGACTCCTGATGCGAGTGAGGTGAATAGAAAACGGGCTTTCAGCGATCAAGTTTCCGTTGTTCGCATTTCGAATCCCATCTTTGTTGATTTCAAACGACCTGGACTTCTCAGGCCGTTGCGGGCCGCGAGTCGTTCCTGGGCTTGGCGTCATTTACTTTGAGCGGCTTTCCGTGCAGCTCGTGGCCGTTGAGCTTTTCTTTGGCCGAGTCCGCGTGCTCCAGTGATTTCATCTCGATGAACGCGAATCCCTTTGAGATTCCCGAGTCGCGGTCCGTTATCAGATTGCACGAATCCACTTCGCCTATTTCACTGAACAGAGTGTTGAGTTCATCGCTGCTGGTATCCGGAGAGAGATTTCCGACAAAAAGTCTTGTTGACATAAGAATCCTTTCTGGTGAGCTGTGAGTTCAGATAATCTGGGTGATTCCAGAAAGGCTGAGAAGAGAGTGAGCTGTACTCAGTTCACTTCAACCTTAACAGGCGGTGGGGGTAATGTCCAAACGAATGCCCTTTACGAAGTGACCGATTCGCGGCTCTGATCTGGCCGAGGTGCTCACGGTCCGGCTCAAGTGATATAATGCCCGCGTTCAACACTCAACGGAGGACCGCCGGTGGATCCAAAATTCATCCGAGCTGAAGAGCTGGGCATAAAGCTCGAGATGGTTGGTGGCCTGCCCATTTGGGAGCCTCATCCGGTTTGGAAACATCAGAAGCACGTTGATCGCATTCGAGCGACGATCTCGCGAATCGAAAGTGACAATGCGTTATCAACTTGCGCCTGCGTTCATGCGGCAGATGTCTACGTGGGTTTCCCGGATGGTTCGCTGAAGCGTCCGGATATCTCGATCTTTTGCCGCGAGCCCGAAGAAGAGGAAGAAGCAATAACGCTCATTCCAGAAGCAGTAATCGAAGTCATCAGCAAGGGCTACGAAGCCAAAGACCTGGAGATTGGTCCGCGGTTTTATCTTTCGCAAGGCGTGAAGGACGTGGTCGTGTTCGATCCCTACACACTCGTGGTGCTGCACGTTCGCAGAGATGGAGTCCAGCGATTCGTCTCGCCGGTTCAGATCAATTTCGAATGCGGTTGTAAATGCGTTGTATAACGTCTTACGAACGCCGCCGTTCTAAATATTCTTATTCGGAGGAACTATGTCAATAAGCCAGTCATTGCTGCCGGAGTTTGACCAGGAGATGGCAAACACCAGAAAGACCCTCGAGCGAGTCCCCACGGACAAGTTCGATTGGAAGCCGCATCAGAAGTCTTTTGCGATGGGCGCGCTCGCGACGCACCTCGCAACGTTGCCGAGTTGGGCCGCGATCACGATTGGGAAAGACTCCATTGACATCGCGCCGCAGGGCGAGCCTCCTCCCAAGGCTGAGCCTTGCAACTCGACCGAGGAGCTCCTTGCGAGATTCGATGGACACATCGCTACGGCTCGAGCCGCCATCGCCGGCGCGAGCGATGAGGAACTGCTAAAGCCGTGGACGCTCATCGCCGGCGGCAAGACGATATTCACCTTGCCTCGAATCGCGGCGCTGCGAAGCTTTGTCATGAATCACAACGTCCATCACCGCGCGCAACTCGGAGTTTATCTGCGGCTGAATGATATCGCGGTGCCGTCGATCTACGGACCCAGCGCGGATGAAGGAGCGTTCTAGTTGTCAGCGGCCACGCGCCGAATTGTGTTCGAGATGTGAAGCCACGTGGAGGGCGCGAGCGCACCATCTCGCGCTCTTCGCGTTTCTAAGAGGCTGACTCGAGCGCCTCTTCCATTCGCTCGAAAGCGCGGCGCATGTGCGGGATTACGATTGAGCCGCCGACCACCAATCCCACATTGAATGTTTCAAGAAACTCTTCGCGTGTTACGCCCTGCGCTGCGCATTGAAGCACGTGATAGGTAATGCAGTCGTCGCATCGGAGCACTAACGACGCAACAAGGCCCAGCAGTTCTTTTGTCTTCGCGTCCAGCGCGCCGCCCTGGTAGGCGAGGTGATCAAGAGCGAAAAACCGCTTGATTCCCAAATGATCGCTGCTCAGAATGCGCTTGTTCATTTCCTGGCGATACTGATTGAACTCTTCGATTGACTTCGTCACGATCCCTCCGTTCTCCCACGATCTCGATAGTGGCGTCCGCTCCGCGCTTGAGACTCACCAAACCGTGCGCTGTAGAATAGCAACGCAATTGCGCGCCAGACAATTCCACGGGAGCACTTGGGTGCGCGTCAGGTTTTCGCGCATACCCACCTCGTGAGAGGTGGGTCGGTGATGCTGCAGCCTACAACAAATCAGACGTGCGTCAACGTCTCGCGTTTTTGCATACCCACTTCGTGAGAAGTGGTAGGTTTGACGTTGTAGCCTGTATTGTGCGCATTGGACCGTCTCGGGCCAGATAGCAGGCTACAACATCACGTACCCACTTCTCACGAAGTGGGTATGGAGCGCCAGACGCGCTTCGTTGTAGGCCGCAACATCAGGGCCTACCTCTCACGAGGGTGGGTATGTGCGAAAATCTGACGCGCACCCGGAGCACTTCGCAACTCTGTTTGACCGCTCCGAAGAAACCTGTGATAGACTGGGCCGCCTTAAGGTTGAAAGCAAGGCGCGATTTTCATTAGCATACGAACGAATAGACACTCGAAAGGCGGTTTCAGACTTCGTAATACACGGACGCTGCGCTCAGGTTTGCGGATGGGGTAAACCGCTCCAATCTTGAGCGCGAAGGAGACGAAGTATGGCATCCAGTGCTATTGCCCTCGAGGAAGGAAAGCAGAACCTGCTCGCACTCGGATGGATCATCAACAAACGCGATGATCTGATCTGGTTCATTGGCAGCGTTGTTACAAGCTATGCTTTTCTTGCCGCAAACCTGATGCTGGTCAAGCTGGGGCTTTCGGTGATGATAATGACCTGGATCTGGGCGCTGGGATTTGACGGCCCTCACGTATTCGGAACTGTGTCCCGAACCTACGCCGACAGCGAAGAACGCCGCAAGCGGGCCAGGCTTTATTACGGCACTCTCTCGCTGTTCCTGGTTGGTCCGGCGTTCGTGCTCGCGGGTCAGGCTCGGCTGCTTGGCACGGAGGTCTGGGGTCCCGCCTTCTTTTTCTTTGCGTCGTTATGGGCTTATTACCATCTGGTCAAACAGCACTACGGTTTCATGATTCTCTACAAGAAGAAGAACGCCGATCTGGCTGAGATCGACAACCTGATCGATCGCGCATTCATACTGCTGGGAATGACGTATCCGTTCGTGCGCTTTTTGACTCACAGTTATGCGGCGAAGGAACGGCTCGGGGGAATGGGGCTATCGCCGCAATCGGAATCGGTGTGGTGGTTCGAGGCCCTGGTCTTTTCCGCGTTCATGATTTCGCTCGTGCTGTTCGTTGGAAGACAGGCTCACAGGCTCTACATAAAACTACCGATAAACATTCCCAAGTTGTTGCTGCTTGGAGCGGCGGTTCCGATGCACTGGATCGTTCTTCGGATGCTGGAACCAGTTCAGCCTCCAGCGGCAGCCGCGCTTGCCGCGGTCGCGACTCTAACCATCTATCACAACATTCAGTATCACCGGATTATATGGTTTCACAATCACAACAAGTACGGCCGCGACCCAGAGCGAAGGTATGGCGCGGCATCGGTGATAAGCAAGAACGTCTGGAGCTATATTGGCTTTGGATTAGCGTTTGGAATGTTGTATCACATCCCACACTACACGGTCGTCCAGCCTGACAGTTTCTGGATGGCGTTCATCTGGGGCGGCGCGTTCACTCACTATTATCTCGACAGCAAGATATGGCGCGTCCGGCGCGATGCCCAGCTCAACGAGAACCTGAAAATGGCCGGCGCTAACGCGTAGCGTCCCACCCACAGTGGCTTCCCGTATGACGTGTTTCAATCACGACGGCGTTGATGCAGTCGCAATCTGCAAGAACTGCAACAAGGCTATCTGCCACGCGTGCGCGGTGGACGTCGGGAACGGTCTTGCTTGCGCGAACGCGTGCGAGCAGGAAGTGATTGCGTTGAATGAACTGATTCGGCGCAACAGAACCGCTGCCGCGAGGACCGGCTACGCGTATCACCGGAATGCTGTTGTGTGCGCGCTGCTCGCGCTGGTATTTGTTTATCTGTGTGTTGATGCGTATCAGTCCAATCGCACGCCCTTCGTAGTAGTGACCGCGGGGTCGGCATTGATATTTTTTATGGCTGCCTTCTTTAACTACTCAGCCGGGCAGAAATTCATGAAAGGCGGAAGTTAGAAAGCAGATCGATGGGTGTACTCATTGCAGCAGTGATCATAACCGTCGGGATTGTCGCGTATGTGAAATTCGAACAACGGACAAATCAGCGCCCGTGTCCGGATTGCGGTTTTCGCGTGGCGATCGACGGGCCCGCCGAAGACTGTCCAAAATGCGGATCGCTGATTCCAATCCGAGATGAGGCCTTCTAATCCATGCGGCTTCCACGCACCTGGCCAAGTCTTGTGTTCATCGTCATCCCGGTGTTTATCATCACGGTTGACGCAGTCGTCCTGGTGCGTGAACGGTTGCAGCCGAATGAGCAGAAAGCAATCAGACTGGTAAAGGAAAGCAACTCCCGCAAAGAGAATTTCACGGTCCAGCAATACCTCTACACAACCGTCTATCATCGAAAGAGTCAGGGCGAGCCGATCACGCTCGAAGGATGGCGCGCATCCGAGTATGGCGTCGATCAACTCTTTCTGGTTGAGTTCGCATACTCCGATTCGGAAGGCCGCCACGTTGCAACGTGGGAAGCAAATCTCCTGGCCTCGACTGTAACCGGGAAGAACGAGGATGCGCTCGATCTGTCGTGGCACTGATTGCAATGCGCGCCTGCCGGCCTTGCGCATTGCCTACACCGCTGATCCCGAAGCATACAAAACTTCGCGCCACGTGATGTCCTTCCAGACTGTTTTCAGATTGACTGCTCGAAAAGAGCACAGTCTTTACTGCGGCAACAATGTCGCGCATCAAGCAGGGTCTCGATCTCGATGGTGCTAGCTTGATGCGGCAGGACGTTGGCTGCGACTATTATTTCGATCGGGTGATAGCTGCCAAGCAATCATTAAGGAGGAAGAGTCAAATGCGGAAGATAGCGATCGGCCTTTCGCTGGTCATCTTTTTTGGAGCGGGAGTCGTAGTTAAGAGTTTTACGCCGTCGAGCGCGCAGGACAGCGCGTTCCTTGATCGGCGAATCAGCCTGCTCGAACAGCGATTAAACATGCTTGATTCAACCGTGAGCAGACTGCAACAGCAATCGATATCGACTTCGGCGCCGCCTCAACACGCACGTGACCCGGAAATGACGCTTCTGCGCACCGAGGTGGAACTCTTAAAGAGCCGTTTGAAGGAAATCGAATGCGGGCTCACGCGGCTGGATGAGCGGACGTTAGCGCCGGCAGCGAGGGAAGCTCAGAAGCGGACGAGCGCGCAAACGCAGAATCCTTGCCGGCTCTTTCCTGAATCACCGATTCAACTGTCTCCGCATCGATAGGTGAGCAGCGTGAGGCAGCGAGCCTGCGCGAATGTTTCGCGCAGGCTCGCCGGCCTGGTTGGTGGCAACATGTCGTCGTTCGGTCCGCTTAGGCGTCGTACATCGCAGCGATCAAACAGCCGCGAGCAGTCGCGGTTAACGGATCGGCAGCCATCCTTATCTCGGATATATCGAGCGGGAACCCGTCCTGCTTCAGAGCCTGTTGGAACTTCTCGAGGAAACCTTTCGGCTTGGCTGTCCCGCCACTGAGCACGATCGGAATCGGTTTGTCGATCCTCGGCAGGTTCTTGGTTTCAGCCAATGCGCTGCGCAAAGATTCCACCAGTGAAAGAACAACATCATCATAGTAGATGTGAAGCGCGCTTTCGTATTTGTTTTGCGGAGCGCGAGAGAGGTCCAGGCTCTCTTCCTTGATCAGCCGAATCCTTGTCGGCAATTCACCGGTGACATTGCCCACGTTGCGATCAATGTAGTCGCCGGCCTTGTTCATGCTGAAAGTCATAACCGGTATCGACATGAACGCGAGCGCAACGTTGCACATTCCGCCGCCGCAGCTTATGCCGATGCCGCTGAAGTTTTCCTTCTCGAGTTCGGCGAACACAACGGCAAGTCCTTCGTTGATGCCCTTCGCGTTGTAACCCATCGACCCGAGCAGGTCGCGCAACATCGCTTCGTGATAGACAAGATTTGGCGAACCGTCGTTTCGCAGCGCTCCAGGCACGCTGAAGCGCATAGTCTCGCCGTTTTTGGTCTTGCGCACGAGTTGTTGAATGATGGCCTGCATCACCGACATCGAATATTCTTCGTTCGGATTCAGCGTGCCGCCGTTCATCGGCCTGCGCACTTCGGTGTTGAACACGTTCGCGAATCGCGCGGCCTCGTTGCCGTAAACCTGCAGCGTGGTACCGCCGTTCAACTGATAGCTCACCTTGTTCTGCTTGAGAATGTTCTCGGTGAACTTCGAGAAAGGAACCGCGATGAACGCATTCAGTTCGGCCTTGGACTTAACGCGTTCGGCGGGACCGCTGGCAAGAACCAGCCGGCTGGTTCCCACGTCCAGTCCAAGCGCCGCGCCTTCTGCCGCGGTCATTTCGTTATCATTGGCTTCCCTTTCATTCTTCTTATCCATGTTGCCTCCAGAGTTTTTGTTGGTGTTGAGCTTGAGGGGCTCAGTGTTAAGGCTGACGACAGCCCGTCGAGTTGCTTTCAAATGCACGGCCATGCCTTCGGGTATCGGTCTTGGGGACCCGCCGCGCGCGGGCGCGGGCAGGAAGCCGTGTCTCTTCTCTTTCAATTGCAAACGGCCGAGGCCGCGAATATGAACGATGCTCGCGTTACCCAGCTCGCGCTTGATGATCTCGATCGCGGAATCGACGCCGCGCGCCGCGTCACGGCGCTTCAGGCCCGTTCGCTTCGCCGCTTCTTCTATGAGATCGGACTTGTTCATATACTGATCCGTGATGAGTGATGCGTGATGCGTGATTCGTAACCGGTCACGGATCAGGCATCACGTTTCACTCACTCCTTCTCAATCGCGCGTTGCTTTTGGTATGCGCGGGCAAACAGCCTCGCTTGCGTCCGGCGCTCTTCCTCGATCGTGAAGCCATCTCGCTCGGCGGCTTCTCGCAACGCGGCATCGGCGCGCTCGAGGCCCGCCCATTTACCACCCGCGGCCGCCACGTACTGTTGATCGTATCCGAACCCAAGCCGGGAGATCGCACGAAGCTCCGTCTCGTACTTATTCGCAAGCCCAAGCGCTTCGAACGGAAACTCCGCCACCCAATCGGTGTGATAGCCCATCAGGTGATTCGACGGATTCACGCTCACCAAGCCGTGAGTCACACAGTTCGCGTCATCAATTCCGTAGCGCGAGCGAAGCACCGCCGTCAGCACCCGAGCCGCGTATATCTGTGCTTCGTTGATTCCTTCGGCCCCCATCGCCGCGCCACGACCCTCGAAGCAGATGCCGATAAAGCTGGCGCTGAGATTCACATAAACACTGGTCGCATCGCTCCAAACCGAATTGCCGGCGTGGTTGGCTTCGAATTCGTCGCGAACGATCCGGTAGGTTCGGCCGAACCGGTCAATCACATAGTTGTAAAGCCGATGCGTGCGAGCATATTCGAGAAGCGAGCGGGAGTGATTGTTCAAGGACAAGTTATAGCGGTCCGCAAACGGAAGCAGATCGCTCTCGGAGACGTGATAGACGATACCGACGGGCCGTGATAGCACGTCTCCCTGATTCGAGCTGTTCGCGATCGTCTCCAGATCGAATCGATAGAAGTTTCGTTTCGTGCCGTTTGTTTCGAACTCAGTCAGCACGCGCGCGCCGTTGCTGTAGAACTCGTATCCCTCGCCCTTATCCGCGAGCCACACATTATCCAGCGTGAGCCCCGCTCCGGACGCAATCGCCGCGACCGCCTTGCCTGAGTCCGTCGCCGCGGATGAACCAGTCGCGGCGATGTCCTTCGCTTCGGTCGCGACCGAAAGGCTGCCCGCGAGTCTTATGACGGCGTACACCAGACTTGCACCGGCGAATAACGCCAGCGCGATGCACGCAGCGTATAGCGCATATCGTATGCGATACAGCAACGTCGTCAGCCGGATGCCAAGCGGCGCCGGCTGATCGAGCGGTAAGACTTTTGATAGCTCAACAATAATCATTGCTCGCTCGGGAAGCGATCCTACAATCGGCAGCTTCTTCCAAAACGCCCGGCCACGATCAAGAGCCAGAGCGCTATTCAGAAACTTCAGCCGCAGCACGGGCGACTCGACGTATCGCGAGTAACTGTCAACCATTTTTGCGAACCTGAGATTCTCCGAATCGAAGTCCTGCATCGCTTCGAAACCTGTAGCCTATCGATCAGTGTTGTTCGTACGGACAGACAATTAGTTGCAGCGAGACTCCTGATGTCTTGGTGCGCAGTTGCGCCTCTGCCGCGTATCGCTTTGCGGCTTCCGCGCTTTCAAATCTGCCGACCCTTACGCGATACCAGGTGCCCCGCTTCCCAACATCCGCGCTCACAACGTAAGACGGCAAACCCGCGCGCTTCAACTTCTCGGCGAACTCAGCGGCTCCGGATTCGACCGGAAACGCCGCGGCTTGCAGCGAGAATCCTCCTCGCGCATCGCCAATTGAAGGTTCTTGTTTGGAACTGGTCCCAGCGTCGAGCTTTGACTGTGAGACGGTTGTCGGCTCCGCGGCGGGAGTTCTGGTCTGGGACGGCGCGGATGATTCGGAAGCGGCCGGAACGGCAGCGGCTGAGACCTCTCTGACGGCCAGCGAATTCTCGTGCTTGCGGCCCGACAGTGGCAAGTAGATCAGAAAATAAATTGCGGCGAGCGAAACAAGCAGCGTGAGAATCACCATTGCTGCCCGCACCATATTGAACGAGCTTCGACGAGCAGGGACCATCAGCACCGGCCACGCTTCGCGCGAGTGTTGCTGTCCGTCTAGAGTTTCCGCGGCCGGCTCTTCAAACAGCTCACCGGTAGCAAGCGGATCTCTTGAAGGCTCGGTTGATTCCCAAACTTCCGCGTCGCTTTCGGCATTGATCTGCTGCAACTCAGAATCAGCCACCGGAGCCGCTTCCGAGGTTTCAGTAAAAGGATCGGCGGCGAATGAAAAGCCCGCCTGCGATGTTTCAAAGTCACGCGCCTGGGCGAATTGATGAGCGAGAACCGCTTCTTCGGAAATCGCTTCCGAGGCCGGCTCAACTGGTAACGAAGGCGAAGAGTAGTCCTCTTCCGATTCGCTCTCGAGCCAATAGGCTGACTCATCGGGTTCGGCGTTCGTTAGAGGCGGCGCCGCCGAGACGGCCGCGGCTGATCGATGCACATCAAGCGTCTCAGCCTTCACGTGCGATCCATTACAAGCAGTCCGAACCATATTGAGACAGGCATCGCAAAGCCGCGCACCGGGCGCGTGTCCATTTGCGCCCGAGTCCAAAGCTTGCCTGCACAGTGAACAAGTCTGGTGTGTAGTATTGCCGTTCATATGCGTATTCACGATTCAAGATTGGGGGACTTGTGCGCCCGTGGAGGCGAGCTTTATCGACTATTTGGGTCGATGGATTGGGGTGCTTTCGTAGCGGGGCAGAACCTCAAAGCGCGGCGATTATGGCACACGCCCGAGGCCTTTACAAGAGTTTTTATTTTTTGAGGCGAAGGGTGACGAAATCGGGGAATGCTTCGCCGCCCGCGCTAAAATCCAGCCTATGAAACGCGAGAGGTAGCTCTGAGCGACGCAATATACGTTTCAATCTCCTCGCGATCTTCATCATCAAGGCTGACAAACTCGACGCCAAGCCCGAGTCCCTTTCGCACGTAAGCAACCCGTGAAACGGCAATCACGCGATGCTTATTGCCCGGAAGCTCAAAGCGCACGACCATTCTCGTTCCTGCGCGTATCGGCTCTTCAGTCGTAATAAACAGACCACCGCTGCTCACGTTCGCCATGTGCCGCCTGACGCGAGACGGACCACTGCTGCTGTTCGTGAGCTCGAATTCGACCTGGGTAGTAATAGGGGCACGCTCAAAACGTCGCCGTTCCAGTTGAGCAGAACTTCTCATATCGCTCCTTCGACGCGCGTATGCCGGGGTGAGGACACTGCGCATCTCTTCAAGTTGAATAGCCCGTGGAGGGTCTGTTACGCGTCCAATTCGGCAGCGACCGGGCTTCTTGGGGGCCTCTAACCTTTACACAGGATTGGCCGCGTTGACAAGGCAACGTCCACCCTAAACCAAATAAACTAGCCTTTCGCGGACGTCGCGCCGTCTAACAATGCGGCAAGGTCGAGTATGTTGACTGAGGTGATGCCTTGTGTGAGAATACGCTCGAAAAGCACGATTAATGGACCCCTTCAAAGTCAATCCGGTTAAGCGCTGAATCCAAAATATGAGCAGCAGACGAATAGGCAACTATCAGATCACGGACTATATCGGAGGCGGAGGCTTCGGCTCGGTCTTTAAGGCCGAAGACGTCAACACACCCGGACGCATTGTCGCGATCAAAGAACTCCACAAGAAGCACACGCGCAATCAGGTTATCAAGCAGCGGTTCTTTCAGGAAGCGGTGGCAATGGCCCGCCTCGATCATCCCAATTTACCCCGGCTTTATACGTTCGGCGAGGACAACGGCTGTTATTACCTGGTGATGGAATTCATCTCGGGCAAGCTGCTGAGCGACGACATACGAGATCAGGGAGCGATCAGTTGCGATCGAGC
>Ga0070693_100000972_pt1 | contig 12741 bp, 11 predicted proteins | sample KBSK1103metaG_FD_65472 | JGI IMG/M metagenome (GOLD analysis project Ga0070693, IMG submission 65472) | Corn, switchgrass and miscanthus rhizosphere microbial communities from Kellogg Biological Station, Michigan, USA - KBS K1-10-3 metaG | ecosystem: Host-associated > Plants > Roots >...
AATCGCAGGGCAGTCAATCAACTTCATCCGAGTCTCGATTTTGCAGACACCAATACTGACGCTGGGATCAAGTATCGCTCGATGGCGTCGCTGCCCTTGTTCAAAGACGACGTCTTGCTGGGCGCGCTTTCGGTTTACTCGACAGAGCTCGACCAATATACGAACGATCACATGCGGCTACTCGAGACAGTGACGCGACTGGCGTCCGACGCGCTCGGCAATGCGATGCAACATGCTGAGGCGGAGTCGAAAGCGTTAACAGATCAACTCACTGGATTGCCGAACGCGCGTTATCTCTCGTTGCGTTTTGAAGAAGAGGCGGCGCGCGCGCGTCGGACGGATCGTGCGTTTCAGGTCGTGATGCTTGATCTCGATGAGTTCAAGAATGTGAATGACACGTACGGTCACAAAGCGGGGGACAAGATGCTACGCGAAGTGGCGCATATCATCCAGGGGCAGTTGCGCGAGTACGATTTTCTCGCGCGTAGCGGTGGTGATGAATTTGTAGCGCTCGTTCAGGAAGTCGTTGGCGCGCAGGTGGAAGAGCTGTGCAACCGCATCGAGACGGCGGTTTCGAAGTTCTCACTCGCGGTGGGAAAGAATCGATCGGCGCGGGTTGGCATCAGCGTGGGGACGGCGACGTTCGGGATCGACGGCGAAACGCTCGACCAGCTTGTAATTGCGGCAGATTCGGCCATGTACCGGGTGAAATCGAGCCATCGCCTGGAGCGCATGCCGTCGGCATCAGTTAGACAGGATTTGTATCCTGTCCAGACAAAATCTTGACATCTCCAGCACTCATCGCTTTCAATCGCTGAAGGCATGGTTGCTCCCGCCGAAAATCATAATGCAACACTCTTAATAGTTGACGACGACGCGGCTGCACGCGAGCGTCTGCGCGACATCTTCGAGACTGCGCAATATCGTGTCGTGACCGCGACCGAAGCCGGTTCTGCGCTGCGCGTCCTCAAGGGCGTGCGTTGCGATCTCGTCGCACTCGATCTCGAGATGCCGGGCGTCGACGGTCTCGCGCTCTGCAAGCTGCTTCGCGCACAACCCTTAACCAGCAAGTTACCGATCATCGCGCTGTCTGACAGCGACGACGAAGAGCGCAAGGTCCAGGCATTCACAGCGGGCGCTGACGACTACATTACTAAGCCGTCCACGCCCGGTGAATTATTGTCGCGCGTCAGTCTTCACGTACGCACGTCGCAACGCGAATGGGCGCTCATCGGCGTCAATCGTGAACTCAGGTTTCTTTCCGACATCGGTCGTGGACTCCTGCGCGCGCTGGAGCCCGAGCAGTTGGTCCGGCGTGTCGCGGGTGCGACCTACGAAGCCCTCGACGCCTCGCTTTGTGCGACGTACGTAACTGTCCGCCGTGACAGACAAGCGCTCTGCGTTTTCGATCGCGAAGGTAGTGCCGACGATCCGTCTTTGCTGAACAGCGAAGCACTCCAGGAGTGGCTGCGCTCGGGAGAGTCTGCGAACTCGTTGTTCATCACCGACGCGAACAAGTTTCTGCTTGACGACGACATCCACAAGGCCGAGTACCTCGCGCCTTTTCGATTTGCAGGACGGGCACAGGGCGCCTTGATCGTCGCGTTCGATCTGCGCGAGCAGTGTGGCGAGACCGAGCAACGTTTGATCGACGCTGCTGCACAACAGACGTCGCTGGCAGCGCACATCTGTTCGCTCTACCAGGCCTCACGCGAAACGTCGCTAAGTCTCGCTCGCGAAGTCGAGAAACGAACCGCAGAGAGCGAAGCGCAGAAGCGCTTGATCGAAGCGATTGTCGACAGCTTGCCGTTGTCTCTCTACGCGATCGACCGCGAGTACCGTGTGGTTGCGTGGAACCGCAACCGCGAACTCGGAGAGCTCGGTATCCCGCGTGGTTCAGTGCTCGGCAAGAATGTTTTCCAGGTGCTCACTCGCCAACCGCGCGACATGCTGGAGGAAGAGTTCGAACGCGTCTTCGAGAGCGGTGAGATCGAACGCATCGAACAGGAGACGCCATCGACGAAAGGCGACATCCGGCACTGGGTCATCAGCAAGATCCCGATGTGGGCTGATAACACCGGCAACGTCAGCCACGTCATTACGGTCGGCGAAGAAGTTACCGATCAAGTCGAAGCCAATCGCGCGATTGCACGTGCTGAGAAGCTGGCGGCGGTCGGGCGTCTTGCCGCCGGAGTGGTCCACGAAATCAACAATCCGCTCGCAACAATCTCGGCTTGCGCTGAGTCACTCGAAGCGCGCGTCAACGAAGGCGCATTCGACGGTTCGACAGCGCTCGAAGATCTGCGCGAGTATCTCGGGCTAATCCGGAGCGAGGCGTTTCGTTGTAAGAGCATCACGATGGGTCTGCTCGATTTCAGTCGCACGCGCACTTCTGACCACGTGACGATCAACCTCGCCGATGTGATTCGCTCCGCGTTTCGTCTGCTTTCGCATCAGAAGCGAAGTTCGGCCGTCGATTTCAAGATCGAAATCGCCCACGATCTGTTGCCGGTGTCAGGCGATCCGGGTCAGTTACAACAGGCCGTGATCGCGCTGGCGACGAACGCGCTCGATGCGATGGGTGAGAGCGGCACGCTGATGATTGTCGGTCGCAACGATGAGGACAAAGTGATCATCGAAGTCAGCGACACGGGCATCGGAATACCGCCGGAAAATCTGCCGAAGATCTTCGAGCCGTTCTTCACCACGAAAGAGATTGGACGAGGAACAGGTCTCGGGCTCGCCGTATGTTATGGTATCTTAACGGAGCATGGCGGCACCCTTGATGTGCAGTCAGCAGTGGGAGCCGGCACCACATTTACGATTACCCTTTCCGCCGTGAAACTAAACGAGGAACAGACAGTTTGAGTGAGCAACAGCAGGCACGAATTCTGATCGCAGAAGATGAGGCCAACCTTCGGCTTGTTCTGCAGAAGGAATTGGAGAGGCTTGGTTATCGCGTGCAGGCGGCGCCTGATGGTGAGGCTGCGCTGCGCAAGCTCGAAGAGAGCAACGTCGACGTTCTATTGTGCGACATCAACATGCCACGAATGGATGGCATGGAACTCCTTCGACGCGTTTATCAACGTCCGAACCCGCCTGAAGTGATCATGCTGACTGGCCAGGCGACGGTGGAAACCGCCGTCGAGGCGATGAAGCTTGGTGCTTACGATTACCTCACGAAGCCATACAGCATCACCGAGCTCGACGTTCGCGTGCGGCAAGCTGCGGACAAGCGAAAGCTACGCGTCGACAACGTCCGTCTGCGCGAGCAGCTTGCGCGGCAGTCGGCGTTGCCGGAGATCGTTTCTGTGTCGGAAGTCATGAAGGAAGCGATACGTTTGATCGAGCGTGTGGCGCCGTCGGAAGCGTCAGTGCTGATCACCGGCGAATCGGGGACGGGAAAAGAGCTCGTGGCGCACGCGATTCATCGTTTGTCGAGTCGTTCTGAAGCTTCATTTGTCGATCTCAACTGCGCGGCGTTCCAGGAATCGTTGCTCGAGTCGGAGTTGTTTGGTTACGAGGCAGGGGCGTTCTCGGGTGCGAAGGGCAGAAAGCTTGGTCTAATCGAATTGGCTGACGGTGGCACGCTTTTTCTCGATGAAGTGACCGAGTTGCCGGCGCAGTTGCAAGCAAAACTCTTGCGGGCGATCGAGACGCGGACGTTTTTCAGAGTTGGTGGTGTGCGGAAAGTCGAAGTGAATGTGCGCATCGTTGCTGCTACGAATCGAAACCTCGATGCCGTGGTTAATGATGGCGTGTTTCGATCCGATCTGCTTTACCGGATCAACGGATTTCAGATCAGTCTTGCGCCGCTCCGAGAGCGACCAGAAGACATCGAACCGCTCGCGCGTTATCTGCTCAAGCGGGTTGCGGGCACGCATACGCCGGAATTGACGGAAGAAGCGTTCAATGCGTTGCGTGCGTACGGTTGGCCGGGCAACGTGAGGCAATTGAAGAACTGTTTGGAACGTGCGGTGATTCTGTCGAACAACGGGCGGATCACGTTGTCAGAGCTTCCACCTGAGGTTACGCGACCGGCAGTTGGACCAGCGTTGGCGAGCGCGGCGCCGTCTGCGATCGTGGGTGACGCGCCGGCTGCGGCGGCTGTTTCGGCGGCGCCTGGCTCACTCCGTGAAGTGGAGCGCCAACAAATTCTCGCCGCTCTCGAACAGACAGGCTGGCACAGAGGCAAGACCGCCGAGATCCTCGGTATCTCTCCGTCAACACTCTACCGCCGCCTGCGTGATTACGATTTAGAACGCAGAAGGTAGTACACAAAGGCACAAAAAGCACATAATCAGTTTTTTCTGTTTGTGTGCCTTTTGTGCCTTTTTGTGGCTAAACTTTTTTCCCTTGAAAGATTCCTTCTAAGTACTTGGCCAACGTCGCCTCATCCTCCGGGCTGCTCGAATTGAACTTCAACGCAAACCCGATTTCAGACGCCTGGTCAACCACTTCCGCCCAGAAGTTCACGACCTGGTGCTCCGTAAGGTGAATCTCGAGCCAGACGAGTTCCTTCATGTCAACCTTGCCGCCGGTGAGCACGAAACACCCACTGCGGCTGATATCCGTAACTGTCGCATTCTCGCGAGAGAGAGCACCTTCCCACCGGGCTTGTAATTTCACCCTTGCGCGTGGCGCCGATCGTCTCTCGTGTTCCATTACCTTTCCTCTGGGTCAGTGTGCAAACGGACAACCACCTTCTCCGTGAGTGATGTCGAGATAGGTGCGTGCTTCCCAAAGCTCGGGGAAGAATTTCTTGTCGAGCGTGGTCTTGAGGTAACCGATACCTTCCGATCCGCCGGTGCCGCGTTTCGCGCCGACCATGCGCTCAACCATCTTGATGTGATGCGAACGCCAAAGTGAAAAATACTCGTCGTATTCGAGCATTGCTTCGGTGAGTTGAAATTCTTCGTAGAGTTCCTCGAAGTGTGTGAGGATCTCGAGTACGTTCAAGCCACGTCGCTGGAGCAGGCCATAGAAAGATTCGGCGAGTGAAGGTTTTTCCATTCGCGCTTTCAGGCGCTCATGCGCGAACTCGTCAGTGGAAAACTCACGAACAATGTTCTTGTCTTTCAGTCCTGAAGAGATCTCGATCTCGCGGAACTGCATCGACTGAAAACCGCTCGCCGGATTGAGCTGATCGCGAAACACGAGAAAACTGATCGGCGTCATGCTCTCGAGAATGTGAATCTGGTTGACCAGCAACTTCTCAATCTCGACGATGCGTTTCAACGCGCGCGTGGCGGCCGGTACACGATCTTCTTCCAACAACATGATCGCGGCATCGAGCTCGTGAAGAATCTGTTTGAACCAGAGTTCGTAAGCCTGATGAACCGTGATGAATAGCAGTTCGTCGTGATGTACGGGACTCGACAGGCAATCCTGAAGGTTGATGAGATCCTGGACCCGAAGGTACTTGTTGTATGAAAGCGGCGGATTGTCGCCGTAATCCTTGGACATTAAAAAGCAGCTCCCGCCGTCTCGTGTGCTCGATAACTTTCAGATTCGCCGATCTTTTTCATTTCTCTGATCACAAGTTCCAGCTCGTTGTCGGTAGTGTAGAAGTGTGGCGAGATACGAATGCCCGCGCCTGGTCTGTAGTCGATGATGAACTCTCGGCGAATGAGTTCTTTCGCGACGGCACCGGCGTGTTCGTGTGCGACTGTAACCGTGCCGGCGCGTTGCCGCACGTCCTTTGGACTCGTGACTTTGAATCCAGCTTCCTCTGCGAGTTCGATCAGATAACTCGTCTGGCGCATGCTCTTCTCGCGAATCTTGTCCACGCCGATCTCGTTGATGATCGTGTATCCGGATTGTGCGGCGTAGAGCGCCGGGATCGCGGGCGAGCCGTGTAAGAAACGCCAGATGTTATCCGCGTAACGCATGTTCGTGTCGAAAGCAAAAGGCTTCTCGTGGGCCATCCAGCCGGTGGTTTTGGGTTCGAGTTTTGTTTGCAGGTCGGGTCTGACGTAAAGATAACCCGCACCTGGACCACCGCAGAGCCACTTCACCGAACCGCCGGTTGCAAAATCCGTGTTGAGCTCTTTTACGCTAAACGGAATCGTGCCTGCGGATTGATAAGTATCGAGCACGACCATCGCGCCGACTTCGTGTGCTCGATCGATGATGGCTTTTGCATCCTGCAAAAACGCGCTCTTGAAAAGAACGTGCGAGAAGGGAACGAGCAGCGTCGTCTCGTCGATTGCAGCGAGCATTCGTTCCAGCGGCACGGTGATTCCGTCGTCAGATGGGACGGTTTCGATTTTCAACTTTCCATCGCGCGCGTGCGCTTCGTAGACGTACATCACGGAAGGGAAGTTGAGTTCTGAATAGACGATCTTGTTTCGCTGTGGCGTCGGCTCGAGACACGAAAGCACCAGCGACTGGCAGATGGAGACGTTTTGGTGCATGACGACGCTGCCCGGATCGGCGCCGATGATGCGTCCAACCTCGTCGCCGACACTCACAGGCATTTCCCACCAGCCCTCGGCCCACGCGCGCACGCCTCGCGTCGCCCACATGTCGGCGTACTCGTGAAGGCGCTCGTAAGTCGCCTTCGGCATGGCTCCGAGACTGTGCGAAATCAGGTAGACGGTTTTATCCAGAATCGGAAATTCGCTGCGCCACTTCAGTAGGTCATCAGACAAGAACGGCTCCTCCTCACCTGAGGTTAATTTAACAGATTACTGTTATCCGCGTAATCCGTGTAATCTGTTGAAGGAAATGTGGAAGTTCGCTAACCCAATCAAACACCAAATACTCGAGACTCGCTGGCCGGCGGCGGAAGAAGCAGCCGGGTCTCGACTTTATAGTCCGGTTGCCATCGGTAGTCTCGAAGCTCGGAGCCGCACGTGGGTGCCCGCGATGGTGCCGTGGCGCGCCACGGAGGATGGATTTGTCACTCAGCAGAATCTCGACTGGTATCGACGGTTCGCGGAAGGCCGTCCGGGTGTGCTCGTGGTCGAGGCGACTGGCGTGCGCGACATTCCGAGTGGACCGCTGCTTCGCATTGGTGACGATCGGTTTATAGATGGGCTGCGCAAGCTGGTCGAGGCTGTGCGGGAAGCGAGTGAGGGGCAGACGCTGCTGTTCATTCAGATCATCGATTTTCTCGCGGTGAAGCGTCGACCCGAGAAGGAAAAATATTTCCAACGTTTTCTGCAAATTGACGAGCACCATCGTGGTGCGTTAGCGGACGTCACGAATGACCGCCTTTGGCTATCAGCATCAGTGGCTTTGGTCCGCGAGTTTTTGCAGAATGCGAGCGATGAAGTTGTGACTGCGGTCCTTAGACCACGCGAGTTGGAAGCGCTTTTGTACGGCTATCGCGAGCGCGTCACGGATATGGACCTGAAGCACATTCGCGAGTTGCCGAATGAATTGCCTGCGATCTTCGCGGCGGCTGCGAACCGGGCGCGCGAAGCTGGGTTTCATGGTGTCGAGCTTCACTACGCGCATGCGTACACGATGGCGGGATTTTTGAGTGCGCAGAACGATCGCGCCGATGGTTACGGTGGATCGCGAGAGAATCGCGTCCGCTTGCCGCTCGAAGTTTATCGTGAGGTGCGCAACCGCGTCGGAAACGATTACGTCGTGGGTGTTCGGTTTCTGGCTGACGAGGTTATCGCCGGCGGGAGTCGGGTCGAAGACGCGATCTACTATGCGAAGGAATTCGCTGCGGCCGGGTTCGACTTTTTGTCACTGTCCAAAGGTGGGAAGTTTGAAGATGCGCAACCGCCGAAGGTGGGCCAGGCGGTTTATCCGTACACGGGCCAGAGTGGATACGAATGTATGCCGACCGTCCTTTCTGACGAGACTGGTCCATTCGGACGGACCGTTCCGCTCGTCGCATCAATCAAGCAGGCTGTGAATGGCGCCGGATTTCAAACGCCGATAGTTGCGACCGGCGGGATTTCAACGTTCGAGCAAGCCGAGGAAATTCTACGTCTGGGCCAGGCTGACATCGTCGGCATGGCGCGGCAGGCGCTCGCTGATCCGGATTGGTTCGTGAAGGTAAGGCTTGGTCGCGGTGATGAAGTGCGTCGTTGCACTTACACGAACTATTGCGAAGCGCTGGACCAGGCGCATCGACCTGTTACCTGCAAGTTGTGGGACCGAGTCGATCTCGACGAACCCGGCATCGCGACTGTTGATGACGGACGCCGCCGCCTTGAGCCACCGCTTTGGACCGCGGATTAACGCGGATTTTTGACGGATCCGCGGCTTCTATCCGTGAGATCCGTGGCTTCATATTGGCTTATAAAATCGGGATCTCGCCGTTTCAAATCCTCATAGCTAACTCTTCCACTGCGAGTCATTAAACTATAAGCGAGTTCCAGCGGGCTGAGGTGCATGTACTTCGATGCGTTCTCAAACCAACGCATGCTTTCAAAAGCCGCGGCCTGGTAGTCCTGAATCACAGGTCGACGCTGTGCCGTGAAGTGACTCAGAGCGTCTGATGTTTGCTGAAAAGACTCAGCAAGCGCGATCGCGTCTTCAATCGCGAGCTTGGTACCGGAGCCGATGGAAAAGTGCGCGGTGTGCAGTGCGTCTCCGATAAGCACGACGTTCTCGAAGAACCAGTTCCTGTTTTTGACCAACAGAAAATTGATCCACTTTGAGTTGTTTGAAAGCAACGGATGTCCAGCTAGATCAGGCGCGAAGACTTTACCGACATATTCGCGAGTCTGTTCGTCGCTCATGTGTGCGAAACCTGCTTTCTCCCACGTTTGCGGATCGCACTCGACGATGAACGTGCTTGTAGACGAATTGAACTTGTACGAATGCGCGGCAAAGACGCCGGCTTCGTTTTCACGAAAGGTGAGTGTTAGACCGTGGAAGAGTTGGTTCGTGCCGTACCAGATGTATCGATTCGAACGAAAGTCGAGTTCGGGTTGAAACTGTTCCGCGTAGCGCGAACGGACCGTGCTGTTTACTCCGTCGGCTGCTAACAGCAGATCGCAATCATTCCGCAGCGCTTCGACATCGTGTCTCTCATTCCGAAACTCGATCTCGACTCCCAATTCCTCGGCGCGCCGCTGAAGAATCTTGAGTAACCGGAGTCGTTGAATTCCTGAAAAACTATTCCCATGAATCGAAATCTTCGTGTCTCGATGAACTACGTCCACATTGTCCCACGCCTCAAATTCCCTCGTGATCTCGGCATGAGACTCCGCATCGGCCGCGCGTAAATTCGCCAACGTCTTTCCGGAAAAAACAACGCCCCATCCAAACGTATCATCCGGCCCATTCCGCTCAAAAATCCTGATCTGATGCGAAGCATCCTCCTTCTTCATCAGGATCGCGAAATACAACCCCGCCGGCCCCCCACCAATGATGTTGATCTTCATCTTTTGTGCTTTTTGTGCACTTCAGTGTTCCTTTAAAAGCTGGCCGGCGATGACGAGCTGCTGGATTTCCGATGTGCCTTCGTAGATGCGCAGGGCGCGTACGTCGCGATAGAGGCGCTCGACGACGGCGCCGCTGACGAGGCCCGCGCCGCCGTGAATCTGGACGGCGCGGTCGATGATTCGTCCGGCGGCTTCGGTGGCGAATAACTTCGCCTCGCTCGCTTCGCGAGTGACGCGAGTGGTGCTTGTGTCTTTTGCATAGGCCGCGCGGTAGACAAGAAGTCGCGCCGCGTCGAGCTCTGTGATCATGTCGGCGAGTTTTGCCTGGACCAGTTGATGTTCAGCAAGAAAACGGCCGAACTGTTTGCGTGCTGAAGCATAACGAACCGCTTCGTCGAGTGCCCGCCGGGCCATGCCGCACGCCGCCGCGCCGACGCTTGCGCGAAACGTGTCGAGCGTTTCCATCGCCAGCTTAAACCCGTCGCCTTCGTTTCCAACCATGTCTTCGGCGGGCACGCGGCATCCGCTGAATACGATCTCGCCGATCGGATGAGGGGCCATCAGCGGCGTGCGCTGGGCCACGCTGAATCCCTGCATCTTTGACCCGACCACGAACGCCGAAAGCGTGGCGCGGCCGTCATCGCGCGTTCCTGTTTTTGCAAACACGGTATAGAAGTCGGCGATACCCGCGTTTGATATGAAACGCTTGCGACCGTCGATGACGTATGTTTCGCCGTCGCGCTGCGCTGTGGTCTGAATCGCAGCGACGTCTGATCCCGCGTCTGGTTCAGTCAGCGCGAACGCGGCGATCGCCTTTCCGTTCGCGGCACGCGACAACCAAAACTCACGCACGTGGTCCGGCGCGGCCTGGCTGATCGCGTACGTCCCGAGACCCTGCATTACAAATGCCAGATCCGCGAGCGACGATGAATACGCAAGCGCCTCGCGAATCAAACAGAGCGCGCGGATGTCGAGTTTTGTCTCCGCGACCGCAAACTTTAGCAGGCCAGTGCTTGCTAAAAGACTCACGAATTGCCTGGCAGTGCCTTCCACATCTTCTTCGCTTGCGGCGCGTGGCTCGATTTCGTCTGCGACGAATTGCGCGACGGTTTGCGCGAGATTTTGGTGTTCGGGATTGAAGAAGGGAAGTTGATTGATTAAGCGGTCCATTTACCGAAACTTGGCCTCTCTCTTTGCGACAAACGCCTCGTACGCTTCACGATAGTCCGGGTGTTGCATGCAGATCGCTTGTGCCTGTGCTTCGCTTTCCAGCGCCGTTTGCAGGTTCATATGCAGCTCACGGTTGAGCATCTCCTTCGTCTTCGCCAGCCCGAACGCAGGACCACGAGCGAGCCGTCGTGCGAAGTCGCGAGTCGTGGTCGAAAGATCTCCCGCAGCGACCACTCGATTATAGAGTCCGATGCGTTCGGCTTCGGTGGCGCTGATGAAGTCTCCCGTGAAAAGCAATTCGGTCGCTTTCGAGAGTCCCACGACGCGCGGCAGAAGATATGACGCAGCCATGTCTGTACCTGCAAGTCCCACCTTCACAAACAGGAAGGCGATCTTTGCCTCTTCACTCGCAATGCGAATGTCAGAAGCAAGCGCGATACATGCTCCAGCTCCGGCGGTTGTTCCATTCAAACTCGCGATCACCGGCTTCGGCAGCAAACGGATGTTCTGCACGAGCTCACACGTCATTCGAGTGAACTCGAGCAGTCCTTCCATGTTGCGGCTGAACAGCTCGCCGATGATGTCGTGTACGTCGCCGCCGGAACAGAACGCTCTACCCGCGCCGGTGATCACGACGACGCGCACGTGCGGATCGTCGCGCAAAGCTGCCAAGAAATCCGTCAGCTCGCGATAGACCTCAAACGTCAACGCGTTCAAGCGCTCCGGACGATTCAACGTGATCGTCGCAACGCCGTGCTCGTCCTGGTCGTAGAGAAAGGACGTTGGTTGCTTCATGCCGGTAACACCGCGATGCCTTCGATTTCAACTTTTGCAGCGTCGTCAAGCAGGCCTTTCACCTGGACCAGGACCATCGCTGGAAAGTGTTTGCCCATGTGTTTGCGATAACGCTCGCCTACTTCTCTCGTTCGTTCGCGGTATTCAATCTTGTCTGTCACGTAGATCACGAGTCGCGCGATATTAGACGGCTCTCCGCCGGCAGCATCCACGACCGTCATCACGTTCTCCAACGCTTTGTCGAACTGATCTACGAAGTCCTGACTGACGATCTCCTGGTTTGCATTCCAGGCGATTTGGCCCGCGATGAAAAGCAATCTGCCGCCTGCATCAGTGAGCAGGCCGTTTGTGTAACCACTCGGCGCGCCGAGAGATTCTGGATTAATTAATTCCATTAGCCACAAAAAAACACATAATGAATTTTGCTCATTATGTGCTTTTTGTGCCGTTTGTGGCTAGACCTGATTACAGAAGCTTGTCTAAACGCGAAGCCAATTGCCCGGCGAGATTTCCACTCGGATCGAGCCCGCCGATTGGTCCATCAACCATGTTCCCCTGCTTGTCGAGAATCACGATCGACGGAAGCTGGTCCACGCCGAATTTTTTCGAGATCACGCCATCAGGGTCGCGCAGCACTGTGACTTTCAATCCGTACTTCTGTGAAAACGCTCGCAGTTGCTCATCGCTGGCGAAATTCTTCGACTTCGCATCCGCCGACTCGGTGCTGACCCAGTAAACCACCACGCCGCGGTCGCTGTACTCGTCGGCGAGTTTCCTGACGCCCTGGAGCTGCGTTTTCGACAAAGGCAGCCATGATGCGCCGAACGCCAGCACCACGACCTCGCCACGAAGACTTGCGGAACTGACCGTCTGCCCGTCGATAGATTTCAGCGAGAAATCGACCGGATTCTGTGCGAAAGCGGTGCTGGCGAGCAGGAGCGTCAGCAACGCGGCCAACACTCGTTTTTGACTTTTTAGAGCCATCTTTCTCCTTCGCCGAACGCTTCTGAAGACGCTCGACTTGGTGCTTTAGATGTGGGCGTCCAGACTTTCGTTGGTCTTATTCTGTTGGCGGTTCAGGCGCCGGTTCGCCTGTGACTTCCTTGTGTAGTTCCCGGTAATCATCCCACGTATCCATGTCGCGGGCAATGAACGGCGAGTCGACTTCGATGCGCTCGACGTCGCCGCGGTGGTTCTGAAAAAGCGCGCGCAAACCGCCACTCGAGCTCAGAGTCAGCAATTCAGGCTTGAAGCTGAGATCGACGAGGACGGGATGACCACCACGATCTCGCCATGTGGGTATGACGATACGAGCGCCTTTGGTCCATTCCTCGATGAGAATTTTCACAACGTTCGCGGGCACGGCAGGGTGATCCGTAAGCGCAATCAGGGTTGCTTTCGCGGACGCGGGAAGTTCCTG
>Ga0070693_100000973_pt1 | contig 12740 bp, 17 predicted proteins | sample KBSK1103metaG_FD_65472 | JGI IMG/M metagenome (GOLD analysis project Ga0070693, IMG submission 65472) | Corn, switchgrass and miscanthus rhizosphere microbial communities from Kellogg Biological Station, Michigan, USA - KBS K1-10-3 metaG | ecosystem: Host-associated > Plants > Roots >...
CGTGCTGACCGGCATCCCGACAGCGGACACATATCCCAGGCGAATCCGCGTCATTTGGGCGGTGAGCTGCTCGAGTTCTCGTACTGGAGTGTCCTGGTCGGAAATCACCCTGTTCAGGCTGAAATAACGGGTTAAGCTGATCGAGTGCGCCTAACGGCCACGGCGTCTTGCTGAGCTGTGGGAGCCCCCACGAATTTCGGAGCGCTGTGGCGCTCGCTGACCGCGCGGGAGGTGATCCGTCTTCGGAGACCGCCGGGAATGACGCGCGCCTGCGTTGAGCGAACATTAATCACAGCGAGTACGACGTGGTCGGAGGAGCTGTGCCGCGCGCGCCGCGAGAATAGTCGGCCAATCCGCTCTCCGTACGTAGGAGGGTTGCATTACCTTTCACAGCTGCGGGACCTTCTCCACCAGCCCGCAACAAGACAACTCGGCGCTCCTGGCGACGCCTCTCCTTCTCCCGAAGGCGTCATCATGGATAGCGATCTCGAGACCACGCTGGCGACTGTCGCGGCAATCGCTCTCCCGCAATTCGGCGTCTGGTGTATGGTCGACATCGTTGCGCCTGACGACTCGATCAGTCGCGTGGCGATCGTTCATCCCGATGCCGCCATGGCCTCTGGCCAGAGCTCGAGCGAAACGAATGATCGCGGCGGAGCTTTTATCGAGGATACGTCAGGTGCCGCACAACATCGCCGGCCTCGTAGCGGCGGGCCGCTTCCACCTGGAGGCGCAACCGGTTCGCAAGCTGGCAAAGCGCAGGCTCATGCGCGAGAACAAAGGCCGCCAAACGCCCCTGCACATCCAGCGGCATGAGCCTCTGGCCCCACTCGTATTCACTCAGACGCGACTCCGGAATTGACAGGGCCGACGCGAGCGCCGGTCGCGCCCAATCCGGCTGCAACGAGAGAAAGCGGTGCAGAAGTTTTCGCGAGAGACTTCTGGCCGCGACAGCATTCGTCGAGGGGCTCGCTCTACTCACCCCTTTGTTCCTCCTCGTTCAGCGCGTCGGCGGCGCTTCCAGAGCGGGCGTGCGCTCCAGCGCCTAACGGCGGCTCACCGTAGTACTCTTCAATACAGAGCGACACCAGATGCGCGACGATTTCATCGCGCTCCGGTCCGCGAGGAACGCGCTGCACGGCCGGCAGTGAGAACACTGCCTCTTTGAACGCGACCAGGAGCCATTCGGGTGGCCAGTCGTTGCGTTTCGCATCGATGCAGATACGCCAGATCGCGTGTTTCACTGCAGACGAGGAAGTCGGGCGGCGGCCCCGCATATCTTTCTCGAGTGCAGCGTACAGCACTGCGACTCCCTCCGTGCTGATTCGTGGCCGAACCCGCTGCCCGGCAGGAACTTGGTTCCTCGATCGAGCTGATTCCGTCATTTCAGCGCTCCGAGGTAATTGGGCCCACTGATTTCGTGCGAAGTTGGACGGATTCTACAAAAGCAGCCGGTACCACGCAAGCATATGTCTAGCACAAGCTTAGCGTCTATTTTTTGTACCATTCCGTACAAATTCTGCGTCTCTTTCCGTTCACGAAATCGCATCGGCATTGAGCCGTGCCAAGGCACCCGCTTCGTCTAGGGCCCGCGATCAAGCAGCCGGTCGTAGCTGTCGCGAACGATGCGATAGCACGTGCACCATGCCGCTTCGAGCCCCTCTCGGTCGACGACCTTGATACGCCCGTGGCGGTACTCGATGAGTCCAGCCTTCTGGAGCATCCCCGCCGCGACGGTCACGCCAGCGCGCCGAACACCGAGCATGAGGGACAGGAATTCATGCGTCAGCGGGAACTCGTCCGCACCGACCCGGTCGTGCGTCATCAGGAGCCAGCGTGCGCAACGCTCTTCAATGGTATGTGCTCTGTTGCAAGCAGACGACTGGGATACCTGGCTCAGATAGCTCTGCGCATAACGGAGGAAAACCCCGCGCAGGGCACTGCTCTCGGTGATCGCGCTCTGGAACGCGACGGCCGTAACGCGTACGGCGCCATCCGCTACTTGAACGAAGGCCTTGGCTGGCTCGCGATCCACACCGAACAGAAGCGGCAGCCCGACAAAGCCCTCGTTTCCAATCGTGCCGACTTCGACGCCAGCACCATCGCCGACTCCGGCGATGATCGACGCCACACCGCGCTCCAGAAAGAACACATGCGTGATCGGTGCGTTCGCTTCGTAGAAGACGTGTCGAAGCTTCAGTTCGACACGCTCCGCGCCTTGAAGAAGCTGCGCGCAGTCCGCGTCATCCAGCGCTCGAAGCAGCGTGTTGCGCGCGGGCTCTGTGGAGCCCTTCGGCGTTGGTTGCACGTCCAACTCTCCTCGGCCCGCTGTGCGAGAACTGGGGTGATCCAGTCTGACGGCAGGAGGAGGGGGCTCAGTACAACCCAAAGCCTAATGTCGAAAGCTGTTGTGGGTGCGCGTCGATCGGGCTTCGCCGTCGCGCGTAAACAAGATAACAGATGGTCGTCCTCAAAACGGCAAAACGTCTGAATCGAAAGCAGTACGAGCAATCGGTACGAATACGTACGGAAAGCTCGGCTAAGTCGATGCTGGATCACTGGTTGTGTCGGTAGTCACGAATCGATAAAATGGTGCGCTTCGCTACTGGAGATGGCGTTTCCCGTTTTCTGGTTCGCGGTCGGCGCCTTCTCTGGGTCCGCGATGACCGGGGTGTCACGATGCGCGTGCATCGCGCACCGCAGGGCGGGCACTCGACTCAGCGCGTGATTCCCGCGTTACGTCATTGAGGAGTTCACGGCATGTCCCAGCTATCGAGCGACGGCGCTTTGCCGCAAGAGCTCGTGCGACAAATCACGCTGCGATTGCGGCCGGTCTGCCCCGATATTCCGGAGCCTGAGCTCAGGCGTTTGGTCGAGGAGGTGGCCAGAGTGAAGCTCAAGCACGACGGCGACGAAGTAGCCGAGGAAGGCCAATTACGAGCCGCAGGCGGTATGGACTGAGAGCGGTCTGGCGCGCGCCCTGCACAACCCCAGCGGGCGCGAGGCCCGGCTGAGGGGTGAGATGACATATGATCGGCGCGACTGGGAAGAACGACAGATTCAGGCGTTAAAGCAGGAAATCGCCGAACGGTTGCGGTCGGTGTGCCAGCGTGTACCCCCCGAGGAGTTCGAGCATCTCGTGGACCGGATTGCACGCACAAAACGCAAGTACGAGCAGCAACGAGCCGATGAGTTCTTCTCGGCGGATTCCGAAGCAAATCGGCCGCATCGCTCCGAATAGCAATCCGAGGACCGTTGTTGACCGGATGGTCAATACGCGCCATCCGTAGGTGTTGACCACTTGGTCAACACACAGCGTGGCGAAGATGATTAGCGCCACCGCCAGGACTGTGCATCAACTGCAGGCGCTCGAGCGGCCGTTGTGGTGCCCTGTTCAACAACAAATTGGCAAAGCACGCGAGCATGGCGTCGATCGCGGCATCACGTCGTGACTATCGCAAGAACGGAAGGTCAGAGACTCGTCCAGGGATAGACTTCCGCCTCCAACTGATCCGCGTACAGGACCACCGTCCGACGCTCATCCTTTGGATGATAGAGCCGCACGCGTCTGCGCATCGAACCGGCCGCCTCGACGTATCGGCCCCTGTAAGCAGCACCGCTGACCAGCCACGACTCGTGCGCGATGTAGGGAAACTCGTCGGCGTTCAAACGGAGATAGAAGTGGAAATCCTGCTCGACCATCGTGTCCTCCTGTTGCCTCGCATCGATGATTCCCGTGTTGCTGTGCGAGAAGCGAACCCTCGATCCGACGTCCGATTCGCGTCCTCTGGAGCTGCGAGGGCTCTTCCCGATGGGAGCAACGAATCGAGGCAGTTCGGCGATCGCTTCCGCGACGCGGAGGCTACTCCGCGTTAGGCCCGTTCACGTGCGCCTGAGCTTCGGCGAGTAATTCCCGAAGCCGGATCTCCGAGTACGAGTCCAGCTCCCAACGGCAAGTATCGCCGGTGCTCACAAGTTCGGCAGTGTGACCGCCGTCGAGTGCGCGGAAGACCAGCACCAGCATATGAGGGACATCGTGAACTAGGTCCGAGGTGCCACGTTGTTCGATTCGAACGCGCCACATCGTACCATCGTTGTCGCGGAAGTCCCTCGACTGGTCATCGAGGCATTCGTTCGCTCCGGCGCTCGTCGGTGAAGCCGCGGTGTCCCGGCACGACGATAGTGTCGCCTCGAGCGCGCCGACGAGGCGTTCGGCCCAACGAGCCGTGTCACCCGCCTCTGGTGAGATGCGGCCACGCCGCTCACCCAACGATCGTCGTTCGGCGGCGTGGTCGGTCAGGGATGTGTTCAAGCTCCGCGCTTGGCCAGCGAGACGGCGGAGCATGCGAACCTCATCTGGCCGAATCTTCCGGCTGTCCTCGTCGGGAAGTGCGGCGTTGCTCAGCGCCATCAACTCGACGAGCTGGTCGGCATCGGCAGTACGAATCCACGCACGCACCTCGTTGGCGAGCGACGGCCGTCGCTCAGGTACGGTGGTTTGCGCCGCATTCCGCGCTTTCCTCTGTGATCCTCGTGCATTCGTCGTCGTGGTTGACTTCGCTCCCGCGGCGCGGCTCTGCTTGCCAACCGCGCCTCGCCTCGTGGCAGCTGGTGTTCGCTTCATAGCACTCCCATCCGAAAGACATCAGAGAGATCTTGTGCCCACTCGCAGTGGTGAACCGAGCAAGTCCCAAGCCCCCGATCGCGGGACACCTCTGCTGGCTCGTTAGGCACACCCTTCATCATCCGGCCGTGCTGGCGGTCACGGTCATCGGTCTCGTCAGTCGCTTCGCCGTGGATGAGCGGGCACGTGGCCTCCTGGAGGGGCGACGGCGAGGAAGGTGAAAGGTTCGAGAATCGCTCCCGCACCGTGAACGCGACTGGATGGGTGCGCCGTCGTCGCTAGCGAGCGTCTTATCGGGCCTACCGTTCCGCGTCGTCTCGCCAGTACATGTCCTTTCTTACGTAACTGTTCGTTCGACCTGTCCCGGTACAGGTGAACAAAGTCTCGCGCATGGGTGACGCGTCGAAAGAGGCCCTGTCGACGAAGCCAGCAGGCGACGAGTGCTCGTCGTGGCAACTCTTGCACTTGAAATACACGGACATGGTTCCCCCTCATGATGATAGCTTGCTCAACAATAGCTGCACCTTGTCGGCACTGTTGAACCATCGAAGCCCCGCGTGATGTACCCTGCTGACATCCTCGCGCCGCGATGCTGCGACAGGTCTCGGCGAGGCGGCCCGTCCCTAGTTCGCGCCAACCGAGAGGCCGAGGACCAGGAGCGACAGCAGCGTGAGCAGCACGACGAGCAGGACGTCGAGACGATAGTCCTTTCGATGCCGTGGTCTGCGGAGAGCGAATCGCCCGATGCCGTTGTCCATCGCCATTCCCTTCGTTAGGGCCGTCAACCGCGTCGCCCGGACTGCTGCTGGCTGACACGACCTCCGCGCCTCACTCGTTAAAGCTAGGCGGCCCGGGCAACAATTGATAGGCTGCACTCCGATATTTACTTGCTCATTGTTGACCAAGTGGTCAATACGACACAGGGCGCAAGGGGCGCAGACCCGAAGACGCGCAGATCAACGCGTTGAGGGGCGGTTGCGCGAACTGTGGTTGACCGCATGGTGAATGCCGGCCTCGCGGTTTGACCTTCGCGACAACGGCACAGATCACTCCCGACCCGGCTGCGTGTGCGCATTGACTCGTCGCCACGCGAAGATCGCAATGACGATCACCACCGCCGTCGCCAGCAAGAACGTGTACGTCTTGGCGCCAGCGGGCCAGCCACGACTGATCCGCGCGCCTGACACAACGACCATCACGACGGCGACTGCGGTCATGAACCACGCAAAGGAGCGAGCAGGCACGGGACGGCCGCCTCGGTGTGATAGGGTGCCAAAGATGCGCTGCCCGCGCGAGACGCGCCAGGCGGCGGATAGAGCGCTCTGCGTTGCCGCGCGACCCGCCCGGTCCATGACCGCTCGCGCGGACCGGTGTGTCGCCATAGCCTAACGAGTACGCACACGCCGGGCTCGTTCGCCGCTCGCAGCACGGGCAGGTGTCGCTTGCGTCGAGTTGCACGTGACGACCTTGTGGCAGCCGGCGGCGGCGCTACGGACCTCTACGCTGAGCTGTCCTTGCGCGTGCCGGGACCTCGGCCGTCCAACAGGGTGGAGGGGTGATGCGTGCATGTAGGCTTGCCGGCAAGGGAGACTCCGCCTGTGCGCGGTGGCGCGCATTGAGACCCAGCGCTACGTTTCCACGTTGAATCGCGGAGGGTCGCAGGCGCCTCCGGGAACGCGATATTGGCGGCCCCCGTGCCCTCTCGAAGTGGCCCCTCCGGGGCTTGGCGGGCGCCGCCAAAGCTAGGGCGCGTTCGCGCAGTCCCCCAAGACGCTTCGCAGCTACGGTCGGTGCTGGCGGTCCCGCGACGGAGCATCTGATGAGGCGACCACACGATTGACCCCACCGGAATCGCGAACGGCAGAGGAGCTGGCACGCCGACTCCTTGCTCGCGACGCGCCCGCGCAGGACGCTCCCGATGCCGTTGCCGCGGCCACCGAGCGAGTCTGCGGTCGCGTGTCCGCGAACCTCTCGCGATGGTTCGGTATTGACGGAACCAACGCGCTCTTCGCGCGTGCCCTCGTGCGAGCGCAGACGGACCACCCCGCTCTCGCGAACGTGCGGTATTCACGCCAGTCGACCGTCTGTCTCGAAGGGCTTGCGGAGAGCGCCCCCATTCATGGTGCCGAGGCAGTTGCCGACGGTGTCGCCGCGATTCTCACCGCGCTCATCGAACTGCTCGGCCGACTGATCGGACAGGACATCGCCCTGCGCCTCGTCGAGCACAGTCTACAGGCCGATGCGGCAGCTGATGCGCGCGAGACCGGAGAGGAGAACCAACAGTGACTGGCGACCGGACCAATGACGCACCAGCCGTGATCCGAAACCTCCCGACTGGCGTGCTCGGACTCGACGCGGTGCTCGGCGGCGGAATGCCTGAGTACTCTTTCAACTTGATCGCGGGCGCGCCTGGCGCCGGCAAGACGACGCTTGCCCAACAGATCGTGTTCGCGAACGCGACCACCGAACGGCCCGCGCTCTACTTCACGGTCCTTGGCGAGCCGACGCTCAAGATGCTCCGCTACCAGCGGCAGTTTCGCTTCTTCAAACCCGAGCTCATCGAGTCCGCCGTTAGGTTCGTCAACTTGAGTGAGGAGGCAGTGCGGGGAGACCTGAACGACGCGCTCGACCGAATCGTTCGCGAGGTCGAGAAGATTGAACCCCAGATGGTCGTCGTGGATTCGTTCCGAACACTTGGCCAACAGTACCACGCTGAGCCGTTGGACAGCGATGTCGATACGAAGATGGGCCTGGAGTACTTCGTCCAGCGCCTTGCCCTGCACCTAACGACGTGGGAGATCACATCGTTCCTCGTGGCGGCATTCGATGAGCACGAACAGGAGAACCCGGTGCTCACGGTCGCCGACGGGATTCTCTGGCTGTCCCAAGCCGCCGACCGCAATTCCGTCGTCCGCAAACTCCAGGTCTCGAAGGCGCGCGGACGCGCATTCATGCCAGGGCTGCATACGTTCCGGATCACGGATCGCGGCCTGCAGGTGTTTCCTCGCATCCCGGAGCAGCAAGCGAAGCGTATTGCGCCGCCGTCGGTGCGATTGCCGACCGGTGTGCCGGGCCTCGACGCGATGATGGGCGGCGGGATTCCAGCGGGCGACGCGATGATGCTGGCCGGCCCCGCCGGCACCGGAAAGACGACGTTCGCGACGCAGTTCGCCGCGGCCGGGCTCGAGCGAGGCGAGGCTGGCGTCATCGTCGTTTTCGAGGAATACCCGGAGGAATATCTTGCGCGCGTCGGAAAAAGGGACGCCGGCCTGGCGGCGAGTGTCCGGGCCGGACGCCTCAAGGTGCTGTACCTCCGACCTCTCGACCTCTCCGTCGACGAGACGCTCTGGGAGATCCTCGAAGGCGTTCGGGCGGTCGACGCGACGTGGGTCGTGATCGACTCGCTCTCCGGCTTCGAGATCGCTCTCGCGCCCACCTTCCGCGAGGATTTTCGCGAGTCGCTCTACCGGCTGGTGGGCGCACTAACGGCGACGGGCGTCACCGTCGTCATGACGGCCGAAGTGCTCCAGGGTCAGGCCGATGTGCGTTTCACGAGCGAGAAGGTCTCCTTCATCACCGACGACATCGTCGCGCAACGCTACGTCGAGATCGACGGCGAGCTCCGCACCGTGGTCGCGGTCGTCAAGATGCGCGGCAGTCAACACAGCCGCGAGTTTCGCTTCTACGAGATCACGCCCGCGGGCGCGGTGGTCGGCGAGCCGCTCACCAACTACCACGGCATCATCACGGGTGTCCCTGACAGGACGAGCGACGCGTGACCAGCTCCAGGCTCGGCGATGATGAGTCGGCCGCACTGCGCGGTCCCCCCGCTCCCGCGCCTGACTACGCGGATTGGGCGAGCCGGTATCTGGAGCATGCGCCGCTGGCCGTCGCCGTCGTTCGAGGCGTCGCGCACACGTTAGTATACGCTAACGCCGCATTCCGGCACCTCGGATCGCGAGGCGATGAAGCGGTCGGGCGGCCCATCAGAGACTCGCTCGATCCGGCCGCTGCGTCCGAGCTCGAGGACCTCTTCGATCAGGTGCGGCGCGACGGTCTCGTCGCGCGCGATGCGATCGTCTTGCCTGGCCCTCGAGGCGCTGTGTCTCGGCACTACACGGTATGGCCGGTGGCCGACCGCAGCGGCGAGGTCAACCAACTCGTTATGGTCCTCCTCGAGCGCGAGGAGCTAAAGGAAGGAGAACTGACCCGCTCGCGCCAGACCGAAATCGCTGAACGTCTGCTGCTGAGCGCTCTGCGGGAGCAGATGCTGGCGGAGGAGGCGGAAGCGGCGCGAAGGCGAGCGGCGCTTCTCGCCGCGGCGGCCGCTCGCCTCGGCGCATCGCTCGATCGGGAGACGACCTACGCCAGCATGGCTGGCCTCTCGCTTCCGCGGAGCGGCGCGTGGTGTGTGGTGGACATCGTCGAACCCGACGGCACGTTGCATCGGCTCGCCATTGTCCATCCCGATCCGGCGAAGGAGGCGCTGGCGCGCGGGCTCGAACGCATCTGGCTCCCCCAACCGGGCGATCCGTTCGGCGTGCCGCTCATGATGCGTTCCCCCCAAGCGACCGTCATCGCGGATGATATCGACGTGGCACTCGCCGCGAGCGCGCACAGCCCGGACACGCTGCGTGCGCTGCGCGAGCTCGGGATCGGTCCGCTGCTCGTGGCACCCCTCCTCGCTCGCGGAACAATCTGCGGCGCCATCACGTTCGTGAGTCGGCGAGGAGACATGACATACACGCCAGCGGAGGTGTCCCTCGCAGAAGCCCTCGCGGCACAATGCGCGGCCGCGCTCGAGAGTGCGCAACTCTACGACGTCGCTAGCGCCGCTCGTGCGACGGCGGAGGCGGCGCAGCGAGAGGCCGAGACCGCAAATCGGGCGAAGTCGCGATTCCTGTCGATGATGAGCCACGACCTGCGCTCGCCCCTGAACGCCATTGGTGGCTACGCCCAACTCCTCGACCTGGAGGTTCGGGGTCCGCTGACCGAGGCGCAGCACACGGACCTGCGGCGCATCAAGGTAAGCCAGGAACACTTGCTCGGGCTCATCGACAGAATCTTGAGCTTCGCCAGACTCGAGGGAGGAAAGGTCCAGTATGACATCTCAGACGTGCCGCTCGACGCGACGCTCAGAGTGGTCGAGGTCTTCGTCGCCCCGCAATTGTCGGCAAAGCGGCTCGAGTTCCGGTTCGAGCCGGGTATCGAGCATGATGACGCAAAGGTGCGCGTACGTGCCGACGGGGAGAAGCTTCAGCAGATACTCACCAACCTGCTGGCGAATGCCATCAAGTTCACGGAGCCTGGGGGCCAGATTACCGTGAGCTACGAAGCGCGCGAGGCGGACGTGTTGATCCACGTGCGCGACACGGGTCGCGGCATCGCAACCGGTGAGATAGAGTTGATCTTCGAGCCCTTCGCGCAAGTTGGGCGGGGCCTCACGTCGACCGCCGAGGGGGTGGGACTCGGCCTCGCTATCGGCCGAGAGTTGGCGAGAGGGATGGGAGGCGACCTCACCGCCGAGAGCGTGCTCGGGAAGGGCTCGGTCTTCACGCTGACGCTGCAGCGCTCACACACGACGGCAACGCGGCACGCTCACGATTCGTGACGCCCCCTCCCTTGTCGGCCATCGACTGCACGATCCTATCGTCGCAGCTTCTTCACCAGCGTGGGCGCGAACGATAGCGCGAATAGCGCGGCGACGACCAGGCCAGCGAGCAGTAGCGCGCGTTTGTTCCCCGTCTCGAGCCCGGCGACCAACCGATCGCCGACATACACCGCGGCAATCGTCCCCGGAAGGATGCCGAGCGCCGTTCCGGCGAGGAAACCAGGGATGCGGAGGCGCATGACACCCGCGGCATAGTTGAAGATGCCAAACGGGAGGACTGGTAGCATTTGCAACCGGAGCGTGGTGGTGAACGCATTCCCATCGCGAAGTTGGCGCATCCTGTCGCGAAAGCGGCCAAGAAGGCGGCGAGCCGGGCCCGCTAACGACGTACGCGCGAGAAAGTATCCCGCCATCGCTCCCACGATCGATCCGAGCCAGACATAGACGCTTCCGCGTGCCACGCCAAACAACGCGCCAGCGGCATACGCGAGCGGCGAGACGGGAGCAGCGAGCGTCGCGAGCGCAGCGTAACTGAGCACGAAGATCGGGGCGAGCCAAGGCAGGCTCTCCACACGGTCGGTCGCGGCATCGAGTTGTTCCGGCGTCTTGAGGCTGAAATATCCGAAGCGCCACGCGAGCACGATGAAGCCGGCGACGACGAGCACCGGCAACGCCATGCGAAGCCAATCGGTCAGCAGGGGCGTCGCGTTCACCACCTCGCTCTCCTCGCTGGGTGGAGGCGCGAGCTCCTCGGCGCTCACCTCATGCGCCGTGTTTGATCGTGGGCAAGGCCTGCGACACGAGACATGCGAGCTCCGCGTCGGTGAGCGATTCCCATTGCGGCGGGATCGGACACAGGCGGCGCTTCTCTATGCCGCTCTCGAAGGCAAGCCAGCCGTGCGAGAACCGCGGGTCGTCAACGCGAATGCGTGGAGCAGGCGCGCTGTTGCGTCGGTCCACTCGCGGGCGGCGCTCGGGGTCATCGCGCAGTCGCCGCTCCATACTGCAAGGCTGCACCTCCCAGACGCTCCACCGTTCGTCGCGGCTATCCATGAACTCGCGATACTTCATCGTTATGCCGCCCGAATCGGCATACTGACAATTGAAAGAAGGAAGTCGCCCAGTTTCTCCTTCTGTGATCTATCACACATTAGTGCCGGCGTCGAGGAGGCATCGCATATCCATTCACGACGTGAGGGAGGCGTCATCCGGAGCGTCCGGTCCCCGTCCCTCGCGACCGAACGCCTCAACAACCCGACGTGAGTCGGTCGCGATGAAGCGCACTAAGTTCTCGGCCCAGTCGGGGGTGGGCGGCATGTCACTTCGGTGGAAACCACGGAGCGCGGCCGTCGTTGCGATCGTGATCACGACGTCTACTCGGAATATCGCGGTCAGTGCCTCGGTCGACGGCATTGGCGCTCGTGAGAGATAACGCCAGAGCGTCGCGCGAAGCGCATGGTATTCGCGAAGCACGGCGTCGTCACCAACGCCTTGGACACGCCGCTGATCCCCATGGGTTGCGGCGGCACGCACGAGGCGCTCAGTCGCGGCCTTGTCGCCGCCGTCTCCGAGCGCAACGTCGAGGACGGCGCGAATCGTTTCGTGCAGACTATCCAGCCCGTAGCGCTCCGGGTGGATGTGCCACGGCTCCTCCTGGCTCAACTGCTCCCACTCTTCGAGAATCAGAGCGAGGTCGTCGCGAAGCTCGGCGTTGCGCCGGTTGGGATGAGTCCGGCGATCGGGGACGTCGGGCTTTATATCATCTGCCTTCGGCATACACGTAAGTTACGCGGCGCGCAGTCGGAGGCTGTGCGCGCAAACACACTTATCCGGAGCGATCAGCGAAGGAGTGGACGAGACCGGCACGACGTCGTACGGCACCGCCAAGAATGAGTGGCGAACGTCTTCGCACGGAACGCTTCGCTCCCGGGCGTGGTCGTTGCATGGCAGTTTATCAAGTGCTCATCGTCGACCCTCTTCGCGTAGCGGCCATGCCGACTTCATCATCTAGCGGTGGCGATGCGTCAGAGCTCGGTGCATCCCTCCGGGGATCGCTTCGGGCGGCGCTCTGGACCCATCGCGGTTCACTCGATACGCTGCGTGACGCGATCTGCGCGTTTACCGTGGATCTCCACGAGAAGGGGATGCCAACAGCGGAGATCGCCGCCATGGTGCGCGCAGCGGTCTCCGAGCTTCGGGCGTCGGGAGAGCAACTAGCGGCGGAGCTCGCTGAGGCAGATCCGTCGCTCGATCAGACCGTGACCTGGTGCTTGGAGTTTGGGTCCGGTCCGCAGAGCAGGTCGCAGCAGGGCGATCGCGGAGGACTCGGTCGGAACAACGCTACGCCTGACGACAGCGCCACACAAAAGGGCACGTGAGGTGTGGACCGCGGAGGACAAGGCACGTTTTCACCTGTTCCTCGGCTAGCGCGCCTCTCGCTTATCCAGTTCGGTGTTCCTCGGCGTGGCGCCGGCAAAGACGCTTACCCGTGTTGAGCGTATTCTT
>Ga0070693_100000977_pt1 | contig 12718 bp, 6 predicted proteins | sample KBSK1103metaG_FD_65472 | JGI IMG/M metagenome (GOLD analysis project Ga0070693, IMG submission 65472) | Corn, switchgrass and miscanthus rhizosphere microbial communities from Kellogg Biological Station, Michigan, USA - KBS K1-10-3 metaG | ecosystem: Host-associated > Plants > Roots >...
AACGACTCAATTGCCGGTTACTTAGATTACGGAACCTACAGCAACACGGGTACCACTATGTGGGCGGGATTTGGGCTGACACCGATTTCGCTCGCCGCGAATGCTCCAGGCAATCCCTTTAAGCAGGCAATTCGTGTTTCGATTCCAGTCTACGGGGACGCATTGGAGCAAACTTCCACTGGTGTTTCCGACACTGACCGGCTCAACGCTGGCGTTACCTTCAAGCTGCCGGCGGGCTGGGCGGGAAGCTTAGATTTCACTTGGAATGAATCGACAAACACCACTCGGCAATCGCCTAGCACGCTCGACATCAATGCGATTGCAGCGGCAGTCAGAAGCGGGCAACTCAACGTGTTCCGCGACCTGCAGCTATATCCGCTTGATCTCTCCCCTTATTTTGTGGATTCGCTATCCGCATACGGGCCTGGCAAAGGTAGCCTGAGCGACCTTTCGCTGCGAGTAGGCGGTGCGCTGTTCGAATTGCCCGCCGGCGAAGTCCAATTGAGCGCGTTGTTGTCTGGCCGGCGCGAGGAGGCGGAGGATACCCTTCAAGTTGTTTCCCGGCAGTTTTCGGGTGGCAGCGCCGGACAGTCGACAGCTTCCTACCGGTATCTTCCGGCTCGTCATCAGGACATCCGAAGCTTCTATGTCGAGGCGACCGCTCCGCTGGTGGCCCCTGACCAAGGGGTGCGGTTCGTTAATTCGTTCGATCTCCAAGCGTCTTTCCGCCGCGACGAATACAAGACCGTCAGCGTCCCACCCACGACACGGCTGGAGCTTCCAACCGCCGATTCTCCCATTCCAAGCTACTCCTACCAAACCAGCGACACGGCTTCCAACGACTTCACCTTGGGGTTCCGATACCAGCCCGTTGCCGACCTTACGTTTCGTGCAAGTTACGGGACTGGATTTCTTCCCCCTTCTCTTGCGCAAACCGCCTTCGAGCAGTTTGAGGGACAGCAATTCATCAGCGACCCGAAGCGAGGTGGCGTGCTGATGCTGACAGAGCCGATGCTCATGTCGTTCGGAGGTAGCGCGGAAGTCAAGCCGGAGGAATCGAAGAGCTTTTCGGCGGGTGCAATTTACATGCCGAAGTTCCTTCCAGGTCTTCGGCTGTCGGCTGACTACACCCGGATTACCAAGACTGACGAGATCACCACGCTGACGGGCCAGCAGATTGTGGACCTGGAGGACCAGCTGCCAGGAAGAATCGTTCGAGGCGCCAACCTTCCCACTGATCCGCCCGGATATGCGGGCGTGATCACCGAGATGGATATGACGCTGTTCAACACGGCAGCAAGCAAGGTGGAGGCGTGGGACTTCCAGGGCGATTACGATCTGCAGCTCTCGGGCAAGGCAGAGCTCAAGTTCTACGGTGTGGCGACACTCGAATCGACCATGGAAAGGAAGTTGATTTTTACTTCGCCCACCATCGACCGTGTCGACTATTCGGACGGCCCCCTCAGGTGGCGAGCAAATGCCGGATTCGTATGGAAGGTGGGCGCGTGGACTACATCACTGAATAGCCAGTGGTATGACGATTACCTGGTTTACAGCTCCACAAGCAGTCTTGCCTCACGAACCACACTGACGCGTTCCCAAGGGTCCACCAAGATTGGGACTCAGATTTATACCGACGTGGCCACGCGATACACATTTTCGTCAACCAGTCGCCTTGCTGGAATGTGGATATCGCTCGGCATCCGGAACATTTTCAATGCCGCGCCCCCGACCGTGGCCACAACCGATTCTCGCGGCGGGTATAGCACCTATGCCGATCCTCGAGGCCGCACCTATATCCTGACCCTGCAGCACGCGTTTTGATGGGGCTCGCGATGCGATGGGTTTGTCTTTCGTCGTCGCTCTTCGCCCTGATGATTTCGGGGTGTGCTACCGCACGCCCCGCACAAGGGCGCGATTCCGTGGAGGTTGGTTCAAGCATCGAATTTGCCACGAGCGAGTTCACTCAGCCCTTCTTGGAAGCCAGTCGAGATGGCAAGTGGCTCTATTTCGATGTCTTGGGCGAGATCTACGAAGTGTCGGCCAATGGCGGCACAGCGCGTCAATTGAATTTGGGCGCCGGTTGGAAGGCACGCCCAATGCTGTCGCCGGACGGGCACCGCGTGGCTTTCCTGAGTGACAGAGGTGGGGCCGTCGGTGTATGGGTCAAGTCGCTGGACTCGGATGCCGATCCAGTTCCCTACGACGTTCGCGACAATGCCGATGTGACAAGCGCAACCTGGGTTTCAAACTCGGAAATAATGACGACCGGGCGCGGGCTATATGACGTAGGCAGCTTCAGCCTGCTGACTTCATCCGATCGGGGGCTCAAGTCGGTTTCGGCCAGGGTTAGGCGGGGAGCGGCTTCAATGACGAGCAGCATCGACGGTAGATTCGTTTACTTTGTCGGATCCGCTGGCTTGGCGCGACTCGATCGAGTTTCAGGGGTCGAGAGCGCTGTCGTTGGCTTGCCGCTCGGGGCGACGCAGCTGCGGATGGCTCCGGATGGAATCCACCTTGGCTTCTTGCCCGAGCCTGTGCGAGGGCCAACTGGCGAATACCCTCGTTTCTCGTTACTCAACCTCAGCACGGGCATCGTTACATCAACAAACTGTGCGATGGAGCCAAATTTAGGGACCGACGGAGACGGTGCCTTGCCTGCCTTGTATGCGTTCATGCCAGATGGAGCTTCGGTTGTGTTCGGCCGAGATGGGTTGATAAAGCGCTGCGTGTTCGGAGGGCTGACCTCGACCCTTCCAATCCTTGCGACAGTTCGAGTCGCAACCGCCCCGCGGGCGCGCTGGCAGCCCAGGCCAATCGGTGTCCAACTTAGGTTTCCCGCCGCGGCGCCGGGCGGCACGCAAATGGCGTTTACATCCCGCGGCCGAATTTGGTTGCTCGACCTGGGCAGTGGTGTAGCCAAACGGCTTACCCACAGTTCGGAGTTGGAGTACATGCCCAGCTACTCGCCGTGCGGATCCGAAATCGCTTATGTGGCCGTTGGGGATAGAACTTCGGAAATACGTGTACGAGACCTGGCCACGGGCTCTGAGCGCGTAATCGTTTCTTCTGATCGAGTGCTGGCAAACCCGGCTTGGAGCCCGGATGGGCACCGGATCGCGTTCGTCGAGGCAGCGCACAATCTGTCATTCAGAGCTGGGGGCGAGGTCAGCATCGGGTGGATCGACGCGATCACGCGCCAGCGAGGCACTTTCTACAAGCAAATGGATTACGTACCGGAATCCAACACGAATCACTACTATCCGGTGTTGACGTGGGATCGCAAAGGTGAAGGGATTTTCTACGTTGTCAACGCGAAGCTTTCCCGCAACTTGGTCCATCAAAAAAGCGGGGAGGCAGCTCAGGTTATTTACGAGCTGGATTTGTCGGTCTTGGATGTCTCCGTGTCTCCGAGTGGCCGTGCTGTAGCCCTCATGGATCACCGCGGGATTTCTGTAGCGCCGGCGGTGGGATCAAATGTGGGGCGTGTTAGGTTCGACAGCGAACTTGTTGGCGAGCAAAGGCGGGCGACTGAGTCGAATGTTGACTACATGGTTTGGCTCTCGGACGATCGGCTCGCTTGGAGTGTCCAGGACGAGGTGTTCGTCAGCAATTCGACATTTGATAAAGCTAAGGGAATGAAGGTGTCGATTCCCCGCGAGACATCTTCCCCGTCGCAAGGGCGAATGGCGTACGTCGGGGCGAGAATTATTACCATGTCCAAAAAGCAAGTGGTCGAAGACGGTCTCATTGTCACGAATGGGCGCCGGATAGAGTACGTGGGGCCGAGAGGCGGCAAGTCACTTGTAGGCGCCGAAATCATCGATATGACTGGAAAGACGATCATTCCCGGGCTGATTGATGTTCATCAGCATCAGGACGCAATGAATAGGGATGTAACCCCAGCACTCTCGTCGCATTTGTTTATAAGTGCAGCTTACGGCGTGACCACATCTTTTGATCCGTCGTTCTCAGATATCGAAGGGAGCATACTGAGGGAACAGAGCAGCGAGGACGCGTATCCTGGCGCCACTCTTTACACCGCCGGCGCACCCATATTGGGGCCAAGCGGAAATCTATTTCAGACTCGCATTGACTCGTATGAGGATGCCGTCAAATCCATTCGTCGCAAGGCACAGGCGGGCAGCATTGTGGTGAAGGACTACCTTCAGCCAACGCGCAAGCAGCGTCGCTGGCTCGCGCAAGCGGCCCGGGCCGCAGGGCTTGGGATCACAGGCCATGAGCACAACGATATCCGAACCCATATGACGATGGTCGTCGATGGATTCAGTGGAATGGAGCACACGTTATTTGGTACCAGTGGACACCTCTACGGAGATGTTCAGGAGTTTCTCGTGAGAAGCGGAATATCAATGACACCGACCTTGGCTGATATCTGGGGAGGCGTCTATTTCTACAAAAGTAATCCGCCGGCCGAAATGTATCGCCGCTGCCTCATGCAGGAGCAGGACACTTCGTGGCTGGCGAAGGAGAGGAAGTGGATAGCCGAGAATTCCATCAAGGACAGCGCCATTTTTGACATGGCGAAGCAGTACGCGAAAATGTTGAATAACGGAGGAAAAGTCACCATCGGCGCGCACAACTTGGCGCCCGGTATTGGCAGCCATTGGGAGATGTGGTTCTTGGCCATGGCTGGCGCGACGCCGATGAACGTACTCCGCGCAGCCACAACGAATGGCGCAGAAAAGTTGGGGCTGGAGGCCAAAATTGGATCGCTGGACGTCGGTATGGACGCAGACTTCGTGGTGTTGAACAGCAATCCCCTCGATAACATCCAGAACACGACGGACATTTCACGAGTAGTCCGGCGCGGCCGGACCTTGGGCTGGCCAGCCTTGAAGCATGTGCCTGCGACCTGGACCATGGCGGCTCCGTGGGAAGAGTGCAGCCGATGGAACTTGGGCTTGGGATCTCCGCGAGTTCATTGAATCAGCCGCCTTGGATGACCCAGGGTACTTGGGGCGGCGGTTGTTGCTCGGCACTGTTGCGGCCGGAGTGATTTGCGGCAAAGTCGAGCGTCCTCGAAGCTCCGAGATCTGGCCTGCGATGTTCCCGCCTCGGCCACTCGGATTGTCTTCATAACCTCGGACTTGCTGAGCATCTCTGGCGATGCGAAACCTGTGGAGCGCAACGTACCGGGTTTGGGTGGCGACGATGGATCCGATTAGGCGGCTCTTAGGGCGGAAAATCCGACTTTGGCTTTCCTCCCAGGATGAGTTGTCCCCCAAGCCTGCCCCAAAAGGGTGCAGGATTGCCGCCAGACAAATGTGCACCGAGGCGTCAGGAGGCCAGCCCCCCATGGCTAGCTCGGAGAGGTGCTCGCGGCTTCGCAGGGTGTCCGGGCTACGTCTCCTCGGTCGTTATGTAGGAAAGACCCAAAGAGAACGCCATGGGCGACAAGAAGCCTCCACCGCCGCCAGAGCCGCGCCCCGAAGTTCGGGAGAAGGTAAGGGACCTGCTCATGCATTCCGACGCCTTTGCTTCCCTTCCTGAGGCGAAAAGGCCAGAGAAGGCACGCAAGAAGCCCAAGCGTGGCCAATAGTGACGCTGAGTTGTCGGGCCGCGTCCGGGTGCAATGCGGACAGTACCTTGTCGAGTCTGGTCGCCACCCCGAACCCTCCTTGCTCGGCGCGTTCAAGGTGGAATCCGACTAGTTGCGTCGTTCCAGCGATGAGCCAGGCCGCCCCATAACCGCCTGGGCCGAGGGCGACGTAGCCCGCCGGCATGCCAGGCTCAATATGCACATCGAAGTCCGTCGGTCTGACCCCTCCCATCCGGTCCCGGGTGGTATGACGTGCCGCTCTGGGTCGCCTTGTGCGCGGGCCGTGCGCGGACGAGGAGCCGTTGGCGCTAGAGTGAAAGCCTGTCTGCGACGCATCGGGGAGCGTTGAACCACCGGCTCAGCTTGCCAGTTCGGAACTTGCATCTGCTGACGCTCGAGCTGGCACATAGACTGCGACACCGAGCTCGCTGGAATGTGAGTCAGATTGTGAGGCAGCGGAGATGTGGCGCCGTATAATAGACAGGCTATTCAATGATGTAGAAATTCTTTGCGGTTGCTGGTGGGCCACCACGAAACAGTCCAATGCTGTCCAATGAAGTCCAAGTGACAGCATGGAACCCCGCCAAATGCGGGGTTTTTTGTGCAATCGGGTCCAATGGGTTCCACTTGAATCCAAGACAAAGGTGAGTCAGGCTGTGAGTCACAGGTTGCGTCCGGCACGGGGGATGTGCGTCCGGGCATGACATCGCAGTGAACGCCGCACTTCCGTCTTCGGGGGTGCCCTGCGATGAAGCGCAGCGTCCAGAGAGCCGAGGTTGTCATTGCCTAGCGCCGAAAACGCTGCCGCCTATGAGTTCGACGAATTTCGCTTTGAGCCGGCAAATGCGCGGCTGCTGCGAGCCGGGACTCCTCTGCATGTCGAACCCAAGGCACTGCAGGTACTCGCGCTGCTTATTGGTGCGGCGGGCAGCCTCGTCTCTCGGGATGCGTTACACGACAGAGTCTGGGGTCGCGTCGTTGTCACGCCAGGAACCCTCACGCGGCTGATCGCCGAGCTGCGCAGGCTGTTGGACGACAACCCGGCAAAGCCTCGTTATATCGCCACGGTTCATACACGGGGGTATCGTTGGGTCGCACACGTAACGGCGCACGGCGGCCCTACGCAAAGGCTGCGATTGCCGGAGCGTACTTTCACCTTGATTGGCCGCGAGCGGGATCTGGCTGCACTCAACGAGCGTCTCGCGACACATCGACTCGTGACCGTGCTCGGACCTGGGGGCACGGGCAAGACACAACTCGCGCTCGAGTTTGGTCGTCGCCGCGAGGCGGACGCGCCAAAAGCGATTGTCTGGGCTGATCTTTCGACCGCTGCCGACAGTCTCGGCTGCAATCAGATCGTGGCTGCGAACATCGAGGCGAACGAACGCGAGGACCTTTCTCTCGACGCAACCATCGCCCGCGTGATCGGTGATCGCGAACTGCTCCTGGTGCTCGACAACTGTGAGCGCGTAACGCGTGTCGTCGGCGCGCTGGCGCGCACGCTGCTCGCGCGCTGCGGTCGTTTGCGAATCCTGCTGACGAGTCAGTTCGCTCTGGATTTGCCCGAGGAAACTCTCTTCCACCTCGGTCCTCTCTCCCTCCCGCCTCCAGGCTGGGAACAGGAGCGCAATCCACTCGATGTACTGCAGCAGGCGGACTCCATCCGCCTGCTGAGCGAGCGTGCCCAAGCGGTGGTGCCGGCGTTTGCGATCGACGCGGACAACGCACAGTGTCTGGCGGACATCTGTCGCCAGCTCGACGGACTGCCGCTGGCGCTTGAACTCGCCGCGGCGCGCCTGGCGGCGATGAGCCCGCGCCAGCTCTTGGCCGCGCTCGACGATCGTTTCGCGCTGCTTGCGCGTCAGTTGGCTGCCCCGGATCCGCGCCAAGCGTCGTTGCGGGGTGCTCTTGATTGGAGCTATGGGTTGCTCGAACCCGGTGAACGAGGTCTGCTCAATATCTGTGGGATATTCTCTGGCTCATTCTCGGCGGACGCGTTGACTGCTATTGCTGGAGCGTCCGGTACAGGACGCTACGAAATATTCAATCGCATTCAGAGCCTGGTCCAAAAATCGCTCCTCGCGGTGGAGCGCCATCAGCACGAGGTGCGCTACCGGTTGCTCGATAGTGTGCGCGCGTTTGCCCGGGCGCAGCTCGCGGTCGACGGCCAGGAAGGCGAGTTGGCGCACCGCCACGCCGAATACTATGCAAATCTCGCACTCGAAGCGAATTCCGAACTGCTCGGTGACGACCAAGTGGTGTGGCTGGATCGCCTGTCGATGGAGTGGGCCAATCTCAGGGCAGCATTCGAGTGGGCGCGTGCACCCGAAGGCAATCGGCAGGCGGCGGCGGATCTGGTAATCGGACTGCGCTGGTACTTCTGGATTCGCGGTCTCTACGTGGAGGCTGGCCAATGGATGCGAGATCCATCCAGCCTGGCTGAGGGGCTTGGCGATGCACGGGCGGCACGGCTTCTGAATGGCGTCGCAATCGCGCTCTGGCACCAGGCGCGGGTCGCTGAAGCGCTCGAAATGGCCAGGCAAGCGGCCAGCGTCGCGGAGCGCGGCGCGGAACGCTGGGAGCAGGGATTCGCTCTCTCGCTCATTGCTTGGATTACCGGACTTGCTGGTAATTTGGAGGATACGGAACGCGCGAGTCGTGCGGCACGCGCCGTGATCATCGAAGCGGGAGACCCCTGGCTCGAAGGCATCGCGGGACTCGGCCGTGCTTATTGCGCGACGATGTGCGCTCGGCACGCGGATGCTCTTCAGATTCTGCAGGACGTGAGCGCGAACTTTGCGCGTGCGAGTGATCGGCACATGCGCATGTTCGTCTGCGCGCAGCGCGCACTTCAGTTTCACTTGCTGAACAAGCAACACGAGAGCGGCCGCGAACTGGTAGCGCTATATGCGCTGACCAAGGTTCTGGAAAACCTCCGCGGGGCAACCAGCGTCTGCGAGGGAACCGGCTACCTCGCAGCCAGCGCCGGCGATGGTGCGGTAGCTGCGTTCCTGCTCGGGGCGGCCGAGGGCGGGCGGCTGCGGACGGGAGCACCACAGTTCGCACACTGGCGCGAGGCGCACGCCAAGGCCGTGCAGAAAGCGCGCGCGATTCTTGATGAAGCTGCCTTCGAGGATTCGTGGCGTGAGGGTCTACGCGTCGGGCCGCGTCAAGCGGCCGCCACCGCGGTCGATTTCCTCGATCGGCAACAGCTGCCAGTGGGCCGCGACAGCTAGCGAAACAGATCCGACGGGTCGAAATCCCTCTTTACCTCTAGCAAACGCCGCTGAATATCAGCGTCGAAGGCGTCGCTCGTAAAAGCCGTTGAGTCGTCTGAAAAGTTCACATAGGTGTGGCCTGCGGCGGGAGCGAATCCGTCAGCGCAGCCTTTCACCCAGGTTCTGACTGCGACGTCGTGTTCCGCATTCGGCCAACTTGCAACCACGTTTATCACGAACCCGTGCTGTCGCAGCAGGCTGCTCGGACCGTCGAGTGCGGTGCGAGCGACAGCGCCGCCGAGTTGATGACAGTGGATCATCGCCGACGGCGTCTGCAGTCCTTGCGCCTGTTCCGCGAACCAGTCGATCGCCCCGTCCGTAAGTTCGTGCAGCAAGCGCGACTGCCAATAATTGCGAAAGCCGTACGGCGCCGTCTGGTCGAGGCTCTGCTGCACGGCGGGGTAGGCTTGCGGAAAAATCAGATCCGCGTCCGGCGCGACGTTTGCGCGCAGCGGCGAAAGTGCAGCGACGCCGTCAGCGACATCACCGGACCAGCACACTCCAATGACGATGACGGGTTTCATCTGCAGCGCGGGCGGAATGAACGGCGCGGGAGGCGCGATAGTTGCCGTCACGATAGTGGTCAGCTCATCGGGCGCCTTCACAACAAGATCCCGATAAGCTCGCAATGCCTCGCGCGCACGCTTGGCTTCATACCACAGGCCACCAGCAAGAACCTGACTCACCGGGTGAGCCCGGAATGTAAAACGTGTGACAACACCCACGTGACCGCCGCCGCCGCGCAGTGCCCAGAACAGCCGCGCGTTGTCGGAGGCACTGGCGCTGACCACGCGGCCATCGGCGAGGACAATTTCTGCCGCAATCAGGTTGTCGCTCGCCAGGCCATGATGGCGCATCAACCAGCCGATGCCGCCGCCGAGAGTCAGCCCACCGACGCCGGTGGTGGATACCAGGCCGCCGGGAACCGCAAGGCCAAACGCGCCGGCCGCTGCGTCCAAATCTCGCCAGGTCGCACCGCCTCCAGCCTCGACCTGCTGCTGCCGCGCGTCAACCCGCACCGCGCGCAAGGCGGACAGGTCGATCATGAGGTCCCCGTCCTGCACGGCGAGTCCCGCGACGCCGTGGCCGCCGCCCCGCACCGTAACCTTGAAACCGGAGGTGGCCGCAAACCTCACGGCCTCCGAGACATCGGAATCGCGCGCGCAGACCACAATGGCGACGGGCGCGCGGTCGATCGCGGCGTTCCAGATGCGCCGGGCGATTTCAAAATGAGGATCGCCTTGGCGCAGCAAGCGGCCATGGAGGCGGGAAGCCAGAAGCGGCCAGTCCGGTTCGAGTGAGTCAGGCCAACGCGTCATGGATAGTGCGCTCTGCATGTCCGCAGCCGGTAGCTTGCACCAGTGCCGCCATTGAGGCTACCCGGTCGGCTTCGAAATCATCGAAGCCTCATGATTTCCTCGCGATTTCGCAGGGCGCACGCGCTAGCTTCGAATTCGCGCCGCATGCCGCGGTAGTGGAGTCGACCATGAAATCAAACATTCTGAAGGGGATTTGCTACTTCAGCGCAGCACGACTCGCGCGCGATGCCGATCCAGCTTACCTGTCTCCGATGTCCGTGGCTGCGGCCGCGGCAGGTTTGCTGCTGTCGTCTTCCGGGGTCCTCGCGCAAGGAAACATCCGTTCCTGCAGCGACCCGGCCGACCCCAATGTGCGAGAAGTTGCGGTTTCCAACATCCAGCAGCTCTACGAGGCCGTGAACACGCCCTCAGCGCTGACCACAAAGGTCGTCCTTGCCCCCGGTGACTACTACCTCGACCGGAACTGTGGCCAGAACTGCAGCGCGCACTCTGGCCGCCTCGAGTTGCAGGAGAACATGCTGCTGTGCGGTCCGGAGGGCAATGCGGAGTTGGCCGTGATCGACGCGTCGCACTTGGGGATTGACGAGTTGACTACGGCGAGCGGAGTTCTCACGGGGCCGATTCGAGTAGGGTCAGGGGACAACACGATCGAATGGCTAACTGTTCGGAAGGACCTTAACGGAGCGGGTTTGATTGAATCGGACCTTGACCGTTCAACCAACTCGGCGCCTATCCGCATCCGCGTCGCAAACTCCATCATCGAGGACGGACAACGCGGAATCGATTTTCGTGTCCTTGGGAAAACGAACAACGATCAGTATGTCACGGGCGAATTTGTCGGCAACAAGATGCGGAACAACACGCTTGGAATGGGCCAGGGGCTCCGTGCAACGATCAACAACGCGACTGGGGTCACGATGTTCCTGACTCTCCAAGACAATACATTTGATTCAAACCTTGCCGGAATTCTTGCCTCGAGCCAGACGTCCAGCAATCACATCTTGATCTACTCCTCTCTCGACGTCTTCAAAAACAACGGCGTTGGTGCGTGGCTGATCGGTGGGCTAGGCAAAAATGGGCCGAACGGGGAGCCTTCGAACAGCAATTTGATGTTCGTTGCCGACCGTGATCAGTTCGTGAACAACAATGGCTCGCGTGGAGGATTTTACAATGTAGGGGGAGGCGTCGTCGGCATCGGAGGCGGGAAAGGATCGTCTGGCAATCGTGCACGGCTGGAATTCTTCAATACTGAGTTTTTTGAGAGCGCACCTTACGTGAGCGCTTTCGGCTACTCGGACGCCCCTTCCATAACAGCCGGAACAAACAACGTGCTCGAACTCGGATTCGATCCAGCCGTGGCCCCGGGTTTTGTTGCCGAGACACAGAGCATGCCCTCGGGTGCCGGCAATGCCGTACGCCGTCTCGACCTGATGACGCAACTGAGTCAAGCAGCGCCCTGGGTCGGACTCAAGAACAGCGACGACGTAGGCACGCGATTCGACCTCCTCGCCGAGGTGTACAAGAACGGGATAAAAATTGGTTCCGGCCAGGTCAACAACGTCGCTGGCGGCAGCAGCGGTTTCAACAACGCGAAGCTCGATGCAATTCCTCTCGCGCTCACCGACCATGAGTTCCTCGGCGGACTGGATGTTTTGAGCATCCGGTTTTGGGCTCGCGTGTCGGCAGCGAGCGGTCACCGGAGCGGAACCGCAAGGCTGTGGTTCAACGACGCGCTCGCCAACAGCAACTTCACTACGACCATCGACGGCCAGTCGACTGCCTACTACCTGCGAGACGCCGCGTCGCTCGCAACCAGCGCAGGTGGCAACGCCGGCACGCGCAAGTACGTCGATGTCCTCGTCGATCGTGCTGTCGGAGGCAATCTGTTCAAACCCTTTGGCGATCCTCCCTACGAATGGAAGCTGACGATAGCGCCATGACGGTTTGTAGATGGTGGGCCCACCATTTAGCGCCGCCTCAGCCGCGATCCATCGCCTGCGCCGCAATCCGATTGCGCCCCGCGCGCTTGGCCTCGTACAGGGCGCGATCGGCGGCTTCAAGCCATTCGCGCAGTCCAAGCCGCACATCGGGCGGCGGGGTCGCGAGGCCGATGCTCACCGAGCACGACAACGCAGGAAATCCCGGGAAGGACAGCAGGCCGATCAGGGCTCGCAGCCGCTCCGCCGTGGCTTCGGCCGAGGCCAGCGAGAGCGGCAGCGCTACCACGAACTCGTCGCCGCCCAGCCGCCCGACCTGGTCGTCCTCGGCGATGCCGGCATCCAGCAGCGAGCGCGCGACGCCGCGCAGCACGTCGTCGCCGACGCCATGGCCGTAGCGGTCGTTGACATCCTTGAAGCGATCCACGTCCAGCAACATCAACGTGACGGGCGTGGCCCGTGCCTGGAAGTCGCGCAGTTTCGCCTCGGCAGCTTCCTGCCAATGGCGGCGGTTGAACAGTCCGGTCAGTCCGTCGCGCCGGCTCAGTTCCTCGAGCTGCAGGTTCTGGTGTTGCACGCGGCGCACCAGCCGCACGATGCTCAGGCTGACCGCCAGCGTAT
>Ga0070693_100000978_pt1 | contig 12713 bp, 12 predicted proteins | sample KBSK1103metaG_FD_65472 | JGI IMG/M metagenome (GOLD analysis project Ga0070693, IMG submission 65472) | Corn, switchgrass and miscanthus rhizosphere microbial communities from Kellogg Biological Station, Michigan, USA - KBS K1-10-3 metaG | ecosystem: Host-associated > Plants > Roots >...
AACGATTGTATCAATCGTATTTCCAAGGTTCAAAGCCTATTGCCTACCTTAGCCTCGATAGAATAGAAGTCCTCAAGTGGGTCCGCTGCAAGTCTGCCGTCTCAACCTCCACATACCGACGTGTGGTCTCAACCTTCGAGTGTCCCAAAGTCTGCTGTAGGTAAAACAGATTTCCACCCTGCCTAAGATAGTTCTTAGCAAAGCATCTCCTAAACGCGTGGAAGCTTCCATCAAAACCATTAATCCCTAGTTTATGACAAAGCCTCTTAAAGTCTCTGCGCGTGTTGTCGTAAGAGAGCCGACTTCCAGAGACGGTACAGAAGACATAATACCCAAATTCATCGTTTCTCTTATGCAGAAAGCGGAAGAGAACCTTGCGAAGCTCAAGGCTAATGGGTATGACGCGTTCTTTACTTCCTTTTCCTATCACCCTGATAAGCAAGTTATCAAAATCGACACGGGAGGTTTTAAGAGTAAGGACTTCGTCAATACGGCAGCCCGTATCAACAAGCGTGCAAAGAAGCGCGTGAAGCCTACACTCCGAAAATGACTTCGGTTTCCAGTTGACTATCCTTTTCAGATCCTCATCACTGAAACTCTTGAGTACCCGTTGCTCTTGTTTCAGTTGCTTGAGCTTTAACCTCTCAGGAGTGTGGCCGTTCTCATAGAGCCAGGTAAGGAAGGAATTGATACCTCTGATGTGCGCGTTGATTCCACCTGGAGTCTTGCCGGCCTCTCGACTTTTGATGACCCAAGTTTGAAGACTCTCTTTTGTCGGAATCTCTACGTATTTCGTTAGTGCCTTGAAAGCAACCGTCAGAAAGATTAAAGTATTCTCCGAACAGTTCTTGAGGTACTTCTTTTCCTGTAAGAAACGTTCAAACAGGTCTTTCACAAATCCTCCAGTCAACCACTCAAAATGGGTTGTTACCGGAGGTAAGTATTCAAAAGATTGGGGCCATAGCTCAGCTGGGAGAGCGCATGACTGGCAGTCATGAGGTCAGGGGTTCGATCCCCCTTGGCTCCACCAAAATATTCAACACGTTAAGGCCACCGAGCATGGTGGCCTTCGGTGTTTTTCGGCCCTTGTATAGCAGAAAAGTAGCAGAATGACTGCGAATCCAAGCCATTCGAGCCTGAGCTGATGCTCAACTTAGTGGCGTTTGTTTCATGGAATCTTGGCAACGTGATTTCTCCTCTCTCTGGCTATTAATTGGGTTGCGCCGGGAGGGCGAATCGTCGCTATTGTGCCTGATGGGTTACTCCCGTCACAGAGTAAAAAACGGCGAGACTTCCGAGAGAGCATACTCACTAGTGTCCTGTTTCTAAAGTTCTATGAATAATATAGTCTCGTCTTTTCGTATCAGGTATAAAGGAGCTACACCGATGCAAATAGGCCGACAGTCGGTTGTCAGCTCGATCTTCAGAAGCGGATGGGCCGAAATTATCCCGTGGGATGTGGTCCAGTACCTTCGCAGCGGCATTCTTCTTTTCCGATAAAGGGTTTATCCGACGGCACTGTCTTTGATGTCAATCGCCGTCGAAGCTACCCTACGGGACGTTTTATCAACGAGAGGATATACCTTCGTCCAATCCGCGAACCGGGCGAATGTCTATCGCTACGCCCGTGCTAGGCTCGATGGCGCGGGAAAACGCGTACACCTTGACAATTACCGATCCAGTACCTCAGCCAGCCGCGAACTCGGATTACCCGGGATAGTTCTTCCGATAGATATTGGGGTTAAAAGAGAGGAAAAGCCAAATAGCGAAGGGTTGATTTAGGTATCAGATGCCCTCCTGTCCTTATTGACCATTGGTCACCCGACATAATTGTACAGCCCGCAGTTACAAATCATGTCGGTGGACTGGGTGAGGCTTTGCGTATCGCTCGCGATGTTGAGCGAGTAATTGATCCCGTGAACATTCCTCTTGATTTTGACGATGTCTTGAAAAGCCGTTCGCAACAACCTAACACTTCTCTAGTGATTCGATGGGCACTGTGCTTCAGGCCTTCAGCAGTCCTACCCATGCATTCACACTCAGAGATTTTACAAACAACCCTCAGATGGTATTTGACATGATGGTTGAAATCCCCAGCTTTGTGGATGAGCAGTACGGCTCTGGCGCTCCGGTCTCACGTTCCAGATGGTTAATTCCCCGCTGTGAGTTCTGTCTAAAGTCGGCGGCGATACGCCAGAGAGATTAGAGTTGGGTGCGCGTCACGATTTTGCGCGAGTGAAGCCTTCCGGTGTGCGGTAGCGCGCTCTCCCAAAAGTGGTTTGCTTCCAAGGATGATTCGCCGGTGGGCGATAAGCACCTTTTCGTTTCGTCTCCTTGGGCACTTCTCGGTCGTCGTACCCCTGTGGCTTCTCCTGAACTAGAATAGCTTGCTGCGAGATACTCAGTGTCTCAAGCGGATTCGCGTTCAACTCTGCCGATGCTGCCTTTCGGCGCTGCTTGTCCCTATCAGCAATTGTATCCAGCTTGTGTTTTACTAATTGAGGCCAAGCCTCTTCCCATCGGTCGTTACACGCGATGTTGCGCAGGCCTAGCATCGAATCAATATTCTGTCGCGCCCATCGCATTCCCGCTTGCTTCAGCCGGCTCTCAACGACAAGCTTGTTGGCGCTTTCCACGCATCCGCTGCCTATTGGATATCCCAGGCCTTGGAACTCATTGTAGTTGATCATCTGGCGACGCTTATCCAAGTAGTTCAAGCTTCCTCGGATTATCTTGAGTTTCTTTGCTCGCCCCCGGCCGCGGGCTCTCTTCTCCAGCCCGCGAATATTTCTTAACACTGCTTCAGTCTTCCCGAGCTTCAGCGAATGTTTCTGTTTGTTGAACCACTCTTTGAACTCGATAGTCTCTTCTCCAAAAATCAATCGTCCTGGTTCAGCTACTTTGCTAGCGGCATGTGCGAAATCAAGGATACGCACCGCATCCTCCCGATGGTAATCGACGAACTTCTGTTCCCAATCCGCTCCATCATTGACCGCACAAACCTTTCCAGCTTTCTCCGTGCCTCGACGAAACACCTCAACCAGAGCTTGCCGGTTAAACTCTCTTGCTTCACTCAACCTGGAAAAGTAGCTCAACTTCCGCGTGTGTACCTCGCCAGCGACTCCCTTAGTCTCCACTTCTCCTATCGCCACGGTCTTAACCTCAACCCATTCACCGGTCACTTCATGCACCATCGCTCCGTCTGCACTTATCAACTGCAACTCCGGTCCGGGTGGAGAGGGAGGCGCCAGCTTCAAGATATGCTCTACCTGTTCGGTCTGCACCCCGACATAGTCCGATCCCGCGCTTTCCGTTATCCGCCGCGCCGTTGCTTCGCTTACTTCCACTCTTGTGAAATACTTCAGCTCTTTTGCCGCGCGACCAAACGGCATCCAGGTGCTTAGTCTCACGACGCTTTCTTGCAGCCGCGGCGTCAATTCGCCGTTCAACAGCCCCAACTCTTTATCGAGGGGGGAAAAAGCTCGCCCCGCATCCCGGACATACTCCATATGCCCGTCTTAGTGTGATTTCTTGATTGTGGTGTGTCTTTATCTTTCTAACTCGCTTCCCACGCGATTCCACCTTGCCTCCGCACTCGACACACTCGACCTCTCCCTCGGTTATATTTCTTCTAGCGCTCGCCAAGGCCAAGTCCTCCAGCATCCGAGCTCTCATACCTGACAATCGCTCATCCAATGCTTCTTCGATTTCCGAAAGCGTCGCCGTAGGATATTGAAGTCTCCACTCCTTCATCCCAGTCATTACCTCTTCACTTAGTTTATGCCACAGGCTTTCAAAGTCTTCTCTCACGGCTATCCCCTGAATCGAATCGTTTTCTCAGGGTCCTGCTCGGTCCTGCCCCGCCCTATTCTAAGTCTACTCTTTAGCCGGTCGTTGCCATAGCGCAAAATCGTGACGCGCACCCGCTGTGAGTATTATGATTGACTGCCAAGCTGCTAGAATTCTATTTTACATTGTCCCATTTCTTCCTCTGTTCTCGCGGGGCGCGCTTGCAGCGGAATACTTCGATATTAAGAATGAGCTCATATCCAAGGAACAAAGGGCCGGCGATTCATACCGCGCAATCATACTCGGGATGGCTGCTTTTAGCTTTGCGGGAGTTGTTGGGATTGTCGCTCTAGATGCTGCGCGCCAAAGCGAACTTCAGATCCCAGTCTTCTATGTTTTGGTGAGTTTTTTATGTTACTTGTCGGCGCTGAATATGCAGGAATACAAGTTTTTCGTTTCGAGGGACATCTTGAGCGATGCTTTAGTCGATGTTGCGAACCTCTCACTTCTCTGTTGCGTGATGGCTCTGGTGTTCTCGGCAAATTACGGAGTCCTGTACAAGGGTGTGGTTGTGGGCCTTGGGGTGCTAGCGTGGCTTCCAGATCATCTTGTGCGATTGAAATATACTTGGAAGGATTATGGCACCATCCGAACGAAGAAGGCGCACACCGCTCAACCTGATAAAGAGGTCAGTATTCGATAAGAATGAGGCTGATGACCCAAAAAACTCGGTGAGAAAGGAAGACAAATGTCGATACAGGCGGATGTTGTCCTTGATAGTGGCTTTTTTATTCCCAATCACTCGGATTCCGACCTAGAGATTGGATACTACGAGAGCGAAACAGGAACCTCTGACCTTGCCGTGTATGTTGATGGTGAGGAGTTGGAAAGTCCAGAACCGTTCAAGTTGGGATTGGGCTTGATCGAGGTCCGGCACTACGCCGACGGAATAGTTAAGCGAGATGGGCCAAGAGCATCAGCTGCTTTTCGCGAACGGCTCCTAAACCTAAAGGATCTCTATGGAGAAAATGTTCATGTAGAACACGCCAACTTTGACTGTGTGATTCGGTTCGATTCCGGAGATTTGCGTCCGTCGATGGTTAAGAGACGTTCTTTCAAGGAGCACAAGAAGCAGCTGGACGGGTCATACAAGTATGATCTCCAAAGCTCATCGCGCGAACTCCTAATCGCGCACAACGTAATCTTTCAATATGCTCTAGAGCCCGGGGAGTCGCTGGAGCTAGCTAGAGATGGAATCGCTTTCTGGAACAGCGAAAACTACCCTGTCTTGAAACATCTCGAGATCGAAATATTGGCCGACAACTCCACTACGGAGAAGTTCTACCGCCACGCGTTTAGCTACGAGAGAGATAGCTACTGGCTGCCAAATCAGGGTGATCCTCCTCCCGTGTTTGGTGGTGGCGGAGCGCTGTTTATTCGAGAATGGAATTACTGCCCTAAGCACGGGACCTACAGCGAAAGTGAATGCCCGAACCTACCGCCCCACCTGTAGCGTGAACCCTCTCCGCGGACGCAACCGCATCTTAAATCCAGCCCGCGGGCGTTGTGGCAGAGAGTCGCGCGAGTGGGAACGTCTGCACTTGATCAAGCCACCGCACCACCGAGTGGTTTGCAGCAGGCTTACGGGAGTGCTCCGATCCTGACGGCCTTTCTCAATCCGTCCTAATTCGCACACGGTGTCACGCTAGCGGGCTCCGTCGAATTTGATGAATTGAAGCTGGCCGCCGCTGATCCTATTACTACGACTGATCAAGATTGCAAAAACAACATGCTTAGATAGAATGTGGCGGGTCAACTGCTCTGTCGAACTTCCTAAGAGGAGATCAGATTCCAATGAGAATACTCATCGTCTTCAGCGTCGTTGCCCTATCGGGATTGATGTTTTCAGTGTTGGCGGACCACTCGTCCTCCTTACAAAATATCCTCACGAAAACTGACATCGATCGCATGATGAAAGAGCTCTCCAACTGGGGGCGCTGGGGTAAAGACGATCAGCTCGGCGCTATGAACCTGATAACGCCCGCGAAGCGAAAGCAAGCCGCGGCGCTCGTGAAGGAAGGAGTTTCGATCTCGCTCGCTCGCGATACCAACACTCAAACCGCCGAGGATAATCCGCAACCGTACGAACACGCGATGACGCTCGCCGGCGTCGGAAATCGCGGTCAGTTCAGCCTCGACAAGATCGGAGTTTCATTCCACGGCTATCAGCACACGCATCTGGACGCGCTCTGTCACATGTTCTGGCAAGGGAAAATGTATAACGGGTTCTCGCAGGAAGAAGTCACGAAAGAAGGCGCGTCGAAACTCTCGATCGCCAATCTGAAGCAGGGAGTGTTCACGCGCGGCATTCTGATCGACTTGCCCAAACTCAAAGGCGTGGCTTATCTCGAACCGGGAACGCCCATCTATCCCGAAGACCTCGAGGCGTGGGAAAAGAAAACAAGAATCAAAATCTCACCCGGCGATGTGATCTTTGTTCGCACCGGTCGATGGGCGCGGCGCGCGGCAGCCGGCCCGTGGGATGTAAGCAGAAATTCAGCCGGCCTCCACGCTTCATGCGCGAAGTGGATTAAACAGCGCGACGTCGCGATCATCGGCAGCGATGTCGCAAGCGACTTGTTGCCTTCTGGCATCGAAGGCGTGTCGCATCCGATTCATCAACTGGTGCTCGTGGCGATGGGCGTGTACATCTTCGACAACTGCGATCTTGAAGCCCTCAGCGAAGCCTGCGACAAGCGGAACCGATGGGATTTTCTGCTGACGGCTTCGCCGATCGCGGTGGCCGGCGGCACCGGATCTCCGCTGAATCCCATCGCAACTTTCTGACGCGCTGCTTCCGTACCAGAGTGATATGAACGACTCAGATAATCTGCTCTCCGGGCTTCGGGTGATCGATTGCGGGACCTACATCGCGGGTCCGGCTGCGGCGACGATGATGTCGGACTTCGGCGCCGACGTGATCAAGATCGAGCGCCCGCACGGTGATCCTTATCGGTATCTTTCATTCCTTCCGGGAATGCCGGTCTCCGAACACAACTATTGCTGGCTGCTCGATGGACGAAACAAAAAAAGTCTCGCTCTCGATCTGCGAGACGAAGCCGCCTGCGAAGTCCTGCACAAACTTATCTCCGCCGCCGATGTCTTCATCACCAACTATCCGCCTGAGCTCGCAGCCAAATTTCAGGTGCGCTACAAAGACATCGAATCGATTAACCCGCGGCTGATCTACGCACAGATAACAGGCTACGGCGAAGCCGGAGAGGACACTAACAAACCGGGCTACGACACGACCGCTTATTGGGCGCGCTCGGGGCTGAGCGGGATCATGTTCGATCTGACGACGGCCACATGTGCGACGCCTTGCGGAACGGGTGATCATCCGGTGGCGCTCGCGATGTTCGGAGCGATTATGCTTGCGTTGTATCGGCGTCAAATCACCGGGCTCGGCTCGAAAGTCTCAACATCGCTGATGGCCACGGGCGCGTGGAGCAACAGTTGTCAGATTCAAGCCGCGATGCTCGGCGCCGAGTTTCCGCCAAAGCGAACGCGATTCAACGCGCTGGTCCCGCTAGTCAATCAGTATCAAACACGCGACGGGCAGCGATTCATACTTTGTTGCCTGGACACAAAGAACGATTGGGGCCGAATCTGCCGAGCGATCGGGCGCACTGAGCTAATCGACGACCCTCGCTATTCGACCGCCGAAGCGCGATACGAAAACGCAGAGGTGATCGCGCTGCTTGATGAAGCGTTCGCGAAGAAAGATATGGCCGAATGGAAAGTGTTCTTCGATCAACACAGCGTGATCTTCGGTCCAATTCAAACCATTGCCGGCGTTGCGGCGGACCCTCAGATGAAAACCAACGGCGTATTTGCCGAGTTCGATCACCCGCAACTCGGCAGCGTTCCAACCGTCAACAATCCGATCAACGTCAGCGGCGTGGTGAAAGAGAAACCGCAACTCGCGCCCGAAATCGGAGAGCATTCGTTTGAAATCCTTCGCGAGCTCGGCTATGACGATGAAGCGATCCGTCAGATGTTAGATCGCGGAGCAATCGCCGCGCCCGACGATAATTCCGAGCCCGCATAGCGAGATCCACTGTATGGCCAAGGACAGTCCCCGCAGCTCGGGTTGAACCCGAGTGTCTGATCCCGGGACCAACCGCGTAATGGTTGCTTTCGCGCTGTAGTAATGAAATGTCTATAGAGGCGACAAGGAAGCGCCGCGCCCACTCCGTAGGAGCGCGCCCACTCCGTCAGGAGTGACATGTCTATAGAGATGACGACCGTGGGCCGCGCTTTACTTCGTAGGAGTGACCTTTCTGTGTGAGGGCGCGCACCATCCACGACCTGCGCGCTCATTCCGAATGCGAAAGCACAGGTGACTCCTCCGGAGTCGGGACCGTCGAATGCGCTGTTGTCTATCGACAGGTGACTCCTACGGAGTCGGAACAACCACGTAGTGGTTGGTTGCACGCTATAGGAGTGAAGTGTCTATAGCGGCGACAAGGAAGCGCCGCGCCCACTCCGTCAGAGGAGTGACATGTCTATAGAGATGACGACCCTGGGCCGCGCTTTACTTCGTAGAAGTGACCTTTCTGTGTGAGGACGCGAACCATCCACGACCTGCGCGCTCATTCCGAATGCGAAAAGCACAGGTGACTCCTACGGAGTCCGGACCGTCGAATGCGCTGGCATCTATAGAAAGGCGATTCCTACGGAGTCGGAACAACCACGCATGTTACATGTTTATAGCAAACGACCGCCGCGTGGATGCTCACTCCTTTAGGAGTGAAATGTGATCCGTCGCAATTCGGCATATCGAACCCATGACGGAGTTCGCGTCATGCGGCACTTCGTTACTATAAACATTGAACTTTTAACGGAGTCCCATGACGCACGACGCCGTGTTTATTCGAGACGACACTACCTCACACAATCTGCCCCTTCCACACCGCTTCAAAGATTCGCCGTTCAGCGTCTTTCGGTTTCGCTTCGATATCGAGAAACGAAAACCCAACGTCCGGGCCGTGATACGTGCTGATGTCTATTCCACGCGCGCCCAGCGAGCCGGCTTGAAACGTGTGAATGTTGTCTCGCTTCGCCGACAGAGTGTTGACCCTTCCCTGCGCGATTACTTCGTTGTGAGTCTCGCGCACAAGAAACGACTGACGCGATGAGAACTCCGGAGCTTGCCCGTTGATTTCAAAATTGCGAATGCGCGCTTCGCCTTCGAGCCCGACCGTGCACACGCTGGCGTTCGGATGACAATGCGGCGGCAGGAAGGCTCCCGGATCAAGCTTCCATTCGACTATGAAGAAAGGCGCGCCGCGATAACTCACGCCAAAGCTGACCGGCGGTTGCAAACTTCCAAAGCGGCCGAGCTTCGCTTTTGGAATTTCATCGACGCGCGCTCTCGCGATCATCGAAGCGAGCCAGTGCAGATAAGCCTCCTGGCCCGATGCCGACGCATCCTTATGAAGCTCCCCGGCAACGGGCACACATTGTTTGACGAACGATCCCCAATCTAGCGGCCCGGTCATCGCAGCGGTTATCGTTCCAGTCCGCGCTTCATTCGCATCCATCTGAGCGGCACTAGCTCTTCCCGCAAAACCCGAGATGACTGGCGCCGCAAGCAGGGGAAGTAACAGCATACGGCGGCGTGTCTCAAAGAACCCCGGCGCAATTTCCTGTTTCGAATCCTCTTTCGAATCTTGAAGCGTTTCAGATTGAAGTTCGTCGATGATGTTTTTCATGTTGTTCCTTTACCTCAAGCCCACGCAGTGGGCGATAGCGTATAGCCCAGGGCAAGTCCGCGCAGCCCTGGGAAGAAGAGCAGCTTGGAAGGGCGAGAGCGTTAGCTCGCAAACCCGCGTAGCGGGCGATAGCGTGTAGCCCAGGGCAAGTCCGCGCAGCCCTGGGACGGACGGCGCGTTGGCAGGCAAGCCCGCGCAGCGGGCGGCAGAGGCCCCGTGGCTCATCGACTCCCTGTCGCCCTCTGCGTGGGCTCGTCGTTACATGCATGCACGCTAACCCAAGGCTGCGCAGACTTGCCCTGGGCCACACGCTTCCGCCCACTGAGCGTGGGCGGCCTAACCCTTTTTCACATTCCCCAATTCGCTTCGTAGATGCCCTGTTCGATATCAATCGGCGTCTTCGACATATTCAAAAACGGAGTCTCTCGCTTAGGTTTTATCCGAGTCGTGATGTCCAACCCGCGACCGCCTTTCGCACTCGCTTGAAATCCGTGAATGTAGTCGCGTTCCAGATTCACAAGATTCACCTCGCCGTGAGTCAGCACCTGACTGTGGGTCTTTCTCACCTTGAACGTTCCCTTTGCGTCGAAGTCACGCGCGCCCATGATCTCGTAGTTCTCAACTCTGATCTCGCCTTCAAGTCCAAGCGTCATCACGTTCCCGTAGGTATGCGGATGCGGCCGTATCACCGAGCCCGGTTCCATTCGCCAATGAAGCACATTGAACGGATCGCCACCCGGATTACCTCCGATGAATGTTCCACGGCCGGCGCCCTGTCCGCTGTCACGCATCTCGGGAACCGGTACATCCGCCATTCGCACCGCGTATGAGGCAAGCGTCAAGAGATAACGATGCTGCCCGGCGAGTGACGTGTCCCCGACCAGCGACTTTGCAACAGGAATCACTTCTTTCAAGAATTCCTCGTAGCTCAATCGAGCCTCGCCGGCGCTTGCAAGCTTCGCCATCCCCGGCAACGCGATTGATCCAAACGCAAGCGCCACTGTCTTAAAGAAGCACCGCCGCTCGACCAGTACACCTAGCGCGATCTCCGCCGTGTCGCCGAACCCTAGTTCTTCAGTATCTATTTCGCGTGTCAAAGTCTCTCCTTTCTTCTCCGCGTGCCTCAGCGTCCTCTGCGGTTTAGCTCCCTGACCCTCACCGCGGAGATCGCGCAGAGGGTCAATGTACGCGCCTTCGCCCGCACCGCCAATGAATCAAAGCCAAATTTCGAATGAGTTCTCGGTGAGTTTCAGGTGAGGAAATAACCACCGCAGTTTTGCAACTTAGAAGCACACGCCGAAGACCCCAATATTTGGCTCGAACTCCGATTGCCTTTATAATCAGCCACGCGAAGGACACACATGCAGCAACCGGTTTCCGAAGAAGCAATCATGAAATTCGCGGAGTTCGAGCTCGCGCTCAAGAGCGGTGAGCTCCGCCGCAACGGCCACGTCATTCGATTGCAGCCCCAGCCTTTCAAGGTGCTCGTCTTTCTCGCTTCGCACGCCGGGCAAACCGTCACTCGGCAGGAGCTTCAACAGGCCGTCTGGGAAGCCGAGACCTTTGTCGATTTCGAACACGGTTTGAATTTCTGCATCAAGCAGATTCGCAACGCGCTCGGCGACGACGCGCAATCACCTCGTCTGATCGAGACGCTTCCGCGCCGAGGTTATCGCTTCATCGCCGAGGTAGAAAAACTGAACGGCTCGTCGATGGTCGAGCTCGAGTCCGAGTTAGCAAAACCCGAAACTGAGAAACCGGCACAGACGAAATCATCCGCAATGAAACTGGCGCTGATCGGTGTGATTGTTATCGTCGCACTCATCGCCGTTTACTTCGCATGGCGTAGTCCCTCCAAGATCGCGCCTCCGCAATCCAAGGTGATGATCGCCGTGTTGCCGTTTGAGAACCTCAGCGGCGACCCGGCCGAGGATTATTTCTCCGATGGCATGACCGAAGAGATGATCGCGCGGCTCGGCCAGCTTCAACCAAAGAGTCTTGGAGTGATCGCCCGCACTTCGGCGATGACCTACAAAGGCGCTAACAAAGACATCGCGCGCATCGGCCGCGAACTCGGCGTCGGCTACGTCGTCGAAGGCAGCGTGCGTCGCGCCGAGGACCGCGTGCGCATCACCGCTCAACTCATTCAGGTGAGCGATCAGACTCATCTGTGGTCCGACTCATACGATCGCTCGACGGGCGACGCGTTGCGAGTTCAGCGACAGGTTGCCGATCAGATCGCCACCGCGCTAGCGATCGAATTGCTCGCCGATAAGAAAAAAGAAGCTGAAGGTTCCGAGAGCGCCGAGGCAGTGGACGCTTATCTGAGAGGACGGTACCTGTGGAACAAGGGCGACCGCGAAAGCGTCAGCCGTAGCGTCGAGTATTTCAATCAGGCGATCGAGAGAGATTCGAACTACGCGGCGGCCTACGCGGGACTCGCCGATGCGTATCGGTTGCTTGGAATGAACTACGCGATGCTGCCCGCCGACGCTTACCCGAAAGCGACGGACGCGGCCTCGCGTGCAGTCGAGCTTGATCCGGCGAACGCAGACGGCTTGGTGTCGCTTGGCACAATCAAGTTCAGATACGAGTGGAAGTGGGATGAGGCCGAGCAGTATTTCCGCCGCGCGCTCGAGATCAACCCCAACCTTGGGATGGCTCATCACGACTACGCGTGGTTCCTGGTAGCGATGCAGAGATTCGACGAAGGCATCGAGCACATGAAACAAGCGCAGCGGCTTGATCCGTTATCGCCGCTTGCGAACTCGGATGTCGGATGGGTTTATCTGATGGCTCGGCGTTACGATGAAGCGATCGAGCAGATCAATCGCACGCTCGAGTTGGAGCCTGCATTCGGTTCGGCGCTCGCGTGCCTCGAACGCGCATACACGCTGAGCGGCCGCCCGCGAGAGGCGCTCGAAACATTGTTGAAAGAAACCGGAGACACCGGCGGGATCTCTACGCGAGACGCCGATCCGGCTCAAACCATGAAGTCTCTTTATCGGAAGAGGCTCGAGCGCAGACTCGAAGCGATGAAGAAAGTCCGATCCTCGTCATACAGCATGGCTACGACTTCGGCGGCAGCGGGCGACCGAGAACAGACATTCGCATGGCTGGAACGGGCTTTTAGTGAGCGCGACCCGA
>Ga0070693_100000980_pt1 | contig 12707 bp, 8 predicted proteins | sample KBSK1103metaG_FD_65472 | JGI IMG/M metagenome (GOLD analysis project Ga0070693, IMG submission 65472) | Corn, switchgrass and miscanthus rhizosphere microbial communities from Kellogg Biological Station, Michigan, USA - KBS K1-10-3 metaG | ecosystem: Host-associated > Plants > Roots >...
AGTTTGCACTCACGTTCATGCCTTGAATGCGCTGCGGAGTATCACCGCCTTCAAGATTAAAACCCGCGAACAGATAGGCAGAGATACCCGTGAAAACCGTGTTCTGGTTTCTCCAGTCTTCGAAGGTCGGCACTGAGACTGAACCCCAGCCATTAGGCTTGAATGTTTCTGACAAATCTACGAGTTGCTGCGATTCCGGAAACGGAAGCGGTTTGAGAAGGACGGCGTTGACAGCGGAAAAGATCGCGGTGTTGGCGCCGATACCGAGTGCGAGAGTCAAGGCTGCAACGATCGTGAATCCCGGACGCTTTGCCATCGTTCGAATCGCGTAACGCAGATCCTGGATGAAATTCCGCATGCCGTTGCTCCTCGTAAAAGTTTTTCTCTGCGGCCCTCTGCGTATCTCTGCGTCCTCTGCGCTTAAAACGTTTCTAACGCAGAGAACGCAGAGATACGCAGAGGGCCGCAGAGAAAAGTTATTTGACTTTCATCACCACAAACGTCAGATCGTCGTAAAGCGACATCCCTGCACACCACTCTTTCACACGCCGCACCACCACATCGCGAATCTGATCCGCCGACAGCGAAGCGATCGCCTTCAACGTTTCCATGATCCTGCTGGTCCCAAACTCTTCACCCTCTTGGTTGAGCGCTTCCGTCAGACCGTCGGTGTAAAGAAACAGCAGATCGTTCGGTTTCATCTGCACCGTCTCCTGCTCGTACGCTGAATGTTCAAAGGCGCCAGCTACCAACCCGCCCGATGTCAGTTGGCGAAACTCGGAATTGGAATCCGATTGAAGATACAGCGGTGGATTGTGACCGGCGTTTACATACGTGAGACGCTGAGTTAGTTGATCGAACGTCGCGTAAAAGAAGGTGACGTAGTGTTCGCCGTTCGTCGTATTGAACAGCAGACGATTGAGCTTGCTCACGACGGACGACAGTTCGTAATTCGCCGGTGTTCCGTTTCTCGCCGTCAAGCTTCGCAATGTTGCCTGGACCGTCGACATCAACAAAGCCGCGGGCATTCCCTTGCCTGCCACGTCCGCGATCGCAAGACCAAGCTGGCTGTTATCGAAGTTGATAAAGTCGTAATAGTCACCCCCGACGCCCCGCGCGGGTTCGCAGAATCCTGAAACCTCCATCGCTGTTCCCTCCGGGGCACACGAAGGAAGAAGACGCTGTTGAACCTCTGCTGCGAGTGCAAGCTCGCGGCGCATACGTTCCTGCGCCACCATGCGTTCGGTTAGTCGAGCGTTGTCGATGACGAGCGCGAGTTGTGCGGCGATCGACATCAGGAGTTCGCGATCGTTGTCGGAGTAAGGAAATCCACCGCGTCTCGGACCAAACGAGAGTATTCCCACGAGATCGTTCCGCTGTCTGATCTGGACCAGTATTCGCGACTGAATCTCGAGCAAAACTTCGTGTTCGCCGGCACGCTCCTCACGCGTCGAAGGCAAAACTGAATTCAGCGCTTGCGACCACGTCTCGATCTCTCGCGACTCGATCACCAGCGGCGTCGAGAGATTCACCAGACGACGCACGACGAATGCACGCGTATTCAATTGCAAATGCTTCGCCGTCTCGTGTGACTGGTCGGAGAAAACGCGGAGGTTGAAGTGGCCGGTGGCTTCGTCGCGGACGAAGATCGCGGCGTTGCTTGCGTCGAGCGCGTTTCTGACTCGCTCGGCGAGATTTTGATAAAGCTGATCGATGCTGGTTACGTGTCGTGTACCCGGTCCGAGGTCGAAGAAAATTTTGCGTTCGTCGTACGGCGCGGGTTGGTAGCGACGTTCGATTCTCGGCAGGAGTCGACGCCGGGCAAGCACATGAATTCCAATGAACACGGCAACGAGAAGGAGAGAGACGACAAGGTCTGTGCGGCGCCCGAAGCTGTCGACAAACCTCAACCGGCTACCTGTGAAAACAACAAAGTACAGCGCGACGAATAAAAAGACCTCCGCGGCGTAATAGAGTCGCCTAAGTTTTAAGTGTCCCCTGGATTTCCGCCACAGCCGCCGCACAGCTTTTGGCGTTGGCAACTTCGCGCGTGGGAAGATCCTCATGTTAAGCCTCCGATCGACGGGCTTGCGCGTTTCGAAACAGAATGTGACCTTCTCATTATGCAGGACACCGCCGCCCGGGGATATCTGACAACGTATCGCAGGCGGAGTATCCCTTAGTTAGTGAATTCTGAGGAGAGAACGATGCAGTTTGCGGGAGAAATCGCGCTTTTACTTTATTAACGCGCGGAATCGCTCGATCGAAAGTTCGCCCGGTATTAGCGGATAGTCAATGCCGAAGTCGCCGCCGAACAGGACGTAAAGGTTGCACATTGTGACGACGTAACCCTGGTAGATCAGCCGTGCCGTCACTTCAGTTCCGAACTTACCGAGCGACGTCGCGACCGTTGCATTGTCGCTCGCGATCTTCTTCCACGCGTCCTTTGACGGCCCGTTCTTTAAGAACTCCTGCACTTCTCTCGCACGTTGGGCGACCTTCGTCGTGCCGGTCGCAAACGCGTCCGCGACGACGAACGGGCTCTGCGTGATCTGCACCAGCGTGCTCGGGAGTGCTGATGCTTTTGTCGGATCGGCGGGATTGAAACTGTCGACAATCGCCTGTCGCCGCACGTTCGTCGTGTTGATGTACATCACGTTATTCACGCGAAGTAGCGCCATTAGTTCCCCAACCAAAGGAAGAAACCGGCGACGAAACGGTATCCAGGGAATGCGCGCGGACGCATTGACGACCACGAGCTGATTTGGCGCGATGCGCCCGGTGTCGAGATTCGGGCAACGTTTGATGCGCGTAGCGAAGCCGCGCGCCCACTGCTCGCCCATGTTGTCGTAGACGCCGCCGTCAGTCAGCACCATTTCGGCCGGCGCCTCAGGAGGTCCACCCGCACTCGGCGGCGGTGCACCGACGAAGTTCAGATCTTTGGTCGACAAAACCGTCGGCGGAAATCCGCCGGGGAAGTCTGCTGATGCCTGCACCGCGCTCGCGAGCGATAAATTGCCTGGAACGCCGTATCCGAGTGCGTAGCTGTAGACGAAGTCACCGGCGAAGTACACCTGTTCCGCCGAGCGAAACTCGGTCGAGCAGATCACGTGGTCCAGGTCTTTCTTCTTGATGCCGGCGAGAGGTGTTTCGCGACCGTTGGGCGAGAACAACGTAACGCCGAACGCGCGAGCACATATCCGGCCTCGCAGACCGAAATACCAACCCCACAACGTAATAAGAACCAGAAACGAGAGAAGCTTGAGGTACCACGGCCATGGAAGAAGCCACGGAACCACAACGGCAGCTATCCCGAAAATGACGAGGAAGGCCACGTAGATCTTTGAAAGCGCGGGGGCGAACAGTGTTCCGTGTTTGGCGATTTGCGTTGCGAGTGGGCTGGCGACGCGCTCGCGAAATTGGGCGCCGTTCGTTTCACGGAAATGGACGTTTTGACCGACAAGCCCATTCGTCAAAGATCCACCCGAGACGGACGCGATCGACGTTACGTGTTTATTGGCGTTCGCGTCGACGAGATACATGAGGGCGCCGAGCACGAACAGCGTCGCTCGATGTCCTCCGCCCGACATGCTGACCGCCAAACTCTTGACAGGTGAAGTTAGGGGGGTGCTCATGCCGGGGGAGTTTATCTCTTTTGTGCCTTTTGTGAACGAATATTTTTACCGGCTTGCGACGATCTGAGTATTTTGAAACGCCGCAATGGTCCAACCCTGCTTCTCTTTCGTCAAGACCAGCGTCAGCAAAGCGTCGGCAGCGAGCTCTTTTGTCGGGCCATCTCTGTGGGCGTTTACATGGACGACGGCGACGTCCGATCGAAGAAACCGGATCTGTTTGACGTTCAGAGTAAGCGTCGTGTCCTTGTAGATCGTATCGAATATTCGCTGGTGCCCGGTCGCGATTGCGTTGTGGCCTTTGATGTACATGCCGTTCACGACGACGTAATCCGCGTCTTCTGCAAACGGCTTCGCGAAAAGCTCGCCGCTTTTTGTGTTCCATCCGGACTCCATCTGCCTTACGTCTTCGCGAATGGCTGCCTGATCTGCGTCATGGCCGTCCTGTGCGCGCAGACAAACCGGCGCGAATGCGAGTGTGAACAAGGTCAACATTGCGAAACTAAGATTCTTTTTCATTTTTTATCCTCCACCAGAGAGAGCGCCAAATGAAAAGAAAAGCGGCCAGCAAAGGTGTTAAAATCCGCGACGCTATTCGAAAGGTCGCACCCGTGGAGCGCTTTGATGCCCAGCATGTCGCCGCAGGAAGTAACCCGGTTACTTGCCGATTGGGGTAAAGGCGATAGCTCTGCGCTCGATAAACTCCTTCCTCTCGTCCACGGAGAACTCCGCAAAATCGCGCGCCGCCAAATGTCGCAGGAACGCCCTGGCCACACTTTGCAAGCAACAGCGCTAATAAATGAGGCGTATCTAAAACTTCTCGGTCAGGAGGGATACGAGTGGCACAACCGCGCACACTTCTTTGCTGTATGCGCGCAAATAATGCGTCACATTCTGATCGATCACGCGCGCGCCCATGCACGCGAGAAGCGGGGCGGTGGCGCAATGCAGGTTTCACTTAACGACGTGGCGGTGATTGCACGAGAAAAGGCCGAACACTTGATCGCGCTCGACGAGGCGCTCGACTCTCTCGAGAGTCTCGATGCGCAAAAGGCAAAGATCGTCGAGCTGCGTTATTTCGGTGGTTTGAGCATCGAGGAGACGGCAGAAGTTCTGAACATTTCTACGAGGACAGTGAGACGCGAATGGCAACGCTCGAAGGCGTGGCTCTACCGAATGATTTCCGAAGGGACTGCGAATGAAACCCGACCGTTGGCGAAAAGTTGACGAACTGTTTGAGGCTGCGCTCGATGTCGCTCCCCAGGAGCGCGCGGCATTCCTCGATACAGTTTGCGGAAGCGATCAGGATCTCCGTCGCGAAGTTGAGAAGATGCTCCGCTTCGACAAACAGGCGGAGGATTTTATTCAAACAGACGTTTTCAACGCTGCTGCTCGGTTGATCACCGAGCCGCAAGTGGTCGATGTCTCGAATAAAAGAGCCACGTCTCCCATTTCGATCGACGACGCCCGGTTCATACCCGGCGACGTCCTTTCAGAACGATATCGCATCGTCGGACTACTCGGGCGCGGTGGAATGGGCGAGGTTTATCGCGCTGACGATCTGAAACTGAAACAAGCCGTCGCACTCAAGTTTCTTCCCGCGTCAGTCACCGCGAACGGCGCAGCGCTCGCGCGCTTCTATAAAGAGGTAAGCGTCGCTCGTCAGATCTCACATCGACACGTCTGCCGCGTTTACGACGTCGCCGAATACCAGGGCGAGCACTTCATCTCGATGGAGTACGTTCGCGGCGAAGAGCTCTCGTCGCTCCTGAAGCGCATCGGCCGGCTGCCACAGGACAAAGCTATCGAAGTGTCTCGCCAACTTTGTGCCGGTCTCGCAGCCGTGCACGAGCGCGGTGTGCTGCATCGCGATCTGAAACCGGCAAACATCATGCTCGACGAGCACGGCGAGGTACGCATCACTGACTTCGGCATCGCCGCACTCGCCGAAGAAGACCGGCGCGAGATCTCCGGAACGCCCGCGTACATGTCGCCGGAACAACTCGAAGGGCAAGAGTTGTCGGCGAAGAGCGACATCTATTCGCTTGGTCTGGTGCTTTACGAAGTCTTCACGGGCAAGAAGGCTTTCGACGCGGCGAGTTTGGCCGATCTGCTTCGCCAGCGACGCAGCGACACGACTCCGACCAGCCCCGCGCAGATCGTTCCCGAGCTTGACCCGCTGGTTGAACGAGTCATCTTTCGTTGTCTTGAAAGAGATTCGGCGAAGCGCCCGGCTTCGGCATTACAAGTCGCAGCCGCTTTGCCGGGTGGTGATCCGTTGGCCGCCGCGCTTGCGGCTGGCGAGACTCCTTCGCCCGAGATGGTTGCGGCGGCGCCGAAACAAGGTGGTCTGAAACCAGCAGTAGCGATCTCACTTCTCGCGTCCGTGGTCGTCCTGCTCGCGAGTCTCGCATTTCTTTCGCGGAACACGAGCTTGTACCGAATGGTTCCCCTCAATAAGTCGCCTGACGTCTTACACGATCGCGCGACTGAGCTCGTTAAGAAGTTCGGATACACGGACTCGCCCGGCGACTCTGCGTACGGGATGGGCCAGGATCGGGACTACCTCAACTTCGTTCACGAAACGGACGCATCACTTTCGCGCTGGGACCAACTGAGAAGCGGACAACCCGCGGCGATCTATTTCTGGTATCGACAGAGTCCGCGCCCGTTCTACGTGTCGAGTGGTGGAGAGGTCAGCGAGAACTTCCCCGCTCGCGATCTTCCGGGCATGACGACTGTGACACTCGATACATTCGGCAGGTTGCGATCGTTCTACGCAGTGCCGCCGCAAAAGAGTTCGACGACCTTCTCCGGCGAGCCCGATTGGCTGCCTCTTTTTATCGAAAGCGGATTGGATCAGGCGAAATTCCAGTCAGTCCCATCGATCTGGACTCCGCCGCATGCATCGACGGCGCGCGCCGCGTGGGAAGGTTCTTACGGGGATCGACCGGAACTGAAAATCCATGTCGAAGCGGCTGCGTTTGACGGCCAGCCTGTTTATTTCGAGATCCTTGGACCATGGGATCAGCCGCGTGACGTGCAGGTTTCGCTGGCGCGGTTCAGAGAGCGCGCTCTGGTCGTCCTGCTTCTCTCAGTGTTCATCATAGTCATGCTCGGCAGCGCACTCCTCGCGTTGCGCAACCTGAAATCGGGCCGCGGAGATCGCAAAGGCGCATTTCGTCTCGCCGCGTTCGTGCTCGTGGTTTTCTTTTTACGCTGGCTCTTCTCCGGCCATCACGTTTCAACAGAGGACGAGGCTTTCAACTTCATTTCGAGCGTTCAGAATATGCTGTTCTGGACATTCTTCTTCTGGGTGGTCTACATCGCGTTCGAGCCGTTTGTTCGACGCCGTTGGCCCGGGCGAATCATTTCGTGGAGTCGTCTGCTGGCCGGCGGTTTTCGTGATCCACTCGTGGGGCGCGACATACTCATCGGAGCACTCTTCGGACTGGCGATGATTCTGTGCAATTTTCCTCTAGCAAACCTGATCCCGAAGTGGTTGGGTTATCCGCCCGGTATTCCCTTTTGGGATTTTCCAGCGACGCAATTGCTGGGACTTCGTTCATTTGCACACGGCATTACGAATCAGGTCTTCGCTTCGATTTTCCAGGGATTCATACTGCTGTTCGTGCTACTGCTTTTGTACATGATTTTGCGCAGGGAGCGCCTCGCTGCGTTCGCACTTTGGCTGATCATGGCCGTGGCGCTCAGCCTGACGCATGAGACTATTGCAGCCGTGCCCTTCTCCTTTCTTGGCGCGTTCATGGTGATCGTGGTTCTGTATCGTTACGGGTTATTGGCTCTGATTTCAGCGATATTTTTTGTACACCTTATTATCTTTTATCCGATCACTTCAGACTTCTCGGCGTGGTATGCTGCCGATTTCGTTCTCGCGCTGCTCATCTGTCTTGCTCTGGTAGGTTTTGGGTTCTACACGTCACTAGCAGGCCAGCCGCTCTTCCGGGGCGCGCTGCCGGACGATTAGGATCATGAACACAAACATTCCTTCGTTGCGACGATCGCTCTTGATCGGCGGACTCGGTTTCGCTGCCGTGAGTTTATGCGTGTTTGCAACCGTCGCTTTTGGTGAGCGCTGGATGTACCGCAATCTCACCGTCATCGGTGCTTACGTCGCGTGGACCGTGCTGTTCATCCTGTTGGGCGGCGCAGTGTTGGGATCGTTGGTGCGCGGTCGCTGGCGACTTCCGCGTTTTTATCTTCTCTATGGCGCGGCGTTTTTCGGTTACGCAGTTGCCTGGACCTTCGCGTATTTCGCGCTGTCAGGGCCGATCGATGAATGGTTTGGATCGCTCGCGGGATCTGTTCTGATGGCACTCGTCTTTGCAGCGGGTTTCCGCGTGATGGGATCAGTTTTCCAGTTTTCAGCGCTGCTGTTCATCGCAAACTCCATCGGATATTTTATTGGCGCCATTCTGTACGGTCGTATTGGCGGCAGCACGGGGATGTTGCTTTGGGGCGTGGTGTACGGCTTGTGCCTCGGAGCAGGAATGGGCGCCGTACTGCATTTCGCGCAACGATGGACCACGGAGAGTTCTTAACCAGGGCCACGATTTGGACGACGATTGTGGCATACGCCGTTGGCAGCATTCTGTTCGCGCGGTCGCACAGAATGCGTTGGGACTCAGCCGTGCGCGTCACCTGGACCATCGCCGTTCTCTTCCTGATAGCTCACTTCATTTGCGCGTATCAGTTCTTCCACCACTGGAGCCAGGCGTCTGCGCTTCGCGACACCGCTCGTCAAACTGAAGAAGTCATCGGTCTCAACTGGAGCGGCGGTCTTTTTATCAATTACGCGTTCCTGGTCTTGTGGATAGCGGATGTTGCGTGGTGGTGGCTCGGTGGCCTGACTTCCTATCGCGCGCGGCCATGGCAGGTAATTGCGGCGTGGCACGGATTCATAATCTTCATCCTGTTCAACGCAATGATAGTTTTCAAACAAGGAGCCGTGCGCTGGGTGGGCCTCGTCATTTGCGTGGTCTTGTTGCTTTCGTGGGGACGGATCGCACGACAAGGTTTAGCGCCCGAAGTCCAAGCCGGGTAAATTATTTTACGAGAAGCGGCAAATGTGTGACACTGTCTCTCGTTCGTCAAATCACGTGCTGACGGCGCCGCCCCGCGGCTGATCGTTCGCACCTCACGACCTCGGGGCATCGGAGCACAGATCCTCCCATGGCAGACAAGTTCTCTTACGACGTTTTCCTGAGTCACAACTCAAAAGACAAACCCCGAGTACGCAAGCTGGCCGAACGGCTAAAACAGGCGGGACTGCGCGTCTGGTTCGACGAATGGAATATCAAGCCAGGCGAAATCATCTCGCTCAAGGTTGATGAAGGTTTGGACCAGTCGCGCGTGCTGCTGCTTTGCATTTCTCCGAATGCCCTCGCCTCTGGCTGGGTTGCTCTGGAACGCAGCACCGCCATCCACCGCGATCCATCAAATGAAAGCCGCCGGTTCATACCGCTGCTCCTGGTCGATTGTGAGCTACCGGATACGTTGTACCGCTACAAGTATGTGGATTTCCGAAAAGAAACCAAAACTGCTTTTGCGGAACTCGTAACCGCCTGTCGACCAGAAGCGCCGGAGTCTGAGCCCCTCGCAACAGCACCATCGAATGACACGATCTTCAAACCACATTCAGCAAAGCCTCAGTGTGTGCCGGAAGGGTTGTGTACTTTGGAGCTCACTCTGAATGCGCACTCAACCTGGATCACCAGCATAACTTTTAGCCCTGATGGGACTTTGATGTTAACAGGTGCGGAAGATAGCCAACTCAAGATCTGGGATTTCGCAACTGGGCAATGCCGGGCGACGTTAACAGGACATGGACGCGCAGTAACCTGTGGAACCTTCACCTCCGATGGAAAGCAAGTAGTATCAGGATCCTGGGACGCCACCTTTCGCCTTTGGAATGTTGAATCTCAACGGCTTGTTTGGACTGCGCCATTGGACAGATTCGTTGAATCGGTGATGCCAATGTCTGACAGCTCGAAAGTCGCTTCGGCCTCACGCGATGGCGTTTTGAGATTCTGGGATTTGAAGGCCAAAAAGGAAATCTTCCAAATACACACGCAAACGGATACATACAAAGACGATTGGATTCACGCCTGCTTAAGTAAGAATGAACAATGGATAGTTTGCTCACACGGAGATTGGAAAATAAGGATCTGGGATGTTCCAACAAGACAACTCGTCGGCGTGCTAGACGGACATCCAAATGCGGTGAATAGTATCGGCCTGACTAGGGACGAACGTTACATCCTTTCTGGTTCTTGTGATCACACAGTGAAGCTCTGGGATCTGAATAATTACTCCTGCGTTGGTTCGTTCGAAGGTCATAAACATTATGTTGACCAGATCGCCGTCTCGCCTACGGATTCAATTGTGGCCTCAGCAGCGAGAGATGGATGCTCGAGAATCTGGAATTGGCAGCAGGGAGCATTGCTCGGCGTGATCAGATTTGGTCAAAACCTCCCGACTTCCGTTGCTTTCAGTCGCGATGGCTCGCGCCTCGTGATAGGCACTTCACGAGGCACCATCTATATCTTCAAGCTGGCCCTGCCTGCTGCGCCGGCAACCGCAGCAGATCGGCGTTATGTGAACGCCAAAGTTGTGTTGATCGGAGAAGGAACAGTAGGCAAAACATCGCTCGCACACCGGTTGATAGAAGACAAGTATGTAGTCCGCGATCGCACGCACGGCATGAACGTTTGGCAGCTCGATCTGCCGCTGCCTCCGGATGCTAAGTTAGAGCGCGAAGCGCTGCTGTGGGATCTTGCAGGACAGGAAGATTATCGCCTCATTCACCAGCTCTTCCTCGACGAAACCGCGCTCGCTCTGCTGCTCGTCAATCCGCAAAAAGACGATCCGTTTGCCGAGGCCGGAGATTGGCTCAAGGCATTGAAAGCTGCATGCAGTCATTCTGAAACGTCACGTGACGTCAATCGCTTGTTGATCTTTTCGCAAATTGATGTCGGAGGAATGAAGCTGGGCAATGCAAAAATCGAGCGATTAAACGAACAGTACGGTTTCAATGATTGGCTCGCGACCAGTGCTAAATCCGGCGAGAACTGCTCAGATTCGCAAAACGGAAATCAACCTTCCAGACTAAAACAATTGATTGCTTCAAGTATCCCGTGGGACAAACTCCCTTGGACCAGCACGCCGCGCTTGCTAACTGAGCTCAAAAAAGCCGTGGTTGCGATGCGCGATAAAACCGACATCCGGCTGCTGCGCTTCGCCGAATTGACACAACGACTCGAACAGGCGCTTCCCGGTGAGAAGTTTGGCGAATCGGATGTGCGAACCGCTGTGACACTCCTCGCCAATCACGGACTCGCACGCGCTTTGAAGTTTGGTGATCTGGTGTTGCTGCAACCTGAATTGCTGAACGGTTATGCGGGTGCGATCGTACGCGCCGCCCGCGCAAACAAGCATGAAATCGGATCCGTGCAGGAGGCTGAGATCTACGAACACGATTTCGACTTCACCGGCGTCGAGCGCTTGAAGCAACGCGCTGACGAGGATCTGCTACTCCGCGCACTCGTGCAAACCTTTCTCGATCATTCGCTTTGCATCGCGGAGGACACACCGCAGGGACGGCAATTGGTCTTTCCATCGCAGTTCCGTCGCGAGAAAGATATCCCACGAGATCCCGATATCTTCGTTTCCTACACTTTTAGCGGCGAATGGCAAAGCGTATGGACCACTCTCATTGTTCGTTTGTGGTATAGCCAGGAGTTTGGACACAAGGAACTGTGGCGCAATGCGGCCGAGTTTGCTTCGCCTAAGGGCTTCACCCTCGGATTGAAGATCGACAACAAGCAAGGTGAAGGAACGGCCACGGTCAGTCTTTACTTCGATAAGGAAGTGCCAGACGAGTTGAAGGCGTTTTTTATCGAGTATGTTCACCGCCATCTAGCTAAATATGGATGCGAGGTGTCGCGCGACCGGCGCTACATCTGTTCAAAATGTGGCAAGGCCGTCACGGATTTAGCAGAAGTGCGAAAACGATTGGAGGCGAAAAAGGACTTCATTTATTGCCAGGGATGCGATAAGAAAGTGCCTCTCGTCGACTTCATCGAACAACGCCTGAAGAGCGATCCGGTTGCATTTAAGATTCTCGCGATGGATGAGACGGCAACACGCGAACTCGACACACAGGCTCTCGAACAGATCCTCATCGGGCACATGTTGGCAACATGTGGTGAAGCGAATCAAATCTTTCGCACTGCAACAATGCCCGACTATGGCATCGATGGTGAAGTCGAGTTTAAAGACGACAATGGTAAGCCGAGTGGAAAACGGATTTACGTTCAGTTAAAGAGTGAGAACTCTTACTCACGGACGCGCAGAAGCGATGGCAGTGAAGTCTTCGAGATCAAGAATGCGCAACACATTGATTACTGGACCAGTCTGCCCGTCGACGTGTATCTCGTCATCCGACAAAGCGCTGAAGCCATCGGCGCACCAGGCATCCGCTGGATGAACGTGACACGCTATCTCAAAGACCGCAAGGACAAAACAAGCCCGCAAATCATCTTCACCGGCGAAAAACTCGACATGGAAGCAGTGTGGAAGGTGCGGGATCAGTTCTTTCCGCCAAGAGCTCAGCGGCAGAAATAGACGTTCAGCGCTTTGCCTCAAAAGTGAGGATTCAACTTGGAGGAGGTCAGTACCGTAACGCGGTAGCGTCGGGTCGGTCTCGAACATATGAATCTTGGCAAAACTGAGAGGCTCTACGTCGACCCGACTTTGAGGCAAAGCTGGTGTTCAGAAAACCGGACCGGCGCTCACGTCTTGATCGACGTTTGTATCAGGCGGGGTTGAATCCGCAAGCGCTTTCAGCACGTCGCTGAGAGCCTGCAAGTTCAGCGGCTTGGTGAGGTGAGAATAAAAACCTGCGGCGCGGGCGCGTTCGATGTCGCCCGTGCGACCGAAGCCCGTGATCGCGATTACGGGAACGTGTTCGCGTCCACGTATCTGTCTTAGTCGGAGTAAAAACTCAAATCCATCCATCTCAGGCATCGAGATGTCTGACAGGATCACGTCAAA
>Ga0070693_100000981_pt1 | contig 12706 bp, 8 predicted proteins | sample KBSK1103metaG_FD_65472 | JGI IMG/M metagenome (GOLD analysis project Ga0070693, IMG submission 65472) | Corn, switchgrass and miscanthus rhizosphere microbial communities from Kellogg Biological Station, Michigan, USA - KBS K1-10-3 metaG | ecosystem: Host-associated > Plants > Roots >...
GGTGGCACTCGCCACGTATGGCGAGAACGCGACGAGCAGGCGGCCGATCCCGCATCCGATGTCGAGCAGATCGGTGTTTCCCGTTATCAGGCCCCACCCGCGGAGCCGCGCCACGATCTCGTCAGTGGCGCGCTGCAGCAGCTCCGGATTCCCGAGCGAATAGAGCGCAACGCTCGCTTCTTCCGACTGCTGCACCGACCAATCGAATAGCCGCTCGCAGAACGCGATTCCTTCTTCGACCGAACGAGCCGGCTTTGCCGAATCGACGTCGGCACGCAACATTGCCGCGATTCGGTCGCAGCCCGATGCGTTGGCTTTCAGTAGCTGCGAGAGCTCGCGCGCGCGACGATGGCTGGCGGACCCCGGCGAGGTTTTCTCCAGATCGCGCCCGGCGGCATCGACGGTGGCGCGGACGGCGTCGGCGTCTTCGGTCTCGATCAGCAGCTGCATCAATGTCACCGGCGCCGAGATCTTGCCACCGAAGTAGCGCGCCAGAACAGCGGCGACGTCGCTCACGAGATTACTCCCAATCGACCCAACTCCGCCAAGTCGTGTTCGATGACCCGAAGGCCAATGTCGTTGCGATAGCGCGAGTTGGGAATTACAACCTTGCGCACGCGATTGTACGCCGTCTCGCGTGCGGCCTGGATCGAATCGGCGACGCCAGTCACCACCATTATGTAGCCGATCATTCCGGCGGTGACGAGCTGTCCGTCGCGCATGTCCACCTCGCCGTAATGGAACGCATCGCGATCGGCTTCGGTCAGCCCAGCGGTGAAGCAGATCGGCCTTCCTTTGCCCAATGTGTCGTATCCGTGCGAGTAAGGAAACGGCGGCACGGTGATCACCACGCCGACGGAGTATCCGTCGCGGGTCGGGAATCGATTTCCGTCCCGCTTTATGAGCGAGCGGAAGATCTGATCCCAGCCGCAGCAATGCAGGGAATCCAGAATCGGGAAACCAGGATACCCGAACCGGCAGGTGAACTCGAGCGGCCAGATCCCATCGTCGTTGACGATGGTGTTGAGATTGATGTAGCCACAGTAGCCCGAGCCGCTCAACAGCGGCGCCAGGCGCGACAGAGTTTGATCGAACATTCTCTCTCCGCCGCGATACGTCACCACCGTTCCCATCTCCCCGGTGAGCTCACCGACATCCCCGGGGAAGAACCGTTTGTGCTCCCAATCCAGATTCGCGGGCGACAGAAACTTCTCGCCGTCGAAGAACCCCCCGACTCCGACCTCCACTCCGCTGAGATGATCCATCAGCACAAACGAAGGAGAAGCCTCCTGCGGCCAGCTGCGCTGCGTACCGCGAATGAGCGCGACCATATCGGCGCCGTTCTCCATCTCACCGACATATGTGCGGGTCGACGACCACTCGCTGCCATTGAGCTTGAACACGTACCGGCGGCGGGTTCGCTGTACAAAATCGACGGCGGTGTCGAAGTCTGTGAACTCGTGCGAGCCGGCCGTCCGCAAGCCGAGATCCCGCAGCACCGATTGTCCATAGGCGCGGTTGTTCTCCAATCGATCGCCGAGCGCGCTGCCGCCGATGACGTTAAACCCGTCGCGCCTCAACTCGTCCTGGACCTCGCCGAGGGATGCCGTCTCGATAAGGATGACACCGTCATCTGCTGCTTTGCGGACCCAGTCGAGCTCGGCGCGCCAATCGTCGGTGAAGTCGAGCATCCCGCGCATCACGTCGTTGCCTTCCGAGTCGGCGGCGTGGACGCGGACCTCGTGTCCAGCCGATTGCAACCGGAGATACATGTCCCCGAGGTCGACGGTGTCACCAATGCCGAGGAACCTCATGTCAGCGCGCCATGAAGCATGACTCGGAGGTGGAGCTCGTCGTCGCGGGAGAGCATATAGCGGTGGAAGAGCGGGAAGCGGGAAGCGGGAAGGGGGAAGCGGATTTCGGCGGCCAGCCCGTCACGGGCGAAGTCCTCGCACATAGTCCGAACAAATTCCACGGAGCGTCTCGTACCCTTCCAGCTTCCCGCACAAAACGCCCCAGCAAGAAGCAGATACGCAAACCTCGCCGACCCGTCCGGCGCAACAATCGCCAGCGACTCGGCGTCCTCATTGATATAGCAGTTGTCCAGATCTCTCAGGTATGAGTGCACCGAGCCGGAGTATTCGCCGTCCGCGATTGCCGTGACGAACAAATCTGTCAGCTCGTATCCGCAATCTTCAGCGGCGGCGACGACGGATGCGGGATCGGAGAGACTGCACCACGACAGCGCCAGGGCAGGCGGCTGGACGAGTCGGGCGAGCTCCAGAGTTCGGAGAAGATGCGCCGTTCCGTGCGGACCAGCGCCGGCTTCGAGCTCGATGCTCATTCCCGGCGGCTCCGGAACGTACGGCGGATTACATACGAGTAGGTGTGGTTGCTCGGTCTCCAGCAGGCGGAGTGTCCCTTCCGACCAAAGATCCGAGTGGATGAAGCGGGAGCGGTCACTCAGCCCCAGGCCGGCGGCATTTTGCGCCGATACTTCGACGGCTTCCTCGTCGATGTCCAGTCCCAGCAACGTCGCGCGCGTATCGTCACATAGCAGACGCAGGCCGACCAGTCCACTGCCCGATGTCAGCTCGGCCACGCGCAAGCGTTCCTCAGTTGTCCCGTTAGTCGAGCGAAGCTGACGTCGCGCCGACTCAGCGGCACAAAGGCAAAGGAGCGTGTCCTCCGGAGAGAAGAACGCGCTGAACCTGAAGGGCGGAACGAAGGGCTCGAGGCGCCATGCCTCATCGAGCAGCGAGATCATTCCTGCAGGGCTCACGTCTTGCAAAACACGCACATCGAAGGGAATGAATGCAAGCACTGAACCGTCAAGGGATACTGAGTCGATGCTGAAGTCGATCGAGCTGCCCAGGGTCGCCGTCGTAAAACGATCTGCCACCGCGCAGCCGGCTGACTCGCTCGCAGATCGTCTGAGCGCGTTGCTCGATTCATCCGATCTCGACGCCGAGCTGGATCGGGACGTCGGCCTGGAAGAGAGACTGGTCCACCTGGCGCGCGACCTCGCGACTGCTGCCTACCCCGCTGGCAAAACCACCGACCGCCGTACCGCGGCGTGGATCGATCATGGTGCCCGCTCGGATTTCCATCGCGCGCTGCTCGGACTCTACAAACAGCAGGTGCAGATCGCGCCGGCGGGACGCAACGCTTATCAGTTCCATCCATTCGCCTGCCGCATCATGCGCGAGCTGGAGCGTCCGTGGGAGGAGGAGTTGTTGCGTCGCGCTCGCCGCGATTCGAGCCTCTCGTCGGACAATCTTCCGAGCGATCCGAAGGAATTTGCGCGCTGGTACCAGCTCGCCGCGTTCAATCATCCGCTGTACGAACACGATCTCTACACCTTTCTCGCGTCAGCCGCGACGAGATCGCAGCTAGAGTGGTTCCTGCGCATGGAATGCGCGGGCGAAGCTGCGTTCGACGATCTCGTCGCACTCGCTCAGGTGGGAACGCGCGGCGAAGTGAAGATGGAGATGGCGAGCAACTACTGGGACGAGATGGGCCGCGGCCGGCACCAGGCCGTGCACACGCACCTCTTTCATCAGCTGATCGACGACCTCGGAATTTCCGCACCGGAAGCGAGCGAGCTGCCGTGGGAAGTCCTGTCGGGAATCAATCTGATGATCTGGAGCTGCATCCATCGCCGCAACGTCTTCCGCGCGCAGGGCGTACTCGGCGCGGTGGAGCTGCTCGCCCCGCAGCGCTGCACGCGAGTGGTGCACGGCGCGACTCGTCTGGGGATCCGCAAAAAGACGGTCGTCTATTACGGCGCCCACGCAATCATCGATGTCGGCCACGCCGAGGGATGGCTGACGCACGTGATCGAAGCTCAGGTGCGCGAGTTTCCTGAAGCCCGCGTCGGAATCGCCGAAGGGTTGATCGCGCGGGCTGACGCCAGTCTCGATTATTTCGACTACTGTCTGGCGGGCGCCGCAGCGCACGCCGTCTAAGCTGGCGCCGGGCTATTACCCGTCGCGCGTGGCGTGATCGAAGCGAATCGCGTCAGCGATTATCGTGGCTTCCCGATGTCGCTCGCGGGCTTCGTTGATGGCGTGGGTGGAGGTAGGGGAAAGTGGATCGCGCTCGATGGCGGTCTCCCAGAGGTCGGCGCGGTGCTCGGCGATCATCGCGCACTTGTCGCGCTCCAGCCGCATCATCTCGAGCAGAGCGGAAGCCAGGATTTCCTCGATTCGCTCGTTCGACTTGCCTTCCTTTACAGCGACGGCGACATCGTCGGCGAGCGAGGCTGCGCGTCTGCCGGCTTCTGCTACTACGTCCAGGGTTTGTTGCAGGTACATGTGGTCTTTCCTCCTGTTGATGCTGGCTGTCTAACCGCATTCTGGCATCCCGAAACCTTTAAGTCCAGACCAAAAACAGCTGAACCGGATCCGAAACAGTTCATCTGCTTTCCAACCCCAGTACGAAGACCCGGCCAGAGGCTGGGTACCGGTAGATGGCAGAGGATCCCGCCGGATCCGGGAACGCCGTCGCGTCGTATCGCCGGTCGAAGGCATTGATCAGATCGAGGGTCAATCGGGCCCGGCCGAACGGAATCCCCAGCCTTGAATCGACCCTCGTGTATCCGGCAAGGGCAACGAGGTTCTGGTCGTCTACATAAGCGCCGCTTTGGGACGAGGCGATCCCGCTGACAGTGAGCCCGCGCCAAACCGTTGCGTTTATCCCGGCCGACGCCATCCGTCGAGGGATCGCCTTGAGCTGCTTGCCGTCGAACTGCCCGTTCTCGGCACGCGCCTGCTGCTGGGTGAAATTGCCGAAGGCCAACCAGCGGCCCGGTGCTTCCCAGGTGAGTCCGAGCTCGGCACCGCGGTGGACGCTGCGGCCGATGTTGACGTATCTGAACGTCGCCACGTCGAAGTCAAGCTCGTCGCGCATCTTCTCCTGGTACAACGCGGCCGACCAATCGAGTCGGGACCGCGGTCCCAAATTCCAGGTCTGGTACAGTCCGCTTTCGATCGACGTCCCATGCTGTGGTACCAGGCTGGAGTTGGAGACGGTCGCCGAGAATGGCGGAACGGGAATCGGAATACGCCGGTCGTCGAAAAGCTGGTCGAGGGTCGGCGCCTTGAACGCCCAACCCGCCGACACAAAGGCGTTGGTCGCCGTTCGCGGGGAAGCGGGGAATGCAAAGTTCAGCGCGATGCGCGGGCTCATTGCCTGGTGGGTTTTGCGTTCGGTGCTACCGCCGGATGCACTGCTCGGCTCGAACTTGTCGGAGATGCGATCGACGCGCGTGCCGAGCGTAACGCGGAAGGGCGCCGTGGGTCGCACCTGCCAATGCATGAATCCCGCGAGCGAGCTTCGCGTTGCTTTCGACGGCGGGGCATTCGGGCCGGGTCTGCCGTCGGAGCTGGCGTAGGCAGCGGCATCGCCGGCGACGATGTCGGCGTAGCGCGAGTTCAGCGTGCCGGCGGATGCATCGATGCCCGCGACGAGCTTACCGATCTGACCAGGTACCTCGTCGCCGAGCTCGACCTGACCGGAGGTCAACAATCGCGGCGCAGTGGTGCGGCGGAGCTTGGTGTCGGCGAAGTCAGTCGACAGCGGAAGCGTCTTCACCGCGCGCGACGTTGCGTACTCGCCGACGACGTACCCCGAGAGTTTTGCCCGGCTAGTTAGACGCGTGCCATTTATTCCCGCCCGATCCGCGCGGTCCGAAAGCTCATCGAAGCGGAAGAAACCATTTCGCGCCCGGCGGTCCGTAGTGCTGGCGAGAAGTGGACCGGGATCGTCGAACTTGCGTCCATGCAGAAGAATGAATCCGCCCAGCGAGGAGACGCTGCTGTACTTCTCGATCCTCGCGTGCAGGTTCGACGCTGCCGAATTCTCGTCGGTACGGTACCCTTCCGACGACCGGTAATCGGCGGAGATCTCGCCGGCGAGGTCGCCAAGACCGTGAGTCGCGCGGAGAGCAGCGTCAGCCACGCCGTACGATCCCCCCGCGGCGCGCCACGTGAGCTCCGCGGGATAAACGGGAATCAACCCGTTGAGCGTGCCGCCCAACGCGGCGTCGCCGTGCAGGTACGACGTTGCGCCGCGCACCAGCTCGATGCGGTTGAATGCGCCGAGTGGCAGCATGCTCCAATCGACGGTACCGGAGCCGAGTGAAGCGATCGGGACGCCGTCGATCTGGGCGGGCACGTAGTCGGTTTCACCTCCGCCATAAAAACCGCGGGCGATGATCCGCGGATTCCCGCCCAGCGAGCTGACATCGACGACCGCGATTCCCGGAACGACGGCGAGCGCGGTGCCGACGGAGCGGAAGGGCAGACTGCGAACCAGAGAGCCCGGTACCGCACTCACCGCGACGGTCGACGAACGAATGCTCGCCGCCGACCGGTTCGGCGTTACGACGACGGTATCGAGCTCGGCAACCGCCGAGTCACGAGCGGCTGGATTCTGTGCGGCCGCCAGCGAGGAGTAGAGTGCGAGCGAAGCCCACAGTCTCCAGCCGATCAGCCGCAAGCCTCCAGCCATTAGGCGTAAGCTGTCTGTTACTCCGCCTCCGCCTGCGGGTGATGCGCCGCCTGCAACTTCTGCTGCAACAGCGGGGGCGCCGGCTCGTAATGACTGAACTCGAGATTGTACGACCCGCGTCCCGCCGTGATGGATTTCAACCGCACCGGGAACTGTTCGAGCTCCGAGAGCGGCGCCTGGGCCATCATCTGCACGAACCCCGGACGCGGTGAATCCGAGCCCTTGATCTGTCCCCGATGTCCGGAGAGCTCGCCCGCGATGTCTCCCATTTTGTCCTCGGGCGCCTCGATCTCCACATCGACGATCGGCTCGAGGACGATCGGCTTCGCTTTCGCCAACGCATCGAGGAATGCTTTGCGACCCGCTGACATGAAGGCGACGTCCTTCGAGTCCACCGGATGCGTCTTGCCGTCGTAGACGATCACGCGAACGTCCTGCAGCGGATAGCCCGCGATGTAGCCTGACTGCAGCACCTGGCGCACCCCTTTCTCCACCGAGGGGATGAACTGCCGGGGAATCGTCCCGCCTTTCACTGCATCGACGAACTCGAATCCCTTTCCGCGCGGCAGCGGCTCGACCTTGAGGTAAACCTCGCCGAACTGACCAGCCCCGCCGGTTTGTTTTTTGTGCCGGCAATGGCCTTCCGCCTTGGCGCCAATCGTCTCCCGGAATGGGATCGATGGCGGTCGCGTGTCGAGCTCGATTTTGTACTGCGACGACATCTTGTCGAGGATCACCCTCAGGTGCATCTCGCCCAGCCCGCGCATCACCATCTCGTTCGCCTGTGAGTCGTGCTCGATCCTGAAGCACGGATCCTCGGCGACGATCTTGTGGAGCACGTCGGCGAGCTTCTGCTCGTCCTTTCGATTCTTGGCCGTCACCGCCAGCCCGAACACCGGCGTCGGCAATTCCAGCGCGCGCGCGTGCAGATTCGCATCGTCGGCGGAATCGTGCAGAATGTGATCGAACTGAATCTCCTCGACCCGTGCGATCGCGCAGATGTCACCCGGCAAGGCCTCCTGAACTTCGGTCTGCGTTTTTCCACGCAGACAATAGAGGTGCGCCGGCCTGATCGGCTTGCGACCGTCGCCGATGTAGAGCTGCATGTTCGGCGTGAGACGACCCTGATGCACACGGAAGACGGCGATGCGGCCGATGTAGGGATCGGTCTCGATCTTGAAGACGTGCGCGAGAGCGTGCTTGGTGGGGTCGGGAATCGCGGTCAGCTCCGTACGCTCGCCGTCGTCAGCGGACGTGCTGACGTACTGCGGCGGATTGCCCTCCGTAGGATTCGCCAGCAGCTTGACCATCACCTCGAGCAGCTCGGGGATTCCTGCGCCCGTCTTCGCCGAAGTGAAGACGACGGGAATCAAATGCCCCTCGCGCAGTGCTCGCTCGAGGGGCTCATGCAGTTCTTCCGGTGTGACCTCGCCTTTTTCGAGGTATTGGGTCATCAGGTTTTCATCGACCTCGACGACCTGCTCTACAAGCCGGCGGTGCGCTTCCTCCACCGACGAGAAATCGGACTCGCCGGAAGGGGTGAAGAAGCAGTCGGATACCCTGGCCCGATTGGACGCCGGGAGATTGAGCGGCAGACATTCCTTGCCGAAGGTCTGCTGAATGCGATCTAGCAACCGCTCGCAATCGACATTCTCGCCGTCGATTCTGTTGACGATGATCATGCGGTCGAGTCCGCGCTTCTGCGCCTGTTGCAGGAAGCGCCCGGTCATCATCTCGATGCCGTTCTGCGCGTTGATCACCACCGCCGCTGTCTCGACCGCCGCCAGCGCCGGGAGTGCGTGGCCGAGGAAATCCGGGTAGCCGGGAGTGTCGAGCAGATGAATGGTTGCCGTCTCGTCGCCGGCCTTTGCTTCAAAGGTCGCCACCCCAAGCTTCAGCGAATGTCGAAGCTGTTTTTCGAGAGGGGTGTAGTCGCAGACTGTGCTGCCGCGATCCACGCTGCCACCGGCGGGGACCGCACCCGCCTTCGCGAGCAAGGCTTCAGCCAGGCTCGTCTTGCCGCTGCCCGCCTGACCGACGAGCGCGATGGTCCTGATGTGCTTAGTAGAATTCGACACGAGTGCTTACCTCCTCGCTACCACATTTTACAGTCAGGGTAGGGGTGGCCGGAAGGGCGGGGTGTGAGGACTGAGGTCCTACGCCTCAGTCCTCTGGAACCGCCGGCGTTGAGTTCCGTATCTTTACGCCCAATGCTGGGAGATCTGGCGGCGCGCTTGCACCGCGCGCTCGGCGAAGGATATGAGGTGATCGAGGACCTGGGCGGCGGAATGGCGCGCGTCTTCGTCGTCCGCGAAGTCGCGCTCGGCCGGGATATCGTCGTCAAAGTCCTGCCGCCGGAGCTCGGCGCCGGGCTCAATATCGGCCGCTTCCGGCGCGAGATTCAGCTGGCGGCACGGCTGCAGCATCCGCACATAGTCCCCCTCCTCTTCGCCGGCTCGAAAGACGACCTTCTTTATTACGCGATGCCTCGCGTCGACGGCGAGACCTTGCGCGCGCGGTTGCAGCGATCCGGTGAGCTGACTGTCTCCGAGACGCTCAGGATTCTTCATGATGTGGCCGACGCCATCGACTACGCTCACCGTCAGGGCGTGGTGCACCGCGACGTAAAGCCGGAGAACATTCTTCTCTCGGGAAACCACGCCCTCGTCACGGATTTCGGCATCGCCAAAGCGGTGAGTGCGGCCGCCGACGATACCGGAATGACATCGGCCGGCATCGCGATCGGCACGCCGACCTACATGTCCCCCGAGCAGGCGCTTGGCGACCCGACCACCGATCAGCGCGCGGACATCTACTCGCTCGGCGTCGTTGGCTATGAGCTGCTGGCGGGGATGACACCTTTCTTCGGGACGACTCCGCAGCAGGTGCTGACCGCGCATGTCGCCGAGGCGCCACCGCCACTCTCGAAGTATCGGCCGGATCTGCCGCAGTCGCTGTCGGCGGCGATCATGCGCTGCCTCGAGAAGCAGCCCAAGAACAGATTTCAGACCGCCAAAGAGTTCCGCGACGAGCTGGAGACCGTGAGCACGCCGGGTGGCGGTACGCCGACGGCCACCCGCACGCCAAGCGGCCCCCTCCCGGCGGTGACGGGCCCGAGCCCCGGCCGGCCGACCGTGCTGGTCGACGCGATTCCGACGCCCACTGACCCGTCGCTTGCAGCATCACCGCCAAAGAAGCGCGGGAAAGTGTTGTGGCTGGTGGGGATCGCGGCGGTGTTGCTCGTCGCCAGTCTGATCGCCAGCCGCTACCTGATCACCGGCGCGCCGGGGTTCGAGATCGCCACCACCAGGCAGATAACCAACGAGTCGGGTCTGGAGATCACGCCCGCGTTCTCGCCGGATGGGAAGATGCTGGCGTACGCGGCGGGCCAGCCGGGCAGAACCGTTATCACGGTGAGGCAGATCAACGGCGGCGACGCGATTCGCCTCGCCAATGGCCTGGCCCCGCAATGGTCGGCGGATGGCTCGAAGCTGGTGTACGTCGACAGCGCGGGAATCGCGGTTGTGCCGGTATTGGGCGGAACTCCGCAGCGACTGATACCGAATCCCGAGAATCAATACTCGGCGAGTCCGGTGTGGTCGCACGACGGGAAATCCATTGCCTACGCCCAGGTGCGAGCGATCGGCGGGTTCGGCTCGATCTGGATAGCCAATGCGGATGGGACCTCGCCGCGGAAGATCCGGGATGCCAACGAGCCGAACGCAATCTCCTGGTCCCCCAACGATGACAGGCTTTCCTGGGTCGAGGGCAATCTGCTGTACGTCTACTCGGGCGTTCAGTTCGGCAACATCGCGCCGTCGACGGTGTGGGTCGCGGACAAGGATGGAAAGGGCGTGACACTGCTGACGGACTCGCTGCATCAAAGCGTCAGTCCAGTCTGGTCAGAGCAGGGTGACGGAATCTTCTACGTCTCCAACTCGCGTGGCGGCAGAGATCTTTACTATCAGAGAGTGCGCGGCACGCGGGCGGATGGCGTTCCGCAACGGTTGACCACGGGCCTGAAGATTCACGCAATCGCCGGGGCAGCGAATGGCCGGATCGCCTATTCCGCGTGGACCACCAATGTCGGGATATGGTCGCTGCCGTTCCCCCGGTCGGGGCCGGTGTCAGTCTCGACCGCGCATCCGATCATGTCCACCACCGAGAGCATCGAGCAGGTGCGAGTGAGTCCGGACGGCCAGTGGCTCGCTTTCGATTCCGATCGCTCCGGCAACATGGACATCTACAAAATGCGAATCGACGGCACCGGTCTACTGCAGCTGACCCGCGATACTGCGGACGATTTTCGCCCATCGTGGTCGCCCGACGGTAAGGAGGTAGCATTTCACTCGTGGCGTAACGGTAATCGTGATTCTTATGTCGTGTCCGCCGACGGATCCGGGGAGAGAGTCATCGCTTCTGGTCCGGCACACGAGTACTCGGGAACGTTTTCGCCGGACGGCAGTCAGATCGCTTTCGACTCCGACCGCAGCGGCCAGATCGAGATTTATGTTGGAGGCAACGGGAAGGGGGATGTGATAGAAGAGCCGCGGCGACTCACCACTGGCGGCGGAAGTCTGGCGCGGTGGTCGCCGGACGGGAAGTACATCGCGTACACCGTGACCGCGACCAACACTCCCGGGATTCCGTATCAGGCGCCGTTGCGGATCATTCCCGCATCCGGTGGTGAAGTGCGAACCATTCCCGTGGCGGAATCGCTGGGGCAGCTGGTGGCGATTGAGGGCTGGAGTTCTGACGCCAAGAAACTCTACTTCCGCGTAATCGCACCGGATGGGAATCGCAACATTGCCGAGTCTACGCTGGACGGAAAGGAGCAGTCTATTCTGGTTCGGTTCGACGATACCGAGAAACGGCCATTCAATCCGTTCTTTTCCACCGACGGGAAGACGATCTACTTCACCCTCGGCAGACACGAAGCGGACATCTGGGTGATGGATCTCAGGAAAAAATGAGGAGATCGTCCGGCTGAGAGCTACATCTTCGACGCCGTCCGGCTGAGCGCGGCGCGCAGCCCGCGGGCGAGTTTCACCGGGTCGTCATTTGCCCAGAAATGCATGAAGAAAAGACGCGGCTGCTCGTCGATCATGTGGCTGTGAATCGCCGTCACGCGAATCCCATTCTCGGCCAGCGCTGACAGGACGGGATTCACTTCGCGGCCGATCAGGACGAAGTCACCGGTTATCGCCGCCTTCCCCGGTCCGGTGGGTTGGAAGTTTATCGCCGTGGCGACGCCCATCGAGGCAGGGATCTCGTGCTTCTCCACACGAATCTTCTCACGGCGCGGAACGCTCAGCTGATAGACCCCGCCGTTCACCTTTCCGTGGACTCCTAACGCTCTCGCCACTGCGGCCGTGTCGAGGCCGAGTGGCGGAGTGGCGGTCGCCGCGGTTGGCGGTGCAATCGGCGTCGCGGTGAACTCGAGCGCCCTTCGCAGCGCTCTGGCAATCCGGGCCGGGTTACCGATGGCGCGAACGTGCATGTACATAACCCTCGGTGACTCACCGAGCAGGTGATTGTGGAGTGCCGTCTGCTCGATTCCGTCCTGCTGGAGGCTCGCCATCACCGACTCGACTTCCGTCTCGAGCAGCACGAGGTCGCCCATCACCATTGCGTGATCTTCAATTCGCTGGAACGCGAGCCACGATCCAAGCGCGAACGCCGGATTGAGCGTGACTCCATTCGCCACGACGCGGAGATCGCCGCGCGGGAAGCCGAACCTCAGCACACCCCCAGGATTCGGGGTGCCACTCCGGCCGAGCGCCGTTTCTATCGCACTGCGAACAGTAGCCTGAAACGGTTTCTGCGCGTTGGCACTTGTCGCTAACAGTCCGAGTGCCAGCAGACAAACAGGAAATTTCCGCACTTGGTTCAGGCCTCCTCTCGTTCCGGTAAGCGAATCTTCTGCCAGATCTTTGAACTCTATCATGCTTCGATTTCTTACTGGTGGCCAATTTCCCCGACGACTACGTTTGACGGCCGTTCGCATTGTCGTCGTCAATGGAGTGATATAAATGTTCCGGCAAATAATGCCTCGTCGGCTCTTCGCCGTGTCGCTGGCAATGTTGCTCTGCCCGACGTCGATCCGGTCGCAGGCGGCGCCCGCGCGGACCGTCGCGCAAGCGCCACTCCCCGACCGCCTGGCGATCGACAGCGGGCGGGCGATCATGCTGCG
>Ga0070693_100000982_pt1 | contig 12705 bp, 12 predicted proteins | sample KBSK1103metaG_FD_65472 | JGI IMG/M metagenome (GOLD analysis project Ga0070693, IMG submission 65472) | Corn, switchgrass and miscanthus rhizosphere microbial communities from Kellogg Biological Station, Michigan, USA - KBS K1-10-3 metaG | ecosystem: Host-associated > Plants > Roots >...
CGCCGCATCAGCGGGATGTTCTCCCTGATGCGGTCGAAGATGATGATCGTGTCGTAGATCGAGTAGCCGAGCACGGTTAAGACCGCGGCCACGGTCGAGTTCGACACCTCCCGCCCGAGCAGGGCGTAGACGCCGATCGTGATCACGATGTCGTGGAGCAGCGCGATGATCACCGGCAGCGCGAACTTGAAGTCGAACCTGACCGCCAGGTACAGGATGATCAGCAGCAGCGAGAAGCAGATCGCGATGATCGCCGAGCGGGCGATCTGTCTCCCGAAGCTCGACGAGACCGTCTGGATCTGGATCTTCGTCGTGTTGAACTGCTTCGCGACCGCATCCTTGAGCGCGCTCGTCTCCGGGCCGCTCAGCGTGCGCAGCCGCAGCTGGAAGCTCTTGTACTCGTCGCCGCCGCCGAAGGTCTTGCCACGGCCCTGGACGACGGGCTCCTTGCCGAACCTCGTCGTCTGGTCGCGGACCGACGAGAGCGAGGTCGCCTCCGGCGTCGTGAACGACACCTGGGTGCCGCCCTTGAAGTCGATCCCGAGGTTGAGGCCCTTGACGGCGAGCGCTCCGATCGCGATCGCCACGACCACCCCGGAGATCGCAAACCAGAGGTAGCGCTTGCGCATGAAGTCGATCTGCAGGAAGCGCCAGCTCTGCTCGCCGCTCGCGCCCATGAAGCTCGGGTTCTCGAACCAGCGGAAGCCGGCGAGCAGGCCGAGCATCGCGCGCGTGGCCGCGACGGCCGTGATCAGCGAGATGACGGTGCCGATCATGAGCATCAGGGCGAAGCCCTTCACGCCCGCTGTCGCGACGGCGAACAGCACCATCGCCGTGATCACCGTCACGACGTTCGCGTCGATGATCGTGTGGAAGCCCTTGGCGTAGCCCGCGCCGATCGCGGCGCGCACGGACTTCCCGGCGCGCACTTCTTCCTTGATGCGTTCGAAGATGACGACGTTCGCGTCGGCCGCGACTCCGATCGTCAGGATCAGACCGGCGAAGCCGGGGAGCGTCAGCGTGACGTTGAAGAGCAGGATCGCCGCGTAGAGGAAGGCGGCGTAGATGCCGAGGCCGACGACCGCGACGACGCCGAGGAAGCGGTAGAGAACGAGCAGGAAGGCGGCGACGACCAGCAGGCCGATCAGCGCGGCGAGCTTCGCCTCCTTGAGCGAGTCCTTGCCGAGCGTCGCCGAGACGTCGGTGCGCTCGATCTGCTCGAACCGGACCGGCAGCGCGCCGGTCTGGAGCACGAGCGCGAGGTCCTTCGCCTCGCCGATGCTGTTGATGTTCGAGATCTCGGCGCCGGTGCCGCGCGGGTCGATCCCGTCCGGGTTCTGCTTGTAGTCGATGTACGGCGTCGAGCGCAGCTCGCCGTCGAGGACGATCGCGAAGTGCTGCGCGAACTGCTGCACCGTGTTGATGTCGCTGCCCGTCTGTCCGGCCGCGGCGGCGAGCGAGGCGCCGCGCTGGGCCTCCTTGCGCGTGATGTCGTGGAACTTGTCCGCGCCCTTGCCCGTGAACCCGAGGCGCACGACGTTGCCCTGGCCCTGCGTGCTGATGTCGGCCGCGATGTCGGAGAGCTTCAGATCCTCGCCCGTGGCCTCCGGGATCGGGTTCGTCGGGTTGTTCGGGTCGTACTTGAAGAGGTAGTAGACGGTCGGCACGCCCGCGTCCGCCTGCTGCACGCCCTGGCAGCCGGTCGTGACCTGGTCACAGCTGACCACGATCGTCTTGGGCGGCGCCGCCAGGACGGTGAACCCCTCCGGCAGCTCGCCTTTCAGCTGGCGGCCGCTGGGGAGCGTCGAGTTCAGGAGCCGCTCGCGCGTGTCCTCGGGGCCGGCGACCTTCTGCTTCTTCGCGTTGAAGAGGTAGTACTGCGACCCGCCGTTCTTCGTGTCGGCCTTCACCTTCGTCAGCAGGTCGTAGAGGCTTCCGTGCGCGACAACCTGGCCCGAGCCGTCGGTGGACGGCCCGAACACGTCCTCCTCGAAGTCGAAGAACTGCAGCTGGGCGGTCGTGCCGATGATCTGCGCGGCCTTGTTGACGTCGTGGACGCCGGCCAGCTGGATCACGATCTGGTTGTTGCCCTGCTTCCGGATCTCGGGCTCGGCCACGCCGAGCTTGTCGATGCGGCTGCGCATGATCGAGACCGAGCGGTCCATGCAGGCCGAGTCGCAGGTCTTGCCGGGCGGCGGCACGGCCTTCAGCACCACCTCGAGCCCGCCCTGCAGGTCGAGGCCGAGCGTGACCTTCTTGTGGGCGGGCGAGCCCGGGATCGCGAGCAGCGCGACGCCGGCCAGGGCCGCGAGGATCAGGCCGACCAGGATCAGGTGGGAGCGCCGATTGCTCATTCGAGCCGCAACAGATTAGCTTTCGCTGCCCGCAGGTGGGTCGACGGGCTCTGGCTCATTTTGGGCATCCGGCTCGGGTTCCTGCACGATCGTTGCGACCGCGCGGCGGTCGAGTCGCACGACCGTGCCCGGCGCGATCTCGACGTGCACGAGCTCGTCCTCGATCTCGCGCACCGTTCCATGGATCCCACCCGCGGTGAGGATCTCGTCACCGGGCTCGAGCGAGTCCTGGAGCTGCGCCTGCTCGACCTGCCTGCGCCGTTGCGGGCGGACGAGGAACAGCCACATGGCCGCGAAGAGCACGACGATGATGATCAGGTAGCCCACGTGGCCTCCTCCGCACCCTGCAGCCGCGCCAGCGCCTGCTCCTTGTACGACTGCAGTCGACCCCGCTCGATCGCGTCGCGCGCGCCGGCGACGAGGTCGAGCAAGAACCGCAGATTATGCAGGCTCAACAGCCGCAGCCCGAGGATCTCCTGCTGGTTCAGGAGGTGGCGCACGTACGCGCGCGAGAACCTCGTGCAGGCCGGGCACGGGCAGCCCTCGACGAGCGGCCGCGGGTCGCGGGCGAAGCGGGCGCCCTTGATGTTCAGCTGCCCCTCCCAGGTGAGCGCCGAGCCGGTCCTGGCGTTTCGCGTCGGCAGCACGCAGTCGAACATGTCGATCCCGCGGTCGATCACCTCGAGGATCCCAACGGGGTCGCCGATGCCCATGAAGTAGCGCGGCCGCTCGGCCGGCAGCAGCTCCGTCGCCCAGGCCGTCGTGTCGAGCATCTGCGCCTTCGACTCCCCGATCGCGAGGCCGCCGAGCGCGTGGCCGTCGAAGCCGAGCTCCGCGATCTCCTCGACGCTGCGCCGCCGCAGCTCGGGGTCCGAGCCGCCCTGGGCGATCCCGAAGAGCAGCTGGCCCGGCGCGCGCTCGGCGTCGCGCTGGCGCTTCGCCCAGAGCGTCGTCCGGCGGACGGCCTGCTCGAGCTCGCTGCGCGGCGCGTCCGCCGGCGGGACGACGTCCAGGCACATGGCGATGTCCGAGCCGAGCTGCGCCTGGATCCGCGCCGCGAGCTCGGGCGTGAAATGTGCCTCGTCGCCGTCGTAGACCGAGCGGAACGTGAGCCCCTCGTCGTCCTGGCGGAGGATCGTGTGCCGGAGCGAGAAGACCTGAAAGCCGCCCGAGTCGGTCAGGATCGGCCCGTCCCACGCCATGAAGCGGTGGAGCCCGCCGAGCTCGGCGATCAGGTCGGCGCCCGGGCGGAAGTGCAGGTGGTACGTGTTGCAGAGGAGGATCTCGGCGCCGAGCTCGCGCAGCTCCTTCGGGTCGACGGCCTTCACGGTCGCCTTGGTGCCGACCGGCATGAAGGCCGGCGTGCGCAGCTCACCGTGCGCGGTGCGCAGGACGCCGGTGCGAGCGGCGCCGTCGGTGGCTCCGAGGGAGAAGGCGCTCACTGGTCCGCCACGGTGTCGAACCACGCGCCGATGGCCTCGGCGGCGCGCTCGTCCTCGTGCGGCGCCTCCCAAAGGCCGAGCTCGACCCGGATGCGAGCGAGCTCCTGGGCGATCGCCGGCCGCGACGCGCGGCTGCCGAGCAGCGAGGCGATCCGGAAGCCGACCGCCTCACGCTGCCGCGGCGTCCCGGCGCTGAGCGGCTCCCAACACTCGGCGAGCAGCAGACGCAGCTCGCGCATCCCCCGCTCCTCCCAGAACTGTCTCCAGTCGTTCGCGCTGCGCTCGCTCACAGCAGCAGCATCGCGTCGCCGAACGAGTAGAAGCGGTAACGCTCCTCGATCGCGAGCCGGTAGAGGCGACGCGTCTCCTCGACGCCCAGGAAGGCCATCACCAGCGCGAGGAGCGTCGAGCGCGGCAGGTGGAAGTTCGTCAGCAGCGCGTCCACCCGGCGGAACTCGAAGCCTGGAGTGACGAACAGGTCGGTGCGCCCGCTCAGTGGCGCCCCGCGGGCGAGCGACTCGAGCACTCGCACCGTCGTCGTACCGACGGCGAGCACGCGCTCGGCCGCCTGGATCCGCTCCCACGAGGCGGGCTCGACCTCGTAGCGCTCGCTGTGCAGCTCGTGCTCCTCGAGGCTCTCGACCGCCAGCGGGCGGAACGTGTCGAGCCCGACGTGCAGCGTCACGCGCTCGACGTCCAGGCCGGCCAGCAGCTCAGGCGTGAAGTGCAGCCCGGCCGTCGGGGCCGCGGCCGAGCCGTCGCGCCGCGCGTAGACCGTCTGGTAGCGCTCGGGGTCGGCGAGCGGCTCGTGGATGTACGGTGGCAGCGGCGCCTCGCCGGCAGGCTCGCCCTCCAGCCGCAGCCGCCAGCGGCCCTCGCCGAGCGGCTCCAGCAGCTCGACCGGGCCCAGACGCTGCCCGGGGCGCAGCTTCCGCGAAGGGCGCGCGAGCCCCTCCCACGTCCCGTTCTCGCCCAGCCGTTCGAGCAGCAGGACCTCGGCCTCGCCCCCACCCGGCCGCTGCAGTCGCAGCCGGGCCGGCAGCACGCGCGTGTCGTTGACCACGACCAGCGTTCCCTTCGCGAGCTCCGCCGGGAGCTCGTCGAAGCGGCGGTGCCGCGTCTCGCCCGTCGCGCGGTCGTGGACGAGGAGCCGAGAGCCGTCCCGTCGCTCCGCCGGGTGCTGGGCGATCAGCTCCTCGGGCAGCTCGTAATCCAGCTCGGAGGACCTCATCCGACGCGAACGTTACGTTGCCCGCCATGACCGACGAAGCGATCGAGAGAGCACGAGAGCGCCTCCGCGAAGCCGCCGAGGGCCGCCCCGACGCGGCCGCGGTGGACGCGGCTCTCGAGCGGGCGCGCGCCCAGGTCGAGGAGCTCGCCCAGACGACGGCCGAGCTCGAGGCGACGATCCCGGCGAAGGTCGAGCACGCCGTCAGCGACGGGCTCGCCGAGCAGGTTCGCCCGGTCGGCCGCAACCTCGCCGAGATCCGCGGGCTGATGAACCAGGTGATCCGACGGCTCGAGCGGGTCGAGGGCGACCTGCTCTCCGAGCGGCACGCGCGCGTGGACGACCTCGGCCTGCTGGTCGACCTGATCACCTCGAGCTGGAAGTCCGTCGAGCGGCGGCTGTCGACGCTCGAGCGGAAGCTCCAGACCGGCGAGGGCGCGATCGTCTACCGCATGGAAGAGCGGCGCGCCGACACCGGCTAGAGCCGGTTCAGCGCCCGCTCGACCCGCGACAGCCAGACCGGCGCCGCAGCGCCTGCGCGCGCGCAGTCGACGAGGACGCGGATGTTCCCGCGCCAACGCTCGGCAGGCACCGGTGAGGAGCAGTCCCGTGCGAACGGCACCCGGCGGCCGTTGGCGACCGTCACGTCGCGGAAGCCGGAGCGCTCGACGGCGTTGCGGTCGCCGAAGGCATCGACCTCGAGGACGTCGCCGCGGTTGCCGAGCGTCGTCATCAGCACGCTCCGCGACCTCACCGAGAGATCGATCCCTTCGCCCGCAAAGCCGCGCTTCGCGTCGGCCGCCGTGAACGACGCCTTCGAGTAGGGGAGCCCGCCTCGCGGGGCGAGCGCGACGAGCGCGACGCCGACGAGGGTCGTGGCGACGAGTGCCGCCACGAGCACATGGAAGGAGAGAGTCCGCACTCAACGGCGGTATCGGCCCAGCAACGGTTCGGCTTGATTCGACGGCCCCAGCCGCGCCTCCACGGCCAGGCCGATCAACCCGAGTGCGACGCCGTACCAGAGCGTGGCGAGGCGGATCAACACCGTCGCGGCAGCCGCAGCCGCGCGAGGCACGTCGCCGAGCACACGGATCAGCCCGATCATGCTCGCGTCCGCGACGCCGAGGCCGCCGGGCAGGAACGAGGCCGCGCCGGCCAGGCTGCCGAGCGAGAAGACCACGACCGTGTCGGCCAGGGAGAGGTCGAGGTCGAGCCCGCGCACGCAGACGTACGCGGCGAGGCTCTCGCAGAACCACGACACGGCCGACAGCAGCGTCATCGCGACGAGCAGCGGCACCGTCAGCAGCGACCGCGACGCCGCGGCGGCCTCGCCGAAGAACGCGAACCGATCCAGCAGCGGGCTGCGGACGACGGCGACGAGCGCGGCGACGGCGATGACCGCGGCCACGAGCAGGGGCCAGTCCCGCGTGCCTGCTCCGGCGACGACTGCGAGCAGCACGACCCCGGTCGCATCCGTCACGCGCTCCGCGAGCACGACGGGGGCCGAGCGTCGCACGGGCACGCCGAACGACCGCCGCAGGAGCCCACACTTGAGCAGCTCCCCGAGCTTCGCCGGCGTGATCGTCATCGTCAGGCCGGCGACGAAGATGGACAGGCTGCGCGCGAGCGGCACGTCGATCTCGACCCGCGCGAGGTAGCGCTCCCAGCGCCAGAAGCGCAGCGCGTAGTTGAGCGTCGTCAGGAGCAGCGCGAGCGGGAACAGCTCCCAGCGGAAGCTCGCCAGCTCGTCGCCGAGCGAGCCGAAGTCCGCGTAGAGCCCGAGCCCGATCGCGACGGCCACGACCAGTGCCGCAGTGAGGACGAGTGCGCGCTTCAGGTGAACGCGAGGATCGCGGCCGCGGTCACGATCCAGCCGACGACGGTGAGCAGGATCGGCACGTCGCTTAGCAGCACCTGCTCGGGCTCCTCGCCGACGTCGTGGCGGTGCATCAGCAGCAGGTAGCGAAAGATCCCGAAGACGACGAACGGCACGGTGGCGAGCAACGCGCGCGACTGACCCGAGGTCAGCGTGTAGACGGCGTAGGCGATCACCGTCGCCGACGCAACGATCCCGATCAGCTGGTCGACGAGCTCGAGTGAGTAGCCCTCGAGCACCGGCCGGCCGGGCGCGCGCTCGGCGCCGACCAGCACGAGCTCGCCGCGGCGCTTCGCGAGCGCCAGGAAGAGCGCGAGCAGCGCCGTGCAGAGCAGCAGCCAGGCCGAGATCGGCACCTCGACCGCCTCGGCACCGGCGGCGGCGCGGATCACGAACAGGGACGAGATCGTGAGCACGTCGAGCAGGACGACGTGCTTCAGCCGCAGCGTGTAGCCGGCCTGCAGCGCGGCGAAGGCCAGCACGAGCAGCACCGAGACGAGGTTCAGCGGCGCCACGAGCAGCGGCGCCAGGATCGCCAGCGCGCCGGCGAGCGTCAGCGCGGCACGGGGCGAGAGCTCTCCCCGCGCGATCGGGCGCGAGCGCTTGACCGGGTGCAGCCGGTCGTCGTGCCGGTCGCGTACGTCGTTCGCCAGGTACGAGGCGCTCGAGATCGCGCAGTAGGCGACGAAGCACACGCAGGCCTCGACCCACCGGATCGGCTCGCCGAGCTTGGCCGCGAAGACCAGGCCCGCGAAGACGAGCAGGTTCTTCGACCACTGGCGCGGCCGGAGCGCCACGATCGCGGCCCGCAGCGGCGAGCGGCGGCGCGGCAGCTCGACGAGCTCGGGTGCTGCAACCACGCGGCGGACGTTAGCGGGGGCGCGTCGGCAGCATCAGCTCGAAGCGGCTGCCCTGCTCGTCCGAGCTCTCCAGGCTGACCCGACCGCCGAGCGCTGACGCCAGCTCGCGCGCGATCGGCAGGCCGAGCCCGGTGCCGCCGCCGCCGCGCGACCAGAACGGCCGGAAGATCCGCTCCCGCTCCGAGGGCGCGATCCCGGGCCCGCTGTCGCTGACGCAGACGTAGACGGTGCCGTCGGTCGCGCTCAGGTTCAGGTCGACGCGGCCGCCGTCGGGTGTCCAGCGGAAGGCGTTCGAGAGCAGGTTCGTGATGATCTGCAGCACGCGGTCGCCGTCCGAGACGATCACCGGCTTGGCCTCGACGTCGCGCTGGTAGTCGATCCCGCGCCGCCGCGCCTCCTCGCTGAAGGTGACGTATGCCTGGTCGACGAGGCGCTCCATGTCGACCTCCTCGCGCAGCACGGTGAAGCGGTGGGCGTCGAGCTTCGCCAGGTCGAGGACGTCGCCGACGAGCCGCTCGAGCCGCTCGGCCTCGGCCGCGATCACGGTCAGCGACGCCGCACGCAGCTCGTCGTCGGTGACCACGCCCTCGCGCAGCGCGCCGACGTGGCCGCGGATCGCGGTCAGCGGCGTGCGCAGCTCGTGCGAGACGGTCATCAGGAAGTTGCGCTCGAGCTCCTCGGCCTCGCCGAGCCGCGAGGCCATCTCGCTGAAGCGCTCCGCGAGCATGCCGATCTCCCCCGCGCCGCCACTCGGCACCTCGACGTCGTAGTTGCCCTGCGCCACCTCGTCCGCGGCCGCGGAGAGCCGCAGCACCGGCGTCGTGATCCGGCGCGAGCTGTACCAGGCGAACGCGGCCGCGACGAGCACGCCGCCCGCGAACGCGATCAACAGCCGCTCGATCAGCGCGAGCCAGCGCTGCGACAGGACCGTCTCGGGCTTTGCGACGACGATCGTCCCGAAGACCTTCTTGCCGACCCGGAGCGGAAGCGCGGCGGCGAGGAGCCGCTGGTCGCTGCCCTTCGGCTCGAAGGTGAAGTAGAACGGGTTCTTCCGGTCCTGGATCGCGCGCTGGTTGACGACGCCCGGCGGCAGCGGCGTGAAGGCCTTGCCCTGGCCCGGGAACGGGTCGATCCCGCGCGCGACCGGCTGGAAGAAGATCCGGTCGCCGGTCGCCAGCTCGAGCCGCTTCGCCGGGAGCAGCTTGAAGCCGGCCTGCTGACGGTAGAGCTGGGTCAGACCGTCGGCCTCGCGTCCGACCTCGTTGTAGGCCTGGCGGCGCGCCTGGCTCTGCGCGTACGAGCGGAACAGCCGCAGCGCGATCGCGGCCGAGACGAGGCCCGCGACGACGACGCCGAGGAGGAAAAGGGCCGGAAGCTGGAAGCGCAGCGACCGCAGCATCGCGGCCCCTGTCGCCTAGGCGCTGACCGCCGCGTCCCGCGGGGGCGCGACCTTGTAGCCGACCCCCCAGACGGTGACGATCGGCGAGGCGTCGCCGAGCTTGCGGCGGAGCTGGCGCACGTGGACGTCGACGGTGCGCGTGTCGCCGGCGAACGTGTAGCCCCAGACCCGCTCGAGCAGCTGGTCGCGCGTCAGCACGAGGCCGTTGTGGTCGAGCAGCTCCCAGAGCAGGTCGAACTCCTTCGGCGCCAGCTGGATCTCCTCGCCTGCGACCTTTGCCGTACGGCGGCCGGCGTCGATCTCGAGGTCGCCGTGCTTGAGCACCTTCGGCTCGGCCTCGCGGCGGTCGGGGACGCTGCGGCGGAGGATCGACTTCACGCGCGCGACCAGCTCGCGCGGGTTGAACGGCTTGGTCAGGTAGTCGTCGGCGCCGACCTCGAGGCCGATGATCTTGTCGACGTCCTCGTCGCGCGCGGTCAGCATCAGGATCGGCACGTCGGAGTCCTTGCGGATCCGGCGGCAGACCTCGATCCCGTCGACGTCGGGGAGCATCAGGTCGAGCACGATCAGGTCGGGCCGCGCCGACTCCGCCTGCGCGAGCGCCTCGTTGCCGGTGGCGGCCGTGCGCACCGAGTAGCCGGCGTTCTTCAGGTAGAGCGCGACGAACGACGCGATCGAGGACTCGTCCTCGACCACCAGAACCGTCTGCGCCTGGGCTGTCATGGCCTCAGGATAACGGCGTCGTCGTTCAGCTCCCGGGCTGCTGCCCGAGGAAGAAGACGGTCATGAAGTCCGGCAGCGACTGGTACGGCGCGTCGTCGACCGACATCACGCCGTCGTTCACGCCGGTGTCTCCGGTGCCGTCCACGTCGACCTCGCCGTGGGCGACGGCCGAGATCGAGATCCCGGTGCCCCTGACCGTGACGGCGAAGCGGCCGTCCTCGACGCGGAAGCCGAGGTTGCGGCCCTTGCAGTACGAGATCTGGCGCGAGATCCGGTGGCGCTTGCAGCTCCACTGCGGGTCGTTCCCGTCGCCCGGCTTGAAGTCCCGGATCTGCACGCGGCCGTTGTTGACCCGGCCGATGATCGTGCCGGTCACCTTGAGCGTGACGACGCCCTTGCCCCGCTTGACCGACAGCGTGCCGTCGGTCGGGGTCCCCGCGGCCAGCGCGAGCGGTACCGTGCAGGCCATCAGGAGCAGAGCGAGTACGAGGAGCCGCCTCATCTGCTCGTAAGTATCGGCCAGCCAGGTGAGACGGGGATCAGCGGGTTGTAAGGAATGCGTAAACGCTCGGCCATAGCGGCGCTGGCCGCGGGGATCGCGGTAGGCGCAGTGGCCTCGGCGCCGGCGCAAGACGGCCCGCCGCGGCTGCTCGGACTGCGGATCTCGAACGGCGGCACGCCGTTCGCGGGCGACACGCCGTGGCTGGCGACCGTCAGCCCGAACGGGGACGGCTTCCGCGACCGCGCGCTCTTCCGCTTCAAGCTCGACCGGGCGGCCTCCGTCCAGGTGCTCGTCGTCGCGACCGACGAGGTGCGCCGGCCGGTGCGCACGGTCTGGAGCACGCGGCGGAAGCTGGCGCGCGGGCCGCACGTGATCGCCTGGCGCCCCGCCCGCTCGACGCCCGACCGCACCTACCTCGTCCGCTTCGTCGTCACGGGCCCGAACGGGGGCCGCCGCGTGTACGGCTACGAGCCGCCGCGCTCGAACCGGCTGACGACCGGACTCGTGGTGCGCGTGCAGGGGATCGAGGCCGGCTTCCTCGCGCGCTCGTACCCGCTGGGCGGCGCGGCGACGGTCGCGATCTCCACCGACGCGAAGCGCGTGAAGCTGCAGCTGTTCTCGTTCGCGAGCCTCCCGAAGCCGACCGTGCACGACCTGCGCACGGGCGGAGTCGCCGTCGCGCCCGCGGTGCAGCTCGCATGGCCCACGCGCGCGAGCTCCACGCGCTACGTCGAGATCAGCGCGACGGGCGTGGCGCAGAGCGGCCTCTACTTCCTGCGGATCACCTCGACCGACGGGCGCGTCGGCTACGCGCCGCTGATCCTGCGCCCGAAGACGCTCGGCGAGCACAGGGTCGCGGTCGTGCTCTCGACCAACACCTGGCAGGCGTACAACTTCCTCGACGGGAACGGCGACGGCTGGGGCGACAGCTGGTACGTCGGCGGCGCGAGCCCGACGGTCGACCTGCGGCGGCCGTTCCTCGACTTCGGCGTCCCGTTCCGGTTCCGCGACTGGGACCTGAGCTTCATCTCGTGGCTCAACCGCACCGGGAAACAGGTCGACTTCCTCACCGACGACGACCTCGACCGCGTCGCGAGCGGCGATGCCCTGCGGCGCGCTTACGACCTGGTCGTCTTCCCGGGGCACGAGGAGTACGTCAGCGCGCACGCCTACGACGTGGCCACCCGGTACCGCGACCTCGGCGGCAACCTGATGTTCCTCTCGGCGAACAACTTCTTCTGGAAGGTCATCCGCACGGGTCAGACGCTCCGGCGTGTCGCGATGTGGCGCTCGCTCGGCAAGCCCGAGGCGGCGCTCGTGGGCGTCCAGTGGTCGGCCTCGAACTACGGCACGTCGCTCGCGCCGTACGTCGTCCAGGGCGCGAGCACCGCGCCGTGGGCCTTCGCCGGGACCGGGCTGCGTAACGGCTCGAGCTTCGGGCGCTACGGGATCGAGATCGACGCGCGCGCGCCGAGCTCACCGCCCGGGACGCGGCTGCTCGCGCGGATCCCGAACGCGATCGGCAACCACGACGCGGAGATGACGTACTACGAGTCGGGCTCCGGCGCGCGCGTGTTCGCCGCCGGCGCGCTCAACTTCGCGGCGTCGATCACCGAGCCGGCGGTCTCGCGGCTCGTCGACAACGTCTGGTCGCGGCTCGAGCGCTAGTCGTAGTCGAAGAAGCCGCGGCCGGTCTTGCGGCCGAGGTTTCCCTCGCGCTGGAGCTCGAGCAGCCGCTGCGGCGGCGCCATGCGCTCCTCGCCGAGCGCGGCGTGCAACGCCTCGGACGCGTGCACGTGGATGTCGACGCCGATCAGGTCGATCAGCGCGCAGGGGCCGATCGGCCAGCCGGCGCCGAAGCGCATCGCGCGATCGACGTCGTCGGGGCTGACCCGGGCCTCGTCGAGCACGCGCACGCAGTCGTTCAGCAGCGGGATCAGGATCCGGTTGACGATGAAGCCGGGCGTGTCGTTGCAGGCGACCGGCTCCTTGCCGAGCCGCTGGGCGAACGCGAACGCGGTGTCGAACGCCTCGTCGCTCGTGTGTGCAGTGCGGACGACCTCGACGAGCGGCAGCACCGGGGCCGGGTTGAAGAAGTGCATTCCGACCACGCGCTCGGGCGCGGTGACGGTCTGCGCGATCTCCGTCACCGAGAGCGCGGACGTGTTCGTCGCGAGGATCGCCGGCGGCGGGAGCAGCCGGTCGAGCTCCTCGAACAGCTCCCGCTTGACTGCGAGGTCCTCGAAGGCCGCCTCGATGACCAGCCCGCACGAGGCGAGGTCGGCGAGCTCGGTCGTGAGCTCGAGCCGCCCGAGCGCCGC
>Ga0070693_100000985_pt1 | contig 12684 bp, 19 predicted proteins | sample KBSK1103metaG_FD_65472 | JGI IMG/M metagenome (GOLD analysis project Ga0070693, IMG submission 65472) | Corn, switchgrass and miscanthus rhizosphere microbial communities from Kellogg Biological Station, Michigan, USA - KBS K1-10-3 metaG | ecosystem: Host-associated > Plants > Roots >...
CCTGCGAAGTAGACGAGGGCGACGAGCTCCCGCCGCGTCCTCGGGCGCGGCGGGAGCTACTTCTTCGCCTCGCGCTTCTCGAACTCGAGCATCAGGCGCCGGAGCAGCGCGTTCAGCTGCTGCTTCTCCTTCACGCTCAGCGCCGCCGTTACGAGCGACTCCTTCTCGGCCTGGGCGCTGACCGACTGTTCCCAGGCGGCGCGGCCGGCGTCCGTGAGCTCGACCAGTACGCCGCGTCGGTCATCCGGGTCGGGCAGGCGCCGGATGAAGCCCGCCTGCTCCAGCCGGTCGAGCCGGTTTGTCATCGCGCCGCTCGAGAGGTCAGCTCGCTTGGCCAGCTGCCCCACGGGCTTGCGGTGTGGCGGCCCCGAGAGCTGCAGGTGACCGAGTGCCTTCCACTCGCCGTCGTTCAGCCCGAAGTCGGCGAGCGTCTCGTCGAGCATTCGGCTGAACCGGCGGCGCAGCCCGTTGATCCGGTCGACGATGCCCTCCACCTCGAGATCGACGGCGCCGGGCAGCTGTGTTTCCTCTAGCCAGCGGTCGACATGGTCGCGCTCGTCGCTCATTGCCGGATTGTCGGATAAAAAAGTCTTGACGTCAAGATATTTGAAGTGTAACGTTCTCTTTCGAGGTCGAGATACTTTAAGTCGAGAGGAGCCGCCGCATGATCGAGCACGAGATCCACGCAGAGGCCGCCCGCGAGCGGACGGCTCGACTGAGCAGCGACTGGTCCCCGGTCCGGGCGCCGCGCCGACGCGTTCGCCTGACGCTCGGCCGCTGGCTGATCGGGGCCGGTCGCCGGCTCGGCGCGGAGCCGGGCTCAGCTCTCGCGCATGAAGCCCTGCCGCGCTGCTGACACCAGCGCCACGGCTTCCGGAAACAGGACGCGCATCGCGTCGCGGAGGGCGGTCGCCTGCTCCTCGGCACTCCCCGTCCCCTGAACCTGCTGGAGCGCGGCCGCGGTGAGCTCCACCGCGGTGTTCAGCGTCAGCGTGGCGAACTGCTCGCGCTGCGCGTCGTGGACGCTCTCGGCCTGCTGCTCGGCGAACTCGCGCAGGCTCCGCATCAGGTCTTCGGGGTCGCCGCCGAAGGGGAAGCCTTCCATGCGGCCAGGTTAGCTCAGGGGCAGCTTGTAGCCGCGTTCGACGTCGTGGACGAGCTCCTCGACCGTCCCCGCGGCGGCTTTCACCGCCGCGGCGACCTCCGAGCCTTTGTCCCCGCCCAGGTCGTCCAGCAGCGCAGGGCTCGCGACGCGCGCCGAGTCGGGCTCGACGCCGGCCGCTTCCTCGGCCACCTCGCAGAGCGCCGCGATCGAGACCGCGTCGCGGATCAGCGCCCGGTCCGAGACCTCCACGCCGGTCGCGTCGAGCACGAGCCAGCTGGTCGCGTCCTCGGCGCCGTACGCGCAGACGTAGAGCCGTAGGCCGTTCGCCGGCTCCGCGGGCACGATGCCGGCCACCTCCTCCCCCTCCTCCGCGTGGCGCACGGCCGCTTCGGCGATCCGCCGCAGGTCGCGCTCGAGGCTCATCCATCGAGCTTAGAGCGGGCGTCGAACGGGAAGGCAGAAGCACGCCGGTTCGTGGCGTATTGTTCGTAGTTCGAACTGGTTGGCGTGAGCAAGGAGGCAGGCGGGGGCAATGCTTCTCTTCATCGGCAAACGGCTCGTGGGAGCCGTCCTGATGGTGCTCGCCGTAACCCTCATCACGTTCGTGATGTTCTTCATGCTCGCGGGGTCGCGGAAGACGGTCGGGGGCGGCAGCGGCTTCGGGGGGCATTCGCAGTTCGACACCAGTGGCTCGCTCGTCCACCAGTACGCCCGCTTCGTCGGCAACCTCGTGCTCCACGGCGAGCTGCCCTACTCGCCGCGGCTGAACGAGCCCGTGATGACGGAGATCCGCCGAACCCTTCCGGTCACGGCGTCGCTCGTGATCGGCGGGACGATCCTCTTCCTGCTGATGTCCTTCCCGATCGCGCTGCTCTCGGCGCTGAGGCCGCGCTCGCTGCTCGACCGTGGGCTGATGGTCTTCGTCCTGATCGGCCTCTGCTGTCACCCGGTGTGGCTGTCGCTGATCTTCTCGTACATCTTCGGCGTCAAGCTGCACTGGTTCCCGGTGGCCGGGTACTGCGACCTCACCTACGTCCCGCAGAACTCGATCGAATGCGGTGGCCCGCGCTACTGGGCCTACCACATGATCCTGCCCTGGTTCACGTTCGCGTTCCTCTTCACCGCGCTCTACGCGCGCATGATCCGGGCCAGCCTGCTCGAGACGATGAACGAGGACTGGGTGCGCACGGCGCGCGCGAAGGGAGCGCGCAACTCGCGCGTGATGCGTTCGCACGTCCTGCCGAACGCGGTCCTCCCCGTCGTGACGATGCTCGGCATGGACATCGGCGTGGCGTTCGCGGGGGCGCTGTTCATCGAGCAGATCTTCCAGCTCCCGGGGATGGGGCGGCTGCTCGTGCAGTCGCTCGCAGCCTCGGATCTCCCGATGATCCTCGGGATCGTGCTGGTGGTGAGCATCGTGGTCGTGTTCGTGAACCTGGTCGTCGACCTCCTCTACCCGCTGCTCGACCCGCGCGTTCGCGTCGGCGGCAGCAAGGGCGACAGCACCACGGCCTCCCGCGGACTGCGCCGCGAGCTGCGCGCGCAGCGACGGCAGGCGACCGAACCGGCGAGCTGAGCCCGACTTAGACTCACCGGGTGGCAGAGACCCGGACCGGGATCGCGCGCGGGCTCTTCGCGCCACTCGGGCCGACCTACGACCGCTACGCGAACCTCCTCTCCTTCGGGCAAGACCCGCGCTGGCGGCAGTTCCTCGTCTCGCGCCTCCCGGTCGGGCCGAGCGACACCGTGCTCGACGTCGCCTGCGGCACCGGCGCGGTGGCGCTCGAGCTCGTCCGGCAGAAGGGCTGCTCCGTCGTCGGCGTCGACCAGAGCCCCGAGATGCTGGCCGAGGCCCGGCAACGGGTGGGAGACCGCGTGCGCCTCGTCGAGGCCTCCGCGCAGGAGCTTCCCTTCGAGGACGCTTCGTTCGACGGGCTGACGGCCGCCTATCTGCTTCGCTACCTGGACCACCTGCCCGCGGGCATGCGCGAGCTCGCGCGTGTCCTGCGGCCGGGCGCAACGATGTCGCTGCTCGACTTCGGCGTGCCCCCGGGGCCGGTGCCGCGGGTCGCGTGGGACCTCTGGGTCGACGTCGGCCTGCCGCTCGCCGGGCGGGCGATCTCTCCCGGCTGGCACGAGGTCGGGCGCTTCCTCGGCGGCAGCATCCGCGAGTTCGACCAGCGTTGGCCCGTGCCGCAGCTGGTGGCGGCGGTGGGCGAGGCCGGCTTCGAGGACGTTCAGGCGCGCCGCCTCAGCCTCGGCGGCTGCACCGTGCTGTGGGGCCGCCGGGCGTGACCGAGGCGCGGCCGGCGTTCTACGCGCTCGCCCCGGGCGGCTGGCGCGACTACGTCACGCTGCTGCACCCGCCGTACACGGCCTGGCACCTGAGCTACGTCGCGATCGGCGCCTGCCTCGCGCCGAAGCTCTACGAAGGACGCCTCGTTGCGACGCTGGTGGCGTTCTTCCTCGCGCTCGGGATCTCGGCGCACGCGCTCGACGAGCTGAACGGGAGGCCGTTGCGAACCCGAATCCCCGACGGCATGCTCGTCGGGCTGACGATCGTTCCGCTCGCCGCGGCAATCGCGATCGGAATCGCGGGCGCCGTCGCGTTCGACGCCTGGCTGCTCGTGTTCGTCGCGGTCGGCCTCGCGCTCGTGCCGGTCTACAACCTCGAGCTCTTCGGCGGGGCGATCCACAACGGTGCCGGCTTCGCGCTCGCCTGGGGCGCGTTTCCGCTCCTGACCGGGTACTTCGCCTGCGCGGGGACGATCTCGTGGACGGCGCTGCTCGCGGCCGGCTACGCGACGCTGACGAGCTACGCGCAGCGCGCGCTCTCGACTCCCGTGCGTCACGTCCGTCGCCGGGTGGCGTCGGTCGGCGGCACGATCGAGCTGCGCGACGGCGGCCGCGAGCCGGTGACGAGCGAGACGCTCGTGGCCGGGCCGGAGCGCGCACTGCTCGCGCTGGCGGCGGCGAACGTCGCGCTCGCGGCGGCTCTGCTGGTTCTCAGGCTGGCGTAGCATGCCGCCCGTGCGCGCGGAGGTCCTCGAGCTCGTCTTCGCGGCTGCGGTCGTGGCCGTCTTCGCCTCGGCCGTCGCCGCCGTCTTCGAACGAGTCTCGCGCTCGACGCTGCTCGGGCTGGCAGGGGTCGTGGGGGCCGCGGCCGCCGTGGGCTGGGTCGTCTTCGCGCTCGAGCCCTCGCGCGAGCTGGCCCTCGCGGCCGGCGGGATCACTGTCTGCGCCGCCCTCGAGCTCGGGGTGCTCGTGCTCCAGCGCCTGGTCGCGCGCTCGCGGCAGGTCGACCGGCAGCTCGCCGAGGCCGAGGCCCGCTTCGACGCTTTGGTGGCAACGGAGGTCGAGGCACGCGCCGCCGAGCTCGAGCGCACGCTCTCCCGCGCCCGCGCGGACTCGCTCTCGAAGCTCGTCGCCGAGGAGCGCAAGATCGGCGAGACGCGGCGCGCAGCGCTCATCGAGCGGGAGCAGGCGGCGGGCGCCGAGCTCAGCGAGGCGCTCGCGAAGGTCGAGCAGCGGGTCGCGCACCGTCTCTCCGAGCTGAAGGCCGACCTCGAGCGCGCCGAGCGCGGGCTCGCCTCGCAGCTCACGACCATGGGCGAGCGGCAGCGGCAGCTGATGGCCCAGGCCGAATCGCGGCTCCAGCTCGACACCGAGCGGCTCGACACCGCCAGCGAAGAGCAGCGCGAGCGGCTCGCCACGCTCGAGGCCCAGTTCACCAAGGCGGCCGGCGAGCTGTCGCAGGAATCGCAGGAACAGCTCGAGGCGCACGAGCGCGACCGCCGCCGCGCGCTGCACGAGGTGGCTGAGCGCCTTCGCCAGCGCGAACGCGAGCTTCGCGAGCGGATCGGCGCGGAGGAGGCCGAGGCGATCCAGCGCATCCAGGCCGGCTTCGCCGACATCGAGCGGCGTCAGCTCGACCAGCTCAAGCGCGTGGTCGAGCGGACCGCCGACAGCTTCTCCGACGCGGTCACGAAGCAGTTCGGAGACGCGATCAGGCGGGCGCGCGACGACGCCGCGCAGCGCCTCTCGCGTGAGCTCGACCGCGCCGTCGAGCACTTCGCGAAGCAGGCCCAGGGCGTGCTGGCCGAGCGCCTCGCGCACGTTGCCGACGCCGGAGGCCAGCGCCTCGAGCGCCGCCTCTCGCAGATCGGCTCGACCCTCGAGCACGAGCGGGACGAGCTGGTCGCGGAGCTTCAACGCCGGATCGCGGACGCCGAAGGCGAGCTGCGGACGCAGGTTCAGGCCCTGGCGGCGGACGCCGAGGCCGAGCGAACCGTGTTGAACGCGCGGCTCCAGGACCTCCAGCGGCGCATCGACGAAGCGCTCAACGAGGCCGGCTCCCGCCTCGCCCCCACGTTTCGCAGGGGCTGATTCGGCAAAGGACAAACTTCCACGGGGAGGGTTCGTCTAGGACAGGGCGAACTACCCGGACGCCGATGACGCAGATCGCCGAGACACCCAGGGACGAACAGGCGAAAGTCGAGAGCTGGCGCCTGCACGTGCTGATGGAGGCCGGCTTCCCCCTGCCGCTGGCCGAGAAGATCGCCCACAGCCCGGCCGACCTGCACCACGCGGTCGACCTCCTGCGCCAGGGCTGCTCGCCGGAAACGGCCGCCGAGATCCTGATCTAGCCAGCGGGTCGCGCCGTATCCTGGCCTCGTGAAGGTCGAGGCGATCGAGTACGGCGACCGCAAGGTCTACTCCGTCGGGGCCTTCAACCGCGGGGTCGCATCGTGGCTCCAGCGGCTGCCGACGGTCTGGGTCGAGGGCGAGGTGACCGAGCTGCGGCGCTCGGATCGTTGGGCGAGCGTCTTCTTCACGCTCAAGGACCCCCAGGACGGCTCCTGCCTCGGCGTCTCGATCGCGCGCGGGCAGTTCGACGCGCTGCGGCTCGAGCTGTCCGACGGCGACCGCGTCCACGCGTACGGGCGCCCGGAGCTCTTCGAGGCGCGCGGTGAGTTCCGCCTCCGTGCGCTGTCGCTCGAGCGCTTCGGGCTCGGCGACCATCTCGCCGCGCTGGAGCGGCTGAAGGCGAAGCTCGCGGCCGAGGGCCTGTTCGCCGCCGAGCGGAAGCGGCCGCTGCCTCTCCTGCCGACGCGGATCGGCCTCGTGACGGGCAACGACGCCGCCGCCAAGCGAGACGTCCTGACCGCGGTCACGACCCGCTTCCCGCCGGCGAACGTGCTCGTCGCGGAGACCTACGTCCAGGGCCCTCGGGCCGCCGGCGCGGTCGTCGAGGCGCTGCGCGCGCTATGCCGTGAGGGCGTCGACGTGCTCGTGGTGGCCCGCGGCGGCGGCAGCTTCGAGGACCTGCTGCCGTTCAGCGACGAGCGGCTGGTGCGCGCGATCGCCGAGTGCCCCGTGCCGGTCGTGAGCGCAGTCGGCCACGAGCAGGACACGCCGCTCTGCGACCTCGCGGCCGACGTGCGCGCGTCCACACCGAGCGTCGCTGGGCGCCTCGTCGTGCCGGACCTCGCCCAGCTGCTGGAGCGGCTCGAGCGCTCGCGGGCGGGGCTCGAGCGAGGGACGCGACGGAGCCTCGACCGCGAGCGTCGCCGCCTCGACGGCACGCACGAGCGCCTGGCCCGCGCGCCGCGGCTACTGCTGGAGCGCCGCCGGGCGAAGCTGGAGCAGGCCGGTGGCCGGCTGCGCGCTCTGTCGCCGCGCTCGACGCTCGAGCGCGGGTACGCCATCGTCCGCGCCGGCGACGAGATCGTCCGTTCCCCGCAAGCCGTCCAGCCGGGCGACCCTGTCGACGTCGAGGTCGCCGAGGGCAGCTTCGGCGCCCGAGTCGAGGAGCGGACGTGACGTTCGAGGAGGCCCAGAAGGAGCTGGAGGCGATCGTCCACCGGCTGGAAAGCGGCGAGGCGCCGCTCGACGAGGCGCTCAAGCTCTGGGAGCGCGGCGAGGAGCTGTACCGCTTCTGCCGCGGGCGATTGGAGACCGCCGAGGGCAAGATCGAGGAACTCGCGAGTCGCGCGGAAGCGACAAAGCCTTAATATCCGCGCGTGGCCGAAGCACCAGTCGAGCTCCTCCAGCGCGTCCCGCTCTTCGCCGACTTCGAGCCCGGCGAGCTCGAGCGCCTCGCCCGGTCGTTCAAGGAGCGCACGTTCGAGTCCGGCACCACGGTCGTCGACGAGGGAAAGACGGGCGCCGGCTTCTTCGTGATCGAGAGCGGCGAAGCGTCCGTCACGGTCCGCGGCGGCGAGCGCGACAAGCTGGGGCCCGGCGACTACTTCGGCGAGATCGCGCTGATCGACGAGGGGGCCAGAAGCGCGACCGTTACGGCCGACAGCGAGCTCCGCTGCTACGGCCTCACGTCCTGGGAGTTCCGGCCCCTTGTCGAGGGGAACGCAGGGATCGCATGGAAGCTCCTGGAGACGATGGCGAAGCGCCTGCGCGCGGCCCAGAGCTGATCGCGCAGGCCAGCTCCGACGCCGCGCTGGTCGCGCGCTGCCGTGCAGGCGACGACGACGCCTGGCGGGAGCTCGTCGAGCGCTTCTCGCGCTACGTCTACGCGATCGCGGTACAGGGCTTTCGTCTGGGCCAGCAGGACGCCGAGGACGTCTTCCAGGACGTGTTCGCCCGGGTCTACGAGCGCCTCGGCTCCCTGCGCGACGACGAGGCGGTGCGGCCGTGGATCGCGCAGCTGACGCGGAGGGTCTGCATCGACCGCCTCCGCTCGGGCGCGCGCGAGTCGGACGCCGACATCGACGAGCTGCCCGAGCTCCCCGCCGAAGACGTGCTGACCGCACTCGAGGACGCCTTCGACGTGCACGACGCGATGGCCGAGCTGCCGGAGAACTGCCAGCAGATCCTCGACCGCTTCTTCGCCCGCGACGAGAGCTACCGCACGATCGGGGACACGTTGGGCCTCCCGGCCGGGACGATCGCCAGCCGCCTCTCGCGCTGCCTCGACAAGCTTCGAGATGCATTCGAGGGTGAGGGAAGAAATACGCCCCCGACCCCGTCCGGTGGACAGGTGACGTGATGAGCAACTACGACCACGAGCAACTTTCACGGCTGATCGGGATGCTTCCCCCGGCTCCGCAGGCCTGGGTGCAGGCGGCGCAGGAGCTCCCGGCCGCCAGGCGCGGGCTCGACCAGCTGGTCGCCCGGGCCGAGGCCGACGCCGCTTTCCGCGCCGAGGTGCTCGCCGATCTCGAGAGGGCGCTGCAGGCCGAGGGCGTCGAGCCGCAGCCCCGCGTGGTCGAAGAGCTCCGTCGTCTCTTGAGCAACGACTAGGTCGCTTACGATCAGCCGGTGAGCGAGGCCGCAGACCTTCCCGCGTGGAGCCTGCCCGCCGGGGCGGGCGAGCGCATCTCGATCGGCGTCGACTGGCCCGAGCGCGTTACCCGCGACTGGGCCTTCGGCGGCGCCACCGGCAAGGGTGTCCGCGTCTGCATCCTCGACAGCGGGATCGAGGCCGGCCATCCGCAGGTCGGCGAGGTCGAGGGCGCCGTCGCCTTCCACCGCGGCGAGGACGACGAGATCGAGCGCGTGGACGACACCGAGGGCGACCTCTGCGGCCACGGCACGGCCTGCGCCGGGATCGTCCGCAGCCTCGCGCCCGAGTGCACGCTCTACAGCGCGCGAGTGCTGGGCGCCGGGTTCAAGGGCAGCGGCCCGATCCTGCTCGAAGGGCTGCGCTGGGCCGTCGAGGAGGGCTTCGACGTGATCAACATGAGCCTCTCGACGACCAAGCGCCAGTTCGCCGAGCTGCTGCACGAGCTGGCCGACAAGGCCTACTTCAACAACACGGTGCTCGTCGCGTCGGCACACAACATGCCGGTCGAGAGCTACCCGTGGCGCTTCTCGTCGGTGATCTCCGTCGGCAGCCACGAGGAGCCCGAGCCGACGACGTTCTTCTACAACCCGTCGCCGCCGGTCGAGTTCTTCGCGCGCGGCGTCGGGGTCGAGATCGCGTGGCTCGGCGGCGGCACGATCCTCTCGACGGGGAACAGCTTCGCCACGCCGCACATGAGCGGGATCTGCGCGCTCGTGCTCTCGAAGCACCCGGAGCTCACGCCGTTCCAGCTCAAGAGCGTGCTCTACCTGACCGCCAACAACGTGGGAGGAGGCAGATGAGCGACCTGCGAGCGGCAGTCGCGGCCGGCGCACTCGGCTCGGAAGAGGGCTACCGGGAGCTGCTGCAGTCGATCGTGGAGGTGGCGCGAGCGATCTTCGGCGCCCGCGCCTCGTCGGTGTTCCTGCACGACGAGGAGACGGACGAGCTGGTCTTCGAGGCGGTCGCCGGCGAGGGCGCCGGCGAGCTGATCGGCCAGCGCTTCCCCTCCAGCACCGGCATCGCCGGCTGGGTGCTCGTCACGCGCCAGCCGCTGGTCGTGGACGAGCTCGACAAGGATCCGCGCTTCGCCCGCGAGGCCGCGGAGTCGACCGGCTTCGTGCCGAAGGGCCTGATGGCCGTCCCGCTGCTGCACGAGGACCGGGCGCTCGGCGTACTCGAGGTGCTCGACCGGCCGCAGAAGGCGGCCTTCTCGCTGGCGGAGATGGAGCTGCTCGGCCTGTTCGCGAACGAGGCCGCGATCGCGCTCGACCTGCTGCAGAAGGCCCGCTCGGCGCGCGCGGTGCTCGAGGAGGAAGGCGGCGAGGCCGAGGCCCTGGCCCGCTTCGCCATGCGGCTCGACGAGGCCGAGCCCGACAAGCGCGACGCGGCGCTGCAGCTGCTCGACGCGCTTGGGAAATTGCTCCGGGAACGCTGAGAGGGAGCCTTTCGGCTCCCTCTCGAGTTGGGCTGAGCTCGAAGCCCGAGGCGCTAGGCCTTGTGGCTGCCCTTGTTCGGAGCGGCCTTGTGCATGTGGCCCTCGACGTCGTCGGTCTCGTCGTCCTTGTTGATGTTGCGCATCTTGTGCGAATGCGCCTCGACGTCGTCGCCGCCCTCGTCGTTGGCGAGCTTGTGCGAGCTCTTGTGCGAATGACCCTCGACGTCTTCGTCGATCCGAGTCTCGCGGTCCTGATCCTCCATCGAACTTCCTCCTTCTTCGAACTTCCGGAACCTGACCACCTGACGGAATTCGTGCTCGAAATCTTCCACGGAAGCTTCAAAAACGCAATCGACCCTGCGATTCTCCGCTAGTGGAGCGGCTTCGAGAGCACGTGCGCGAGTCCTTGCGCGCCCTGCGGGCGGTCTTTCACAACCGCGGCCTGCGGCAGCTGCAGCTCGCCTGGGCCGGCTCGATCATCGGCACCTGGGCCTACGCGGTGGCACTGGTCGTCTATGCGTATGACCACGGCGGCGCCTCCGCGGTCGGTCTGATCGCGCTCATCCGCTGGCTTCCGGCGGCGGTCGTGTCGCCGTTCACCGCCATCCTGGGCGACCGCTACCCGCGGGTGCCGGTGATGCTCGCCTCCGACCTGCTGCGCGCCGTCGGGCTCGCGGTGATGACGGTCTGCGTCGTCACCAACGCGCCGGTCGGCATCGTCTACGTCCTCGCGGCGACGATGGCGGTGATCAACACGGCCTTCCAGCCGGCGCAGTCCGCGTTGCTGCCGTCTCTGGCGAAGACCCCGGAGGAGCTGACGGCCGCGAACGTCAGCTCGAGCACGCTCGAGGCGCTCGGCTTCTGCGTCGGGCCGGCGCTCGGCGGCCTCTTGCTCGCGGTCTCCTCGGTCTCGGTCGTGTTCGGGGTGACCGCCGGGTTCTTCGTGTGGTCGGCGTTGATGCTCGCCCCACTCCTGCGCGAGACCGAGCCTCCGTTCACCCTCGAGCGCCCGAACCTCGCCGAGGAGGCGACGGCCGGCTTCCGGGCGATCGCGCGCGACCCGCGGCTCCGGCTCGTCGTCGGGCTCTTCTCCGCGCAGACGCTCGTGAACGGGGCCTTCGGCGTCCTGATCGCCGTCTCGGCGCTGCAGCTGCTCGACCTCGGCTCGGGCGGGGTCGGCTACCTGAACGCCGCGGTCGGGGTCGGCGGCCTGGTCGGCGGACTGGCCTCGCTCGGGCTGGTCGGCCACCGGCGCCTCGCCACGACCTTCGGGATCGCGGTCGCCGGCACCGGCGGCCCGCTGCTGCTGCTGGGCTGGATCCCGACCACCGTGGCCGCGCTCGTGGCCTTCGCGCTGATCGGGTTCGCGAACATCGTCTGCGACGTCAGCGGCTACACGATCCTCCAGCGCGGGACGCCGAGCGACGTGCTGGCCCGCGTCTTCGGCGTGCTGCACAGCCTCTTCTACGCGACCGTCGCGCTCGGCGCGGTGCTCACGCCGCCGCTGATCCACTGGCTCGGGGTGCGCTGGACCCTCGTGATCGTCGGCTCCCTGCTGCCGATCCTCGCCGTGCTCACGCGCGCGAGCCTCGTGCGCCTCGACACCGAGCCCGGCGACCCGCGCCGGCTCGAGCTGCTGCAGGCGATCCCGATCTTCTCGCCGCTGTCCCCGCCGGTGCTCGAGCAGCTCGCGGCCCGCCTAACGCCCGTTCACGCCAGCGCCGGCGAGGAGATCATCCGCCTGGGCGACCACGGCGACCGCTTCTACGTCGTGAACAGCGGCGAGGTCGAGATCCTCGTCGACGGCGAGCCGCCGCGGCGCGAGGGCGAAGGCGAGTACTTCGGCGAGATCGCGCTCCTGCGCGACGTGCCCCGCACGGCGACCGTCCGCGCGGCGAGCGACGTCGACCTCTTCGCCCTCGACCGCGACGACTTCCTGCCCGCGGTGACCGGACACGCGGCCAGCTCCCAGGCGGCCGACGCAGTGATCGGCTCGCGCCTCGGCGTCTCGACCGTGTAAGAATTCCGCCGTGGCCGGGCCTTCAGTCGAACTGCTGCAGCGTGTCCCGCTCTTCGCGGGGCTGGAGCCCCGCGAGCTCGAGCGGCTGAGCGGGTCGTTCAAGGAGCGGACGTTCTCAGCCGGTGAGCCCGTCGCGGCCGAGGGTGAGGGCGGTGCCGGCTTCTTCGTGATCGAGAGCGGCGAGGCCGTCGTCAAGGTGCACGACGAGGAGCGCGGCCGCCTCGGCCCCGGCGACTACTTCGGCGACATCGCGATGATCGACCAGGGCGACCGCACCGCCTCGATCCAGGCCGAGTCGGATCTCAAGTGCTACGGCCTCACGTTCTGGGACTTCCGCCCGCTCGTCGAGAGCGACGCGCGCATCGCCTGGCCGTTGCTGCAGGCCATGGCCAAGCGCCTACGCGCTGCCGAGGCGGACGCCTAGCCTCTCCAGGTCCTCGCGGGCGCGGGACGGATCGCCGCTGAGCGCGATCGCCTCCACCCCGTCCTCGACCCGCCCGCCGAAGAGCACGCAGCGCACGCCCAGCTCGGCGCACGCGCGCTCCACCTCGCCAGGCGCCTTGCCTTCGAACGTCGTGGCGTCGACCGTGCCCTCGCCCGTGACGACGAGGTCTGCGCCGGCCGCCTGCTCGCGGAAGCCGATCGCCTCCAGGACGTAGTTCGCGCCCGGGACGAGCTCGGCCCCGAGCCCGGCAAGCGCCGCGCCGAGGCCGCCCGCGGCGCCGCCGCCTTCGAGGTCGGCCCGCGGGAGGCCCGCGAAGCGCTGCTCGAGCTCGGAGACCTCGTCGGCGCTCGCGCCTTTTTGGGGCCCGAACAGGCTC
>Ga0070693_100000987_pt1 | contig 12667 bp, 12 predicted proteins | sample KBSK1103metaG_FD_65472 | JGI IMG/M metagenome (GOLD analysis project Ga0070693, IMG submission 65472) | Corn, switchgrass and miscanthus rhizosphere microbial communities from Kellogg Biological Station, Michigan, USA - KBS K1-10-3 metaG | ecosystem: Host-associated > Plants > Roots >...
GCGATCTGGGCGATCACGATGTTGGTGTTGTCGCCGTCGGTCGAGGCGATGAAGGCGTCGGCACGCTCGATCCCGGCCGCCTCCAGCGCCTCCGTCTCCAGCCCGGCGCCGACCGTGAACTGGCCGCCGAGGTCCTCCCAGCCCCCGTCGAGGCCGACCTCGAGCCGGGCGTGGGACTCGGGGTCCTCGTCGAGGCAGGAGACCTCGTGCCCCTGGCTCAGCATCGCCCGGGCCAGCGACGACCCGACGCGACCGCATCCCACGATCAGTACGAACATCGGTCGGATACTAGGCCGTCAGGCGCGGGCGGGTTGGGCAGCGTCCTCCACCGCGCCTTCCGGTGGCGCGGTCAGGAGCACTCGACATGGCGCCTTCTTCAGCACGTACTCGGTCGCCGCCCCGATCTCAGCCGGCTTGGCGGCGCCGATCCCACCCATCCTCGCTCCGCCCTTGATCCTCGTCGGCGGCTCGCTGCCCATCACGATCGCCTCGGCCTGACTGCGACGCGCCGCGTCGACGATCCCCGCGCCGACGTCGCGCGCCCGCAGCGCTTCGGCCGTGACGCGTACGTCGGCGTACTCCTCCCCCACGTCGCTGGCACGGCGCAGCGCGCGCGCCGCGGCCTTCTCCACCTCCGGCGCCAACTCGGCGTCGAGCGCCGCGCTCAGCGGCACCTCGATCACGTAGATCAGGTCGAGCCGTGTCGGCTCGGCGCGGTCGTCGGCCTGCTCCTGCTCGGCGGCCGCCAAGCGACCGGCGGTGGCGATGATGTCGTCGTCGAGCTTGGTGCCGAAGACCGGCACGAGGATGTTGCGGTAGGCGACCTCGGGAACCTGCTTGGTCAGCGCCTTCTCGGTCACCTGGACCCGTTTGGTCAGCGAGGTGCCCTCGACTACCTTGCGGTAGACGACGTAGAAGGCGAGGCCGAACAGCATCCAGCCGCCGCCGACCCAGCGCGCGGTGTCGTGGTAGAGAAGCACGCTGAGGAAGGCGAGGCCGCTGAGCAGCCCGGCGACGAGCGCCGGCAGCGGGATCTCGGCACCGCGCCAGGCGACGTTCCAGGGCACGCGGAAGGGCCGCGGGCGCTCTGGCTGAGTCACCCGCAGCCGGATCACCGAGAGGTGGGCGATCGTGATCGCCAGCGTCGCGCCGAAGGCGTAGAGGCCGGCGAGGACCAGCACGTCGCCGGGAATCGCGAGGCCGATCGCGATCAGGCCCGAGATCACGATCGCGACATGGGGCGTCGCGTGGCGGCTGTTGAGCTTGCCGAGCCAGCTCGGTATCTGGCGGTTGATCGCCAGCGTGTAGATGTGCCGGGAGACGCCGAGCAGTGAGGTGGTCGTCGCCCAGAAGAGGACGGGCGCGGCGACGATCGCCACCAGCCAGCGCATCAGGTCCGATACCCACGCCGGGTCGTAGGCGGAGACGACGCCGAGGATCGGCGCCTCGACGTACCTGCCGCCGAGGGCCGTCTCCGGTCCGTTCGCGCCCGAGACGACCGGGACGGCCATCAGCGCGATCGCCGCCATCGCCGCGTAGCCGATCGGCACCGCTATCGCCCCCAGCGACACGACCCGCCTCAGCTCGCGCGGGTGCGCGTCGATGTCGGTCGAGAGGTCGGCGGCGGCCTCGATGCCGGCATAGGCGAGCGTCGCGACGACGGCCGCGTAGACGATGTCCTTGACGGTCGGCGCGGTGAAGAGGTCGATCTGATCGGTGAGCCGGTCGGGATGGAAGACGACGAGGACGCCGACGACGATCACCGCCAGCTGCAGCGCCAGGTCGGCGAGGGCGAGGCCGGTGAGCAGCCGCTCGCGGCCGCGGCCGGTGACGTCGAGGACGTTGAGCAGGCAGGCGCCGGCGATCACGGCGATCGCGACGGGCAGCTGCCACTCCGAGGTCGCCAGGTCGGAGGAGATCGGCTGCAGGTAGTGAGGGACCGAGATCGCGGCCAGGGCGGCGACGATCAGGTAGTCGATCAGGATCGCCCAGCCGGCGACGAAGGCGATCAGCTCGTTGAAGGCGTGGCGGGCGAAGCTGGAGGAGCCGCCCCGCTCGCGCAACATCCCCGCCCCCTCGGCGTAGCTGAGCGTGGTCAGCACGAAGAGCAGGCCGGCGCCAAGGAAGATCAGCGGCGTCAGGCCGAGTCCGCGCTTGGCGACGACGCCGAGCGCGAAGTAGATCGAGGCGCCGACCGCCGAGTAGACGGCGACGAAGAGGCCGGGGACCCCGAGGCCGCGCTGCAGCAGCGGCGAGAGGCGCGGTTTCTCTCGCTCCTCGCTCACCGCCGGCTCATCCGCAGTCGTGCCACGCCGAGAAGGAGGAACGCCGCCCCGAGCAGGAAGCCGACCGAGAGCGGGCCGCCGCCGGCGGCGAGTGTGGTGACGAGGATGATCAGGCCCAGCGCTAGGAAGAGGAGGGAGAGGGCGCGGACGGAACCGCGGTAGATCCGTTCGGGCGAGCCCACGGTTGCGATTCTACGGCTGGGTCGGAGACGACGATCACGCGGCAGGGGCGCTCCCCGAGCACCGTCTGCAGCGTCTTGTCGTAGAGCGGACGGCCGTTGCGGTAGCGCAGGCCGACGACGACCGCGGCGGCGGAGATCAGCCCCGCCTCGTCGGCGATCGAGTAGCCGGCCTGGCCGGGCCTGACCCGCTCGACGTGCCCGGTCACGCGCTGCCCGCCGATCAGCTTCGCCTGCTCGATCTTGCTCTGCGCGTCGGCTTCCTGCCGGGGCAGCTCGGCGTCGAGGGGCAGGTCGGTGGGCACGGTCAGCATCGAGTGCACGTGGATGCCGCGCCGCCGCTTGGAGGCGAGCTTGACCGCGGTCGCCACCATCTCCTCGGAGAACGGCTCGCCGTCCTCGAAGGCGACGAGGACGCTGCGATACTCGATCTCCTCCACGCCCAGCGGCTCGGGCAGCAGCACCTTCACGGTCTCGGTCAGCGGCAGGCGCTGGTGGCGTCGGTAGAGGACGTAGACGAGGAGGCCGACGACCATCCAGCCGACGCCGACGGCGAGCGTACGCGGGTTGAGCGCCATCACCACGATCCAGGCCGAGAAGGTGCCGAGGCCGCCGAGGACGGCGCTGAGCGGCACATCGGTGCCGAAGGCGCGGAAGTTGAACGGCGGCTTCCACGGCCGCGCGTCCTCGGCGTGCCGGCGGCGCAGCTGGATCACGGAGACGTGGGCGACCGTGAAGGAGAGCATCGCGCCGAACGAGTACATCGTCGCCAGGAAGTCGGTCTGCCCCGGCATCAGCGTCAGCATCGCGATCCCGGAGAAGACGAGGATCGCGATGTAGGGGGTGCGGTAGCGCGGGTGGACCTGGCGCAGCTTCTCCGGCAGCTGGCGGTGCTGGCCCATCGAGTAGGTGAGGCGGGAGACGCCGATCAGGCCGGCGTTGGTCGCGATCAGGAGGATCACCGCGGCGAGCACGCCGACGTAGAAGCGCAGCACTTCGGTCGGGCCGTGGCTGAGGCCGAGGTTCTCGACGATGCCGAGTATCGGGTCGTTGGCGAACTCGGTTCCGAGCGCGGTCGTGTAGTGGCCGGCGGCGTCCTGGGTCACCGGCATCGCCGAGAGCGCGACGACCGGGATCAGCAGGTAGAGGCCGAGGACCGCGACCACGGTGAGGCCGACGCTGCGCGGCACGGTGCGCGCCGCGTCGCGAGCCTCCTCGGCCATGTTGGAGATCGTCTCGATTCCGGTGTAGGCGATCATCCCGACCGCGATCCCGAGCGCGAAGTCGCTCCAGGTCGGGGCGACGCCGAGGTGGACGTTGTCGACCAGGATCTGCGGGTTGAGCACGAGCACGACGCCGATCCCGACCAGGACGACCTGGGTCGCGAGGTCGGCCACGGCGAGGACGAGGTTGAGCTTCGCCGACTCCTGCGAGCCGCGGATGTTGAGCAGCGCCAGGGCCACGATCAGCACCGCGCCGCCGACGATGTCCCCGGGCGATTCGCCCAGCGGCGCCCAGAAGACGGCCAGGTAGTGGGGCACGAAGTAGGCCGAGATCGCGACCGTGATCACGTAGTTGAGCATCTGGCCCCAGGCCGCGACGAAGCTGACGAGCTCGTTGAAGGCGTGGCGGGCGAAGCTGGAGGAGCCGCCGGCCTCGGGGAACATCACCGTCGCCTCGGCGTAGGTGGCCGCCGTCGCGGCGAAGATCAGCCCCGAGACGATGAAGGCGATCGGAGTCAGGCCGAGGGCGAAGGCCGCCGTCACCCCGAGTGCGTAGTAGATGCTCGAGCCGACGTTGCCGTAGGCGGCGGCGAAGAGTCCGCCGACGCCGTGAACGCGGCTCAGCGACTCGTCCCGAGGAATCCGACGTGCCATTGGCCCGAATATACGGACGCCGGCGGTGCTCACCACGCCTCACGGGTAGGCAATCGACCCCGGCAGGTGCCGGAGCGGCTTGCATCTGCCGCCCATGTAGCGCTAAAGTTTCATCAGGTGTACTTATTCACGTTTGAACGGCCCCGGGTCTGCTCCGGGGCCGTTTCTTTTGCGGCTCGCTACTTCTGGCGATCGATCAGCTTGGAAACAAGCGCCACCAGCGCTCGCATCAAGCCGACGTTGGCCAAAAGCACGGCCGCCGTGTACTCGTTCACATCTGCCTAAGGCTCCGATCGAATCGATTCGCCCCCGAGGCAATGAGGAGGCCTCATGGAGCTACGCCAAGAGGAGCCTTCCGATCATCGCCCTACGTCCGCTTATTTCCGGGCTGAACCTTGAGAGGAGAGGCCGGGCGCCCCTCCCAAAATACTCAAGCGCGGCGCCAGCCGCGCGTTTTGGGAGAGGCGCCCGGCCTCTCCCCCACGCTCAGTCCTAAAAGTGAACTATCGGGATGATCAGGATCGCGACGATGTTGGCGACCTTGATCATCGGATTGATCGCCGGCCCCGCCGTGTCCTTGTAGGGATCGCCGACGGTGTCGCCGGTCACCGAGGCGGCGTGGGCTTCGGAGCCCTTGCCGCCGTGGGCGCCGTCCTCGATCAGCTTCTTCGCGTTGTCCCAGGCGCCGCCGCCAGCGGTCATCGAGACCGCGGCGAAGAGGCCGACGACGATGACGCCGATCAGCAGGCCGCCGAGCGCGTCGACGCTGAGCAGGCCGACGATCACCGGCACCACGATCGGGATCAGCGAGGGCAGGATCATCTCCTTCTGCGCCGCGGCGGTGACGATGCCGACCGTCTTGGCGTAGTCGGGCTTTTCGGTCCCCTCCATGATCCCCGGGTGCTCGCGGAACTGCTCGCGCACCTGTTCGACCACCTGCCCGCCGGCGCGGCCGACGGCCTCGATCGCGAAGGCGGCGAAGAGGTAGACCATCATGCCGCCGATGATCAGCCCGATCAGCACCGCCGGGGTGGTCAGGTGGAAGAGGCTGTTGAGGTCGAACCCGGCCGGGGCTTCGTCGGCGAGTTCGCTCTTGAAGGCGGCGAACAGCACCAGCGCGGCGAGTGCGGCGGAGCCGATCGCGTAGCCCTTGGTCACCGCCTTGGTCGTGTTGCCCACCGCGTCGAGCGGATCGGTGACGTTGCGCACGTCCTCCGGCAGGTCCGCCATCTCGGCGATGCCGCCGGCGTTGTCGGTGATCGGCCCGAAGGCGTCGAGGGCGACGATCAGGCCGCAGAGCGAGAGCTGCGCCATCACGGCGACGCCGATGCCGTAGACGCCGGCCAGCTCGTTGGCGCCGAGGATCGCGAGCGCGATCACCAGCGCCGGCGCGGCGGTCGACTGGAAGCCCTGGGCGAGGCCCTGGATGATGTTCGTCGCGTGGCCGGTCTCCGAGGCCTGGGCGATCGTCTTCACCGGCCGGAACCGGGTCGACGTATAAAATTCGGTAATCCCGAAGAGGAGCGCGGTCACGGCAACTCCGATCACGGCGCAGAGCCAGAGGTCGGTCGTGGTCACCGCGTTGGCGGCGGTGCTGAGACCAAGCCGCACCGGGTCGCTCATCAGCCAGTCGGTGATCGGATAGAAGGCGGCGATCGAGAGGATGCCGGAGATGATCAGGCCCTGGTACAGCGCTCCCTCGACGCGGTCCGATTTGGTCCGCACCGAGAGCGCCCCGATGATCGAGGCGATGATCGCGACGCCGCCGATCACCAGCGGGTAGATCGCGACCTCGCGGGCGAAGTCACCGCCGGCGCCGGTGAAGGTGAGCACGCCGAGCAGCATCACGGCGACCGAGGTGACCGCGTAGGTCTCGAAGAGGTCCGCCGCCATACCGGCGCAGTCGCCGACGTTGTCGCCAACGTTGTCGGCGATCACCGCCGGGTTGCGGGGATCGTCCTCGGGGATCCCCGCCTCGACCTTGCCGACGAGGTCGGCGCCGACGTCGGCGGCCTTGGTGAAGATGCCGCCGCCGAGGCGGGCGAAGACCGAGATCAGCGAGCCGCCGAAGCCGAGGCCGATCAACGCGTCGACCGCCTCCTTGTCGCTGCTGCCGGTGAGGATCAGGACGCCGTAGTAGCCGGCAACCCCGAACAGCGCCAGGCCGACGACGAGCAGGCCGGTGACCGAGCCCCCCTTGAAGGCGACGTCGAGCGCCGGCGGGACGCCGCCGCGGGCGGCCTCGGCCACGCGCGAGTTGGCTCGCACGGAGAGGTTCATCCCGATGAAGCCGGCCGAGCCGGAGAGGATGCCCCCGAAGACGAAGCCGATCGCGGTCTTGTAGTCCTGCAGGACCCAGAGCAGGATCGCGATCGGCACGGCGACCGCGGCGATGATCGTGTACTGGCGGCTGAGGTAGGCCTTGGCGCCTTCCTGGACGGCGCCCGAGATTTCCTGCATGCGCTCGTTGCCCGGCGATTTCGCGAGCAGGCGCTGTGTGATGATCAGTCCGTACAGCACCGCCGCCCCCGCGCAGACGAGCGCGACGACGACTCCGTATTCGGTCAGAAAGCTGGTCAATTCGATTCCTCCGGCTGGGTTCTAGGCGGCGCGGGAGTCTATCTACGCGCGCCGACATCGGCGGTGTAGGTGCGTTTCGTCTCCGCCACGGCGTCCCTATATATGTCTTCGATCGAGACCCCGGCGTCGAGCGCCTCGCGGGCGCGCTGGGCGCCGTTGCGAGCCGGCAGGTCCACCTCGATGCCGAGCCGCAGGCGGGCCGGCTCGCTCCAGGCGAGCAGCGCCTCGAGCGCGGCCGCCGCCTCGACCTCGGCGCCGCGGCGGAAATCGATCTGACGGCCGCTCATCCCGTGACGGATCGCGCGCCAGAGGTTCTCCTCGATCTCGCGGTCAGCGAGCAGCCGCTCGCCGCCGCCGTAGCCGCGCTCGTCGTACTCGAGCGCGGCCTGGGCGATCGCCGCCGCGATCAGCCCCGCCAGGGCAAAGGACTCCTCGCCGCGGGTCTGGGCGTCGCAGATCCGCACCTCGACCGTGCCGAAGGCGTGGTGCGGGCGCACGCTCCACCAGAGCTGCGTCGACTCGACCACCGAGCCGACCCGCTCGAGGGTGGCGACGAAGTCGGCGTATCCGGACCAGTCGAGGAACGGGCTGGGAACGCCGCAGCGCGGAAAGGTGCGGGTGAAGATCTCGGTTCGCACCGTGTGCAGGCCGCTGTCGCGGCGGTCGAGGAACGGGGAGTTGGCCGATGTCGCGAGCAACAGCGGCAGCAGCTCCCGCAAACGGTCGCAGACGGCGATCGCCCGGTCGGCGCCGCGCACGCCCATGTGCACGTGCAGGCTCCAGGTGTTGTTGCGCTGGGCGACCCAGCCGAGTTCATGCCGCAGGCGGTTGTAATGGGGGGTGTCGATGATCCGCTGGTCGAGGTAGCTGGCCCAGGGATGGGTTCCCGCCGCGCCGAGGGCCAGCCCGATCCTCTCGACCAGCTCGAAAAGGCGGACGCGCCGTTCACGTTGCCGCGTCATCGCCTCGGTGAACGTCGCGGCCCGACCCGAGCGGATCTCTATCTCCGAGGCGATCAGCTCCCCCGCCGCCGATCCGGCGAGCAGCTCGTCCTCCTGGCAGGCCGCGTAGACGTCCTCGAAGCGGTGCTCCAGCTCGAGCGTCGCCGGGTCGAGGATCGCGAACTCCTCCTCAAGGCCGACGGTGAAGTCAGTCGAGGACTCGAACGTCTCCCGAGCGCGGTCGAGGTCGAGGGACAAAGCGGGTCCTCAGGTCAGGTAGAAGTAGAGCGCGTAGAGCAGGTCCACGGCCGGGCTGGACGTGTGCACGGTCACCTCGGGCGGCACCTGGAGCAGCTGCTCGGAGTAGTTGAAGATGATCTTCACGCCCGCCTCGACCAGCCGGTCGGCGACGCCCTGGGCGGCGGCGGCGGGAACGGCGAGGACGCCGACCACGATCTCCTGCTCGGCGACGACGGCCTCCAGCTCGCTGAAGTCGCGCACCCGCAGGTCGCCGACCTCGGTGCCGACGACCTCGCTGTCGACGTCGAACATGGCGACGACCTGGAAGCCGTGGTCGGCGAAGATGTCGGAGCTGGCGATCGCCTGCCCCAGGTTGCCGGCACCGAAGAGGGCGATGTTGTGCTGGCCCGAGGTGCGGAGGATCTTGCGCACCTGTGAGACCAGCGACTCGACGTTGTAGCCGACGCCGCGCTTGCCGAACTTGCCGAAGCCGGAGAGGTCGCGGCGGATCTGGGTCGGGTTGATGTGGGTGTACTCGGAGAGTTCCTGCGAGGAGATCGTCTCGCGACCCATCTTGCGGGCCTGGGTGAGGACCTGCAGGTAGCGGGACAGCCGCGCCGCCACGCCGAGCGAGAGACGATCGCCCTCGGCGATCAGCCCGTCCGGGGCCCCCTGCTCTTCGATCAGCGGATTCACGCCTGCACAGTATCGAGCCTCGCCCTCGCCGCCGCCTCGTCGAGCACCAGCTCGGAGACGACCTCCCCGTCTATCTCCACCACTGGAATCTTCTCCAACATTCGCCGTAGGAGCAGCTCCTCGCTCTCGATGTCGACCTCGTGCAGCTCGAACCGGTAGCCCTCCCCGTGCAGCGCGACCAGCGCCTCGACCGCCTCCTCGCAGAGGTGACACCCCGGCCGCGTGTAGACGGTGACCTGCCTCATGCGGCGCGCTTACCGGTGGCAAAGGCGTCGTAGGTGAGGTAGTCCGGATAGGGGATCGGGTCGGCGAAGCGGGCGGCGGAGCCGATCATCGCGGCGTTGTCGGTGCAGAGGGCGACCGGGACGAGCTTGAGGCCGACGCCGCGGCGCTCGCAGAGGTCGCGCACCGCCTCGCGCAGCGGGCCGTTCGCGGCGACGCCGCCACCGAGGGTGACCGCCCCCCAATCCCCGCGCTTCAGCGCCCGCTCCAGCTTGGCGACCAGCTGGCCGACCGCCGCCGCCTGGAAGCTGGCGGCGAGGTCGGCGCGGCGCTCGGCCACGCCGTCGGAGCCGAGGTCCCGGCAGAGGTAGGCGAGCGCCGTCTTCAGGCCGCTGAAGCTGAAGTCGAGGCCGGGGTCGTTGCGCATCGCCACCGGCATCTCGAAGGCCTCGGGATCGCCCTCCTCGGCCAGCCTCTGCAACGCCGGCCCTCCGGGGTAACCGAGGCCGAGCAGGCGGGCGACCTTGTCGAAGGCCTCGCCGGCGGCGTCGTCGAGCGTCTCTCCGAGCACCTCGTGGCCGGAGTGGTCGCGCACCGCGGCCAGCAGCGTGTGGCCGCCGCTGGCCACGAGGCAGAGGAAGGGCGGCTGCAGCGGCTCGGGGGCGAGGAAGTTGGCGGCGACGTGGCCCTGCAGGTGGTCGACGGGGACCAGCGGCAGGCGGCGCGGAGCCGCGATCGCCTTCGCCGTGCTGACCCCGACGAGCAGCGCTCCGATCAGGCCCGGGCCGGCGGTTACCGCCACCGCTCCGACGTCGTCGAGGGTGGCGCCGGCCTCGGCCAGGGCCGCCTCGACCACGGGCGCGGTCAGCTCCAGGTGGTGGCGCGAGGCGACCTCGGGCACGACGCCGCCGAACTGGGCGTGAGCGGCGGCCTGCGAGGAGATCACGTTGGAGCGGATCTCGGCTCCGTCGAGGACGGCGGCGCAGGTGTCGTCGCAAGACGTCTCGATCGCGAGGATCAGTCGAGCCACATGATCAGAGCGTCCTCGCCGTTGTCCTGGTAGTAGCGAGGCCGCACGCCGGCCGAGCGGAAGCCGAGCCGCTCGTACATCGAGATCGCCGGCCGGTTGGAGACCCTGACCTCGAGCGTGAAGGGCAGTCGCCGGCCGCTCTCCTCGAGGAGCTGCTCGATCAGCCCCCGGGCGACGCCGCCCCGGCGGCGCTCCGGCGCGACGGCGACGTTCATCAGGTGCCAGACCTGGTCGTAGCGCGAGCAGACGAGATAGCCGAGAACGTCGTCGCCCTCGGTCGCCGCGAGGCAGATCCCCGACGGCTTGGAAAGCTCGAGCACGAACATCGCCAGCGACCACGGCGTCGGGAAGGAGCGACGCTCGATCGAGAGCACCGCGGGCAGGTCGCTGTAGGCGAGACGCCTGATCGCGACCGCGCCGATCGCCTCACTCGCTCGTCCGCTCACCGTCTCGCTCACGCCATCGCTCGGCATCGGGAACCCTCAGGTAGATAGGGGCGAGGCCGTCCTCGCCGCCCGCGGCGCCGGTCGCGAGGGCGCAGACGTAGCGCGCGGCAACCCGGTGGACGGGGTCGCCGTCGTCGGGAACCTCGACGCCCCGACTCGCCAGCTCATCTCGAAATCGTACCGCCCCCGAACCGGCGGCCCCTGGCGGCGAGGAGAGCCCCGCGAGGCGCTCGCCGAGGGCCTCGGGCGATGTGACGAACGGCTCCCAGAGACGCTCGCCGGCACCGGAGTAGAGCGCCGCGAAGACCTCGCCGCGGCGGGCGTCGAGCACGGCCAGGCTCGGGGCCTCCGCGGGCGCGGACTCGACCATCGCCCGGCCGAGCGTGTCCAGCGTGCAGACGCCGGCGACGGGCAGACCGGTGCTGGTCGCGAGCCCGCGTGCGGTCGCCAGCCCGATCCGGATGCCGACGAACGAGCCCGGCCCGCGACCGGCCGCGATGGTCCCCACCTCACCCCAGCCTCCCGCCGCCGCGACGGCACGCTCCACCTCGGCGACCAGCGCCGTCGAGTGGCGCGGGCCGCCGTCGTCGCCGAGCCCGAGCCGCTCTTCGTAGAGGACCTCGCCCCCGCGCGCGGCGCAGACGGCGGTGTCGGCGGTCGCGGTGTCGAAGCCGACGACCGCGCCCTCGCTTTCACCGCGCTCAGTCAGTGACTTTGAAGAGGAAGGCGCCGACGCGCTTGCCTTCGACGAACCAGGTGACCTTGTGCACGCCGGGGATGTTGGAGGTGATCTTGTTGACGTACAGGGTGCCCTGTTTGGCAGGCTGGGCTTTGGCGCAGATGTTTTTCCCCGTCGGGAACTTGACGCAGAGGCTGTAGTTGACGTCGCCGTTGAGGCTCTTGAAAAAAGCGCCCTTCTTGCTCTTCTTCGGGCACTTGTGGGCGGGCTTCGCGTTCTGCGAGATGCCGCAGCCCACGTAGTGCTTGTAGGCGACCGCCCCGGCCGACGCCGGTGCCGCGATCGCCAACGCCCCCACGACCAGCAGCGCGAGCGCCAGCCTCCTCGCTCCCCTCATCGGGCCTTCCTCCAGTTCGCGGTTTCGATTCGCCGATGCTACAGACACGTGCCCACGAAACACCGCTACTCGGGAACCGATGCGGCCGGCGCCTCGACCTCGCGGCGATCGCCGCCGGCGTGGGCGAGGCGGACCGCGACGACGCGGCGACCGGCGAGCTCGGGCTCGGCCAGGTCGGGCCACTCGACGAAGGAGATCGCGTCGGCGGTGAGATAGTCGTCGAGCAAGGCGGGGTCCTCGCCGGCAAGGCCCTGGAGGCGGTAGAGGTCGAGGTGGGAGACCGGCGCCCGCCCCCCCGCGTAGCGCTGGCCGATCGTGAAGGTCGGCGAGGTGACAGGCCCCTCGACGCCGAGCGCCCGGCAGGCGCCGCGGATCAAGGTCGTCTTTCCGGCCCCGACCTCGCCGCTGACGACGACGACGTCGCCGGGCTCGAGCGGGGCGGCGAGCTCCGCGCCCGCCGCTTCGGTCTCGGCGGCGGAATGGGTGACGACAGGGCGCCGCCTCCTCTGCTCTCGCGAATCCGCAGTCACGGCACCGGAGATCTTGCGGATTCGCTTCCGCGTCCGGGGGCGGCGGCGCTCACCCGAAGAAGTCGAGCTGGTCGGCGGTGGATTCGGGGATCTCCACAGCTGCCTCGTCCTCGTCGAGCGGCTCTTCGGCGGCGATGGGCGGCCCCATCGCCAGCAGCTCGGGCAGGGTTGCGAAGTCCTCGCGCAGGGTCTCCTTGACCGCCGGGGTGCGCAGTGCCGCCGCCGGGTGGAAGAGGGGCAGGAGGAAGGCGGTGCGCCCACCGAGCTCGTGCACCTGCGGGGTGCCTCGCACGCGCGTGATCCCGGCCGGGTTGCCGGTCAGGAGCTTGGTCGCGAAGTTGCCCAGGGTGCAGATCACGGTCGGCTCGATCAGCGCGATCTGCCCGAACAGATACGGCTTGCACGCCTCGATCTCGAGCGGCAGCGGGTCGCGGTTGCCGGGCGGCCGGCTCTTCAGCACGTTGGCGATGAAGACGTCGTCGCGCGCGAGCCCGATCCCTTCCAGCATCTGGTTGAGCAGCTGCCCGGCGCGGCCGACGAAGGGCAGGCCCTGGCGGTCCTCTTC
>Ga0070693_100000989_pt1 | contig 12662 bp, 6 predicted proteins | sample KBSK1103metaG_FD_65472 | JGI IMG/M metagenome (GOLD analysis project Ga0070693, IMG submission 65472) | Corn, switchgrass and miscanthus rhizosphere microbial communities from Kellogg Biological Station, Michigan, USA - KBS K1-10-3 metaG | ecosystem: Host-associated > Plants > Roots >...
GCTCGCGGATCGCGTGGGCATTCAATGAACGAGGCGCGCGCAATGTTTGGGTTGCAGAAGGACCTGAATTCAAAGCGCGAAAGTTGACCAACTACAACACCGACGACGGGCAGGAGTTGACGAGTCTTTCACTCTCTGACGACGGAAAGTTTGTGGTCTATGTCCGCGGCGGAGATCACGGCTCGAACTTCGAAAGTTCCGTGGGTGTTAACCCTACACTCGGGCCGAGTCAGATGAAGGTAGAGGTTTGGAGTGCTCCGTTTACCGGCGGCGAGCCGAAGCTTTTGGGCGAAGGTGATGAACCTGTGATCTCACCGAAGAGCGACAGAGTCGTCTTCGGAAAAGAGCGCGGCATCTGGTCGGCGCCGCTTGATGGATCGACACCTGCCAAGCGCCTCTTCTACGCACGTGGCGAGTCCGATTCGCCAGAGTGGTCGCCGGACGGCACAAAGCTGGCCTTTGTCTCAAACCGCGGCGACCATTCGTTCATCGGCATCTACACAAACGACTCGACACCCATCATCTACCTCACGCCGGCAACGTCGCGTGATTCGAGTCCACGCTGGTCACCTGACGGAAAGCGAATCGCCTTTGTGCGTCGACCCGGAACCGGCGGCGCTCCCGAACCAATTCTCGAACAACGCCCGCAAGCGTGGTCCATCTGGACCGCCGACGCAACATCCGGCGAGGGCAAGGAACTTTGGAAAAGCCCGTTCACGTTGCGCGGCTCGCCTCCGAACACTCACGGCACAACAAACCTGCACTGGGCCGCGGCTGGTCGCATCGTCTTTCTCTCGTACCTCGACGGACAGCCACATCTTTATTCGATCTCGGAAGACGGCGGCGAGCCAATGTTGCTGACACCCGGCAACTTCATGGCGGAGTACATCTCGATCAGCAGCGATCGTCGTTACATGCTCTTTGCCGGAAATGCGGGAAGTGACGCTGACGATATCGATCGCCGTCACATCGTGAAGGTTCCCGTCGATCGCGCGGAACCTGTCGTCTTGACTCCAGGCAACGGAGTGGAATGGACACCGTTCGTCACCGGCGACGGCAAATACATCGCGTACATCAGCGCAACCGCGCAACGCCCACCACTGCCGGCCGTGATGCCTGCGAACGGTGGCGGCAAACCGATCACACTCGCCGAAGATCGCGTTCCGAGTGATTTCCCAACCGCGCAACTGGTCGTGCCGAAGAAGGTGGTCTACAAGGCGCCTGATGGACTCGACATTCACGGGCAGTTGTTTGAAGCGAACGGCGGCGCCGCGAAGAAGCCCGCGATTATCTACGTTCACGGTGGACCACCGCGACAGATGCTTCTCGGTTGGCACTACTCTGACTACTATACGAACGCATACTCATTGAACCAGTACCTCGCGAGTCGAGGTTATGTAGTGTTATCAGTGAATTACCGCCTGGGAATCGGCTACGGGCACGACTTTCATCGACCGCCGAATGCGGGTGCGCAGGGCGCGTCTGAGTACCAGGACGTCAAAGCGGGCGCGGAGTATTTGCAGCGGCTGCCGCAGGTCGATCCGAAGCGCGTCGGGATCTATGGTGGTTCCTACGGCGGATTTCTGACTGCATTGGCGTTGGCTCGCGACTCGAATTTGTTCGCGGCCGGAGTCGACATACACGGCGTGCACAATTGGACCGCCGAACGCGCCGCTCCGTTGCTGGAGAATCGTTACGAGAAGCCGCCGGACGTTCAGCGCGCACTCGACGTTGCGTGGCAGTCGTCGCCAGTATCGTCGATAGAGACCTGGAAATCACCGGTGCTGCTGATTCACGGTGACGACGATCGCAACGTGCGTTTCAGTCAAACGACGGACCTCGTGAGGCGTTTGGAAAAGGCCGGCGTGCAGTACGAGGAGTTAATCGTGCCTGACGACACGCACCACTTCATGCGCCACGCAAACCTCGTCAGGGTCGACGCCGCAGTTGCAGCGTTCTTCGATCGTGTGTTCGGAATGAATCGCGGTAGCGAATGAAGCCACAAAGATGGACAAACGGGCGCGCAAATGATCTCGAATAAATGGGTTGTGCATAAGTTTGGAGGCACGAGTGTCGCCGATGCCGAGCGCTATCGGGCGGCGGCTGCGATCGTGCTGGCACGCGCGCCTGGCGAACGTGCGGCAGTCGTGGTCTCGGCGATGAGCGGAGTCACCAACACACTTATCGATTCGGTGCAGCTTGCGGCGGGTCACGATATTTCTTATTCGACGAAACTCGACGATCTAAAAACGCGACATCTCGAGACTATAGACCGCTTAAGCCTTACTCCTGCGCAGACGAGCGCGCTGGGTGAAATGATCCTTTCGGATTTCCACGCCATTGAAGAGGTATTAAGAGGCGTTTGGATTACGAAACTCGCTTCCGAGCGCATTATGGAGTTCGTCTCCGGGCACGGCGAGTTATGGTCGGCGCAACTGCTGCACACGTACCTCGAAGCTCAGGGCCATTCCTCCGCGTGGCTCGATGCCCGCAACGTTCTGGTTGTCGAGCCGAACGGCAACACCATCGCCATCGACTGGCCGCTCTCACAGGAAAAACTAAACACATGGGTTGCCGATGTTACGACTGATTTTCTTGTGATCACGGGATACGTTGCGGCAACGCATGATGGAGTCGCGACGACGTTGAAGCGCAACGGCAGCGACCTCTCTGCGTCGATCTTCGGCGCATTGCTCGGCGCCGATTCCGTAACGATCTGGACAGACGTCGATGGCGTTTACAGCGCCGACCCGCGCCGTGTGACGGATGCATTGATTATTCCCGAACTCTCGTACCAGGAAGCGGCGGAGCTCGCGTATTTCGGAGCAAAGGTCATTCACCCAAGCACTATGTCGCCGGCGATCGCGAAGGGCATCACTGTTTGGATCAAAAACAGTTTCAGGCCTGAAGCTCGAGGAACACGAATCTCCGCGTCTTCGGCGTCCGACATGCCGATAAAAGGATTCGCGGCCGTTGAAGATATGGCCCTCATCAACATTGAAGGTACGGGCATGATCGGCATCCCCGGTGTGGCCCATAAACTCTTCGGCGCGCTGCGCTCCGTCGATGTGTCGGTCGTCATGATCTCGCAGGCGAGTTCGGAACATTCGATCTGCTTCGCGGTTCCGCGTGCGCAGTCGGAGCTAGCGCGCAAGACTGTTGAGGAGACGTTCTACGCTGAAATACAACGCGGCGAGGTGCAGACGATCGATCTGCGAGAAAGTTGCTGCATCGTCGCGATGGTCGGCGATGGAATGATCGAGCGAGTCGGGATGGCGGGGAAGTTCTTCAGCGCGCTTGGGAAAGCGGGAGTCAACGTGAGGGCGGTCGCACAAGGCTCTTCAGAACGCAACATCTCTGCTGTCATCGAACAGCACGAAGCAACAAAGGCTTTGCGAACGTTGCATTCGGCTTTTTATCTTTCGAGCCAGACGCTGTCGATCGGAGTCATCGGCACCGGACTGATCGGCAGCACGTTCCTGGGCCAGCTCGCCACTCGCATTCAACAGCTTCGAACGCAGCGTGGCATAGACCTGAGGGTGCGCGGCATCATGAACAGCCGCGAAATGGTCCTGCACGATCACGGGTTGCCGCTCGATCGCTGGCAGGACGAGTTGCGCGCGAACTCTTCGAAAACTGACATCGAACGCTTTGTCAATCACGTGCACGCCGCTCACTTGCCACACGCGGTGCTCATCGATGCGACCGCCAGCGCTGAATTACCACAGCATTACGAAAGCTGGATCGCGCGAGGCATCAACGTCATCACGCCAAACAAGAAGAGCAACGCCGGACCTCTTGCCGCGTACCGCAGCCTGCGCGAGGCCGCGCGCAAACATCAGCGGTATTTTCTTTACGAAACGAACGTCGGCGCGGGGTTGCCGATCATTCATACGCTGCGCGGTTTGATCGAGACGGGCGACGAGATAATCAAGATCGAAGGCGTACTTTCAGGAACGCTTTCTTACATCTTCAACTCGCTCGACGGCACGCGTACTTTCTCCGAGATCGTGCGCGAGGCTCATGCGCTGGGATTGACCGAGCCGGATCCGCGCGAAGACTTATCGGGCATCGACGTGGCGCGCAAGTTGATCATTCTCGCGCGCGAGATGGGCCAGGAAGTCGAGATGGACGCGGTTCAGGTGGAAAGCATGGTGCCTGAAGATTTGCGTTCGGCAAGTGTCGAGGAGTATCTCGAAAAACTCTCGACGCACGACCAGTCAATCGCGGGGCTGCTGGATTCAGCGCGAGCGAAAGGACAGGTGTTGCGGTACGTGGGCGCGATCGACAGCGACGGGAAGATGTCCGCGGGTCTGCGTGCTTATCCCTTGAATCACCCCTTCGCAAACTTGAGTGGCAGCGACAACAGCGTGAGTTTTCAAACCGCGCGCTACAACATTCAACCAATGATCGTCAGAGGACCCGGCGCTGGTCCACAAGTCACAGCCGCAGGTGTGTTCGACGATCTGCTCCGCCTCGCCTCCTTCCTCGGCGCGAGACAGTAGCCGCAGATTTACGCGGATGAACGCAGATCACATCTGCGTTCATCCGCGTAAATCTGCAGCTACTATTGTCTCGCGATTGCGGAGCCACCACGGAGGACGTATTTCTGTACTTTTCCGGTTGCGGTTTTGGGTAACTCCGAAACGAACGTGACGCCGTGAGGGGCTTTGAAATGCGCGAGGTTGTTGCGCGCGAATGCCACTAACTCGTCTTCGCCCGCACGCGCGCCCGCCCGCAACACAACGAACGCATGCGGCGCCTCACCCCAAAGCTCGTGCGGAAGCCCGACGATAGCCACCTCCTGCACAGCCGGATGCCGCAGCAAAACACCTTCAACTTCGACTGAAGAAATATTCTCGCCGCCGCTGATAATCACATCCTTCAAACGATCGCGAATCTCCGCGTATCCGTTCGGATGGACCACCGCCGCGTCGCCAGTATAAAACCACCCATCTCTAATCACTCGCGAAGTCGCTTCCGGGTCCTTGTAATAACCCTTCATCACCGCGTTGCCACGCACGATTATCTCGCCAAGCGATTGACCGTCGTGCGGCACTTCATTTCCTTGTTCGTCGACGACGCGAAGTTCTCCAGACGTCAGCAGTTCAACTCCCTGACACGCCTTGATCACAGATCTCTCCGAGCACGCGAGAGCCTCGTATTGCGGCCTGGATTCGCAGATCGTGATGAACGGAGACGTCTCGGTCAGACCGTACGCGTGAGTGATCACCCATCCCAACTCACCCTCCACACGCTCGATAGTTGCCGCTGCGGGCGGAGCACCCGCCGTCACGATTCGCACACCGCGCCGAGCATTACGTCTCAACTCCTCTGGTCCATTGGCGATACCAATCAACACGGTCGGCGCAGCACACAGCATCGTCACAGATTCACGATCTATCTTCTCGAAGACGGCAGCGGGCTCGACCTTTCTCAAACAGATGTGCGTGCCACCCACAGCCGTCACGGTCCAAACAAACGTCCAGCCGTTTGCATGAAACATCGGCAGCGTCCAGAGATACCGATCCGCGATCGACATCGCGTGGTGAATCAGTGTGCCGATCACGTTTATGTACGCGTTCCGGTGCGTGATCATGACTCCTTTCGGCCTCGACGTTGTGCCGCTCGTGTAGTTGATTGTCAGAAGATCGGTCTCGTCGATCGATGCCGGCTCAACCTCCCGACGCGCATCCGCGAGCAGCGTTTCGTAATCGAGCCACCCGTGCTTCTGACCCTCGAGCGCAACGAATGACGTCACCTCAGGCAGTTGATCGCGAATGCTTTCGACTGCATCGAGGTAATCGGAGTGCGCGCAGACAACGCGAGCGCCGCTGTGGTTGATCAGGTAAGCAAAGTCATCGGCGATGAGCCGGTAATTGAGCGGAACGAGGACGGCGCCCGTCTGTGGAACAGCGTAGAACGACTCCAGCATCGCATGGGTGTTCGGAGCGATGTAGGCAACGCGATCGCCTTGTTTCACACCGAGCGCGCGCAACGCGTTGGACCAGCGATCGCAGCGCTCGAGAAACTCGGCGTACGTCAGGCGTAGATCACCATCGACGACGGCTTCACGCTCCGGATACAGCCTGCGTGTGCGCCGCGCGAATTCCAGTGGGGTTAACGGAAGCTCCATACTGAGCCGCAAAAGGCGCAAGCGATATTAGCAGATCACTGCAAACGCCGATGCACTTCTGCAGGCTCCCGATTCAACGGACAAGAATTACATGTTAATCTTGAAAAAAATCATGTAAGTCCTGTGAAAACGACTTAAAGTGCGAGAGGTGGGAACCTCCCACCGTTCCCACCTCCATGGTTCAGTGCATTCATCCACCGAAGCGCGACCGCTCCGCCCACCCCGTCATGGATGAAGAACCAATAAATCATTGCGACTCGCGAGTGCTGCCGTGCATCAACGAGTCTATGATCTCGCACCTCGGGCGCATTCTAATGACAACCTTTTCAGGAAAATATCAGGGTTTCCCCCTACCACGCGCGCCAGTTCCTCAGAGATTAGATATAATCCGGTGCTTCGGTCCCGGGACATTGTGTTAACCGAGTCCACTTATGCGGGAAAGTTCTACACTTTATTCGAAACTGGTGAACTCACTCGACGGTATTGTGTGGGAAGCCGATGGAAAAACATTCCAGTTCACGTTCGTCAGTCCACAGGCAGAAAAAATTCTTGGTTACCCAATCCAGCAATGGCTCGAGCCGAACTTCTGGCGCGACCACACTCACCCCGATGACACCGACTGGTGCGCTGCATTCTGTTTAGACTCCACTCAGCGACGTCGAGACCACGAGTTTGAGTACCGTATGATCGCCGCCGACGGCAGCATCGTCTGGTTGCACGACATCGTTTCTGTAAAGACTGAACCCGACGGCAAGCTCTGTCTGCGGGGCATCATGTTGAACATTACCGAGCGCAAGCGCAACGACGACGAGCGACAGCGACTGCTACAGCGGCTCATAACCGCGCACGAGGACGAGCGGCGCCACCTCTCTCGCGAGTTGCACGACAACATCGGTCAGTATCTTTCGGCACTGCTGCTCGGACTCGACTCTCTCGCAAAAATTCCTGAACTTCCCACGTCGGCTATGAATCAGTTGTCGTACTTGAAAGACACGACAAAACAATTCGAGTTGGATGTGCATAGCTTTGCGCTGGAGCTACGGCCAACCGTTTTGGACGAGCTCGGATTGGAAGCTGCGCTTTCCACCTTCGCGCGCGAATGGGGTCGACGCCACGATCAACGAATCAAAGTGGCCTTCAACAGCACCGGCTTCGAGAATCCAAACGAGCGGCTTCCGTTTGACATTGAAGTCGCAATCTACAGGGTCGTGCAGGAGGCGCTCACGAATGCTTCGCGACATTCAAATGCCGAGATCGTGAGCGTTATTCTCGAGCGAAACGGTAACCGCGTGCGGGTGATTATCGAGGACGACGGCGATGGTTTCGATGCGGAAAAGTTCATGAGTGGTCCAGTGGATAATCACCGGCTCGGCTTGCTGGGCATGCAGGAACGCGTGCAACTCGCCGGCGGTGAGTTCAAGATCGATTCCGGCGCGGGCACGACGATCGTAGTCGCCATTCCTTTCTCCTGATCGACAGGATCGGACGCTATGGAAAAACTAAAAATTCTCCTGGCCGAAGATCATCGCATTTTGCGAGAAGGGCTGAGGAGATTGATCGACGACGCACCAAACATGCAGGTCGTTGGAGAGGCTGACGACGGCGTGACGGCGTGGCAGAAGGCGAAGGAGCTCGAGCCGGATGTTGTGTTGATGGATCTCTCGATGCCGCGGCTGAACGGTGCTGAAGCGACGCTGAAGATTCGAGAATTGTGCCCGCAGGTTAAGGTCATCGCGCTGACCGGGCACAGGGCCACCGCTTACTTGCAGCAGGCATTACGCGCCGGCGCGTCTGGTTACGTTCTCAAGCAAGCGGCAGTCGACGAGTTGATCGATGCGATTCAGACGGTGGCAAAGGGCGGCAGTTACATCGATCGCGCTTCGCAGGAACTTGCCGTTCATTCCCATATCGATAACGTCGGGTTTAAGGGTGAGGCACAGGGTAAACCGTTATCGGAACGCGAAGTCGAAGTGATGTCGCTGGTCGCGAACGGTTACACGAATAAAGAGATTGCGAACAAGCTGGCGATCAGCGTCAAGACCGTCGAGAGCCACAAGACAAACTCGATGCAAAAACTCGATTTGAAGAGTCGTGCAGAGGTTGTAGACTACGCGCGATTCCGCGGCTGGATCTGAAGCCACAAAGAGGCACAAAAAGAGCACAAATGCGTTCCCAAAACAATAGCTCGCCGCATTATCGTACCTGCAATATCTGCGAAGCGATCTGTGGGATTGAGATCGCGGCGAATGGCGACGAGCGTCTCGAAATCCGTGGTGACAAAGACGATCCGTTCAGCCGCGGGTATATCTGCCCGAAGGCCGTCGCGTTGCAAGACATTCATTACGACAAGGACCGGCTCAAACATCCCGTTCGCCGCACTGGCGATGGTTGGCAACGCATCGGATGGGACGAGGCGTTTGACGAAGTCGCGCAAAATCTCAAGCGCATCAAAACGAAATACGGAAGAAACTCGATCGCCGCCTACCTCGGGAACCCGACGGTCCATAACTACGGCGCCATTTTATTCGCACCCCCGTTTCTGCGCAGCCTCCGCACGCGCAATAAGTTTTCCGCAACGTCCGTGGACCAGCTCGCGCATCACCTCTCAGCGTACCTGATGTTCGGTCATCAACTACTTCTTCCGATTCCCGATCTCGAGCGCACGCGCTTCTTTCTGATCCTCGGTGCGAATCCAGTCGTTTCAAACGGGAGCTTGATGACTGCTCCGGGTATGCCGCGGCGGTTACAAGAGATTCGCGAGCGCGGTGGCAAGGTGATACTCATCGATCCGCGTTACAACGAAACGGCGCGCGTGGTGGATCGCCATCTATTTATCCGTCCGGGCACAGACGTTCTCTTGTTGCTTGCGCTCCTGCACGTCGTGTTTGAAGAAGGATTGACGCGATTGGACCATCTCGCGTCCTTTACCAAGGGTGTTAAAACCGTCGCGGATCTGGTGGTCCAATTTCCGCCGGAACGAGTCGCAGCAACCACGGGCATCGATGCCGTTGAAATCCGTAATCTGGCGCGAGAATTTGCTGCCGCGGAATCCGCTGTCTGTTACGGACGTATCGGCGTCAGCACGCAGGAGTTCGGCGGCCTTTGTCAGTGGCTGATAAACGTCTTGAATATCGTCACCGGCAATCTCGATCGACCCGGTGGCGCCATGTTTACGTTGCCTGCGTTCGATCCGATCTCGGCGCCGGAATCGTTGGCGGCGCGCGGAAGTTTTGCGCGCCGGCACAGCCGCGTCCGCAAGCTGCCTGAATTCACCGGAGAGTTCCCGGTTGTCGCACTCGCGGAAGAGATTTTGACTGAAGGCCCCGAACAGGTGAAGGCGCTCGTGACGCTTGCCGGCAACCCCGTGCTATCGACGCCCAACGGCCGTGAGTTGGACCGCGCGCTCGCAAGTCTCGCCTTTATGGTGTCGATCGACTTCTATATCAACGAGACGACGAGGCATGCGCACATCATCCTGCCGCCGACATCGTCACTCGAACGCGGGCACTACGATCTCGCGTTTAATCTGCTCGCGGTTCGTAACACGGCCAAGTATTCACCCGCTTTGTTTGAACCGGCCGGCGACACGCGAGAAGACTGGGAAATCCTCCTCGAATTACAAACGCGCATGGAGCACGCGCCGTTGCCTGGTCGCGTTAAGCGCAAGTTTATGCAGCAGTTTCTCGGGCCCGAGAGAATGCTCGATCTCGGTTTGCGTTTTGGACCATACGGCGCGAAGTTCAATCCGTTTTCCAGCGGTCTGACTCTGCAAAAACTCAAGAAAGCCGTTCACGGAATCGATCTTGGACCATTGAAACCCTGCCTACCCGCGCGCTTGCGTACGGCTGACAAATGCATCGACCTCGCGCCGGAAGCAATCGTCAAAGACGTCGAGCGTGTGAAGTCGAAATTCGTCGATGGTGCGTTGCACGAGTCGAATGGTCATCTGTTGTTGATAGGACGACGGCAACTGCGCAGCAACAACTCGTGGATGCACAACAGTGAAAGACTGGTGAAGGGAAAACCTCGGTGCACAATCCTCATGCACCCGGAAGACGCCGCTCAGCGCGGTCTCGAAAAAGGTGAAAACGTCATGGTGCGATCGAGAGTCGGTTCGATCGTGGTGCCGGTCGAAATATCTGACGAGATCATGCCCGGCGTCGTGAGCATTCCACACGGCTGGGGACACGACCGTCCAGGAAATCAGATGGAAGTGGCCCAGCAACACGCCGGAGAAAGCATCAACGATCTAACCGACAATCAAGCGATCGACTCGCTTTGTGGCACCGCCGCCTTCAACGGTACCTTAGTAACGGTTGACTCCCTGCCCTAATTATTTGTGTGTTTGTGTACCGGCTTTGGAACCTCAATGATTCCCTCGCGAATACGTCTCTGAACCTCATCGTACATCTCCGGCGGTAGCACCCTCACGAGCGTCATCATTCCCATCATCGCGGCGGTCCAACCCGGCGGCAGTCCATACGTCTGCGGCTTCGCCACTTCCTTGTCCATGATCATCACCATGTCCTGCGGGTACCCTGGCGTTTTTTTCTTGTCGGCTTCGCTCATCTGGTGACCCTGGTGCTGACCTGGACCAACGATGTTCGAAGTGTTTCTCTCCTTTTCCGTACTCTCACCCATACCACGGCCAAACTTCGGCAACATGGGCTCCGACAGCGCATTGCCCTGTCGCACGATTCCCATTCCTTCCTGCATCCCGCCGCCGGTTTGTATTCCATGCCCGGCGTGGCTCATTGGTCCAACCATCGAAACCATCTGGTTCATCATGTGATGCGGCAGATGGCAGTGCAGCATCCATTCACCGGCACGAACTGCGTCGAACTCGATGTCGCGAGCCTGCGCGACGCCAACCAACACGGTATTTCCCGGAAACCATCCGCTCTCAGGAATACGTCCGCCCTCTGTGCCGGTGACGTAAAACTGATTGCCGTGAATGTGCATCGGATGATGGTCCATACCGATATTCACCAGACGTATGCGGATGCGTTCGCCCTGCCTGACGAGCATTGGCGTGGTTGCCGGTCCGGCCTTGCCGTTCATCGTGAGCCAGTTGAACTCCATCGCCAGCGAGTTCGGAACCGGATTGTTCGGCAGCAGCGCGAACTCCTGAAGGATAATGCCGAAGTCCCTGTGGCAATGCGGCGTGTGAGACGTTTTTGGGTGGATGACGAAGAGCCCGACCATTCCCATCATCTGCTGCATCGAACCATGCGAGTGATAAAAGAAAGTGCCGTTCTGATTAAGTGTGAACTCGTAAGTGAAAGAGCCTCCGGGTTCCACCGGCGCCTGGCTGAGGAACGGCGGCCCATCCATTTCCGGTGGCACTTCGAGGCCGTGCCAATGAATCGTCGTCGACTCAGGCAACTTGTTTTGAAAAATTATGCGCACGCGATCGCCTTCATTCACCTCGATTGTTGGACCAGGCAAACTGCCGTTGTAACCCCAGCCAATCATCTCGCGCATCCCGGGAACCAATTGTGTCTTGACGACTTCAGCCGAGAGCTGAAACACCTTCACACCGTTGTCTAACGTCCAGGGAAGTTTTGGTACGTCCGGAGTTTCCACCAGGACATTTCCTCCCGGCGCTGCGACCGTTTCTTTCGCGGGCTTTGGTGGTGCTGCCTGCTTCGACGGCGCCTGCGGCGGAGGAGGCATATGGCCCTGGTGTTGTGCGGAAACAATTCCGCCGCCGGCTAACATGCTCGCCCCGAGTAGTCCCGACTTCTTCAGAAATTCGCGTCTGCTGTCACTCATTTTTCTACTCCCCTTTCCAAACCGTCCTCGAGCAGGTAGCCACGCAATCGCACGACGCTTTCACGCAGTTGGACCAATGCTTGCGCGTATTCCACTTCGACCTGGAACAGCGTTCGTTGAGCTATCAATACTTGCGGATACGCCGCAGCCATCTGGCGGAAGTTGGCCAGGTAAGTTCGGTAAGCTTCGCGCGCGCGCGGCACCACCTGCGTGCGATACCGTTCGACCACTTGCTGCGCGTTGCGATACTCCCTGAGACCGGCATTGAAACGCGACGTCAATGACAATCGCAGGCGGTCGAGCTCGCTGTGGGCTATGTCGTATTCTGCTTGAGCCGCGGCAATCCCACCCTGGTTTCGATTGAAGATGGGAACGGTGACCCCGACTTCGAACCGGCCTTCAAGACCTTTGCGCTGTCCGGCAAGCGACGGCACGACGGGTTCAAAGCGTTCGTAGTTGTAACCGAGTCCGCCGCGCAGAAAGAGATCTGGAATTCGTTCGGCACGGGCGCGCTCGAGCACAGCGTTCGCACGCAAGACCTCAATCACCGCGACTTTCATTTGAGGGCTGTTGTTCTGTAACAGAAGCAGAAATTCACCGTCGTTCAGCTTTGGCAATTCCTCTTCGAGGTTGCCTGCCAGGCGGGCAGGTGGCACGCCCGGACTACCAACCATCACCATGAGAGCGTTCCACGATTGTGTCCACTCGTTCTGTGCTTTTAGAAACTCGATCTCCGCCCGCTCCGCTTCGA
>Ga0070693_100001000_pt1 | contig 12596 bp, 20 predicted proteins | sample KBSK1103metaG_FD_65472 | JGI IMG/M metagenome (GOLD analysis project Ga0070693, IMG submission 65472) | Corn, switchgrass and miscanthus rhizosphere microbial communities from Kellogg Biological Station, Michigan, USA - KBS K1-10-3 metaG | ecosystem: Host-associated > Plants > Roots >...
CACGAAAGAAGAGACGGTCGAGATCCTCTCCCTGTACGCGACATCGAACCGCCCGATCCTGGCGGTCGCAGTCGAGCCAGGGTGGGAGGTGATCGGCACGTTTCCGTTTCCGGTGACGGCTGACATTCGACTCGATGTTACGGGCGTTGTCTCGCACACCCCGCTCGTGCTCACCACGCGCATGTACTGCGTGACGCCTGGCTTCGTCGGTGAGGTGTCTGGCTCGCGGGTGTTGCTCTCGGCAACCGTCGACGATCAGGCCTACTCATCACAGTTCACCGCAGTCGGCGGCCGGCTGTACCAGATCCAGTCGCAAGTCGTGGGCGGCGCTGGCGAGGACTACTTCGGATACGTGCGTCGCGCTGCACCGTCGAGCATTTGAACTCTAGCCTTGGCGTAGAACCGCAATGACCATCTGGATCGATACATTCTATCGGGGGATCTCTACGATCACTTCGGCGACTCCGATCCTCGCGGTCGTGAACGAGCCCGGGTGGCAGGTGATTGGCGCATTCGCGCCCGATTCGGATGGCGATGCCAACCTCACGGTGATCGGCTCCGTTTCGAACGTTGCACTGACCATGACCGCGCGGCTCTATTGCGTGGAAACTGGCTTCGTTGGTGAGGTGTCGGGATCGCGGGCAATCATCGCCAGCACCGTCGATGCTCTCGTGTCATCGGGGCGGTTCACGCTTTTTGGCGGCCGCCTCTACCAAGTGCACGTGCAGGTCGTCGGCAATGCTGGCGAGGACTACTTCGGGCTGGTGCGTAGCGCGGCGCCTGCGTTCGTCGTGCTTACAGCGGGCGAGCCCAACTTCGAGCTCGCGCCACCGACACGCCAATGGGGCGCTCGATGAAGCCACCGCTCTGCGAGTGGGTACATGATCCCAGCGGTCAGCCGCTCGATTACTCGATCCTGCTGCCGATCCTCGCCGCTGACACGCTCGTGTCAGCAACGGTCGAAGCGTTGGACGCTAACGGCGCGCCGCTCGTTGACGACTCGTTGACCATCGATCGCGTGTCCTTCGCCCTCGTGAATGAGAAATGGTTCCTGACCCTTTGGGTCTTCGGCGGGACCTCTGGGGCCGTGTACAGGCTGCGCGTTCGCTGGACGCTATCCGATGGACGCGGGTCCGATTGGATCGTTCGGCTGCAGTGCCTCAACAACAATTGAATGGATCATGAGCACCACCAAATACCAAATGCAGGCCAAGTCGTCTGCAGACGGACAGCTGTATTCGTGGCTCGCGAATCTGCCTGATTGGGCGGCCGCTGGCTACACAACCGCCGGCCATCCCGGAACTGCCCAGGACATCACGCTCGCGGGCGGCGGGATCGACAACGCCGTGGATACCACTCCTGACGGAGCGATGACTTTCGATGATGGCTCGTTCGTCGTCTTCGACGACGGCTCGTACGCAGTGACCACCTGAGAGTAAAAACATGACTACTTCCCCACACAAAACCGCAGCACTCGGCCAACGTCACGGTGCCGTCAATTGGACGTTCAGCAGCGCTGCACTACGCCGAGCTGTCGGGGCTTACGTGAATACGGATCTCGGCTCAGAATGCATGCAAACCGACACGTCCCCTCCGACGTTTTGGAAGCTCTTGTCTATCGCAAGTCCTGGGCCCTCCGCTACGCCTACGTGGGGCCGAGTCGACTCGGGCCCGGAGGTTACAGCCACAGGCCCGCTCGTGATCATGGCCGGGCACATCCGTTTCGGGTTCTCTGGTGACGTCGGACTTTCGACGACCGCGTGGACCGATCAAGGACCGAACAACCGCAACCTATCGGGGACGTGTGCAGTCGCAGCAGCAGCGCTCGGCGGCAAGAACTGCATGTCTACGAACGGCACGACGCACAGCATGTCGGCCACGTTCGCCACGCCGGCCCCGGGCACATCCCCCACATATCTTTGGGTGATTGCCCGGAACGACACGAACACGAACGGGTTCGCCGAGGTTGTGAGTCTCGAAGGTAGCAACGGTATGTCTATCGTTAGAGATACCGGCGCAGGTGAAATCTGCCTTACCACTCCTGGTCTCAGCATCCGACACGTGGGCGGTTTCACTTCTGGCGCCTTCAAACGAATACGGGCCGCGTTCACGAATTCCGCGTCCGATCTTTTGCAGGTCGGAAGTGGCTCGGCGGTTAATGGCGCTCCTTCTGCTAATACTGCCGGCAACGGCCTCTACCTAGGAACGTCAAACGGCACGGCCGCCATCAACACGTACGCAGAGATCTGGGCCTTCGATCAAGATCCAGGCTCCACGAACCTAGCGGCACTCGACGCTTGGGCGTCCGCCAAATACGGAACATCCTTCCCCTGATCGCCAGCCATGGCTCGCAAATTCCAAATGCAGGGCCGGAACACGGTCACGCAAGTTATTGATACGTGGCTGGCTGATTCTCCGGATTGGGCAGGCGAGCAAGCACCGTTTCCCGCTTCAGACGTGACGCTGTACGTACGCGGAAGGGAGCCTGTGGTTGCGCCACCGATCCCGATCACTTGCGCCTTCACGTACCCAACGACTGGAGCAACCATTGCGGCGCTGACCGTCGTGACAATCACGGGCACGATCAATGTGCCGGGCGCTGTCACGGTCAATAAGACCAAGGGCGCGACGACTACTACTCTCGGAGCAGCGAACGTAATCGGGCTGAACTGGTCGTATTCCTACACGCTGCAAAGCGGGGACAACGGCGCGCTTACTTTCGGCGCAACGGCCACAGCGACCGTCGGAGGGTCCACGGCAAGCGCCCTTAGTGTCAACGTAACTGTAGTTTCCATGGCGCCCGCACTTTGGCTCTCAGGTCAGAGCAACGCCGGCAATCAAGACGGAACCGCCGGAACCATCGACGGTCGCGTCACGCTCAATTGGTCCTCTTCCTATCCTGCGACCATCGTCGGCCCGGGTCCGATGACGCTGCAGCCGCCCCCGTCTGGTGGGCACTCGTTCGAAATGCAGTGCTCGGCCGACATGGCGTCGCACTACAGCAGTAGCATTCTCGTCGGCAAGCATTGGGCAGACGGCACCACCATCGGAGACTGGCAGCCAGGACCGCTCAGAGCCGCACTAGCAACTGCTCTGAACTACTTTGCGCCTCAGTGCGTTTCAGCCGGGATCACGCGAGTCGAGTTCGGCTGGTGCCAGGGTGAAGGCAACGCCGCGAACGTCAATAGCGGGATGCTCTCGACCTACGAGGCATACACAAACGATCTGCTGGATTACGCGAAGGGGATTCTCAACGGCTACGGGCTGAGCGTCCACTTCGCGATCCTGAAGACGAACGGCAATCTGGTTACCGGCCCAAATCCGGGCGATATAAGCTCATCCGGGCTCGCGTATGTCCGTGCCGCGCAGGATCACATCGCGGCTACGCGCACTGACGCTACAGCGATCAGTTTCGACAGTGTGAATTTGTCAGGACATCTGCACTACGTCGGCGGCGAAGGAAACACTTGCGGCGCCATCTGGGCGACGTCGATCGCGGCGCGTTACTGATACCTGCTGCACAACCCGACTACCGTACTTTCAACGGTACAGGGGCGCGAAACCCTGACCTGTGAGCGCGCGCATCACAGTGCGATTCGGCATACTAATAGCCATTTCCGCCAAGTCGGGATGTACAGCAGACGGTTCAACGTAGCACAGCCCCGCCAGATCCTGGCCTGGAAATCTGAACTCCACACGCTCGACCCCGGTCGCGATGAGCGCCGCCGCACCGTTCGACATCCGCCCCGCAAGTCCCGCCCGGCGCTCTTCCTTTTCAGCCATGCGCAAGGCCTAGCAGGCGCGCCCCTCGCTGACCAGCGAGCCACACCAGTACCGACCGGAGCCAGCGCACTGCGCACCCTGCGGCTCCCCTGCGGCAACAACTAGCAACGAACGACCACGGTCGGACTTTCGAAGCGGCGCCCCGGTGGGTGTGCCCCCTCCAGCTATCGGGGTGTCGCTTCGAGAGTCCGCACCAACCCACGAGGGACCCAATGACATTCGAACAAATCCTACTCGACGTTGGCGCAACCGTCGCTGCCGTCAGCGCGATCAGTACTGTCCTCGCGCACCTTCCGTTCATGCCAGCAAAGTACGCCGAGTTTTTCGCCCGGCTTGCCATCTACGCAGCGAATTGGAAGTTCAGCGTGAACCAGCGCGACACGCTGCCGAAGCCAAAAGATGAAGACGTAGAGCTGCCGCCGACATTCCCAGGCGCTCTTGTGCTGCTGCTCGCCGCGGGGCTCGCGCTTCATTCGCAGGCGTGCTCGCTCTTCGGCTCTGGCGGCTCGGTATGGCCGAAGCTCGGCGCCTGCGCACCAACCACCGACACGCTCTTCAGTGAGGTCGAATCGGTGCTCACGTCGAGCGGCGGCAACTACGAAGACGACCTGCTCGCGCTTGGCAAAATGGAAGGCCTGGCCTTCGTCGAGTGCGCCGTCAAATCGGTCGTCGAAGCTCTCTCGGCTCGGATTGCCGCGCGCAAGCCCGGCGAGCGCATTACCCCCGACGAGGGCATCGGTGTCGCGCGCGGCAAGGCCTTCCTCGCGAAGATCGAAGAGGCGCACAAATGATCCGCTTCGCCCTCGCGGCGCTGCTCCTCACCTGCTCGTGCGAGGTCGGCACCCTTCCAAAGGACCCGACCACGGCGCCTTCGAGCTGGCCAACGGTCGACCCCGACACCGATCCGGTGTTTGCGGCGGCCGGCAGCTCGAGCTGCCCGAGCGCCATTGAAAACACCAAGCGCCTCGGCTGCGGGTTCGAGGCGGACGACCCGGCGAAGTGGTGCGCGGCCCTCACTGCTGCGCAGGTCAAGTGCCTGTCTGCGTCCAAGAACTGCTTGGCGAATAGCCGCTGCACGGAGGCGAGCAAATGATCGCTGTTCAGGTCAAGAACCACTCTACGGTTTGCGCAGACGCCGAAGTGAAGCGCGTGGTCGACGCCTGCAACAAGCAGATCGCTCATCACTTCGGCAAGGTCTACGGGATCCAAGCCGAGTGCCACTTCGCAGCGAAAGACGCCCCGCTCAGCCAATACGATTGGCAGTTGATCGTGGTCGACGATGCTGACGCGGCAGGCGCGCTCGGCTACCACGAAACCACTAAGAACGGCACTCCGATCGGCTACTGCTTCGCGAAGACGACGCTGAAATACGGCGGCCTGTTGTCGGTCACCTTCAGCCACGAGCTGCTCGAGCTGCTCGCCGACCCCGAAATCAATCAGTGCGTGTTCGACCAAAGCGGCTCGAAGATGTACGCGCTCGAAGTGTGCGACGCCTGCGAAGATGATTCTCTTGCGTACGACATCGACGGCGTGAAGGTGTCCGACTTCGTGATGCCGAACTTTTGGCTCTCGTCGACTCCTCCGCATGCGCCGACGAGCTTCACGGGGGCCCTGAAGAAGGCGCTTGAGATTGCTCCGGGCGGTTACCTGGCATTCCTCGATCTGCACGCACCGAGCAAGGGCTGGCAGCAGCACACGGCGCGCTCGGAGGGTGCGCCGACCAACAGCCGCTTGCCTCGTCGGGGCATTCCGGCGGACCAGCGACGAGCGAGCGTGGCCCAATGATTACTTTACTGCTGCTGACGTGCGTGGTTGTTTTGCTCGCCTTCAGCATTCGTCCGCCATGGCGCGAGGTGATCCTCGCTGTGGCGGTGATTCTTCTCGCGCTCCTCTGGCTCAGCTGGACGGGGGCAATCACGATTCACGGGCGATGGGTCTGAAGAGTGGCTTCCCTCCTGAAGCTCCAACTGCGCAGATCCCCCGCACGCAAGCCCAGCGCGCAGCCAAGCTCGCGGCAGACTGGCGCGACTGTGCTGCAGTTCCCGCGTATCAAGCGACGATCGAGCGAATCGCGGCCCGCCTGGCGCAGCTGGCGCGGGAGCGCGGTGGCACTGGTCGTTGAAACGATTGTGCCGGCGATGGTGGGGCTGGGGTTGGTCGGATACGTGTTTTACCGGGTGGCGCGGCGGGTGTTCGGGTGAAGCCTCTCACGGCGGCGGAAGTGAGGGCAGAAGTCGCGCGGCTGCCGGAGGAGTTTCGGGTGTGCGCGATGCGGATCTTGGCTAGCGCCTTCAGGGACGGTCAGCGCGCACCCGATGCTGCAAATCCGTTTGAGGCGGTCCCTATTAGGCGACGTGGGTCCAGGTCACGCGATTGACAACAAGACCTATCGAGCTCGTCGACACGGAATAGGAAGAAGCGATCGATGCCTGCGACTCGCCCAGCGCGGCGCGTCTACGGATTTCCACAACCTTCGCTTCAGTGAGTTTCGCGGCATTGTTGTTGCTGCCGTCTTGCTTGCCTACGCGCCTGTGCGTGTTGTCTCGTAGATCCCACAAACGATGTCCTGGGTCCGCGCAATCGAGCACATCGCAAGTGTCGCAGACGTTTGCGTATGACAATCGCCTCGCGACACGCGATACAACTACCCCCACCACGCCGAAGCGTTGCCCCAATTGCGCCTGGGATTGACCGCCGGCGGCGTACATCCTGCGGATAGACCGCACTTCGTCAGCAGTAAGTTTCGCCGCTCCATTCGATGGGCCAGCTCCGGAAGTGCTCACAGCGAAACGGCGCCCCTTCGCCACCATATCGTCCATGTTGTCCTGGTGCGTGCCCAAGAACAGGTGATCCGGGTTTACGCATCGCGGGTTGTCGCACTTGTGGCAAACGTACTTGTCTCCAGGTGGACCGTTGGTCAATTCCCACGACAACCTGTGAGCCATCACACTCCTGCGACCAATGCGGGTTTGGGCATACCCGTCCCAGTTTACCGCCCCCGTCCAAAGCCAGCACCGACCTAGTTCTGGGCAATGCTCCGGGATCGGCCCGGACTTGTTGGTGCAACGCAGGAACTTGTTCTCAGCCGTCTCACCGCTGCGGCAAGCCATGGAACAATATGTTGGGTTGCGTTTTCTGGCGAGGGAGCTGGGGTAAACGCGGAATGCGTTCCCACATCGGGCGCATTGCTTTAGAAACGTAGAGCTCATCGGAACTAATCCTTCCTGTGGGCCGCACCCAGGTCGTTGATAGCGACGCTGGGTGCACTTGTTTTGTCCGGAGAGGATAGCAGTCATGCTCGCCACTTTCACGCCAGATGTGCTCACGCCGCAGACTTTCGAAGAGGCTACTGAGGCCATGACTGCGGCGCTACCGAAGGGCACTTCGACGGAAGCGCTTGCATTGGCACTCGGCAAGTGCGCTCTCGAAACCGGGCGATGGAAGAAGACGCATTGCTGGAACATGGGAAATGTGAAATCCGGCAACTCGTACGTTGGCATGTTCACGAGTTTCGCGTGCGGTGAGGAGCTGGCCGAAGGCTCTTGCTGGTTCGAGCCCGACGGCACAATCAAGAACCTCACTAAAAAAACGGTAACCAAGCCGGTCGCCTACGACGTGCCACCCGGGCACCCGCAGACCCGCTTCCGGGCCTACGCGAATCGGTTCGACGGCACTTTCGAATACGTAGAGTTCGTCAAGACCGGCCGCTACGCGCAGGCGTGGCAGTACTTGCTTGCAGGCAACGCGACGGCCTACGTGCACGAGTTGAGGGCTCGCGGGTACTTTACTGCAAATGAGTCGCAATACTTGGCGGGTGTGGCCTCTTTGCAGCGCGAGTTCTTGGCCAAGCTACGTGGCGATCCGAGCGCTCATAGCCCAATGCCAGAGCACAACGCGCGCGCATGGGACGCTCTCACCATCCGGCTTCGCGACGATCTCGATCTGACACGACGCGACGAAGACAGCGAACCGCCCACCGACCCAAACGTCGTCTGACATGCTCGAGCGTTCGATGGGATTCCGCGCGCTCACGATTCTTCCACCGCCTGGCGCTGCTCTTGCTCTTGTGCCAAGCATGAACCAACGAAGCGGAGCGTGTTTACGCCTCATGCCCACTGATCACGACAACGACACCACTCCGGACCAGCGGGACACGTTGCCCCCTAGCCCAATGAGCGAACCGCCGCCCGGCTTCGATCCACTGCCCAGTGAGGCGCTGAAGCGGCTGACGGGCTACGACCCGGATTTGTTCCTGCACGCAGCGCTCATGGCCGCCGCGGACGCCGCGCACGAGGTAAGGCAGTCGAACAAGTCCTACAGCAACATCACGCAGCTGTTCGACAAGCAGACCGAGCGAATCCTCAAGGAAACTAGCGCTGATTACGGCGCACTCCGCTCGAGCATCACTGGCCTACAGCAATCGGTCGACGCGCTGGTAACGCGCATCGGGAATACCGAGACCGCGCTCGACGCTGGTACCAAGCGCTTCGCCGCAATCGAGGACGAGCTCGCTGCGATGCGATCGCAGATGGCTCGCCTCGAAGATCTGCGCCCGCACTTGGAGCGACTCGAGGCCAGGCTGGCGGCAATGAAGCAACCGACCGCGTAACCCACCCCACCCCCGTGCGCCTCACGCACTCCCGCCACGCCACAGACCACACCGACGCATGCCCATCCGCCCCGAGCCGCCCCGCCCGGGGCTTCATCGCAAGTCGGTCGCGGACATCATCGAGATCAATCTCCCCGCAACCGAGCCGCCGCCGGCATTGCCCGCGAAGCCGCCGAAGGAGTACGCCGCTCCCCGCCCGCGCCTGGACACCATCCGCGACTCCCACGAGATTTCGGTCGACACCATCCTGACCGAGCTCGCGGGCAAGGCCGAGGAAGCTCGAGCGGCCAAGGTAGAAGCCGAAGCCCTACGCGCCGCGCTGGAGGCCTCCAAAAAGGCGCCACCGGTCATCGGTAGCCTCACGCCCCCGCCGGACCGGAAAGCCTTCCTAAAGCTCGCGTATGCGCTCGGGACGGGCCTCGCCGGCCTGATCACCGTCGCGACCGTCTGGCTTGGGGCGCACACCGCCAAGGTCGAATCCAAGACGGACGCGACCGAGGAGAAGCGCCAGGCCGACAAGGTGGTCACCGCACCGCTCCCCGAGAAGGTGCAGGCGGTCGAGCGTAGCGCCACGGATTGCCGCACGTGGGCAGCCGCGACGGACGACTACTACCGGCAGGTATTCGGCAAGGCCGGCATCCTGATCCCGCCGCAGCCGAACGCAAAGCCAGTCACCCCGATCGAGACGCGCGCGCCGAGGCGCAAGCCGAACACGATTGGGAACGGAATCGTGCTGGAGGTGCTCACGCCTCCGCCGCCGCTCCCCTAGACCTCCGCAACACGCGCTATGCATGGCGCACCGTTGCGTCAACCCAGACCCCCGCTAGCCCTCACCGGCTGGCGGGGGTTTCGTCGTTTCACCCCTCGAACCCCACAATCAGCGACTCGATCAGCTTCGCCCGCGAGCACCCGATCCGCTTGGCGTCCCGGTCGAGCTTGGCGATCGCGGACTGCGCGATCCGCAAGTTGAGCCGCCCGACCCCTCGCCCGGCTCGCTCTTGCTCTGTCTGCGACACGCCCGACACTCCGCCGCGCTTGGCTGGCAGCGCCGAACCGAGCTCGACCAGGCGCCGCGCGTAAGCCTCGCGGAATGCCCTCTCCCAGGCCGGTGGCAGCTCAGGGCCCCAGGGCGCGGCCGCGAGCGCCTCGGACCAGGAGAGCGGCTCCTTGGGGCGCCTGGCGCGGTCTGCGTGGCTCACGGCGAGCAGCGGGAGGTATTGGCCCGGGTCGCCCTCTGGGGCTGGCCGGCGCTTGGCCGCTCTCGTGGTTCGTTTGGTCATTCGCTGTCTCGCTCGCGGTAGCCGAGCTCCTCCTGGGCGTCCTGGCTGAGTTCGTAGCCGTGCCTCTCGGCTGCCCAGTACAGCTCGGACAGGCGTTCTTTGATGCGCTCCTCCTGGTCGGAGTCCATCACAGGCAGGTCCGTACAAATGGCGATGTCGCGCAGACCATCCGCCTCCACCTCGATCGAAATGTCGCGCTCGGTACCGAGTGAGTCATCGTACCAGGTCGCGAATGTGCGTGGCTTGATCATCGGTTTATCCTTCACGCCGCTCAGCTGGCTCAGCCGATCTCGTAGTCGCGCAGGTCGGTCGCTTTGGCGTCGCGCACAATGTGGTCGTATTCGTCGCCGTCAGCCGCCACCAGTTCGCCGGCCTCGTAGCGGCTCATGATTTTTCGCTCCGCCCCATTGTGCGGGTACTGGCCCCAATTCCCCGCGGCACGGTGCGAAGAGCGGAGATGCGCTGGCATCGTCTCGACGATCACGGCGTCAGCGGGGAGCTCGGGGCCCGGGACAGACCAGAGCGCCCAGCCGTCCTTGAGATCGCTCACGGTGCCGGCGTGCGCGTTGACGACCGGCTCCAGGCCACATACGTGCTCGGCACCGGCAGCCTCGAGAGCCGCGGAGAAATCGCTCTCGTTCATGTCTTGCGCGCCGTCGATGTCCAGGTCGTCTTCGGCGTCCGTTTTCGCCGCGTCGATTGCGGCGCGGACGTCCAGAGCCGCGAACGCGGCAAGCGCCTCCTCTTTCGTTCCAGCGTCGAGCTTGACCGAGATGGGGCCGCCAGCGTTGCAGACCGCGTAATAGGTGATTGTCATTTTCTTGGCTCCTCAACGCCGCAAGCCCCGAGACCTTTCGGCGTCGGGGCTGGGGCCCCGTCTTTCCGGGGTGTCAGTTTTTATTCGGTCTCTTGTCTTGACCGGAGGCTGTCTTCCCAGCTGCCCGCTTTTGATTTGGCTGATTTGCTTTCAGCCTGCCGTCACTCTCCGGCTTGTCCGTCTGCGTCGCCGCTGACAAGAGAGACCATACGCGCTGGGCGCCCCGCGCTCAACAACAATCGACATCACGATCGAAAAAAGATCAGGGCGCCTGTTTTCGCCACCGATGCCCCGCCAGACAAGTCAGCCCCACCCGCTCTCCCCCAACCCAGCATTCGGTCAACGGCCGTCGCCTACAGCCCTGGACTCCGCACACCGATCCAGCCGGCGCGGGCTGGCAATGCTTCCCATCCGCCCATGCTCGACCGCAATCAGGGCATGGTGCGCCCTTGGCCGAAAGCGGGGGCGCGACCATGGGGCGGTCGGAGTCGGTCACTAGTCTCCGGATTGCTCGTTGTCGCGTTCCGCCTTGCGCGCCGCGAATTGCTCGGGGTCAGGCTCCCACCCCGATTCCTCGGCCCACTGCGCCAAGCAATCGAACAAGGCGAGCGCGCTACTCCGATCGTCGTAGCTTGCGAAGTCGCCGATCTCGAGCGCCCGGATGGCTTCCCGGGGCGTCATGGATTCGACTCTTCCGCCTTTTGATCCGCTACGTGCTTCTCCAAGGCGTCGAGCCGAAGCACGCACTGAGCCAATGTCCGCGCGAGCGCCCGAGTCCCATCTGGCGCTGATGTCAGCTGTAGGAGATCCTCGGTGAGACCCCTCAGCGCCCGTTCCGGGCAGAGCGCATCCGGATCCGACAGGCTAGGGCACCGCTTGCTCATGCAGGATGGGCAGAACGCCGTGAGTTGATCGCTCATGCCCCCGACCCTACCACTGGCTCCGAAAAGTATTGGCACCCGCACCAGCAGGCGCCTTTGCCGACGTTACCCATAGGGCTAGGCCTGTGCTCGGCTGCCGTATGCGCACAGCCGCAGAGCTCGCGAGCCGCTGTTCGCTCTGCCTCCCAGTGCGTACGGAGCGCCGCGCGGACCAGCTCTCGGAACGCCTCCTTGCGTTGCCACCATCTCAGCGTTGGCAGGCCGAGGCGGAATCGTACGTTGGCACGCTGCAGCGCGACTCGGCTGGCGGCGTCGATCTCGATGTCGAGGATGGTCATGTCACCGCGGGCCATGGGGCTCCCCTGCTGGAGTCTCGCTAGCTGCTGGGGGCTCGGGGTCGGCGCCGTCAGCACCCGGGTCGCTAACATGGGCGAAGCTCTTGCGGAATGCCTCGACTGGCCACGCCCTGCGCTCCTGGGTGTCGAGCCACGTCAGGTGGACGCTGCGGTCGTCGCAGCCGGCTACCCAGACAAAAGTGCCAGTGACGTATCGCCAAGTCGAGCCGTGGACAATGGGGCGCTCCCCCGAGCTATCCGGCAATTCCGGACTGGTGGCGGGCTGGTCGAGGGCGGAGAGGGCGTCTCGCAGGCTCGTGTATGGCCGAGCAACGCAGTCACGCCATAGCGAACTCACTTCGCGCGCCGCCTCTACCACTGCGTGCTGTTTTTTGAGCAGTTCGTGCATGCGGAGAGCGCCTCGCTGCATTGAGTCGAGGTTGTCTTGGTGCTGCCCCTTCAGCCCCGCGATCGTCCGCTCTGCTTCGGAGAGCTCGGTCTTGCACGCGGCTAGCCATGCCTCCAGCCTGGCATTCTCCTCCCTGAGCCGGGTGAGTTCCCGCTCGGACTCCACAATGCGCCGGCCCATTTGCTCGCTGCCGGCCACCATTGCCCGTTCCTGCCTTCGTCCTTCGACTCGGCAATCCTCGAATTCGCGCTTGAGCCGGGTGAGCTCGGCTTGGGCTTCGTCCCGCTCCTTCTCCAGCTTCCTCGTCGTGTCTTGCCACATGTCGAGCTGTGCGCTCAAGGAGTAGTACCCGGAGCGCGCCGCCCTAGCTTGCTCGATGGCTTCGGCGAGGGTGTTCTGCGCGATAGCGTCGCGCCGGCATTCGTCGATGCTGCGCTCCCCAACCGGGGGCCGACTCATGCATGCGCCGGTGTGCCCGTTGA
>Ga0070693_100001016_pt1 | contig 12517 bp, 10 predicted proteins | sample KBSK1103metaG_FD_65472 | JGI IMG/M metagenome (GOLD analysis project Ga0070693, IMG submission 65472) | Corn, switchgrass and miscanthus rhizosphere microbial communities from Kellogg Biological Station, Michigan, USA - KBS K1-10-3 metaG | ecosystem: Host-associated > Plants > Roots >...
GCGGTCGTCGTGGTCGGCTACACCGCCGCCGACGAGGGCGAGTTCGTCGGCTCGTTCGACGCCGAGCTGGCCGCGCTCTACCCGCCCTCGCCCGACCCCGAGGCGCTGGCCGAGCTGGCCCGGGCCTGGGACGCGGGTCCGCAGTCGGTCGGCGGCGACCGCGACTCGCTGCGGCTGCACCCGCAGGACGAGCAGCTGGTCCGTACCGTCGCCGCCGCGAACCCGCGCACCGTCGTGGTCGTCGTGGCCGGTGCCGCGGTCATCATGGAGGCCTGGCGGCACGAGGTGCCGGCCGTCCTGATGGGCTGGTATTCCGGGATGGAAGGCGGCGCGGCGCTCGCCGACGTGCTGCTCGGCGACCGCGAGCCGGGTGGCCGGCTGCCGTGCGTCGTCCCGGTCGAGGCGGCCGACCTGCCGCCGTTCGACAAGAACGCCACCGCGGTGACCTACGACCGGTGGCACGGTCAGCGGCTGCTCGACCGGACCGGCACCGCGGCCGCATACCCGCTCGGCTTCGGCTTGTCGTACACGTCGTTCGCGCTGTCCGGCGCGTCGGCCGCGGTCGACGGCGACGTGCTCACGGTGCGGGCGACCGTGGCCAACACCGGCGACCGCCCGGGCGGGCACGTCGTGCAGGCATACGCGACCCGGCCCGACCCGGACGGGGTCGACCGCTTCCTGGTCGGCTTCGCGCGGGTCGAGGTCGGCCCGGGGGAGCGGGCTCCGGTCGCGATCGAGGTTCCGCTGCGCCGGCTGGCGGTCCGCGCGGCCGGCGGCTGGCAGCTCCCGGCCGGCCCCTACCGCATCGACGTCGCCGGCCACGCCGGCGACCCGGACGCACTCACGCTGACCGTCGAGCTGTCGTCCTGACGGCGTAGCAGGCGGGCGACACGGGGCTCTGCTGGCGCGAGAGCCGGTTGGCTGAATCCACTTGACGGTGTTCGGCCGAATCGAGGGCGGTTCGCTGGCAGCGCCGAGCGGGCAGACTGACGATGCGACGGCCGGAGAGGCCGTGCCGGCCCCTCCCTCAGGCCGAACGGAGCCGCATGACCCTGCTCGACCCGGAGCCGCGCCCGCTCGACGACCCGGCCGGATGCAGCGACGCGGAGCTGATCGCCGCCGTCCGGGCCGGTGACCGGGCCGCGTTCGCGCAGCTGTACGAGCGGCACGAGCGCGCGGCCCGCCGGATGGCCCGGCAGCTCAGCGCCTCCCCGCACGACGTGGACGACCTGGTCGCGGAGGCGTTCGCGCGCGTCTTCGACATGCTCAGCGCCGGCCGCGGCCCGGACAGCGCGTTCCGGGCCTACCTGCTCACCGCGGTCCGCAACGGGATGTACGAGCGGGCCCGCCGGGACCGGCGGCTGGAGCTCAGCGAGGACATGGGCCGGCACGACCGGGGCGAGCCGTGGGTGGACCCGGCCGAGGCCGAGCTCAACTCGGCGCTGGCCGCGCGGGCGTTCGCCAGCCTGCCGGAGCGGTGGCGGACGGTGCTCTGGTACAGCGAGGTCGAGCAGGAGAGTACGGCCGAGGTCGGCAGCCGGCTCGGGCTGCGGCCGAACGCGGTGGCGGCGCTGGCATACCGGGCCCGGGAGGGGCTGCGGCAGGCGTTCCTGCAGGCGCACGTGAGTGGCTGCGACGAGGAGGCCTGCCGGGAGGCGGTCGCCCGGCTGGGCAGCTGGACCCGCGACCGGATCTCGACCGGCGACGCGGCCAGGGTGGAGGCGCACCTGGCGACGTGCCGGCGGTGCCGCCAGGTGGCGGCCGAGCTGGAGGAGGTCAACAGCGGGCTGCGCGGGCTGCTCGCTCCGCTGCTGCTCGGCGGTGCGGCGACCGGACCGCTCGCCGCCCTGCTCCGCGACTCCGCCGGCGGCGCCTCAACGGGTGCGGCGTCGGCGGGTGCGGCGTCGGCTGGTGCGGCGTCGGCTGGTGCGGGTGCGGCGTCGGCTGCTGTGGCGTCGGGTGGCACTGCTGCGGTGGCCGGCGGGTCGGTGCTGGGCTGGCTGGCCGGCGCGCATGCCGGGCCGGCCGCGGCCGTGCTGACCGCGGTGGTGGTCGGCGGTACGGCGGTCGCCGCCGGGGTCGCCGTGCCGCACGCGGTGCACCGCACGCCCGCCGCGAGCGCGGTCGCCACAGCGGGGATCACCTCCGGCGGTGCCGGGATGAGCGTGCTGCGGAACACCTCGCCGGCGACGGCGAAGGCGGCTGCGAAGGCCACGACGAAGCAGGCGAAGGCGGCGAAGAAGGAGGCGAAGAAGGCGGCCGTCCGCGCACCGGGAGCGCACCCGAGCAACCCGCGGTCGGCCGCCCCGGGCAACGGCCAGGTCAAGCCGAAGAACCCGCAGGCGGCGGCGCCGGGCCAGGGTCAGGCGAAGGAGCAGAACCCGCAGGCCGCCGCCCCGGGCAACGGCCAGGCCAAGCCGAAGAACCCGCAGGCGGCGCCCGGCCAGGGTCAGACCGAGGCGACCAACCCGCGGGCCGCGGCCCCCCAGCGGGGCCCGACCACGGCGCAGCAACCGCAGGCCGCCGCCGTCGACAACGGCCAGCAGGCCGGCGCCACGGGTCATGGCCGGCAGACCGCCGCGCGGGGCAACCAGCGGCCCGGGACGAACGCTGCCGACGCTCCCGGCCGGGCCAAGCCGGAGACGAGTGCCGCCACGGTGGGCAGGGGTCAGACCCACCGGGCGGCCCGAGTCGGTTAGTAGCCCGGCTCCCGGTAGCGGCGCTCCTCCACGACCTGCTCGCGGGCCGGCGCCACCCGGCGCTCCTCGACGACCTCGCGCCCGGGCGCGACCGCGCGCCGTTCCACGACCTGGTCCGCCGGCACGCTCCGGACCACCCGGCGGCGCGAGCCCCAGACGATCAGCGTGAGCACGAAGCCCACCGCGCCGATGAGCATGAGGATCAGCCCGACGGTGTCGAGGTCGAGGCCGGAGACGCTGACATCGGTCGCGAACGCCAGGATCGCGCCGACCGCCAGCAGAAAGAGACTGACGGCGATACCCATCCGTTCCTCCATCGTCATCGGCGGATTCCGCGGGTCGTGCAGAGTCGGATACCCCGCGTCGCCGCGGTGCTAATCACACCCGCGGTTTCACCTGCGCGCCGTCATGTCCGGCGCCCCGATGGGTAACAAGCGGTGGCGGGCGTCGCGGCCCACGCCCACCGGGCGAAGTCCGACCGCGACGATCCCTCGGCCCGCACGAGCATGAGCACCACCCGCGGTGTGACCGCGTGCAGACGCGTGCCCGATGACCGTCCTGAGCCGAAGGAGGAAGAACGCTGTCCCGCATCCCGACCGTTCGTTCACTCCATCGCGATGCCGTCCTGTTCGTCCTGGTCGGCATATCGGTGGGAGTGGCCGGACACGAGCTGCTGGTGGCCCTGCTCGCCTGGGGTCTGATCCCGGCCGTCGCCAACACGGTGCAGGCCGTCATCACACTCCAGCTGAACTTCGCCGGCAACGCGCTGCTGACCTGGCGGAACCGGGTCACCGGCTCGGAACGGCCGCTGCGGTCACGCTGGCTGCGGTTCCAGGTGGCCCGGCTGTCGAGCCTGCTGCTGTCGGTGGCCGCCTTCCCGGTGCTGGCGCCGGTCATCGGCACCTCGCCGGCGTACTGGCTGCTGCTGGCCGCCGGCGCGGTGGTCAACTTCTGCTCCGACCGCTACTGGTCGTTCCGGCACGAGCCGCGGCCGGCCGCCGCGACCGACGGCCGGCCCCGGCCGGCCGACCCGCGCCGGCTGGTGATCGCGCTCGCCCTGGTGGCGGCCGGCGGCCTGACGCTCGCGCTGGTCGAGCTCGACGTCTTCCTCGTGGTGATCTCCGTCTTCATGATCGCCGTGGCGAGCACCACGCTGCTGTTCCAGCTCTACAAGTGGTGGCGCCCCGAGCACAACGACCCGCACCGGTACGGAACGCCCGGCCCGCCGCAGCTGCCCGGCGCGATCCTCGTGCCGATGCGGGACGAGGTGGCCGTGGCCGGGCCGACGCTGCGCCGGCTCGCCCACCTCGATCACCCGCGTTACTGGGTGGTCCCGATCGTCGACCACGACGACGACATGGCCACCGCGCGGATCGCGCACGCGGCCGCCCGGCGGGACCCGGAGCGGGTGCTGGTCTGCCCGTACCCGGAGGAGACCCCGGTGCACAACAAGCCGATCGGGCTCAACCGCGCGATCACGATGCTGCACGACCTCGACATCCCGTACGAGTGGGTCGGGGTGGCCGACGCCGAGGACCTGTTCCACCCGGAGCTGCTGCGGATGGTCGACCACCGGTTCCGCACCACCGGTGCCGGGATCGTGCAGTGCGGCGTGCAACTGATGAACGCCACCACGGACCCGAACGCGCTGCCGCTGCCGCCGGGCCCGCTCGGCCGGACCCGGCGCTGGTGGCGGGCGCACGCCAGCGGCTGGTGGCGCGCGGCCAACGTGCTGGAGTACTTCAAGTGGTTCCAGTCCCGGCTCAAGTTGCAGGCCGCGGCCGGCGTGATGCCGCTCGGCGGCAACACCGTCTTCTTCCGCCGGGAGTTCCTGGCCGCGCTGCACGACCGGTACGGCGAGTACTGGGACGAGCGCTGCCTCACCGAGGACTGCAAGATCGGCATCACCGCCTCCGTGCTCGGCTACGAGGTCGACGTCGTGTACGTCGACGAGCTGGTGACCCGCGAGGAGACCCCGGCGGACCTGCGCGGCTTCCTGCGCCAGCGGGTCCGCTGGATGCAGGGCTTCGTCCAGGTGTTCGCCGAGTGGGAGTGGACCCAGCTGCCCACCCTCGGCAAGCGGGTGCTGGCCCTGTACGTGCTGGGGTTCCAGTTCCTGCAGGCGTTCGCCGGCCTGCTGACCCCGGTCGCGCTGGCGCTCGCGCTGGCGCACAAGGCGCCGGTCGCGATCACGCTGCTGGCGACCGTGCCGCTCGGGATCAGCTTCCTCACCGTGCTGCTCGACCTGCTGATGCTGAACCAGTTCGGCCGCACGTTCGGCACCAGGGTGCGGCTGCGTGACTACGCCGGCCTGGTGCTCGGCGCGTACCCGTTCCAGCTGGTGCTGTCGGCCGCCGCGGTCTGGGCGATGGCCCGGTTCGCCCGCGGCCGTGGCGACTGGATGAAGACCGCCCACCACGGCTCCCATCTGGGCCCGGTGGCCGAGCCGGAGCTGGCGAGGGCCGCATGAGCACGACCACCATCCACGACGTCGTCGGGATCCGGCAGATCGTCCCGATGCGGCGGCAGGTCCTGATCGCGCTCGGCGAGTGGTTCCGCGCGCACCGGACCAGCCTGTTGATCGCGGTGCCGCTGCTGGTGCTGGTCGGCGCCGTGCACGCGAAGGGCATGGCGAACTTCCCGGACTGGGTGGACGACCCGGGCACCTACCTGTCCCAGGCCTGGTCGTTCCAGTACGAGCGGGCGCTCTCGCCGTACTCGTACTTCTACGACCACACGCCGGCCGGCTGGATGCAGATCGGCGCGTGGTCGATGCTCACCGACGGCTTCGGCCGGCACGCGACCGCGATCGGCTTCGGCAACGAATGCATGCTCATCGCGAAGGTGATCAGCGCGGGGCTGCTGTACGTGCTGGCCCGGCGGCTGTCGATCTCCCGGGCCGGCGCCGCGGCGGTCGTGCTGCTGTTCGGGCTCTGCCCGCTCGAGCTGGTCTACGGTCGGTGGACGTTCCTGGACAACATCGTGACGCCCTGGATGCTGCTCGCGTTCGTGCTCGCGTACTCGCCGCGGCGCAGCATCAGCGCGGCGATCGGCTCGACGGGGGCGTTCGCGATGGCGGCGCTCACCAAGGAGACCGCGCTGATCCTGCTGCCGGCGTTCGTCTGGGCGTTCGCGCAGAACCTCGACCGGCGCAACCGGGCCCAGCTGGTCACGGTGGCCGCGTTCTGCGGGCTGCTGCTGATGGTGCTCTACCCGCTGTACGCGCTCTACAAGGGCGAGCTGTTCACCGCGCCGGACCGGAACACGCTGCTGGGCACGGCACGCTGGCAGCTGCTGCAGCGGCAGGGCACCGGGTCGTTGCTCGACCCGCACAGCAGCACGGCGGCGCGGTTCAGTGACTGGCTGCAGTACGACCGGGTCCTGCTGCTGGGCGGCGCGGCCGCGGTGCCGTTCGCGTTCTTCGTCAAGCGGCTGCGGCCGATCGCGCTCGCGCTGACCATCGGCTGGCTCATGCTGCTGCGCGGTGGCTACCTGCCGTACATGCACGTGCTGTCGCTGCTGCCGTGGAGCCCGCTGCTCATCGTCGGCGTGCTGGAACGCGTCGCCGGCAACGGTCGGCTGTCCGGCCGGCGGCGGCCGCTGGCCGGTTGGCGGGCCGGTCCGGCCGGCCGGCTGGTGCGCGGGCTCGTCGGCGGTGTCGCCGCCGTCGCGCTGGTCGCCACCGTGGCGGGTTGGACCCCGTCGCTGCAGCGGATGACCTCGGTCTCCACCGAGCCGCCGCTGCGGTCGGCGGAGCGCTGGGTCGCCGACAACGTCCCCCGGAACAAGGTGCTGGTCGTGCACGACGCGATCTGGGTCGACCTCGTGCAGAAGTACGGCTACCGGCCGCGGCCGATCATCGTCTACAAGCTGGACACCGACCCGGCCGTCAAGGCCTCGCTGCACCGGATCGACTACCTGGTCCTGCCGAACTGGTACTTCCGGACGCCCGACGGGGCATCGAAGTATCCGACCGCGGTCGAGGCGCGCAAGCACGCCGTCCCGGTCGCCCGGTTCGGCAGTGGCGACGGCGGCGTGACGATCTACCGGGTGAGCTCGCTGTGGCGACCGCGGTGAGGCGGGCGGCGGTGCGGCGGACCGCGGTCCGGGTCGGGGCGCTGGTCGCGCTGGCCGGCTGCCTGCTCGGCTGCGCCCAGCAGCCGGACCTGACCCTGCACCCGGACCGGCCGGCGGTGACGTACCGGCCGCTGACCCACCCGTTCCGGGACGCCCGGCTGGCCGTCGACCCGGACAGCGAGGCGGCCCGGTACGAGCGGGCCAACGGCGCCGACTGGCTGGAGCCGATCGCCGGCCAGCCGCAGGCGCGCTGGATCAACAGCCCGCAGGACCTCGACACGCTGCCGGAGCTGCTGCAGGCGGCCCGCGCCCAGGACGCGCTGCCGGTCCTGGTGGCGTACTGGATCCCGGACCGCGGCTGCTCGCACCACAAGCAGGGCGCGCCGTCGGCAGCGGCGTACCGGGACTGGATCGGCTCGATGATCAGGCGGCTCGGCTCGACCAGGGCGGTCGTGGTGCTCGAGCCGGACGGGCTGCCGGCGGACTGCTTCGACGCCGGCCGGGCCCGGCTGATGGCCGAGACGGTGCGGCGGCTGGAGACGGCCGGCCAGTCGGTCTACATCGACGCCGGGCACGCCGCCTGGAAGTCGACCGGGGACACCGCCGAGCGACTGCTCGCGGCCGGCATCGCCGACGCCGAGGGATTCGCGGTCAACGTGTCGAACCGGCAGACCACCGCGGCCAGCGTGGCCTGGGGTCGGGAGCTGTCCGACCTGGTCGGGCACCGGCCGTTCGTGGTCGACGTGTCCCGCAACGGGATCGGGCCGCCGCCGGACCGCAAGGACAGCGACCAGGAGTGGTGCAACCCGGCGCACCAGGCGCTCGGGGCGCCGCCGACCACGAGTCCCGGCCTGCCCGGCGTGGACGCGCTGCTGTGGATCAAGCGGCCGGGGGAGTCGGACGGCGAGTGCGGCGGGGAGACGTCGTACTTCTTCTCGGCCCGGCAGGCGCAGCTGCTGATCGAGAACAGTCCGCACGTGACCCCGGCCGGCCGCCAGCAGGCCGCGGCGGCGACCGCACCGCCGTCCGACGGCCGACCCTGACTGGCCCGCCCGGTGCCTGGGGATCGGTCGCCGGGCGAGCCGTCAAACAGAGGAACCGTCCGGCACCGCCGCCATGACGCGATCGCCCGGTGGCAGGGTGGTCGCGTGGACGAGACGGGGGTGCCGCTGCACCCGCTGCTGGCCGGCCGGTGGAGCCCGGCCCGGTTCGACCCGGAGCACGTGGTGTCCGAGGCCGAGCTCGCCTCGCTGCTCGAGGCGGCCCGGTGGGCCCCGTCGGCCGGCAACTCGCAGCCGTGGTCCTTCCTCGCCGGCCGGCGCGGCGACCCGGTGCACGCGCGGCTGGTCCGGTACCTGGCCGGGAGCTCGGCCCGGTGGGTCCCGGACGCCGGCCTGCTGGTCGCCAACCTCTGCCATCGCCACGTCGAGGACACCGACTGGGACTACTCCGAGTTCGCGCTGTACGACCTCGGCCAGGCGGTGGCGCACATGACCGTCCAGGCGCAGGCGGTGGGCCTGTCGGCCCGGCAGTTCCGGGCCTTCGACCGGGACGGCGTGGCGGCCGAGTTCGGCGTGCCGGCGCACTGGGAGGTGACCACGATGACCGCGTTCGGCCGGGCGCCGCGGGTGGCGGCCGCCGAGCGGGATCGGCGCGCCGTGGACGAGATCCGCTGGCCCGGCTGACGCGGGTGTGGGCTGGATCACAATCGGTTGCAGCATTGCGGAGAAGCGGGGGGTCCGCTCGGCGGTGCGGCGGCCGGCGGGCGTCCTCGCCGTCTGGGGGCGGCGAATCGGATGCTCACGGTGACGATTCTGCTGTCGGTCAACCACGGATTCCGTCGTGTCGGGACGCTGTCCGCCGCGGTCGGGCTCACTGTGGCCGGTTCCGGCCAGCTCGGGCCGACCGACCGCGTGGCCTGCGGATCCTGTCGTCCACAGCGCACACACCCGCTCTGACCTGTCCGGACACGTCTGCCGGCGGCGGTGTGGGAGGGCAGCCGGGAGGACGGAACGAGGTGCCCGGAAAGGCTCGTTACCTTCTCGATGCAATCATTCACCCGGCTGGGGGTTATCCACTAAGCCCGGATATGCCTTACTGGGCAACGAGGTCACATGCTTGATTACGCTCCGTGACCCGAGCCACAAACGATTGCTGGGGGGCTCATGGGCAGGACGACGACGGTCGCCCTCATCGACGACCATCAGACCCTACTCGATCTGCTCACTTTCGCGATGGCGAGCGAGGCCGACATCGAGGTGGTGGGCACCGCCACCACCGCGGCGGAGGGCCAGCGGCTGGTCGAGCGGACCAGCCCGGACGTGGTGCTGCTCGACTTCGCCCTCCCGGACGTCGACGGGGTGACGCTCGCGGCGACGCTCGTGGACCGCCACCCCAGCCTCCGGGTCGTGATGCTGACCGCGTCCGAGGACGCCGAGCTGATCAGCCGGGCCGCCACCGCGGGCGCTTCCGGGTTCGTCGCCAAGTCCGGCGCCCTCGACCAGGTGCTCGACGCGGTCCGGACCGCGCGCAGCGGTTCCATGATCGTCGACCCGATCTTCCTGGCCAGGCTCGGCTCGTCCGGCCGGACCCGCGCGCAGGCCGAGGAGCAGGCCGGCCCGCGCCGGCCGGTGCTGACCCCGCGCGAGCAGGAGGTCCTCGAACTGCTCGGCCGCGGCAAGGACCCGCGCACGATCGCCCGGGAGCTGTCGATCAGCCTGCACACCTGCCGCGGGTACGTGAAGAGCACGCTGGCGAAGCTGGACTGCCACTCCCAGCTGGAGGCGGTGGTGACGGCCGGGCGGCTCGGGCTGCTGCGCGGACCGGTGATGCAGCCGGCCCTCGGCGGCCGCCCCTCGATGGCCCGCCGCTAGTGCCCCGCGTCAGAGGTTTCGTGCCGGTTCCCGGTGATCCAGACGGCGTCCGGCAAGGCGGAGGAGTGGCCGATACCGGGGTTGCATCGGCCGCGACGACAACGCCGCCGGTCGTCGTCTGGGCGCCGGGAAGCGGTGCGAGGACTTCTGACGCGGGCACTAGCTCAGGACGCCGCAGACCAGGTTGACCGCGGTCGCGAAGGCTGAGTCGGGCGGGGTGGCGTAGCCGAGGACGAGCGCCGGCGGGTGCGTCGCCGCGCCGGTCGCGTATTCCTCCAGCCCCTGCACCTCCAGCCCGCGGTGCGCGGCGGCGGCGACGACCGCCGACTCGGACCGTCCCGGCGGCAGCTCGACCAGCGCGTGCAGCCCGGCCGCGACTCCGGTCACCCGCGCCGCCGGCACGTGCTCGGTCAGCGCCGCCACCAGCCGGTCGCGCCGCCGCCGGTACGCGAGCCGGCGCCGGCGCACGTGCCGGTCGTAGCCGCCGGAGGTCACGAACTCCGCCATCGCGAGCTGCTCCAGCACTCCGGTCTGCCGGTCGGCCCGCTCCTTCGCCGCGACCACGCCGTCGACGAGGTGCGCCGGCAGCACCAGCCAGGCCAGCCGGAGCGCCGGGGCGAGCGTCTTGCTGGCGGTGCCCGCGTACACGACCCGGTCGGGGGCGAGCGCCTGCAGCGCGCCGACCGGATGCCGGTCGTACCGGAACTCCCCGTCGTAGTCGTCCTCGACGACCAGCGCGCCGGTCTCCACCGCCCGGGTGCGCCGCTCGGCCACCAGCACGCTGCCCATCGGGAACTGGTGTGCCGGGGTCAGCAGCAGCACGTCGGCATCGCCGCCCGGCACCGCGCCGCGCTCGTCCACCGGCACGGTCGCCAGCCGCAGCCCGCGAGCGGCGACCAGCTCGCGGGTGGCCGGCTGGCACCAGGCCTCGGTCGCCAACGTGCCCGCCCCACCGGCCAGCACCGCCTCGCAGAGCAGCCCCAGTCCCTGGGTGAAGCCGGCGCAGACCACGATCCGGTCGGCGTCGGCGTGCACACCGCGGGCCCTGGCCAGGTAGTCGGCCAGCGCCCGGCGCAGTTCGGGCCGGCCGCGCGGGTCGCCGTAGCCGTACGCCTCCGCGGGCGCCGTCGCCAGCGCCCGCCGGGCGGCGGCCAGCCAGGCGGTCCGCGGGAACGAGGTGAGGTCCGGCGAGCCGGGCTTGAGGCTGTACCGGAGCACCGGGCCCGGCGCCCGCGGGACCGCCCGGGTGACCGGCGGCGCCGCCCGCTCGGCCACCACCGTGCCGGAGCCCTGCCGGGCCGCCAGCCAGCCCTCGGCGACCAGCTGCCCGTACGCCTCGGCGACCGTGTTGCGGGCGATCCGCAGGTCGGCGGCCAGCGTCCGGGACGGCGGCAGTCGGCTGCCGGGGCGCAGCCGGCCGGACCGCACCGCCTCCCGCAGCGCCCGTTCCAGCCCGGCCCGTCCCCGCGTCCGGGCCAGGTCGAGGTGCAGGTCCACCCCGGAAATGGCCCACGATTCCGTCACGGAAGTGGACCTTACCCGTGGGCCGATCCCGCGGCAGGATGAAGTCATGACGACGACAGAGATCCCCGTCCGGCTCGACTTCGACAGCGCCGTCCCGGCCTTCTCCCGGGCCATGTCCCACCTCGACAACGCCGCCGCCAAGGAGCTCGACCGGGTCGGCATCGACCCCGCCCTGCGCGAGCTGGTCCGGATCCGGGCCTCCCAGCTCAACGGCTGCGCCTACTGCATCGACATGCACTCGAAGGACGCCCGCAAGGGCGGCGAGAGCGAGCAGCGGCTGTACGGGGTGGCGGCCTGGCGGGAGACCCCCTACTTCACCGACCGGGAGCGGGCCGCGCTCGCCTTCACCGAGTCGGTCACCCTGGTCGCGGACACGCACGTGCCGGCCGAGGACTACGCCGCGGTGGCCGAGCACTTCTCGCCGGACGAGATCGGCGCGCTGGTGTCGCTGATCGTCGCGATCAACGCCTGGAACGCGATCAGCGTCGCCACCCGCGCCTGGCAGCCGGGGTCGTACGTTCCTGCCTAAGGTTCGAAGCGGTAGCCGAGACCCGGTTCGGTCAGCAGGTGCTTCGGCCGGCTCGGGTCCGGCTCCAGCTTCCGTCGCAGCCGGTTGAGGTAGAGCCGGAGCGAGGAGGTGTCGCCGGTGGCCGCCGGACCCCAGACCTCGGCGAGCAGCTGGCGCTGGCCGATGAGCTTGCCGGGGTGCCGGACGAACGCCTCCAGCAGCTTCCACTCGGTCGGCGTGAGCTTCACCTCGCCCCCGCCGCCGTCGCTGGCGGCGACGCGGCGGTCGGCGAGGTCGACCCGCCACGGTCCGATGTCGACGGTCGGGCTGCCGGCGCCGTCCGGGGTGTTCGCCCGCCGGCTGACCGCGCGGATGCGGGCGAGCAGCTCCTCGATCCCGAACGGCTTGGTCACGTAGTCGTCGGCGCCGGCGTCCAGCGCGGCGACCTTGTCACCGCCGGACGTCCGGCCGGACAGCACGATGATCGGCACGCTGGTCCAGCCGCGCATGCCCTCGATGACCTCCACGCCGTCCAGGTCGGGCAGCCCGAGGTCGAGCACGACCAGGTCCGGCCGGGCCGCGGCCGCCTCGGACAGCGCCTTGCGGCCGGTGGCGGCGGTGACCACCTCGTGCCCGCGGGCGCGCAGGGTGATCCGCATCGCCCGCAGCAGTTGGGGGTCGTCCTCGACGACCAGGACCCGGCTCACGAGGGCACCGCGGCCGGAACGGGTGCGGCGGGCAGCGAGAGCACCATCGTGAGCCCGCCGCCGGGGGTGTTCTCCGGCTCGAGCGTGCCGCCCATGGCTTCGGCCAGGCCGCGGGACAGCGCCAGCCCG
>Ga0070693_100001017_pt1 | contig 12500 bp, 11 predicted proteins | sample KBSK1103metaG_FD_65472 | JGI IMG/M metagenome (GOLD analysis project Ga0070693, IMG submission 65472) | Corn, switchgrass and miscanthus rhizosphere microbial communities from Kellogg Biological Station, Michigan, USA - KBS K1-10-3 metaG | ecosystem: Host-associated > Plants > Roots >...
ACATGCTGGCGACGCCCGCATGAGCGCCGCAAAAGCGGGGTCGGAGTCATTTTTCCTACGGCGCGTGATGGCGGCGGGCCCGGCGGTGTTGTTCGCGCTCGTGGTGTTTGGGCCGCTCGATGCGTTTGCCGCCGAGCCTGCGCTACCTGCGGCACATGCGGCGTCACCGGCGCCTGCGTTTGCCTGGCCGCATGGCGCGCGCGCCGCGGTCAGCCTGTCCTACGACGATGCGATCGACTCGCAGCTCGACAACGCGGTGCCGGCGCTGGACCGGCACAAGCTCAAGGCGAGCTTCTACCTCACGCTCGCCAGCCCGAGCCTGGCGCGCCGCCTGCCGGAATGGCGCGCGCTGGCGGCCAACGGGCACGAGCTCGGCAACCACACGCTGTTCCACCAGTGTTCGCATTCGGTTGCCGGGCACGAATGGGTCACGCCCGAAAACGACCTCGACCACCTGCCCGCCGCGGCCTGGGCCGCGCAGGTGCGGCTCGCGAACACGATGTTGAAGGCGATCGACGGCGCATCGGAACGCACCTTCACCCTGCCCTGCGGCGACACCAAGGCCAGCGGCACGCTGGTGCTGCCGCTGGTGGCCAACGAGTTCGTCGCGATCAAGGCCGGCGACGGCGGCGTGGTGCCGGACATGGCCACGCTCGACTTGCATGCCGTCGGCGTCACCGCGCCGGTGGGCCTGTCGGGCGCGCAGCTGATCGCCCTGGTGCAGGCCGCCGAAGCGCGCGGCACGATGATCAACTTCACCTTCCACGGCATCGGCGGCGATTACCTCATCGAGTCGGTGGAGGCGCACGAGCAACTGCTCGCCTACCTCGACGCGCACCGCGACCGGGTGTGGACGGCGACCTTCCGCGACATCGCGAAGCACGTCGCCGCCACCCGAAAACCCTGATCCTTGACGGGGTCGGTTCCTTCACAAAGTTGCGAGAACCGACCCCGTTGAGGCCTGCTTGATCGACGTTACGGCATCAGCACCTTGTCGATGACGTGGATGACGCCGTTCTTCTGGTAGACATTGGCGATGCCGACGTGGGCAACGTTGCCCTTCGCGTCGGTCACCATCACCTTGTTGCCCTTCTCCGTGACCGTGAGCTGCTCGCCCTGCACGGTGGTCAGCATCGCCTTGCCGCCGCCGGCCTTGACCTGCTTGTCCAGCGCCTTGGCATCGAGCGCGCCCGGCACGACGTGGTAGGTCAGCACGCTGGTGAGCGTGGCCTTGTTCTCGGGCTTGAGCAGCGTGTCCACGGTGCCGGCCGGCAGCGCAGCAAACGCGGCATTGGTCGGCGCGAACACGGTGAACGGGCCGGGGCCCTTGAGCGTGTCCACCAGGCCGGCGGCCTTCACGGCGGCGACCAGCGTGGTGTGGTCCTTGGAGTTGACGGCGTTGTCGACGATGTCCTTGGTGGAGTACATCGCAGCGCCACCCACCATCGGGTTCTTCATGTTGCCGGCGGACGCGGCGGTGGCGAGGACGAGCGAGAGCGAGAGCGCGCTGGCGAGCTTGGTGCGGTTCATGGGCAGCTTCCTTGTTGGGGGGCGAACGGCCCGCGATGCGAAGCGCATCGGCGGGCAGTGCGTGGAGGCTACGCAGGGCCTGGTGCAGGGACGGTGAGCGCGGCGTGCGCGCGGCGTGACGACGCACATTCAGGACGCTCGCCCCGGGACAGCGTGACGCCAACGTCAGCTAGGCGGCGGAGAGGGCCGGCGCGCCGAGCGCGACAGCGACGAGGCCCGCAAGAAACCCAATGCCAAACAGCTTCAGGAAAAACACGCCGACCATGCGAAATACACGACGTGCAGGTCGCGTCCGAAAAAGGTGGACAGGCACGAACAGCACCGACGCGAGGATCACGCCAAGTTTGAAAGCGCGCCCGAGCCGAACGCCATGTACGCGGGCATCTCCCAACACCCACGCGAACCCGAGCAGAGGCATTACCAGGGAACCAACGGGGGCGACGATGCGGCCGATTGGCCCATGTTCGGGAAAGTAGATGCCGGCGAGCATCAGCAGGAACCAGGCAAGCCAGTAGAACCGAATCAACTGGACCTGATGAGGGAACGGAGCACCGTCCGCAGTTTGCGCCGAGGTCGCTGGCAATGATTCGCCTGAGGCGTCGAGCATCGAGTCGCGCATGGAATCCGGTTTGGCTTGCGTCAGGCGCCGTGGCAGTGCTTGTACTTCTTGCCCGAGCCGCACGCGCACGGCGCATTGCGGTCCTGCTTGGCGGCATCGCGGCGCACCGGCTGCTTGGGTGTCTTCGCGTCGATCATGTACTGGTGCAGGTCGGCGAGCATGCCGGGCAGGCTGGCGACGATCTCCATGCGCTCCTTGAAGCTGAGCTTCGCCGCCGGGGCACCCTCTTCATCGGCCTCGACGTCGCCGGTGGCGAGCTGTTCGAGCAAGGAAAGGATCTCGTCGATCCAGTCCTCGGCTTCGAGCCAGGCCTGCCAGGCCTCGGGGCGCAGCTCGACCGCGGTGAAGAAGCCGTGCGCCCAGTCGCTGCCCACGTCCAGTTCGTCCGGCTGCTCGGCCTCGGGATCCTCGGGCAGCCAGAGCAGCGGCGACAGGCTGTCGGGCAGTTCCTCGCCGTCGAAGCGGGCGCGGGCGATGCAGGCATTGCGATGGCCGAGCAGCAGGCGCTGCGCGCTGTCGCGCTCGGCGTCGTCGGCGAATCCCGGCGGCTGCTCGCCCCAGACCGGCGGCATCCACTCGTCCTTGGGCGGCAGGTCGGGGCCGACCGCGAGCGCGCTCAGGTAACCGTCCAGCGCCTCCATGTTGAAGCCACCCTGCGGCACGGCCACGCGGTCGAGGATCTCGCCGAGGCGCTCGATCTCGTCGTCGTCGAGGTGGGCGGGGATGCGCTGGGGCTCGCTCATGGCGCAATCATAAGGGTTTGCGCCGGTGGCGCGTTCCACTGTCGGCCATGCCGGCCGGCGATGTCGGAAAGATCTGGTGTGCGACCCTATTCAGGGTTGTGGCGCGCGAAGGCAGTGTTGACCAGGGGCGCGAGCTGCACGGTCATGCGCCGGGCTTCGGAAGCGGAGGCGTGCGACCACTCCGGCAGCTCGTAGCCCTGCAACTGCGGGTAGTCCTCGAAATGGATGCCCGGCGTGCCGGTCTCGCGCAGCAGCCGTTCCCAGGTGGTCGCCCGCGGGAAGTAGCGCTGTTCGTAGGCGTAGTACTCGCCGCTACTGGGCATGCGCACGAACAGCACGCGCACGCCGCGGGCACGCATCGTGTCGATCGCCTTCTTCGCGCGCGCGATCTGCGTTTCCACCGTCTTGTCGAAGCTGGCCGGCGTGTCCATCCCCGGCGGCGCCGCGCCAAAGTCCTCGGCCCAGATCGCCCGGGCCATGGCGCGGTAGGCACGGTCGTTCGCCACCTTGTCCCACATGTGCGTGCTGCGGTCGAAGTCCGACTCGGCGAGCTTGCGCACGCGCGTGCGCTTCTCGATGCCGGGTCGCAGAGGCCACGCTTGCCGGCGCACCACCGTGGCGAGCGCGAAGTCCGGCTCGTAGAACGCGAACACCGGCTCCAGCACATGCATGGACAGCCAGGTGCCGCTGCGCTGCGAGGGGCCCTGCTTCTGCGCGTACTTGACCACTTCGCCGCGGTATTCGAAGCCGCTGAAGAACACGTCGGGCGCCACGCCGACCAGCAGCCGCCCGGTGAACGCCGGATCGGCGGCCAGGTCGTCGAGCATCGGCAGTGGCGAGGTGCCTTCCATCGCCAGCTGGATCGGCCGCTCGCCGGTGGTGCGCTCCCACTCCGGCAGCTGCACGTCGAACAGCACGCGCGAGGCGCCGGTCAGAACCAGCGCGTCGCCCTCGCCATGGTCGATGCGCCGGCGCTGGATCGCCCACTGGCCGGGGCTGTTGCGGTACGCCGGGTGCACGCCGTAGTCGCGCCAGTACGCCTCCCAGAACGCCATCAACACGACGAACACGATCAGCGCGCCGGCGAGCATGGGCCCCCAGGGCCGCACCGGGACGTCGCGCTCGGGCACCGGCTGCGCGACGCCGGGCCGGTCGGCGGCGGTCATGCGCGGCGCGAAGCCGGGTCGCGGGGCAGCCACGTCAGCCACGGCAACCACGGCAACCACGTCAGAACTGGAAGTAGATGAAGGCATTGCCCGCCCCCTGTGCGATCACGATGGCGAACAGCATCAGTCCCCAGGCCGCGCCCAGCAGCCAGGGCGAGGTGTCGGCGATCGCCGATTCGAGCGTGCGCTCGCGCATGCGCCAATGCGCGACCACCAGGCAGGCGACGATCGCCAGCGCCGGCACCAGCAGTGGCGTGCCCAGGATCGGCTTGGCGTCGCCATGCGCGCCGACCATGCCCGCGAGCATCTCCCACGCGCGGCCGAAGGTGTGCGCGCGGAAGAACACCCAGGTCAGGTTGATCAGCGCGTACGTGAGCAGGCCGAGGCCAAGCAATGCGAGTGGACCGGGCCGGTAGCCCGCGTATCGCGTGCGCAGCAGCCGTTCCACCGCCAGGTACAGGCCGTGCAGGCCGCCCCACACCACGAAGGTCCAGGCCGCGCCATGCCAAAGCCCGCCGAGCAGCATCGTGCCCATCAGCGCGGCATAGGTGCGCACCGGCCCGTGGCGATTGCCGCCGAGCGGGATGTACAGGTAGTCGCGCAGCCAGGACGACAGCGTGATGTGCCAGCGGCGCCAGAAATCGCTGAAGCCGACCGCGGCATACGGGAAGCGGAAGTTGTCCGGCATCGCGAAGCCCAGGCACAGCGCTGCGCCGATCGCGGTCGTGGAATAGCCGGCGAAGTCGCAGAAGATCTGACCGCTGAAGGCGAGCGTGCCGGTCCAGGCGTCGACGAAGCCGGGCGCGTCCTTGGCATCGAACACGCGCTCGGCGGCCGGCGCCAGGAAGGCGTCGGCCAGCACGATCTTCTGGAACAGCCCGAGCGTCATCAGCGCCAGGCCGAAGCGCACCATGTCCGGCGTGGCCTTGCGCGGCGATTCAAATTGGGGGACGAGTTCGGTCGGCCGCATGATCGGACCGGCCACCAGGTGCGGGAAGAAGGTGACGAACAGCGCGTAGTCGAGGAAATTCTTCGCCGGCAGCGCGCGCCGCAGGTAGATGTCCAGCGTGTAGGACATGGTCGCGAAGGTGTAGAACGAAATGCCGACCGGGAGCACGATGTCCCAGGCCGGCGGCGTATAGGCGATGCCGGCGGCGCCCATCAGCGCGCTGAAGTTCTGCAGCACGAAGTCGCCGTACTTGAAGTAGCTGAGCATGCCCAGGTTGGCCACCACCGACAGCAGCATCCACGCGCGCCGCGCGTGCTTGCCCTCCGCGCGCACCAGCGCCTGCGCCGCGTACCAGTCCACCACCGTGGAGATCCACAGCAGGATGACGAAGGGCGGGTTCCAGGCCGCGTAAAACAGGTAGCTGGCGACCAGCAGGTTGATCTTCTTCGTCGTCCAGCCGAACGGCATCGCGTGCAACAGCAGCACGATGGCGAAGAACGCGACGAACGTGAGCGAGTTGAAGACCATTCCCCGCCTCCCCAGGCGTGGCCGCGGCGCGGCGGTCCATCCCACCAGCCAACGCGCGGACCGTGAACGAGCGGCCAACCGGTTCAGTATCGCGTCCGTGCGACCAACGCGCGCGTCGGTCGGGGTTCACGCTCGCGCGCCTATCGTTGCCTGGCGACATCCACCCAAGACCAAGGAAGGTTATGAGCAACGAACCCCGTGACATGAATCGCGATCCCATCAGCGGCGCCCCGGGCGCGCATCCGATCGGCACCGGCCTCGGCGCTACCGGCGGCGCGATGGCTGGTGCGGCGATCGGCGCGGTCGGCGGCCCGGTGGGCTCCGTGGTCGGCGGCGCCATCGGCGCAGTCGTCGGCGGGCTCGGCGGCAAGGCCGCGGGCGAAGCGGTCAATCCGACCGCCGAGAACGCGTACTGGCAGTCGACCTACGAGAACGAGCCCTACCGCAAGGCCGAGTTCGGCTACGAGGACTACGCGCCGGCCTATCAGCTGGGCTACAGCAACCAGGCCAAGTACGCCGGCCAGAGCTTCGACCAGGCCGAGCCGAAGCTGCGCAGCGAGTGGGACCAGACCAAGGGTTCCTCGCGCCTGATGTGGGATGACGCCAAGCAGGCCTCGCGCGCTGCCTGGCACCGCGTCGAGCGCGCCATCCCGGGCGATGCGGACGGCGACGGCCGCTAAAAGGTCGTACTTGGTTCATTCGCGCACCACGCTCTCGCAGCCGGGCAACCCCCACGCGCGAATGAACAGGGTCCGACCTTGGCATCGCAAAACAAGAAGCCCCGCTCACGCGGGGCTTTTTTTGGTCCGAGGTGGGAGCAAACCGGGGTCAGAGTCAATTAACCCGGCGTCGGTTGCGGGCGCACCGCAAGGTCCCCGGCCGGGTTAATTGACTCCGACCCCACGCGCAGTCAGAGCGCGTCGAACTCGCCTTCGGGCAGCACGATGAAGGTCCACAGCGGCACGCCGCGCGTGCCCCATTCGGCGCTGGCCGACTGCAGCACTTCCATCGCCGTCTTGAAGCTGTCGCGCGCGGCGACGCGCACGTGCTCGCTGTGCTCGAGCAGCAGCACCTGGCCGGGCGTGCCCGGCGCGCGCAACCCGCCGAGCGCGTCGGCCAGCGCGTCCCAGTTGCGCACCACGTGCGGCGGCATCTCCAGCACGCCGGCGATGCGCAGCAGCAGGTCGGCCTTGCCCTCGCAACCGCGCAGGTTCACCCGCAGGCAGGGGAAGCGGTTCACCGCCGCGGCCTCGAGCAGTTCCTCGACGTCGGCATCGGGCAGGAAATAGACGCCGGCGTCCTCGACGTTGGCGAGCAGGCCATCGAACCAGAGCACGCTCATCGTGCGTCCGCCGCGGCGTCGGCGTCGATGCGCACGAACGAGTCGTAGTGGTCGGCGGTGTACCAGAAGTCTGTCGGCGGCTGGCCGCCGGCGATGATCCGGCGCGCGCCTCGGCCGCGCTCCCCCGGCGTGCGCACGGTGTACTCGTGGTAATAGCCGCGCGGTTGTTGGGGCAGGTGGCCTTCGAAGTTGCCGAACACGACGCCGTCACGCTCGTACTCGAACGGCCCGCCGGCACGGATGCGCGCGAGCACCTGCGTGGCCTCGCGCGGCAGGCCCGAGTCGGCGGCGGTGTCGCGCGATGCGCCCTCGTCCCGCGCGGCGCCCCGCGCGGCGCCCCGCGGCGGCGCGTTCGGCGACGTCGTCGCCGAGGCGGTCGCCGAAGCGCCACTGCCCGTCGCCGCCGGCTCGCCCGCGCGCTTGTGCACGGCCTGCCAGCCGAAGACCAGCACCACGACGAGCAGCAGGGCGAGGTTGCGGGGACGCATCGAAACCTCGCGGGACGAAGGGAGCGGGCCCGAAGGAGCCCGCCCCTACAAGGTTACTTCTTTGCGGCGTGGATCAGCGAGAGGCGGTCCGGCGTGCCCGCGACGCGCTCCAGGTGCGGGTAGCGCAGGCCCTCGTGGTAATCGATCGTGATCGTGGACAGGTGGTCGAAGCTGTTGACCAGCAGCACGATCGGCGCGCCCTTGCCCTTGGCGGCGGTGACCGCGTCGGTCAGGCGGTCGGCGGTTGCGGCATCGCCGTTGACGCCGACCAGCACCATGCCCGGGGCCAGCCCGGCCTTGAACGCCACGCTGTCCCACAGCACCGTGGTGACCTTGTTGTCCTTGTCGGTGCTCATGCCCAGCGAGTAGGTCAGCGAGGCGCCGCCCATGCCGGCGCCGCGGCCACGGTCGGCCGCCTCGTTCTTCTTGTCGGTGTAGACCAGCTTCCAGCCGCCGCGGGCCAGGCCGTCGAGCGGCGCGCGGTCGGTGACCTTGTCCACGCGGTCGTGCAGGAACGTCGCCCAGTCGTAGGGCTGCACGGCGTTGAGCGCCGCGACCACGTCGTCGAAGGTGTAGGGCAGCACGTCCACGCGGCCGTCCTGCACGCCGAAGAAGCCGGCGGCGAAATCGTCCAGCGACTTCTTGCCGCCGCTCTTTTCGCGGATCAGCGTGTCGGCGTCGAGCCAGACCAGCTCACCCTCGCTGTAATAGTCCTCGCCGCGCTGCCAGCTGCGCCAGGCCTGCGGCGAGCGCGCGCTGATGATCGGCTGGTTGGTGGTGTCGACCAGCGCGCGCCAGGTGCGGCCCTCGAGGTTGTCGTAGCTGGCCGCCACCAGCGCGAGCACGTCGCGCGCTTCCTCGGGCGTGCGCTGGGCCGAGCGCGCGGACAGCACGTTGCCCCAGTACTGGGTCTGGCCCTCGTACACCCACAGCAGGCTGTCCTGCATCGGCACGTTGAAGTGCGGCGTGGCGAGGTCGGCTCCGCGACGGAACTTGCCGTCCCAGCTGTGCGTGTACTCGTGCGCGAGCACTTCGGTGGACTTGGACTTCTTCTCGTCGATCAGGAAGCCGGGACGCACGCCGTCCTCGCTGCTCTGGTGGTGCTCCAGGCCGATGCCCGCATAGCGCTCGGAGATCGACAGCAGGAAGTGGTAATGCTTGTAGTGCTGCGAGCGATACAGCTTGTCGGCCTGCTCGACCAGGCGCTTGTTCTGCGCCAGCACCTCGGGCTTGATGTCGAGCTCCTTGGCGTTGTCGGCCACCGCGTCGATGTACACCGGGCGCGGGCCGTCCTTCAGCAGGAAGCGGCGGTAGTACTTGCCGGCCAGCAGCGGCGAGTCGATGAAGTCGTCGAAGTTGACCGCGTCGAAGTTGATGGTGCCGCCCGGCTGCGCGCCGGCCTTGGCGCCGAGCGGGCTCGCTGCGCCCTGGCCTTCGAGCGCCGTGCCGAAGCCCCAGCCCGCGGGCAGCACGACGGTCGGCTTGATCATGATCCTGTTGGCCGCGAAGCCGGCCGGGTACAGCGAGACCGCGTTCCACTGCAGGCCGATGATCTCCGGCGTCACCACCACCCGGCCCTGCGTGGAGTCCAGTGGCGACAGGTGCTGGAACTCGGCCACGAGCGTGGTCGCGCCCGCGGGCACGTCGACCAGGAAGCTGTACACGTCGAGCGGGTCGCGCTTCCAGGGCAGCGGCTTGCCGTTGGCGGAGAAATGCAGGCCGCCGATCTCGTCGACCGGGCCGCGCGGGCCATGGTTGCCGGGCAGCCACTGCGGGTAATACAGGCGCAGCGGGCCGGCCTGCACCGGGATCTCCTCGCGCACGCGGAACACGCGGTGCGCGATGTCGGTGGCATCCACGTGCAACGCGATCTCGCCCGGGTATGCGGCGTCCGCGATCGGCGTCGGCGTGGGCCACAGGCCGGCCTGCGCGGTGGCGCCAAGCGGCAGGCCGAGCGCGATGGCGGCGGAGAGGGCGATGGCGAGTCGGGTGCGGCGGTGGTGCATGGGCGGGCCTCGAGGTAGGAGCGGCTGACCAGACGTTCGTCTGTTGAAGGCCAGCCGCGATACGGGCGCAGGAAATCGCGGCTAAAGCCGCTCCTACGCCCACGGAAGCCCCGGATATTGGCATGTTTCGTTTTCGCAACACTGCATCCCCGTCACGAATCTTGGGTGCGGTGCGCGCGGCGTCCATCCTGCTTGCGTCACCCCTCCTTCCGGATGCCCGCCATGTCCTCCTCGCCCCTGTTCCAGCCGCTGTCCAACGGCCCGCTCTCGCTGGCCAACCGCATCGCGATGGCGCCGATGACGCGCTCGCGCGCGCACGGCGGCGTCCCCAACGCCCTGATGGTCGAGTACTACCGGCAGCGCGCCGGCGCCGGCCTGGTGATCAGCGAAGGCGTGGCGCCCGCGCCCGAGGCGCTGGGCTACTCGCGCATCCCCGGCCTGTTCAACGATGCGCAGCAGGCCGGCTGGGCCGCGATCGCGGAGGCGGTGCACGCGCGCGGCGGCAAGCTGGCGGTGCAGCTGATGCACACCGGCCGCGTCGTGCACGCCGACAACCTGCCGGGCGGCGCGGTGCCCCTGGCGCCGTCTGCGGTGGCCGCCGCTGGCGACATGTGGACCGATACGCAGGGCATGCAGCCGATGCCGGTGCCGAAGGCGATGGATGCCGCCGACCTGGTGCGCGTGCGCGAGAGCTTCGTGGACGCGGCGCGGCGCGCGGTGGCGGCCGGCGCCGACGGCGTCGAGCTGCACGCGGCCAACGGCTACCTGCTGGCGCAGTTCCTCAACCCGAAGAGCAACCTGCGCACCGACGGTTACGGCGGCAGCGCCGACAACCGCGCGCGCTTCGTGCTCGAGGTATTCGATGCGGTGGCCGCGGCGATCGGGCCGGATCGCGTCGGCATCCGCCTGTCACCGTTCAACACCTACAACGACCTGGCCGCGAACTACGAGGGCGAAGAGGCCGCGCTGCTCGCGCTGGTGCAGGCGCTGTCGGCGCGCAAGGCGGGCTACCTGCACCTGATCGCGACCCCGGGCGCCGTGCCCGACGCGACGGTGGATGCCGTGCGCGCGGCCTTCGACGGCGTGCTCGTGCTGGCCGGCGATTTCAACCGTGAACGCGCCGACACGGTGCTGGCGTCGGGACGCGCAGACGTGATCGCGTTCGGGCGGCCGTTCATCGCCAACCCCGACCTGCCGCGCCGCCTGGCCGAGCGCCTGCCGCTGGCGAGCTTCGATCCGGTCGTGCTGTTCAGCGGCCAGGCCGAGGGTTATGCGGACTACCCGGAGTACGCGCCGCTTGCTGCCTGAGTAGGTACGGGCGGGGTTACGCGGGGGAACCACGCGGGCGCAGGGACCGGGCGAAAATGCGATGTGTCGCGGCCTTTTGGTAAAATTGCCCGATGCGTCGCATCTTCCTGCTGATCCTCGCCTATTTCCTGCTCGCCGGCTGCGCCAGCCGTCCCGACCTCGTCCGGCTGTACGAAAACGCCAGCGACGATCCGAACCAGCCGCCGGTGATCGTCACCCACGGCCTGGCCGGGTCGACGCTGGTGGATGCGAAGACCGGCAAGGAGTTCTGGCCGGGCGGGCTCAAGAGCCTGGCCTTCTCCAACTACAGCAGCCTCGCGCGCATGAGCGACGAGGACCGCGAGGGCGAGGGCCTGGTGCCCGGGACGCTGACCTACGACGTGGGCGGCGTGGACTTCTATGGCGAACTGCTGCGCACGCTCGAGACCGTCGGGCGCTTCGAGCGGGGCGTGCCCGGCACCAAGGTCGGCCACGAACGGCGGCGCTACTACGTGTTCGTGTACGACTGGCGGCGTGACAACGTGGAGACGGTGCGCAAGCTGCACGCGCTGATCGAGCAGATCCGCCGCGACTACGACGACCCGACGCTGAAGGTCGACATCATCGCGCACAGCAATGGCGGCCAGGTCGCCAACTACTACCTGCGCTACGGCCCGACCGACGTGCTCGACGGCAGCGGCGCCTTCACGCCCTGGACGGAAGGCGACGCGCGCATCCGCCGGCTGGTCATGCTCGGCACGCCCAGCCTGGGCGCGCTCACCAGCCTGGAACGCATGATCTACGGCATGCGCGTCGGCCTGCGCACGGTGCCGGCCGAGGTGATGTCGACCTTCGTGACGCCCTACCAGTCCTTGCCGCACCCGCTGGTCAAGGCGGTGCTGGATGGCCGCGGCCGACCGGTGGACATCGACCTGTACGACCCGGCGCTGTGGAAGCGCGAGCGCTGGGGCATCTTCGCGCCCGAGGTGGAGCAGCGCGTGCGCGAATCCGTGCCGACGCCCGCCGAGGGCCAGCAGGCCGTGGATTCGCTGGAGGCGCGTTTCACGCGCAACCTGCGCCGTGCCGAGCGCCTGCAGTGGGCGCTGACCGCGCCGGTGCCGCCCAACCACGTGCAGATCGCGGTGTTCGGCGGCGACTGCGAACCGACCCCGGGCCATGCAGTGCGGGTGCAGGAAGCGCAGGGCACGCGCCTGATCTTCCGCCCATCGCAGGTCACCGCCGGCCACGACAACGCCAACGGTGGCCGCGGCCTGCCGCGGGTGATCGACTACGAACGGCTGATGCTGGAGCCGGGCGACGGACTGGTCACGCGTTCTTCGCAGGTCGCGCGGCGTCCGCTCGATGTGGCCGCGGACGACGACCGGTTCCATCCCTTGCCGCCGGAGCAGACTTTCTTCCTGTGCGAGTCGCACGGCCGGCTCACGCACAACCCCTACTTCCAGAACAACCTGCTGTATTTCCTGCTGGCCCGCTGAGGCCAGGCGCGCGCGGTTGCGTGCCGGACGGCATGCGTGCGCGGCCGCGACAGGCCAGACTGCGCGCTTCATCACGGCTTGGCGGCAATCGCCGTTGCTTCGCGCGCCGCCGCCTAGAATGTGTGGCCCCCGCCCCCGCCGTCTCCCCCGCCATGGATCCGCTGCGTACCCTGCTCATCGACTGCCGCATCGAGCTGCGCAAGCTCGTGCGCGAATTCCACAAGACTGAACTGTGCGAGCGGCTCGACACCGTCGTGCAGACGCTGCAGCGCGCGCCGGTCTCGGTCGACCTCGCCACGCCGCCCAGCCCCACCACCCAGCGCGAGATCAAGGAGACCGCCAACCA
>Ga0070693_100001018_pt1 | contig 12489 bp, 10 predicted proteins | sample KBSK1103metaG_FD_65472 | JGI IMG/M metagenome (GOLD analysis project Ga0070693, IMG submission 65472) | Corn, switchgrass and miscanthus rhizosphere microbial communities from Kellogg Biological Station, Michigan, USA - KBS K1-10-3 metaG | ecosystem: Host-associated > Plants > Roots >...
TACGAAGCCGAAGACTTCCTGGACGACGACGGCTATTCAGAAGAACGCGTTCGTATTGCGGTTCGAATCGAAATACGGGGCGACCATGCTGACGTTGATTTCAGTGGAAGCGCCCCGCAAGTTCGCGGACCGATCAACGCAGTCGAAGCGATCACCGTCTCGGCGGTCTATTATGTCTTTCGCTGTTTGATCCCCATGAACGTTCCCGCGAGTTGGGGAATCATGCAGCCGATCAACGTCACCGCTCCGGAAGGCACTGTTGTTAACGCGCGGCCGCCAGCGGCGGTCGCGGGCGGTAACGTCGAAACTTCGCAGCGAATCGTCGACACAGTTTTACTCGCCTTGTCTAAGTCGGGTGCCGAGGTTCCCGCAGCGAGCCAGGGCACGATGAACAACCTGACGATAGGCGGAACAGACTCGCGCACCGGCAAGCAGTTCGCTTATTACGAAACCGTCGCGGGCGGAATGGGCGCGCGGCCGGGGCTTGCCGGCATCGACGGGATTCACACTCACATGACCAATTCGCTGAACACGCCCGCCGAAGCTCTCGAGTACGCTTATCCGTTGCGCGTGCATCGATACGCCATAAGACACGGAAGCGGCGGTGGCGGCCAGTTTCGAGGCGGCGACGGAATCGTTCGCGAGGTGGAATTGTTGAGCGACGCCCAGGTGACGATCCTTTCCGATCGGCGAAAGACTCGGCCGTATGGTTTGAATGGCGGCGAGCCTGGAACAGCGGGGCGCGCGGTTCTGATAACTCAGGACGGCGAGCGACAGTTGAACGGCAAAGACTCGACGCATGCAAGCGCCGGTGACCGGATTCGAATTGAGTCGCCCGGCGGCGGCGGCTACGGTTCGAAAACGAAATGACCCTTCCCCGCGAAGTCCGTTTCATGACAGCGCGCATGGGCCTTTGATAAGATTGCTCCCGAATGAGTGAAGCGATACGAGATCGGCTCTTGCGTGTTCGCGAGCGAATCGCGCGAGCTGCCGAGCGCTCCGGAAGAACCGCCGAAGACATCACACTCATCGCGGTCTCAAAAACATTCGATCCACACACAGTGCAGCAAGCAGTCGACGCCGGCGCCCGAGCCCTCGGGGAGAATCGTATTCAGGAAGCGCTGAGCAAAGTCGGGCAGATCAATGGCGGCCCGCGCTGGCATTTGATCGGGCATCTGCAATCGAATAAGGCTCGGCAAGCGCTCGAGACGTTTGATGTTATTCATACGATCGACAGCGTTCAGTTGGCTGAACGGCTCGACCGAATCGCAGGCGAATTGAATCGACGACCCAATGTGCTAATCCAGGTTGATCTCGCGCACGAGCCGACAAAGTCGGGCGCCGATGAGCAGGAACTTCCTGGAATCATAGAAACACTCGACGCCGCCGGTCACCTGAACTTCCGCGGGCTGATGACCTTGCCCCCGTTCTTCGAAACACCCGAACAGACGCGGCCATTTTTTCGCAGGCTTCGCGAGTTGATTGAGGGCTTGAATCGAAACCGTGAGAGCGACCGCCAACTGACGGAGTTATCGATGGGAATGAGTCACGACTTTGAAGTAGCCATCGAAGAGGGCGCGACGATGGTGCGAGTGGGCACCGCGATTTTTGGAAGCAGAGAGGTTAACGATTGACTTTACTGGCGCTGGTTCTTTACTGGCTTTCACTGGTGGTGCGGTGGGGGACGATAGCCGTCTCGTCTCTCTTCTTCCTGCGAGTCGTGCTGTCATGGTTGGGCGCGAATCCATTCGGCAGAATCCCTTATCACCTGACTCGGATCACCGAGCCGATGGTGCGGCCCGTACGTTCTCAGTTCGGCGGCATGCGTTTGCGCTATGACCTGATCCCTCTGTTAGTGGGAGTGTTAATCCTTGTTACCGGATTGTTTATCTCGAGCATGCTCGGCCAACTTTCGCTGATACTCCTGGCGATTGGCAAGAACGTGATGGAAGGAGCGTTCGCCTCCGGCGCGATGGCCGCTGAAGTAATCAAACTGCTGGGTCTGCTCTACGTTGTAGCGATCTTCCTGAGATTTTTCCTGCCGTTTTTTGGTGTCGGCTACAGACACAAATTCTTTCACTTCCTGTTCGTGATCACCGAGCCGTTGCTTAAACCGCTTCGCAAAATTTTCATCGCGGGCATGTTCGACTTCTCGCCGATCGTTGCGATGTTCATCGTTCAGATCCTGACAAACGTGTTGGCTGAGATCATCAGCAAATAAGTCTGGAGGCCGGGTGCTCGATCTCAAAGAGAAGGACGGCGCGGTCACTTTGAGAATCCGGGTTCAGCCGCGCGCTAGACGTACTGAAATCATTGGCGAGCATGCCGGGGCGCTCAAGCTGAAGATCGCCGCGCCCCCGGTGGACGGAAAGGCGAATGAGGAGTGCCGGCGCTTTCTTTCCAAGCTACTTAAAGTGAGCATCGGATCGGTCGAAATCATCTCGGGTGAGTCATCACGCGATAAGGTCGTTCGGATCGACAATACGAGCGGCGCGCAAATCAATGCGACGCTTTCGCGACTACTCAGTCAAGAAGCATCCGGTGCGACGAAGCGATGACGCGCCATTGGGTTGGCGAGACAGAAAGATATCGTTAGCAAGTTCCCAAACGAAAAAAGCCCGCTCACAAAGTCAGAGTGAGCGGGCTCATTTGTTCACGGTGTCCCGTTCTATTTGAACGTGAAGTTCGCTCGATGAACGGTCCCGTCAATCAACTTCACAACAAGTTGCCGGCAGGTGTTCGCCCATGACTTGTCTGTCTTCCAAACGTAGCTGTACTGATTAGTGGTGGCATCGAAAGTCAGGCCGGTTGATCCAGCCGTTACTGTAGACGTGGTGCCATCAACCTCGGCTGTAGAGTCACAAGCGATTTGCTCCGACTTTGGATAACCAGCCGCGAAGATACTCAGCCCCTTGTCGCCGCCCAGGCTGAACTTGATCGCCACGCTCGCTCCAGCCTTAACCAAATTAAAGGTCGGGAAATTATCAACCGGAGTGAAGAAGCCGCTGAAGCCAAAAATCACAAATACGGTGGCCTCGTCTGTCGCGGTGAGCCCGCCCGCATCGGTGACTCGCACCTTGATCGTATGCGTGCCCGGCGCAGTCAAAGCAGCCGCCGAGAAAGTCACGGTTTGACCCGGCGTCTCGAAGCTGCCGTTGTTGTCCAGGTCCCAATCATAAGTGAGTGTCCCGCCGTTCGGGTCGCTGCCCGTTGCGCTGACGAGAACGGACTGACCCTCAATCACCGAGTACGGTCCGCCCGCGTCGACTGTTGGTGGCGCGTTGAGAATCAGGCCGACCACAACCGGGTCGTGATCGGACGCGCGGAATGCGCCCGGATCATAGAACGTGATGAACTGATTCGCCGTCTTGAAGTTGAAATTGTAGTCGAGGACAACCGGCTCATCGGCGTTGACATGGAACTCGGTTGCGCCGGTCACTTGCGAGGACAGGCTTGAACTGGCAAGCGCGTGATCAAGATAACCTGACTGCCCGTTGAATTGGAACGAATAGGCTTCGGGTCCCACGAAAGCATTTATCAGGTCCGTGTAACCTGCGAGCTTGATATTGCTGATCGGATCTTCCTTCGCGTAGGAATTGTAATCGCCAATCAGCAAGAAGTCCGGATCGCCGCTTCCGGTGGGATCCGTCCCAAGCCAGTTGACTAATGCCGTCGCAGCCTTGGCTCGCGTCAGGTTACAGTTGCCCTGACCATCACCCGTATCCGGGTCGCCTACATCATTGCAGTCTGAGCCCTTCGACTTCAGGTGATTGACCACGACTGTGAACTTCGCGCCGGTGGAAGTCTGACTAAACGTCTGGGCCAGCGCCGGACGATTTTTCGTGTCAATGAACTGGGGGTCAACGGTCGAATTGAGAACGGCGTATGCCCCGACAGGCGAGACAGTCGCGGGCTTGTAGATGATCGCGACGCGAATCTCATCCGTCCCTACCACTCCCGTATTGATGAACGTGTAAGTCCCGGGCGCCGTCGCGGTGTTCAGGCCCGCTACAAGGTCTTCAATTGCACTGTTGGGAGTCGCGTCATTTTCTATCTCACTCATCCCGGCAATATCCGGATTGATCGTGGTGATCACGCTTATAATCTTGTCCCTCTGACGAGTGAACTCAGCGGGGGATTCCGCGCCGCGCGAAGTCGGGAACCCGCCGCCCAGCCCGTTGCCGTTGAAATAATTCAAGACGTTGAGACCGGCGACTTTCAGCGTGCCGCCGACAGAATCGGGCGCAGCCGGCCGCGGGTTATCCGCAGTGAAGCTGATCGGACCAACTGGTTGCACGCGGTAAACCCCGAACCTCTGATCCAGCACCCCTGACAGGCCGCCGCTTACCTTATAACCGACCCGCAGAGTGTTGAATGCGCTCAGCCCTCCAGTCGGATAAAGCGTCGGGTCGATGTTTTGATTGTTGTTTGCGTCATCCAGCAAGATACGTCTGCGGTCGTTTAGGTCTTGTTGCGCGATTGCGGCGGCACCGGGCGTCGTGATGTTGGTCGGATTCAAACATCGCCCGTCTACAGAAAGACCTACTTCGCCGAAACGGCCAAGGGTGAAGTTATCGGTGACGGTAAGGTCCTGCGTGATGTTGATCAGCATCCCCTCGTAGCGTTCCCAATCAGTGAGGCTTGCGACTGGAAGCGAAACGGTCGTGGATGTGGGCAAACTGTTGCCGGAACTACAGACCGTGACAGTAGAGACGCTTGTCAGTTCTGTCAGAGTAAAACCGGCAGTCCCAAACTCGAAGACTGTTCCCTTCGCCCGGACCTTATCTCCGACGCTGACCGGAGTACTCGCGTGGAAAACAAAGATTCCTTCTGACGTGGCTGGATCAGCATCAGCATCGGAATCTTCCTCTTGAACGAAGAAGCCACTAAACTGGCCGGCGGCCTGATAATCGCCGACGACGATGCCTTCGATCTCCACAATCGATCCCGCCATCGGGCTGGTCGCGCCGCTACCCTGGATGTTGTGAATAAGAGTAGCTGGGTTGCCGCAGATCAATACAACCGGCGTCGAAAAACTGAAAACAAAGTCTGCTGCCATCAAGTCTGGTGGATCATTCGTGTCCTGGTCCATCACCTGGCTCGCCACGATTGTCACCGTGACTGTTTCGTTATTAACAAAATCGCTGGCGGGATCGAGAGTGAAGGACATCGGACCGCCACTCACCGCAGCAGTGTGGGAGCCACTTAAGCTCCCGGCGATTGTGAACCACGTGCCGCTCACGTTTACGGGCTCGCTGAAGTTGATTGTGATATTACTGTTTAGGGCAACGTTGGTAGCGCCGTTGGTCGGAGTTGTGGTTGATACTATGGGCGCGGCATCGCCAATGTCGGGGGTAATCGAAAAATTGTCTACTGCCAGACCATCATCGGAGCCTGAGGGATCATCATCTATCCAGCGAATGAAAAATGAAGCGCCGTTGGGGATGGTTAATCCGGTAATATTAAAACTGATACCAGTCCGATTTGCCGCCGCATTGCCGTCCTTGGCCCCGACCGTCACCGTATTAGGCGTTGTAAAATCGAGCGCGTTTACATCAATGTAGGTTCCGGTCGTCAAATCCGTCGCATTCAGGCTGTACTGAAAATCAATGCGGTCAGTTCGCGCCGCGGCTCCGAGACGCCACTCCTCGCCAGTGTACGAGACGGCAAGCGTGCTTACGGTAGTGCCTGTGTTGTTGGTGAACTTTGCGCCATATATTGGTATCAACGCGCCGCTGCGAAGCGCGCCCAGCGCCCGCTCAGTTGAGGCCGTGGTTCCGTAGCTGTAGATGTCGCCGGTCGCACTTCCGCCGTTATCAGCGCCGTACTGCTCGTTATCGCGAGCACCTAGGCCGCCTTCGGTGATATACCATCCCGTGGGCAGTGTCGCGTTGGTTGTGCCGGTGATTGCCAGCGTATCGAAGTTTTCTGTGCTCGGCGATCCCAACGTTGTCAGACTGATGGAACCCGACCCTGTGTCAGCGGAGATCCTTGCGGTGTGAGGCAACACCACCATTACAACCGGTAAGGCAATCGCAGCGAAGGCGAGCAAGAAAATCAACCAGGAGCGATTGAGTGACTGCCTGAGTCGTAAACCGATTGTGTGAGTTTTATTAATAGAACGCCTCGCGGTGCGGGCGGATGGGGAAGTGGGTGGTGTTTTCATGATTGATCCTCCGGTTCGGTTCTGGGTACCTGGAGACACACGACTGTGCAGCCCAGGCGAACTTCCTTTCAATTTGTCTAATTGGCCTTTTCTGGAACTTACCTGACAAAACCTTACTGTCTGGTAGTGCGAGATTCTAACGGGGAATCTGTACCAGTGCAAGCGGACATTGAACTCAGTTGAGTCTACTGCCTTCGCGCGAACATCGGCCGGAACCTTATTGCCGGACGACTCCGCTTCAATCAGGCTTTTAAACTCGCCCAACCCATCGCGTTGCTCACACGCGCGGCATTACCTTATACTCCCAAGTCTCGGAAATTGGTTCATTTCGCGGCAATCAAATCGCAAACATCCGACCTCAAGCTCGAGCCGGCGCGGTCGATTTTCGATGGGCATCGATTGATAATCAACACACGCTCTTAACCGACGGAGGCAGGTACATCATGTCAGGACATTCAAAGTGGCATTCAATCAAACATAAGAAAGGCGCCATAGACGCCAAGCGCGGCAAGATGTTTTCCAAGCTCATCAAGGAACTCACCGTAGCTGCGCGAGGTGGCGGCGACCCCGCGGGAAACGCTCGCTTGCGCAAAGCGATGGATGACGCCAAAGCACTCAACATGCCCAAGGACACTATGATGAACGCGATCAAACGCGGTACCGGCGAGATCGCGGGCGCGGCCATCGAAGATATCACCTACGAAGGCTACGGGCCGGGCGGCGTCGCGATTCTCGCCGAATGCCAGACCGACAATCGCGTTCGCACCGTGGCCGAAATTCGGCACATCTTTTCTAAGAACGGCGGTAATCTCGGTGAGACTGGCTCGGTCGGCTGGATGTTTCAAAAGAAGGGCAGCATCATCATCGACAAAAGCGCGGCATCCGAAGAGAAAATCATGGAACTGGCTCTGGAAGCCGGCGCTGAGGATGTGAGCGACGATGAAGTATCCTGGGATGTGGTGACCTCGCCCGAAGATTTCAACGCGGTCCTCGATGCAATCAAGGCCGCCGCCATTGAACCGCTATCCGCCGACGTTCTCATGCGACCCACGAACTCGGTTCAGGTGACCGGAGCGACGGCTCAGCAAGTTCTCCGGCTCATGGAGGCACTCGAAGATTCCGACGATGTTGCCAACGTAGCCGCTAACTTTGATATTCCCGCCGAGGAAATGGAGGCGGCCGGTTGACGCTCGGTCCTACACGCGAGCCCGCGCCGCATCGCACTAAAAGAGCGAGTGCGCGTTCGGTGCGAGTGATGGGTGTTGATCCGGGGAGCAGCACGACCGGATACGGCGTAATCCAAAGCGACGGACGGCGGTATGAATTGATCGAATGCGCGGGCGTCCGCGTTCCCTCGAAGTTGTCCTTTCCCGAACGACTCCTGTTGATAAGCAAGAAACTCGAAGAAGTAATGGAGCGGCTCGCGCCCGACGCTTGCGCCGTCGAAGAAACGTTCTATGCCGTGAACGTCAAAAGCGCGCTCACGCTTGGGCACGTGCGAGGCGTCGTGCTGCTTGCGGCCGCGCGCGCGGGCATCGAGATATTCGAGTATTCGCCGCTCGAGATCAAATCGGCCCTCGTGGGCTACGGGCGGGCGGAGAAAAAACAGGTCCAGGAAATGGTGCGCCTGCTTTTGAAGTTAGAGGAACCTCCGGAGCCGCTGGACGCCTCCGATGCGTTGGCCGTCGCGATTTGTCATGCGAACACCGCTTCGACCAAAGCGTTGTTGCCTGCTATTGAGCGGCGGACGCGGCGGTAGTAATATACCAACTGTCAACGGGCCGTTGGCGTAAGAATCCTTTGGAAGCAGACTCTCAGGTTTCTGTTGGCCTTCGCTGGTTTTTCCCAACGCCCCGAGGTAGAGCGCCCACTTTATGGATCGGTCTAAAAGCCATGACGGACCTCTACGGAATTCTTGGGCTTACTCCTCGCGCGACTTCTATTCAGATCAAGTCGGCCTATCGGCGGCTTGCGCGCAAGTATCACCCCGATGTTTCAGCCTCGCCGGATGCGAGCGCGCGGTTTGTATTGATCAACCGCGCATATCAAATCTTGAGCGATCCCCACCGCCGTGCCGCGTATGACAACGGGCAGTACAACGATTCCCAGAGAACGTTCTATGCTTCGCGGCAGGCTGAAGTCGTTGCGATGCAGCGTCACTTCGATCGCATCGTTGACGAGTGGCTGGCCCGCGACAGGCAAGAGGCGGCAGCGCGCTCGCATGCAGTTCTCATTGTAGTGCCGCTGTTTCTTTCGGCTTTCTATGTAATGGTCTCGAAGCCTACGATGATCGAAGAGTCGCGCCTGATCGGGCGAGTGTTGATCCTCGCGCTGGCGCTCTACGGGTTAATCTACCTGGTGAAGAATCTTTCGATCGTGTTGTCGCGCTACACGTATCACATCCCCGAGCACCTGACGTCCGTGTTTCGCGAGCAGCAAACGCCCGAGGACAAATCGATCAGCCGAAAGGCGGGGCTTTTTTTTCTGGTCTGCGGTTACCTGGTGTCGATAGGCTTGGGTTACGTTGTAAGTAAATTCGTGCCTGGACGTTACGGAGCGGCGATAAGCATCAGCACATTGTTTGGGGCGCTGATTTACCCTCCAATCGCAGTGCTGATAATTGGAAGCATCCGGCGAATCGGCGCCCTGCTGGACCGCTGGTAAGATTAATCGGCGACCAAACGATTCGAAGCGGCTCAGGCCTTTCCCGCGGCTCTACTTATTTCCGAAGAATTTCTTTGCGATCGTCCCAACATCTGACTTCCAGATGCTTGTGCCATCCGCCTTGGCCTTGGCTAAAGCACCAGTTAGTTCGCGTTTTGCGGCTCGATTGTCGGGGTCGATCTGCAAAGCCTCGCGAAAGAAATTATCAGCCTTCTTTGAAAGGCCCGCTTCCTTGTAGAGAATGCCGAGCTTGACTCGAATCTGCGCGTTGTAAGGTTCAAGCTCCGCGGCTTTGGATAGATGCATCTCAGCGTCACGGCGCGTTCGCGGATTGCGGATCAAGGCGATGCCAAGATGATAGTGATAAGGCGCGCGGCTCGGATCAAGCTTGATGGCTTCGCGAAGCAGGTGAACGGCCGCGTGATATTCCTTTCTCTCAAAACGCGCCCGGCCTTGCTGATAGTAATGCTCCGCCATTTGCGCCGGTGGAAGTTGGACGCCGGACCGGGTCTGGGGCGCGAGATCCCCGCTTGATCCTTCAGCGGTGCGTTGTGGAGCTGAATTGCCGTTGCCAGCCGGCAACGGGGCGTTGGGCGGAGTGAGATCGGCGGTTCCGCTTCGGCCTTCGATAGACGCCGGTTCGGCTGGCGCCCGCTCGAAGACCGGCGCCGTGAGCGGTGGAGTCTTCGGAAGCGTGCCGGAGAATCTTCTGATCTTCTCGTCGTAACCCGCGCGCTGTGCGGGTTGGCTCAACGTTTCGTAAGCCTGAGTAATCATGCCGAACAATGCCTCGAGCTTGTTTCGCATCTCGCCGCTATCGCGGTGATGATATCTGTCCGGGTGGAACTTTTTCGCGAGCTGGTAATAAGCGGCTTTGATTTCGGCGCTCGTCGCCTGCCGTGTAACACCGAGTACATCGTAGTAATCGGACCCGGCCGAGAAATGGAGCTTTCGATTCACTTCTTCCTGCAAGTGTTCCAGTTGGTTATCGAGCTCTGATTCGGGTTCATCGTCATCCCGGTCCGCGAGTTTCAGGAAGCCGGCGGCAATCAGTGCACAGACGGCGCGATGCGCGTCGGCGTCTCCCAACCCGCTGAGTCCGCCCACTTCGCTGACGTTTATTGGGGATTCGATTCGCGAAAGAATGTAGCTCTCGACCGGAACGAGCCGTCCCGTGTCCGCGCCGCGAAGAGCGGCCGTCTTGGACCGCAATACTACGCTGTCCGGAGGAGCCATCCTGTCAGCGACCTCCTGAATATCGGCGCCCCGGCGCGCGCCTTCAAGAAGCACGTCCGCTACTGTTAGCCCCAGAGCTACCGCGTGATCCGCCCGAATGCGCTCGTCAAATGAATAGTCGCCTTGGGTCCATTCAAACAGCGACAACACAATTCCCATGACCTGCTCTTTGACCAGCAATCGCATCTGGGAATCTTCAAGGATACCCATCTCGACCAACTCCGGACCAAGACGGTGGGGTTTGCCCGCTTTCTGCTTAGCGCCTTCGATCTGTTCAAACGCGGCGAGCCCCTCCTTCATGAGCTTGTGATCGAGCTGCTCGGTTGTGAGATTGCTGATCGCGAACGTAGGAGTGCCTGCTTCGAAGAATATGGCCTTGATGGCCTTCCCGCGCGACACTCGAAGCAACCCACTTGACTTCTTTTGAGCTATCTCGCGGATAAGATCCGGTATGAGTTTTTCGCCTAGTTGTCCCTGCAACTGAACTTCCTGTGAGGTGATGGACTACGGGAACGTAGCCGCCGGAATCAGCATAAGGGCAATGGGGGTCGGTACTGCGACATTGTAAGTTGAAAGCATGTGACGCGCAATAGTAGTCTTCCGCGTCTCGGACGCGAAAACTCACGGCGCCGCTTGATGCCGCGCCGCGAGCTGCCCACACGCCGCGGATATATCCTGACCTCGCGGCCGGCGGATAAATGAAGGCAGTCCAGCGGCCGTCAGTATCGACTGAAAACCGGTTATGCGATCCATCGGCGACGATCCGTAAGGAAGCTCCGGCGCCGGATTGTGCGGAATCAGATTCACTTTCGCTCGAACGCTCGACAGCAACCGCACGAGCTCGCGAGCCTGGCGATCGCTGTCGTTGACGCCGTCGAGCATCACGTATTCAAAGGTCAAACGCTCGCGGTCGCCGAGCGGATATTTTCGGCAGGCTTCGATCAACTCTGAAAGCGGATACTTTCGGTTGATTGGAAACAACTTGTTTCGAAGCCCATCGTTTGAAGCGGTAAGCGAAATCGCCAGCCGAGGTCTGACTTCTTCCTTCGCAAGATCGTAGATTCGAGGAACGATTCCGGCGGTCGAAAGCGTAACTCGCCGCGGCGCAATCGCGAGCCCTTCAGGTTCGGCCATCACCCGCACAGCTTTCATCACCTCATCGTAGTTCAACAGTGGTTCACCCATTCCCATCATCACGATGTTCGTGCGTTTCGGAAGCTCTACCACTTCTCCGTAAACCTGATTCAACACGATCACGACCTGGGAAGCCATTTCGCCCGCGGTCATGTTGCGCTTCAAGCCAATAACGCCGGTCATACAGAAATCACACGCGAGCGGACATCCGACCTGGCTCGATATACAGATCGTGTCGCGGCGTTGTTCGGGCATGAAAACCGATTCGACTTCAGAGCCGTCGCCGAGCTTCAACAGAAATCGCCGTGTTCCGTCTGATGATAGAAAGACATTTTCGATCTCGGTGAAGGTAATCACAGCGTGCTGATCCAGAATTCGGCGAAGCGTCTTCGGCAAATCGGTGATCCTGTCGAAGCTTGCGATTCGCCGGCGATGAATTGCCTGGAACAGTTGCCTCGCGCGATAGGGCTTCTCGCCAAGCTCACCCATGAACTCGCGCAATTCGTCCTGCGTGAGCCCGAGCAGTTCTCTTCTCGTCTCTGTTGTGTCCGTCATCTGAAGAAGGATTATGGAACGAGGCTTCAACTACGGCAAGAAACCGTGCGGCTCAGAGGAAGGCACAGGGTATAATCCCGATCTGGAATTGATCCAGGAATCGGAGTTCGCAAAATGCTCCACATACACAACGGAGAATCCACTGCGGGTACTCTAAGACTTCGGATTCCCCGGAACCCACTTCGCCATTAGTGAGGTGCTGATGTGCGGGCCAACACCCGCGGTTGCCCCAATGCAAACCCCCGGTCAGCTTGTGTTAGAATTGGGGCCAATAAGGAAGCAAGCTTATGGAAAACAGATCCGAATATGAAGGAAAGGTAGTGAATGGGGTCGTCGTCCTGGAGAACGGTGATTCTTTGCCAGAGGGCACCCGAGTTCGGGTTTCGACTGTGGAGCCGGCATCTACTGGCGAGACGCTAGGTCAGCGGCTGCTTAAGTTCGCCGGGACCGCGAAAGGACTACCGAGCGACATGGCAGAGAATCACGATCACTACATTCACGGGCGCCCTAAGAAATGAGAACGCTGTTCGCCGATACCTTCTATTACATCGCTCTGCTTAGTCCAACTGACGCGGCGCATACTCGCGCCGTCGAATTCACAAGAACCTACAATGAGTTGATGGTGACGACAGCGTGGATCATCACTGAACTCGCCGATGGTATGGCCGGCGCCAGTACCCGCCAGGCTTTCACGAATTTCTACGACGCAGTGCGAGTCGATCCACAGGTTTCAT
>Ga0070693_100001019_pt1 | contig 12488 bp, 11 predicted proteins | sample KBSK1103metaG_FD_65472 | JGI IMG/M metagenome (GOLD analysis project Ga0070693, IMG submission 65472) | Corn, switchgrass and miscanthus rhizosphere microbial communities from Kellogg Biological Station, Michigan, USA - KBS K1-10-3 metaG | ecosystem: Host-associated > Plants > Roots >...
CCGCGTCGACCGTCATCTGGGTGCGACGGGCGGGCGAACACAACACGGCATCGGGCGCGGCGCCGTGTTCGGCCAGCCAGGCGCCGGCCGCGCGTGCCTGCGCCTCGCCGTGCAGGCTCAACGGGCGTTCGGTGTCGCGTCCGTCCGGTCCCGCCGACATCGCCTCGGCGTGCCGCAGCAACAACAATTCACGCATGGCCGCGCGTTCTCATTGAGCGGTGGAAGCCGCGCCGGTGGGTGCGGGCGCGTCCAATGGAACCTGGTTGGCGCGCAGCGTGGCCAGTATCAGGCTGAGTTCGGTGCCGCCATTGCGTGCGGTGGTCAACCATTGCGAAGCTTGCGAGGCATCGGTGAGCGAGCGTTGCAGCAGGGCCGAATACTGGTGCACCTGCCAGGCGAGATTCTGGCTGGCCTGGTCGTTCCGGGACTTGTCGTCCCGGTTCAACGTGCCCTGGATGTGCAGGCCCACCGCGCGTGCGATCGGGCTGGAACCCCACTGCAGAGTGTGTGCGAGCTTCAGGCAATCGCTTTTGAGGTCGTCGTCTTTCGTCGCATCGTCGCCGCACAGTTGTTCGAGCGGTCCGAAGGCCGGACGAATGTGGTTCTGGGTGCCCGTCACGGCCACCAGCATGCGCACGCCATCGGGGTTGTCCGGCTGCCCGTCGTGCGCGCCCTGCATGGTGTCGGGCAGCGGCGGCAGCACCGCGACGGCCTTGGCGACCCCTGCCAGCGTCCTGCCGTAATAATCATCATAGGTTTTCGCGGCGGCGGCCTGTTTCAGCGCCGCCCGTTCGGCCTTGTCATCCTTGTCCCGTGCAGCCACATCCAGCGCCACCATCCAGACTGCCGCGTTGTCGGCGGCATGCTGCTTGAGCCAGGCAAAGGCTTGCGCGTTCGGACAATCCTTTTCCGATCTGCAGGCATCGAGGCGCGCCCATTCGGCGGGCGCGCCGGCCTTCGGCGCAGCGGCGGCGCGCTGGCTGAGCGCGTCGAAATCGAGTCCCTGCGTCGGGTTCTCGAACGGCTTGGCCAGGATCGCGGCGCCCAGCAGGTAGTCCGGATCGGCGCGCAGCGCGACCACGCTGACAAGATCGTGCTGGTATTGCCGGATCGCCTGCATGCGCTTGCGGTCGGCGGGCGAAAGCCTGGCTCCGTCGGACGCGGCGGCACTCGATGCGGACGCGGGAGGCCTCGACGGTTCCGGCTGCGTCGCCGGCGATTTCGCGAGCGCGGCGCTGGCGATCAGCAACGCCGCGAGGGCTGTGGCAGGCGTGGCATGGCGCATGGCAGGTACCGACAAGGCAATCCGGTGAAAGCTAGGGGCGGACGGGTGAATGCGGGCTGGCCGGCGCGGCGTTGCCGGCGGTCCGGTCCAAGGAGCGACTGCTGCGATTTCGATCGTGCGACTATGTCGACGGGCCTTCGCGCATGAACTCCGGCTGTGCCAACGCGGCGCGATGGATGTCGGCGTTGTAATAGCGGGTCGCGAACGGCTTGGCCTTGGCGTCGTGCTCGCGGAATGCGGCAAGGTCGCCATCCTTGCGGGCGAGGGTGCAGCTCCACCAGCCGGTCGGGTAGCACGGTTGCGGAAAGGGCAGGGTGCGGACCGTGGAAAAGCCGACCTCGCGCATCGCGCCCTGCATCGACCGGATCAGGTCCAGCAGCGCCAACGGCGACTCCGACTGCTGCACCAGGATGCCGCCTTCGCGCAACGCACGGAAGCAGCTTGCGTAGAACTTCGCGTTGAACAAGCCTTCGGCGGGGCCGACCGGGTCGGTCGAATCGACGATCACCACGTCCAGCGAATCTGGCGTGGCATCGGCCATGTACTTGATGCCGTCGTCGAACAGCAGCTTCGCGCGCGGATCGCCGTTGGATTCGCACAACTCGGGGAAATATTTTTCCGCGAGGCGGGTGACGCGCTCGTCGATGTCGATCTGCGCGACACTTTCAACTTCCGGATGGCGCAGCACTTCGCGCAGCGTGCCGCAGTCGCCGCCGCCGATGATCACCACGTTGCGCGGCGTGGCGTGGGTGTACAGCGCCGGGTGCGTCATCATCTCGTGGTACAGGAAATTGTCGCGGCTGGTCAGCATCGTGCAGCCGTCGATCACCATCAGGTTGCCCCAGTCGGTGGTGCGGTAGACCTCGATGTGCTGGAAAGGCGTCTGTTCGTCGGCCAGCTTCTCGGCCACGCGATAGCCGATGGATGAGCCGGAGGCTTCGTGCTTTTCGGTAAACCAGTCGGACATGCCGAAAATCCTGTTGGAGAGCGCCTGATTGTAACGGCCGGCCCGGAGCCACGCGTTACAATGACGCGTCGATCCCGCGGCGTCGGTGGCTTCCGGTCGGCGAACACGTTGCGTCAAGGCCCGCCGCTGCGACGTTCCACCCCTCGTTATCCGGAGAACCACGATGACGAACGCCTGGAACATCGATACCGCCCGTTTCGTGTATTCGGTCGCGCACTGGAGCGATGGCTACGTCGACATCGACGTGCAGGGTCGTGCCGTGATGCGCCCGCGTGGCGACGAAGGTCCGGCCATTGCGCTGGACGATGCGATCGCGCGGGCGCGGACGATGGGTCTGCGCCTGCCGTTGCTGCTGCGTTTCCCCGACATCCTGCTCGACCGCCGCGGAAAATTGCGTGCCGCGTTCGCGGACGCGATGCGCGCGCACGATTATCCGGGTGGCTACACCGCGCTTTACCCGATCAAGGTCAACCAGCAGCGCGCGGTGGCGGGCACGCTGGCGCAAGGCCCGCTGTCACCGCGCGCCGCCGGAACGGGTTTCGGACTGGAAGCCGGTTCCAAGCCCGAATTGCTGGCGGTGCTGGGGCTTGCGCAACCGGGCTCGCTGGTGGTGTGCAACGGTTACAAGGATGCCGAATACATCCGCATCGCGCTGATCGGGCGCAAGCTCGGCATCGACGTGGTGATTGTGATCGAGAAACCTTCCGAACTCGAACACGTGATCGCCGAAGCCAAGGCGCTGGATGTCGAACCAAAACTGGGCGTGCGCGTGCGGCTGGCCTCGATCGGCGCCGGCAAGTGGCAGAACACCGGCGGCGACAAGAGCAAGTTCGGATTGACGCCCGCGCAACTGTTGGCGCTGGTCGCGCGACTGCGCGACGCGAACCTGACGCATACGATGCGCCTGCTGCACTTCCACATGGGTTCGCAGATTTCCAACCTGCGCGACATCGCGGCCGGGATGCGCGAGGCGGTGCGGCATTTCGCGGAACTCCGCGCTGCGGGGCTGCCACTCGATCACGTCGATGTCGGCGGCGGGCTCGGCGTCGACTACGAGGGCACACGCTCGCGCGGCGAATGCTCGATCAACTACGACGTCGAGCAATACGCCGACGCCGTGGTCGCGCCGCTGGCGTCCGCCTGTGCCGCGTGGAACATCCCGCCGCCGCACGTCCTCACCGAATCGGGCCGCGCCATGACCGCGCATCACGCGGTGCTGGTGGTCAACGTCAGCGAAGTGGAACCGGCACCGGACGGCGCGCCGCCGCCGGAAGCGGTGGGAGAGGCCGCGGTGCTGCGATCACTGCGCGGCACGTTGGCGGCTCTGGACAGGCGCCCGGTGCGCGAAGTCTGGCAGGACGCCCAGCAGTATTTGCACGAAGGCCACGCGCTGTACGCGCAGGGCGCGCTCGACCTTGCGCAGCGCGCGAAGCTCGATGCGCTGTTTCACGCGATCGCGCTCGGCGTGCGCGCGCGCCTGAAACCCGACGAACGTTCGCATCGCGAGATCATCGATGCGCTGGACGTGAAGCTCGTCGACAAGTACTTCTGCAACTTTTCCGTGTTCGAATCGATCCCGGACGTCTGGGCGATCGACCAGATCTTCCCGATCATGCCGCTGACGCGCCTCGACGAAAAGCCGACGCGCCGCGGCACGCTCGCCGATCTCACCTGCGATTCCGACGGCCGTGTGGACGTGTACGTGGAATCGGGCGACCTCGACGTCAGCCTGCCGCTGCACGAATTGCGCCGTGGCGAGCCGTACCGGCTCGGCATCTTCCTGGTCGGCGCATACCAGGAAACGCTTGGCGACATCCACAACCTGTTCGGCGACACCGACGCGGTGAACGTCCGCATCGAAGGCGATGGCTTCACGCTGGACGGCGCGCGCCGCGGCGATTCGGCCGACATGCTGCTCGATTACGTTGGCTACAAGCCAGACGATCTGCGAGTCGCCTATCGCGAAAAGCTCGCAGCCGCAGGTTTGCAGGGTGAAGCGGGCAAGCGCGTCGAGGCGACGCTGGAAGCGGGCCTGACCGGCTACACGTACCTGCGGGAAACCTGAACTCACCCATCGCGCGCGATCTGCAGCCCGGCCACAGACTGGCTGACGGGCATTACTTCGATGCGGTTGATGTTGAGGTGCGGCGGCAGGTTGGCGACCCACCAGACTGTCTCGGCGATGTCATCGCCGGTGATCGGATGCGCGCCCGCGTAGAGCCTGTCCGATGCGGCCTGGTTGCCGCCGGTGCGCACCAGGGTGAACTCGGTTTCGGCCATCCCGGGCTCGATGTTGGTCACGCGCACGCCGGTGCCGTGCAGGTCGGTGCGCAGGTTCGTGGAAAAGTGCGTCACGAACGCCTTGGTGCCGCCGTACACGTTGCCGCCGGTGTACGGGTACGTGCCGGAAATCGAGCTGATGTTCGCGATCGCGCCGCGCCGCTTGATCAGCTTCGGCAACAGCAGCCGTGTCAGCGTGACCAATGCGGTGACGTTGGTGTCGATCATCTGCCGCCACTGCGCAAGGTCGCACTCCTGCGCCTTGGCGGTGCCGAGCGCGAGACCGGCGTTGTTGACCAGGAGGTCGACATCGCGGAAATCTTCCGGCAATGCATCCAGCGCGGCGCGCATCGCGGTTTCGTCGCGGATGTCGAACGCCGCGGCGTGCACGCGGTCTGCTCCGAACCGCTCGACGAGCTTTGCGAGCCGTTCGGCGCGACGCGCGAAGGCGATCACGTGCCACCCGTTTGCGGCGAACTTCGCCGCGATCGCGGCGCCGAAGCCGGCGGATGCGCCGGTGACGAGGAGGGTCTTTGGATTCATTGTTGTTCCCAGCGGTCCGGACAAGCACGTGAGGATGGGGGCGGGAGGCGGGTAGCGGGGCCGCAGGGACGTACCTTCGAAGCACTTCCACGCCCCGATCCCCACCCGCGCATCATTTCTCCTTCAGCGGGATCCCGTGGATGCCGGCGGCGGAAAGCTGCTTCTGCACGTCCTGCAACTGCGTGGCGGAAGCGAACGGCCCGATTCGCACCCGGTTCCAGACCTGGCCATCGAGCGTGACGGCCTGGACGTGCGCGGTGAAGCCCTGCAGCGCGAGCCGGGCTTTCATCGCGTCGGCATCGCTGGTTTTCGGAAACGCACCCACCTGCAACACGTAACCGCCTTCCGAAGGCGTCGCGCCGGTCGCATTCGCGGCGGCGGGCGCGGACGCGCTGGCATTGTTGGCTGCGGCGGCTTGCTGCTGCTCGGCCTTGGCCATCGCGGAGAGTTCCGTGTTCGGAATCACCACTTCCTTTTCCGGCAGCACCTTGTAGAAGTCGAATTGCGAGGCGCTGGACGCTGCGCTGCTGCCGGCGATGCCGGGCGAGCTGCCCTGTTGCGCGACCGCGTCGGGATTGGCCTGCGGTTGATCGGTGCGGCGCAGGCTGGGCAGGTGCCGGCTCGCGAACGCGAACAGGATCAGCCCCACCACCACGCCCGCCAGGAACAAGGCCCAGCCGGGAAATCCCGAACCGCCGTTACGTACCGCTTGTTTGCCGTTGCGTGTTGCCACTGCCAAACCTCGTATGCCTGCGCTTGTATGCGTGTCCGTGCGGCCCGGGTAGGCCGCATCAGCCATTCATCGAAAAACGGAAATCGTCACATCGACTCGGGAGCCTTGACGCCCAGCATACCGAGTCCGTTGGCGAGCACCTGCCGGGTAGCGTACGCCAACGCCACGCGCGCGTTGCGCAGGTCGTCGTCGTCCACCAGGAACTGCTCGGCGTTGTACCAGACGTGGAAGGCGCCGGCCAGTTCGCGCAGGTATTGTGCCAGTAGATGCGGCTCGCGGCTGGCGGCCGCCGCTTCCACGATTTCCGGGAAGCGCGAGACTTCGGCCATCACGGTGCGCGCATACTCGCCCTGAAGCCGGTCCAGGTGTTTCAGCGCCTCACGTTGCTCGAACACGATCGAGCGGTCGTGCATCTGGCGCTGCACGCTGCACACCCGGGCATGCGCGTATTGGATGTAGTAGACCGGATTGTCGTTGGTCTGCGCGCGCGCCAGGTCGATGTCGAACACCAGTTGCGAATCGCTCTTGCGCGCGATCAGGAAATAGCGCGTGGCGTCCAACCCGGCCATCTCGATCAGGTCGCGCAGGGTGACGTAGCTGCCGGCGCGTTTGGAAATCTTCACTTCCTCGCCGCCCTTGATCACCGTCACCATCTGGTGCAGCACGTATTCGGGCCAGTCTTTCGGGATGCCGATGTCGAGCGCCTGCAGCCCGGCGCGCACGCGTGCCAGCGAGCCGTGGTGGTCCGCGCCGAGCTCGGTGACCGCACGCTTGTAGCCGCGCTCCCATTTGGAAAGGTGGTAGGCGACGTCCGGCACGAAGTAGGTGTACGTGCCGTCGGATTTCCGCATCACGCGGTCCTTGTCGTCGCCGAAGCCGGTCGCGCGCAGCCACAGTGCGCCATCGGCTTCGTAGGAATGGCCTTGTTGCGCGATGCGGTCGACCACACGCTGCACTTCGCCTTCGGTGTAGAGCGACGATTCCAGGAAGTACACGTCGAACTCCACGCCGAAGGCGCGCAAGTCCTCGTCCTGCTCGCGGCGCAGCCACGCCACCGCGAATTCGCGGATCGCATCCAGATCGTCCGGGTCCTGCTTTGCGGTGATCTTGTAGCCCGTTGTTTCGGGAGCCGCCCCGTCGATGCCCTGCTTGTCGAATTCACGCAGGTACTCACGAACCTTGTCGCCGGCGTAGCCGCCGCCGGTGATCGTCGCACCGCGGGTGTAATCGTTCGCCACGTCGCGGATGTAATCGCCGCGGTAGCCGTCCGCGGGCCAGCGCGGATCATCCGGTTCGACCCCTTTGAGGCGCGCCTGTACCGACAGCGCGAGGTTCTGGATCTGCGCGCCGGCATCGTTGTAATAAAACTCGCGATACACCTTCCAGCCGGTCGCGGAGAACAGACGCGCCAGGGTGTCGCCGATTGCGGCGGCTCGCGCGTGGCCAACGTGCAGCGGTCCGGTCGGATTCGCCGAGACGAATTCCACGCCCACCGCCCGGTGCGCGCCAGACTTGCCGTGGCCGTATTGCGCGCCTTCGCGCAGCACGCGCCGAATTTCATCCTGCCATGCGGCGCCGGTCAGGAAGAAGTTGATGAATCCCGGCCCCGCGACCTCGACCCGTTCGACCAGCGGGTTGTCCGGCAGCGCTGCCACGATCGTTTCCGCCACCTCACGAGGTTTGCGTCCCAGCGTCTTGGCCAGCAGCAGCGCCACGTTGCAGGCGAAATCGCCGTGCTCGCGCGAGCGGGTACGTTCGATCACGAAATCGGGTGTCGGAACATCCAGCGTGCCGATGCGACGCAGGCTGTCCAGTGCGTGCAGCAACAGATCGCGGAGGGCGTTTTTCACGGGAGGGGGGCGACTCAATGGGCAGTCTTTCATGCTAACGCAGGCAGCCGCTGCAACCCAACCTGCAGTCTGTGGATAACCCGGTGGATGCCGACGTGAGCCGCGATTTTCGAAACGGCTCGTTCCGCGCGTTCGGGAACGAGTCAGACAAAATTTTCCATGTAGTTCAATGGCATGTTAAAGGTTTGCCGAAACCGCACGAAAAGGGTGCCCCAAATGCTTGTGATCCCGCGCTGTGCATAACTGATTGCAGGCGGAGGCGCCACGGGCACGTTGTGCGAAGCCGCTCTTGGCAAAAAGCCGGCCATGAAGGCTCGTTCTGACCCGCATCGGCGCCTACATCGCGAAGCGGCTTGTTGGAGGTGCAGCGAATCAGAACGGTTGTGCCATCCGGATCGCCCGCTCCCTCAGATCAACCCGCGCGCCGCCATCGAGGTCGGCTCGCCCGCGCCGACCACCAGATGATCGAGCACGCGGACGCCGACGAGTTGCAGCGCATCGCGCAACTGCCGGGTGATGTTGCGATCGGCGGCCGAGGGTTCGGCGACACCTGACGGGTGGTTGTGCGCGAGGATCACCGCCGCCGCGTTGTGCTTCAGCGATGCGCGCACTACTTCGCGCGGATGCACCGACGCGCCATCCAGCGTGCCGCGGAAAAGCTCTTCGAAGGCCAAGACCCGATGGCGGTTGTCGAGGAACAGACAAGCGAACACTTCGTAGGGTTTGTGCGCGAGCTGGGCTTTCAGGAACGCGGCGCTGTCGCGCGGGCTCGACAACGCGGTGCGCGCGGACAACTCTTCGCCGAGGCACCGGCGCGCCAATTCCAAACCCGCGACCAGCCGCGCGCGTTTGGCCGGACCGAGTCCTGGCACGTCCTCGATGTCCTTGGACAACAACGCGTTCAAGCTGCCGGCGCTGGTCAACAGGTCGCGACCCATGTCCAGCGCGCTGCGTCCGCGCACGCCGCTGCCCAGCAATATCGCCACCAGTTCCGCGGCCGTGAGCGCATGGGCGCCGCGCGCCAGCAGTTTTTCGCGCGGACGTTCGTCTTCGGGCCAGTCGCGAATGCTCATCGTGCGGGTTCCATGGTGGACGTGACGATCATCCGTGGCGACGGCGTTTTCGCCGAGCGGCGCGCGCACGCGAATCCGGTAAGCTAATCCCGGTTTGTCCGTCAGCGGATTCCGACATGGGTGTCAGGGAACGTCGTCCCGGCGAATATCGACATGTTCTGCTCGGGGTGTCGGGCGGCATCGCCGCGTACAAGGCCTGCGAAGTGGTGCGGCGCCTGCGCGACACCGGCGCGGAAGTGCGCGTGGTGCTCACGGAAAACGCCGAACGGTTCGTCACCGCGTTGACGTTCCAGGCGTTGTCCGGCCAGCCGGTACGTCACGGGTTGTGGGATGCCGAAGCCGAAATGGGCATGAGTCACCTGGAACTCGCGCGTTGGGCCGACGCGGTGCTGATCGCGCCGGCATCCGCCGACACGCTGGCGAAACTGGCCCACGGTTTTGCCGACGATCTACTTTGCACGTTGTGTCTCGCCACCACCGCGCCGCTGGCGGTTGCGCCGGCCATGAACCACCGGATGTGGCTGCACCCGGCGACGCAGGCCAATGTCGCCACGTTGCGTGCGCGCGGCGTCGCGATCCTCGGGCCCGCCAACGGACCGCTCGCGGAAGGTGAATCCGGGCCCGGCCGAATGCTGGAACCGCAACAACTGGTGCAGGCGCTGTTGACGCCGGGCGGCACGCATGTCGCATGAAAAAGCGTTGGCCGGCGTCAGGGTCGTGATCGATGCCGGGCCGACCTACGAAGACATTGACCCGGTGCGTTTCCTCGGCAACCGCAGTTCCGGCAAGATGGGTTTCGCGATCGCCGAAGCCTGCGCCGCGGAAGGCGCGGACGTTACCCTGATTGCCGGGCCAGTCGCACTGGCGACGCCCGCCGGCATCGCGCGCCGGGTCGACGTCCGCGGCGCCCTGCAGATGCGCGATGCGGTGATGAAGGCGATCGACAAGGCCGATATTTTCATCGCGACCGCCGCCGTCGCCGATTGGCGCGTCGCCGGCTATTCGTCGCGCAAGATCAAGAAAAACACGGCCGGTACGCCCGTGCTGGAGCTGGTGGAGAATCCCGACATCCTGGCCGAAGTCGCCGCGCGCGATCCGCGTCCGTTCGTGGTCGGGTTCGCCGCCGAAACCGACCACGTCGCGGAACACGCGCGGGAAAAGCTCGAACGCAAGAAACTCGACATGCTGGCCGCGAATCACGTCGGCGAAAATATCGGGATCGGCGCTGACGACAACGCATTGGAACTCATCTGGCCGGGCGGCAGCGAAAGCCTGCCACGCGCGCCCAAGGCCGAGCTCGCGAAAACGCTGGTCGCGCGCGTCGCGACGCATTACCACGCGCGGAAGCCGACATGAATTCGCAAAAGCGCGCCGCGATACCGGTGGAACTGAAGCGCCTCGATCCGCGTCTCGGCGGCGCCATTCCGTTGCCGACGTATGCCACCGACGGCAGCGCCGCGATGGATCTGCGCGCTGCACCCGAAGGCGCCATCACGCTGGGTCCCGGCGACAGCGCGTTGATTCCGACCGGCTTGGCGATCCATGTCGCCGATCCCGCCTGGTGCGCGTTGATCCTGCCGCGCTCGGGCCTGGGCCATAAGCACGGACTGGTGCTGGGCAACCTCACCGGGCTAATCGATGCCGATTACCAGGGACCGCTGATGATTTCCTGCTGGAACCGCGGCAACGTGGCGTTTACCATCCAGCCGGGAGACCGCATCGCGCAATTGCTGGTGACGCCGGTGGCGCGCGTGGTCTGGAGGGTGGTCGAGGAATTCGCACCGAGTCAACGCGGCACCGGGGGCTTCGGTTCCACCGGGGTGGCATAACAGGTCCTGATGGACGACGAATCGACGATCGAGAAGAAGGCGACACCGAAAGCGCATTCTGCGGCGCGGGCGGTGCGCGCCCGTCTGAGCCTGCGCCGCGGCTTTGCCGCATTGGTCGCCGATCTCGCCTTGGCGCTTGGCACACTGCTGGTGCTGTTCGGGTTGTTCATGGGCTGGCAGGCGTGGCTGGCCAAGCGTCAGATCGATGCCGCGCAGACGTTGGTACAGGCAAGGCAGGACGTCGCACAGAAGATCGGCTTGATCGTCGCCGACAAGCGCGCGCAGGTGGTGAAGGCACTGACGCAACCCGCATTGGTTGCGCAGCTTGCCGCCCCGGACGATGCGCAGACGCGTGCGGCCGTCGCGCAACGCATCAAGGCCGAGGTGAAAGGCGCCGAAGCCGTGACGCTGTACACCCCGCAATTGAACGAGGTGCTGCGCGGCAACCTGCAGCAACTGGGCTACGCGCGTGCTGCGCAACTGATGTCGGTGCTCAGTGACGCGGACATCGGCCCCGCGCAATCGCCGCAATCGAAGACGTTGAGTTTCGCAGGCCCCATCACTGGCGCGGACGGTGCGGTGCTGGCGTACGCGACGGTCGATTTCCGCGACACACCCGTGCGCATCGCACTGCACTCCGCGCGGATCACCGCGGGACGGCTGGAGCTGCGGCAGAGCAACAAGTCCGGCGACATCATGCTGGACAAGGTTGGCGAAAGTGGCGCGCCGGTCGGCGATGGCCCCGGCGTGCCGGTCGCCCACAGCCTCTATCGCATCACGTCGACGCCGCCCGTGTATTGGTTGCCGGTGACGGAGTCGTTCATTGGCGCGCTGGTTCTTGCGGTGGTCACGTTCCTCGCCGGCGTCGTCGTGCTGTGGTCGCGGCCGCGTCTGCGTGCGCGGCTGGGCGGCGGGCAGCTTCATGACGAGCCGGTGCTGTCCGACGTGATCGCCGCCGCCCCGCCCACACCCAAAACCGAGACACCCGTGAAGATTGCTGCAACTGCCGCTGTCGCGCCACCCGCCGCCCCGCACGAACACACCATTCCCGATCGCGGCATTTTCCGCGCCTATGATATTCGCGGCGTGGTGGGCCAGACCCTGACCGAAGGCGTCGCGCACCAGCTCGGACGTGCGATCGGCAGCGCCGTGCGCGACAAGGAACTTTCCGAAATCGTGGTCGGCCGCGACGGACGTTTGTCCGGCCCGGAACTTTCCGGCGCGCTAATCGACGGCTTGCGCGCGGCCGGCGTGGACGTGATCGACATCGGCGCGGTGCCGACGCCAGTGAGTTATTTCGCCGCCTACCAGCTCAACACCGGTTCGTGCGTATCGGTGACTGGCAGCCACAACCCGCCCGATTACAACGGGTTCAAGATCGTGATCGGCGGCGAAACGCTGGCGGAGGATGCGATCCAGGATCTGTACCAGCGCATCGTCGATGGCCGCCTCGCCGAAGGCCATGGTTCCCTGCGCCAGTACGAAGTGCTGCCCGAATACATCGAGCGCATCGCATCGGATATCCAGACCGGACGCGCGTTGAAAGTGGTGGTCGATTGCGGCAACGGCATCGCCGGCGACACCGCGCCGGCCGTGGTGCAGGCGATCGGCTGCGAGCCGATACCGCTGTATTGCGATGTCGACGGCACCTTCCCGAACCACCATCCCGATCCGTCGGAGCCGAAGAACCTCGCCGACCTGATCCTGATGGTCCAGAAGACCGGCGCCGACGTCGGGCTTGCCTTCGACGGCGACGGCGATCGCCTGGGCGTGGTCACCAAGGACGGCGAAATCATCTACCCGGACCGTGTGCTGATGCTGTTCGCGCAGGACGTGCTGACGCGCAACCCCGGCGCGACGATCCTGTACGACGTGAAATGCACCGGTCACCTGCAACCGCTGATCCTGAAAGCCGGCGGCAGTCCGCT
>Ga0070693_100001020_pt1 | contig 12478 bp, 16 predicted proteins | sample KBSK1103metaG_FD_65472 | JGI IMG/M metagenome (GOLD analysis project Ga0070693, IMG submission 65472) | Corn, switchgrass and miscanthus rhizosphere microbial communities from Kellogg Biological Station, Michigan, USA - KBS K1-10-3 metaG | ecosystem: Host-associated > Plants > Roots >...
GGTCGAGAAGCCGCAATAGCGCAGCGGCAGGGCACCGGGGTCGAGGATCTGATCGGCGTGCAAGCCGGCCAGCGCGACCTCCGAGGTGCCGACCAGGAACAGCTCGTCCTTGGGCACTTCGTAGATCTGGTCGCGGTCGCCGGGCAGGAAGCCGGTGCCGTAGAGCGCCTCCTCGCGGACGAGGACGGGCGGCACGACGGGCTCGTGGCCCTCGCCACGGACGAGGTCGAGGGCGAAGCGGACCAGCGCCAGCTCGACCAGGACGAGGTCGCCCTTGACGTAGGCGAAGCGCGAGCCGGAGAGCCGGGCGCCGGCCTCCATGTCGATCAGGCCGAGCTCGGCGCCGATCTCGAGGTGGTCGCGCGGCTCGAACCCGAAGCTGGGCGGCTCGCCCTCGACGCGCAGGACGACCGCGTCATCCTCGGTCATCCCGTCGGGGGCCTCGGGGTCGGGCAGGTTGGGGAGGGCGGCGGCGAGGCGCCGCAGGTCGGCGTCGACCCGCTCGAGCTCGGCCTTGCCGGACTCGATCAACTGCTTCAGCTCGGCGACCGCCCGCATCTCCTCCTCCGCGTCCTCGCCACGCTGCTTGGCCTCGCCGATCTGCTTGGAGAGGGTCTTGCGCTCGGCCTGGGCGCCCTCGACCTCGGGCAGCAGCTCGCGCCGGCGGGCGTCGAGGGCGATCAGCTCGTCGACCTGATCGGCGGCGCCGCGACGGGCGAGTGCCGCCTTGATCCGCTCAGGGTTGGAGCGGATCAGCTTCAGGTCGAGCATGGCTGCGCGGCGTCAGGGCGACTCGGCGCCGGGCCGAGGCGCTTCTTCGGCTTCGCCGCCGGCGTACTTGGCGACGAAGCGGGCGACTTCTTCGGCCTCCTCGCCGACGACGATGTTCTGGGGCATGATCGCGCCCGAGAAGCCGCCGTTCTGGATCGCGAAGAGAGCGTCGTCATACGTCTCGGTTCGCTGGTCGAGGTTGGGACCCTGCGTGCGCAGGCCGCGGTTGCCGCTGCCCTGCGTGCCGGCGGCGCTCAGCGTGTGGCAGCCGGAGCAGTGCGTGGCGAAGAGCACCGCCCCGCCGTGGTCGGGTTCGCTCTCGGCGACCGAGACGCCTTCTTCGCCGAACCCGCAGGCGGCGAGCCCGAGGGCGGCGGCAATGGCCATGACTGCGATCAGTGCTGGGCGCATGCGGCGCGCATCATATTGTGCGGACAAGCGATGAGCGCTCCCGACCCCGCCCGCTTCCGCGCCGCGATGGCGATGCTGCCCACCGGCGTGACCGTGGTCAGCGCCGGCGGGCCGGACGGGCCGGCGGGGGCGACGGCCAACGCCGTCTGCTCGCTCTCGATCGAGCCGATGCTGATGCTGGCCTGCCTCGACCGCGGCTCGCGCACCCTGCTGGCCGTGCAGGCGGCGAACCACTTCGGCGTCAGCGTCCTGCACGCGGGCCAGGAGCCGATCGCGCGCGCCTTCGCGACGAAGGCGCCGGTTGCGGAGAAGTGGGATGGCGTGGCCTGGAGCGAGCGTGGCGGGATCCCGGCAATCGACGACGCGCTGGCCTGGATCGCCTGCGACCTGCGCGACGTGATCGCCGCCGGCGACCACGTAATCGTCACCGGCGAGGTGCGCGAGGCGCGGAGCGGCGCCGGCGACCCGCTGGTCTTCAGCGGCGGTGGGTACCGGCCGCTGGGCTGAGGCCCGGCCTCACCGCTGGGTTCGTTCGAGAACCTCGACGAGCTGCGAGCTGACCTTCCAGGCCCGGCCTTCGCGTTCGACCGGCTTCGCCTGCTGGGAGCCCTCGGCGTCCGCGTAGATGACGAACCCGTCGTCGCCTTCGACGCGGACCGTTTCGACCTCGACTTCGGGGAGCGCCGCCCGTTCGTTCGCCGATAGCCGTCCGGTGGATCGCTCGACGAATTCGGCACAGCCCCCTTGTTTGTAGAGGCGGGCATAGAGCTCGCGCAGCTCCTCCGACATGTAGGAGCAGGCCGTTTCCCCGTCGCCTTTGGCGCGGGCATCGAGATACCCCCGCAGCGCCGCTTCCGGCCCCTGCGCCTGGGCGCCGCTCGCCTCCGCGCCGAATTCCTCGGCTTCGGCGACGCTCGTCGCCCCGCCGAGTTCGCCCCCGCCGCCCGGCGCGGTCGAGTCAACTGAGCCCGAATCGCCGCCGCAGCCGGCGGCGAGCAAGGCAAGGGCGAGCACGAGCAGCAGCGCAAGCGCCCCCGCGAATCCCCTACGCCGACGATCCAGCGACATCGGCGAGCATGGTAACCCGCCAGCGGAAACTCAGCTGCTATCCAAATAGATAGAGTGATTAATCGTTCTGAAGCTTCGTGAACGGGGGAGAGCGATGGAGAGGGCTCGATTCGTCGCCTGGGTTGCGACATGTTTGCTCATCGGGTTGCTGGCAGCCAGCGGCTGCGGCAACTCGGGCGCGGATGACCCATCCAAGCAGGAACTGGAGGCCGCCAGGCAAGAAGGGGAAGAGGCTGCCCGTGAAAAAGCTCGGGTAGACCACCTGCAGCGTCAGATCCACAACCTGCAGCACGAAGTGCACCGGCAGAACCACACGGTCGTGGTCGAAAGCGACTCCGGCAGCGCAACCGGTGAATCGTCCGTTTCTGACTCGAGCGCCTTGAGGACGTTCCACGCTCCGAGCGGCAACGTCTCCTGCGAGATCCTCGCGAACGGCGCGCTTTGCTCAGTCGCGTCGGTTGGTGAGACGTTTTCATTCAGCAACGGCGAGGAAGGCCAGATCGATTCCGGCGCCGTGCTGGGAAGGGGCGCGGGGGAACTGGCCCCGTACGGCAGCACGGTGTCCGCCGGTCCGGTCAGCTGCTCGATTCCGCGGTCCGACGAACCGCGGGGCATCACGTGCTCGGACGGTGAAAGCGGACACGGCTTCGAGGCCAGCAGGGTTCCGGATCGCCAACACGTCTACTGACCGGGGCGCGGGCGTATCGTGTGAGGTCGATGGCCAAGCTGCGCCTGCACCTGTCGATCTCGCTCGACGGCTACGTGGCCGGCCCGAACCAGACCGAGGAGGAACCGCTCGGGGTCGGCGGCGAGCGCCTTCACGACTGGCTCATCCCCCTCGAGGTCTTCAAGCGCAGCCACGGTCGCGAAGAGGAGGGTGAGGTCACCGCGAGCACGCCGGTGGTCGAAGAGTGGTTCGAGAACGTCGGCGCGACGATCATGGGCCGCAACATGTTCGGCCCCCCTGCAGGAGGGCCGTGGGGCGAGGACCCCTGGCGCGGATGGTGGGGCGACGAACCGCCCTTCCACGTCCCCGTCTTCGTCCTCACCCACCACCCCCGCGAGCCACTGGAGATGGAGGGCGGCACGACCTTCCACTTCGTCACCGACGGGATCGAGTCCGCGCTGGCGCGGGCGAGAGCGGCCGCCGCCGGCAAGGACGTCTCACTCGCCGGCGGCGCCGAAGTCGCCCGCCAGTACCTGGCCGCCGGCCTCCTCGACGAGATCAGCCTCGACGTGGCCCCCCTCCTCCTCGGCGACGGCGAGCGGCTGTTCGACGGCGTCGGCAACCCGAAGCTCGAGCAGGTCCGCGCGGTCGAGGCGCCCGGCGTCACGCATCTGAAGTACCGGGTGGGGTGAGTTCCCGCGGGCCTTCCGCGATAGATCGGACGCGGGATGCCTACCGCAGTGCCGGAGACAGGCGCAGGCCGGCAGGGCCGAGCGCGCGGCGCACGCGTTTGTCGAAGGAGGCCAGCTCCGCACGGGCACGGTCGGCGCTGGCAACGGCAAAGCCGTCGGCGAGGCTGATCCCGAGGTTGCGATGACGGGCGGCGGCGCGAGCGAGGGCGGCGTCGGGGGCGAGCAGACGGATGCCGAGCGAAGCGATCGCGTCCACGGCGGCGCGCATGGTTCGCTCGTCGCCGGCCGGCCGAACCAGGGCCTCAGCGTAGTTGACGGTGCAGAGCAGAAGTTCGACGCCGTCAGCCGCGAAGCGCTCGAAGGCCACCACCGCCTCGGCGTGGTGGGCATCCGCGCGGTCGAGGGCCGCGATGACGACGTCGGTGTCCAGCGCGCAGCGGCTCACTCAAGCGCGCTCTTCAGAACGCAGCCTCTCCAGATAGCCCGGCTCGTAGAGGCCATCGAAGACACCGAGGGCGGACGCCAGGTCGGGGGCGGCGCGGTGGACGACGATGCGGTCGGCCCCTTCGGCCTCTATCACGACCTCATCGCCCGCCCGCAGCCCGGCGGCCTCGAGGCTCTCGACGGGGAGGGTGACCTGATGCTTGCTGGAGATACGGGCCATGGGCTTTACTCTAGCGTAAAGGGAATTACCCAAGCCACGGGCGAAACGCCCTGAACCCGATCAGGATTCAGCGGTGCCCAAAACGGGAGCGACGGGACTCGAACCCGCGACCTCCGGCGTGACAGGCCGGCGCTCTAACCAGCTGAGCTACGCCCCCAGGGGATGGGCGACTGGCGCCCGCCGGGCATTATCTCAGGGTCGCTGGATTTGGAGCTTGAAGGGGGTCGGGTGGCCGGTGCGGGAGCGGAGCTCAAGGCGGAGGCGGGACTGCCCGCAGACGGTGAAATCGGTCTGGGCGGGGGTGGCACGGGGGCGGAAGCCCCGCAGGAGCCTGCCGGCGCGGCTACGGAGGGCTAGCTCGTAGCCGCGCCTGTGCAGGCCTATCGGGCGCAGGGTCACCGTCCCGTCGAGCGGAGTCGGGATCGACTCGACGGCTGCGCCCTCCCCCCTGGCTGGCACGCGCCCGGACAGCAGGAGGGCGGTCCGCCCCTGCCAGGGCGAGAGAGTGTCTTCTTCGACCGCGCGCAGCGACGCGGCGGTCGGCCGCAGCGCCGCCAGGTAGCGCCAGCGGACGGCCATTTCGGGAAAGCGAAGGTGAGCGAAGGTCTCGGCGAACGCCTCACCGGGGTCCTCGTAATAGTGATCCCCCTCGTCGCCGGGGAAGAGCTTGCCCAGGCGCCTTCCCCGGCAAACCCCCTCAGCGCTCGCCCAGCGCTCGGTTCCCCAGTCGATCGCGCTCGCGAAGGGCGAAGGCAGGTCGCGGTGCTGGGCGACGTGGTGCCCGTACTCGTGGGCGAGGACGAAGTCGCGGGTGGCGCCGTCGCGGTCGGTTTCCTCGTTGCCGCTGAGGACGATCCGGTCCTCGCCGCTGTAGTAGCAGGCCTCGGCGCCGTAGCCGCAGTCGAGCTCGAGCTGGAAGGGGGTGTCGAGCTGCACCTCGAGCAGGCCGACCTCGAAGCCGTGGGGGAGGGTGCCGACGAAGCTGGCGATCCGCTGCGGTTCCACCGCCGTGCAGAGATCCGCGCAGGCAGCGGTGACCGAGACCTCGATCGTAGCTTCGCTGCCGTCGCCGACCGGATAGCGCTGCGACGACGCAGTAGCCGAGATTCGCGCCGCCGCAGCGCCCGGCGCGTCCCGTATGACGTCGTGCGTCAGCGCCGCCAGTCGCGGCACCTCGAGCACACCCGCGGGAACGGGACGGCCAGCGGCCGCTCCGCCAGGAGCGGCGAGGAGGAAGACAATGGCTATGCCCGCAAGCGCCCCCGCCGGGCGCGCGCTCACGGAGCGGGACCGGGGGGAATCTCGTAGGCGTGAGAGCTCGGCGCCTCGGGCAGCGGCCCAGCCCCACCGGGAGCCGCGCAGGCAGCATCGGACATGTACGCGAGGAGCGCCATTGCAAAGAGAGTCGCCATGAGCGCCGGGCGAGACCACCGAGCCGCGGTGCGTTGGAGAACGGCGACTGAAAGCACGTTAGCGAGAACGAGGGCGAGGGTGGCGAGGATCAGCCCACGCACATGTACCGGAAATGGCCCGCCGATATCTGCCCAATCGGCTCCCCCCTCCCCCACTGCAACGCGTTTGGGGGGTATATGACGGAGAAAACGTTGCACCCGACTCGGACCAGGGATACTTCCGGCATGATCGTCGAGAGGACCGAGAATCCGCGGTGGCTCTCGAACGCCTACCTGGTCGCCGACGAAGTCGGTGGAACCGGGGTGCTGATCGACGGCAACGACGACCTCGGCCCGCTCCTCGACCTCGCCGAGCGCGACAGGGTCGAGATCACGCACGTCCTCGTCACCCACCCGCACCTCGATCACGTGGCGGGGCTGGCCGCGGCGCGCGAGCGGCTCGGCGGCGTGCCGATGGTCGCCCACGCCGACGCCGCGGCGGAGATGGACGAGGAGGTCGAGGTGACGATCGGCGACGGCGAGAAGCTGACGACGGGCGGCCTGGAGATCGAGGCGATCTCGACCCCCGGTCACGCCGCCGGGCACGTCGCCTACCTGGTCAACGGCAGCGACGTCTTCACCGCCGACGTCCTCTTCAAGGGGACCGTCGGCGGCACGATGGCGCCCGGCGCAAGCGGCTTCGCGGACCTGCGCGCCTCGGTCCTGCGCCTGCTCGAGCTGCCTCCGGGGACCGTCGTCCATCCCGGCCACCGCGAGCCGACGACGATCGGCTCCGAGCGCGAGGGCAACCCCTTCGTGCGGATCTGGCGCGGCGAGGCCGAGACCGGCGAGGAGCAGGTCACCGTCTGGGGCCGCCCGGCGACGCTGAAGCTCTGGGCGCCCGACTACGACGGCGGCAACAAGGCCTGGGTCGTCTTCGGCGACGACGGCGCCGAGGCGATCGTCGGCGGCTCGCAGGTCGAACGCGCCTGACCGTCGTTCCGGTGCGCCTTATGTCGCCATAGATGGCATAAAGCGCACGGGAAGCGTGGGGTGACTTTAGCCCTGCGCGGTTCTTCTGGACACATGTGCGATTGGAGCGAGGGGGATTTCCCACCACACTCCCCTGCCTACTTCTGACGGCGACCACAGAACGGCAGGCAACTTGATCGAAGCGGTCACAGCCAGCGGCATCCAGGAATTCTTCTTCGACTGGTACCCCGTCTTCGGGGTCTTCTTCATGGCCTGCCTGCTCCTCGTCTTCATGCGCCTGATGCGCTCGACGATGGGGACGACGAAGCCCGAGACGGTGAAGGCGAGCAAGACCGCGCCCGTCCTCTGGGAGGAGGTGCAGGGGGTCGACGCCGCCAAGGACGAGCTGCTGGACGTCGCCGAGTGGCTGCGCGACCCCGAGCGCTTCGCCGCGCTCGGCGCCCAGCCGCCCCGCGGGGTGCTGCTCTTCGGCCCGCCGGGGACGGGCAAGACGATGCTGGCGCGGGCGGTGGCGGCGCAGGCGGGGGTCGACTTCTTCGCCGCCTCGGGCTCCAGCTTCGTCGAGATGTTCGTGGGGAGGGGTGCCGCCCGGATCCGGCGGCTGTTCAAGGAGGCGCGCAAGTCGGGCCGCGCGGTGATCTTCATCGACGAGCTCGACGCCGTGGGGGGCGCGCGCAGCGGTGGAGGCGGCGACGGCGGCTCGAGCGAGCGCGAGCAGGCGCTCAACCAGCTGCTGGTCGAGCTCGACGGGTTCGAGCGCGACCCGGGCACGGTGATCGTCATCGCCGCCTCCAACCACGTCGACAAGCTCGACCGGGCGCTGCTGCGCCCCGGCCGCTTCGACCGCCAGGTACTCGTCGCGCCGCCCGACCGCGACGGCCGCGAGGCGATCCTGCGCGCCCACGCGAAGGGCAAGCCGCTCGGTCCCGACCTCGACCTGCGCGACGTCGCCCGCAAGACGACGGGAATGACCGGCGCGCAGCTGGCCAACGCGCTCAACGAGGGCGCGATCATCGCCGGCCGGGCCGGTCGCGCCGAGATGGCGCGCGAGGATCTCGACGAGGCGCTGCTGCGCCAGTCGGTTGGCGCGCAGCAGGCGCGCCGACTCAACGCCGAGGAGCGCCGCATCGTCGCCTACCACGAGGCGGGGCACGCGCTCTGCCGCCATCTGGTCGGCGGCGACCCGCCGGAGATCCTCAGCATCGTCCCGCGCGGCCCGGCGCTCGGCTTCGTCGCCTCCTCGCCGCGGGAGGACAGCTACCTGGAGTCGCGCGAGAAGCTGCAGAACGAGGTGGTGACGCTGCTCGGCGGGCGCGCCGCCGAGGAGGAGGTCTTCGGCACGTCCTTCTCAGGCGCCTCCGGCGACCTGGCCCGGGTGCACGCGGTCTGCAAGCAGATGGTCGGCGAGTTCGGGATGGGAGTCGCGCTCGACTCCGAAGGGGCGCCGCCGATCGCGCTGCCGACAGGCGACTACGCGCTCTCCGACAGGACGCGCCGCGACGTCGACGTGGCGGCGATGATGCTGGCCCGCGACGCGCACCGGCGGGCGCGGATGCTGCTCGCCGCCAACCGGCGCTGCCTCGACGACCTCGCCGCCACCGCGCTCGAGCGCGAGACGCTGAGCCGCGAGGAGCTCGACGAGATCTTCGCCGCGCACGAGCTGCACCGAGGCGAGGACATGGGCGCGCTCGAACGGGCGGTGGCGTTGGCCTCCGAATCCGCCGCGCCGAGGTAGCATCTCGCCACCGGTGGCGTACCTCGACGAGGATCCTCAGTACTACTTTCCGCCCGGCCGCTCGATGGCCCGCAGGGTGCACGGGGAGCGCGCGGTCGGCCTACTCTACGGCCAGCGAGCGCTGCTGATCGGGGCGCTGGAGCCGCTCACCTACACCGGCACGATGCTGAGCACCCGCTCAGCCGACCGGCCCTTCCAGCGGCTGGCGCGCACGGCGAAGATCCAGGAGACGATCCTGCTCGGCACGCGGGAGGAAGCCGACAAGGCGCTGGCCGTGGTCGAGCGCCTACATCAGCGGGTCAAGGGCGAGCTGGTCGAGGCGGCGGGCACCCACCCGGCCGGAACGCCCTACTCCGCCTTCGACCCCGAGCTGATGCTCTGGACGCTGGCGGTGATCGCCGACTCGGGACGGGCGATGTACGAGGCGATGGTTCGGCCGCTCACCGAAGCGGAGCGCGAGGACCTCTGGCAGGACTACGTCCGCTTCGGCGAGCTCTTCGGCCTGCCCCGGGCCGCCGTCCCCGGCAGCCACCGCGAGTTCAGCGCCTGGTGGCGGGAGCGGATGACCTCTCCTGATCTGCAGGCGACCGATCACGGCCTGGATATGGCGCCGCTCGTCGCCTTCCACCAGCCGGTGCCGGCGCCGGCGCGCGGCAACATCGTCGCCCAGAATCACATCATCAAGGGCACCCTGCCACCGCGGGTGCGCGAAATCTTCGGCATCCGCTGGGGGCGGGGCCATGAGGCGCTCTACCGGTCGATGACCGCGGCGCACCGCCGCGCCCGGCGCTTCTTCCCCAACCACGTCCGCCGCGGCCGCAACGACGTCTTCTTCGACGTGGTGACCGAGACCGAGCGCCGCCGCGGCGGCACCCGCACCCCGCGGCTGCGGATCAGCGGCTGACCGAGCAGGGTTCGAGGAAGGTCGCCCGGAGTTCGGTGCCGTCCCTGAAGCTGAATTCACCGCGCGCCTGAAGGCGGCCGCCGACGCAGCCGGCGTTGATGTAGCTGTAGCGCCTGCCCTTGTAGGTCCAGCGCTTGCCGATCTTCAGGTGGCCCTCCAGCGGGATGCCGTTGCCGCCGGCGATCGGCGGTATGTGCGCTTCCGTGCGGTAGCCGTAGCGGCCTTTGTGGATCCGTTTGATCACGATCGGGATCACGAACGCCACGGGGGCCGGGACCGTGGTGTAGAAGTGGGCGAAGACGGTCGGGTTGGCCCCCCTCTTCGGACCGTTGAAGAGGGTGATCGGCGAGGAGACGGGGATCGGCGCCTGTTCGGGGAAGACGACTACGCCGCGGCCAAAGCCCTTGCCGACGATCGCCCCGGGACAGTTGCGGCGCGCCACCGGCACGGTCGTCGCCTGCAGTTTCGCCGCGGTACAGACAAGCAGGCCCGTGGTCACGACCGAGCCGTGCTTGTCGAATTCGAGGTTGATGTCCTCGATCACCGGCGGGTAGGCGCCGGACTTGGTGCTGACCTTGCCGCCGCCGTGGATCTCCACCGGGGCAAAGTGGTCGCGCGGCAGGCGCTTGGGGCTTACGCCTCCCTCGGCGTGGACGACGATGTCCCCGATCGAGACCGTGACCTTGACGGCGTTCGCGGTAGCCGCCGCGGCGAGGACGGCGACGGCGCAGGCAGCCGCCGCCAGAGCCCTTTTCCTGAAGCGGCTCGGCCTCATCGGCCAGGCGCTACTTGCGCACCTTGCAGGGGAGCAGGAAGGTGGCCTTGAACACGTCGTCGACCTCTTCCTGCTGCTTCTGCGTGTATTCGGGCCCGTCTTTGAAGGTGAATTCGCCGTGGACGAGGAAGTGGCCGGTGGCACAGCGGGCGTTGATGTAGCTGTGTTTCTGGCCCTTGTAGGACCATTTGACGCCGACTTTCGCCGAGCCTTCGATCGGGTGGCCGTAGCCGCCGGCGATCTTCGGGATGTCGACTTTGACGCGATACCCGTAGACGCCCCTGTGGATTTTTTCGATCACGATCGGGACGATGAAGGTCGCCGGCCCGGGGTAATCGAGGTGGGCATGGGCGATGATCGTGTCGTCAGCGCCCTTCTTCGGCCCGTTGAAGAGGGTGATCGGCGAACCGACCTTGATCGGGCCCTGTTCGGGGAACTTGACGACGGCCTTGCCGAAGCCCTTGCCGACGATCGCGTCACCGCAGGCGCGGCGAGCCGCGGGCACGTCGGTGGCGACGAGTTTGGCCTGCGTGCAGACCGCAAGCCCCGTGGTGTCAAGGGCGCCGTGCTTGTCGAATTCGAGCACGAATTTGTCGAGGATCGGGGGCAGCTCGCCGGAGGCGGTCGAGAGTTTGCCGCCGCCGTGGGTGACGATCGGCGCGTTGACGTTCTTCGGCAGGGCGCTCGGTTCGAAGCCGCCTTCGGTGTCGAGGATCAGATCGCCGACGACGAGATGCTGCTTGAAGGTGCTCGCGGTCGCGACCCCCGCGACGACGAGCAGTCCGAGCACAACCCCTAGAAAGACCTTCCTGCGCATCCTGCCCCCTGTTCCCCGTTTACGTCTCTAAAGATACCCCTCACGTGCCGAAAGTCGCGCCCGCCCGGTCGCCTCGCGTGGAACGTCGCTCAGCCGGGCTTGCGCGCGCTGACGAACTGCGCCATCCCGAGGACACGCTGGTCGATCGCCGTCAGACCTGCCCTGGCGAGCGGGTTGGTCAGCTCGTCGCGGCCGAAGAGCCGCACACCCGTGAGGCGATGGGAGACCGCGTTCTTCGCCGAGAGCGGCAGAGGCCCCCGCTCGCAGCTGGTCAGCAACGCCAGGCGCCCACCGGGGGCCAGCACGCGGACGATCTCGGCAAGCGCTCGCGTCGGCTCCTCGATGAAATAGAGGGCGGCGAAGCAGCAGGCGGCGTCGAAGCATGCGTCGCGAAAGGGGAGCTCGTGGGCGTCGCCGCGGATGTAGGCGACGTTGGAGCCGTGATCGTCGCCGACGGCCACCGCGAGCATCGAGGCGGATGCGTCGATGCCGACCGCGAGACCATCGCCCGCGGCCAAGCCGAAGTCGCGGGTGAAGTTGCCGGGGCCGCAGGCGACGTCGAGCACCCGGTCTCCCGGCTCGATCGCCAGCGCCTCGAGGGCCATCCGGTGCTCCTCCTCGGTGTTCGGGCCGCCCAATCCCAGGAGCAGGCGGGCGCCGAGCGGCCGCCAAAGACGCTGGTAGACGCGCGACAGGCCGCGGTTCAACATCAGCCGCTGTCCAAGGTGAGGGCCGGTCGGATCCTCCTTGCCCAGAAGGTCGAGGTAACCCCCCGCGACGTCGGCCTCCTCCGCCCCGAGGGGCGTCGCGAACAGCTCGACCGCCCGCTCCAGCGCGGGCGTCAGCGAATCCCGCCGTTGGGGGGCGGCAGGCGATTCGGTCATGCTGAAAGGCTAGTTGACCTCCGCCTCACGACAGGTTCGCTGGTGGGCGATGCGCCCCGCCCAGAACCGCAAGCCGGCCACCTACCGCTGCCCGCTTTGCGGCAACCACCTTCCCGCTCTCAGCGAGCACTTCCTGATCGCGCCCGAAGGTGACGCCTCTCGCCGCCGCCACGCACATACCGAGTGCGTCCTCGCCGCCCGCGACGCCGGTCGCCTGCCGATCGAGGAAGAGTGGCGCCGCACTCAGCCGCGCCCTCCCTCGCTGTGGCGGCGACTGCGGGGGAAGCTCTCGGGGTCTGACGACGAGATCGGTCGCGGAGGCCCGTCATGATCGATTCAAATAATGTGAAGCAATGATCTCTCAGGCTGAGATGGCCCAACAGCAAATGGCGATGCAGCAGCAAGCCATCGCGGCGGGAGAAGAAGAAGAGACGGTCGCGTTCCTGCTGCTTCTCTGCTCGGTTTGACCGCTCCTGGTCGCCAATACGGCTACTTCGCCATCGAACGCGTGCACGGTGGGATCGCCACCCTGCCCGATGGCGAGAAGCTCTATTTCGAGACCTATGAGGAGGCGGAGAAGGCGCGTACGGAATCGGTCGAAAAAGCCCTGCCAGAGGCGAAAAGGAAGGCTTCGGAAGAGCGAGAGGCGTTCATCGACGGTTGCTCGGTTGAGGAAACTCGGATCAAGCAGCAGGGCCTTCTAACC
>Ga0070693_100001022_pt1 | contig 12474 bp, 9 predicted proteins | sample KBSK1103metaG_FD_65472 | JGI IMG/M metagenome (GOLD analysis project Ga0070693, IMG submission 65472) | Corn, switchgrass and miscanthus rhizosphere microbial communities from Kellogg Biological Station, Michigan, USA - KBS K1-10-3 metaG | ecosystem: Host-associated > Plants > Roots >...
ATCATCTGGAAGGCGCGCGAATAGAGGAAGTCGCCCACGAGGACCGAGGCGGCGTTGCCGAACTCCGCGTTGGCCGTCTTGCGCCCTCGACGCAGGGTCGACTCATCGACCACATCGTCGTGCAGCAGCGTGGCGGTATGGATGAACTCGATCACCGCCGCGAGCTCGTAGCGCGCGCGGCCCGCCTCGCCAAAGGCGCGCGCGGCAAGCAGCACGAGCGCGGGACGCAGCCGCTTGCCGCCGGCCGCGACGATGTACTGCGCGATGGTGCGGATGAGCGCCACCTCGGAATCGAGGCGCTTGCGGATCACTTCGTCGACCTGTCCGAGGTCCTCCGCGATGGGGGTTCGGATGGCTTCCAGGCTGACCGGAGCCAGCGGGTGACGATCGGACAAGTCTTTGACCTTACGGGGTATTTCGCGTATTATAGCGAGTTCGCTCTGTCCTTCTCAGGCAGCAGGGCGAAAAGCGGCAAACAGCAGGGCGAACAGCAGCAAAATTCACCAACAAAGTGGAGTCATCAATGTACGCGGTCATAAAAACCGGCGGCAAGCAGTACCGCGTTGCCCCCGGCGAAAAAATCAAAATAGAACAGATACCGGCAGACGTTGGCGCTCAGATTGTCCTCGACCAGGTGCTCATGGTTGCGGACGGCGAGGCCGTGAAGCTCGGTAATCCCCTGGTGTCCGGAGCGAAAGTCTCCGCCACCGTCATCGCCCATGGTCGCGGCGTGAAGGTGAAAATCTTCAAGATGCGCCGCCGCAAGCACTACCAGAAGACGCAAGGGCATCGCCAGAACTACACGGAAATCCGTGTGGATTCGATCGCATAAGGAAACACGCTCATGGCACACAAGAAAGCAGGCGGGTCTTCCCGCAACGGCCGCGATTCCGAGAGCAAGCGCCTGGGCCTGAAGGCCTTCGGCGGCGAGCTCGTGAACGCGGGCTCGATCCTCGTTCGCCAGCGTGGCACGACGTTCCACCCGGGCATGAACGTGGGCATCGGCAAGGACCACACGCTGTTCGCGAAGGTCACCGGCACGGTGAAGTACGCGAAGCACGGCCCGCGCAACAAGTCGACCGTCACGGTCGAGCCGGCCGGCCAGTAAAGGCTCTTCCTCGCGAAAGGGCCCCGTCTTCGCACGGGGCCTTTTTGTTTGTGGACCGCCCGAGGATCCGATGACGCTGGAACGCCACTCGATCGATGCCCTGAACGAAGCACTCGATGTGCTCGATCGCGGCTTCGCCTCGCTCCCCGCGGCGGGCGCGCCGCCCATGGACGCGCGCGCGCGCGAGGTCCTCATCGAGGCGGCCGAGCGGCTGCGCGACAACTATCCGTATTTCCATCCGCTCTACGCCGGGCAGATGCTCAAGCCCCCGCATCCGCTCGCGCGCGCGGCGGCGGCGCTGGCCGACTGGGTGAATCCGAACAACCACGCGCTCGACGGCGGGCGGGCCAGCTCGCGCATGGAGAAGGAGGCCGTCGCGCAGATCGCCGCGATGTTCGGGTGGAAGGAACACCTGGGCCACCTCACGAGCGGGGGCACCATGGCGAACCTCGAGGCGTTGTGGATCGCCGGGCGCTCGCATCCCGGCAAGCGCGTCGCGGCCTCCCGCCAGGCGCACTACACGCACAGCCGCATCAGCGCCGTGCTGGGACTCGAGTTCGTCGCCATCGACTGCGATCGCGACGGACGCATGGACGTGGCAGCGCTCGAGCGCGAGGCTGCGCGCGGCGACATCGGCACCGTCGTCGCGACGATGGGAACCACGGCGACCGGCTCCGTCGATCCGCTGGCGAAAATCCTCGCGCTTCGCGATCGCCACGGCTTGCGCGTTCATGCGGACGCGGCCTACGGCGGCTATTTCACGCTGGCCTCGAGTCTCCCGCCGCAAGCGCGGGCGGCGTTCGATCGCCTGCACGAGGCCGATTCCATCGTGATCGACCCTCACAAGCATGGCCTGCAACCGTATGGCTGCGGCTGCGTCGTGTTCCGCGATCCGTCCGTGGGCCGGTTCTACAAGCACGACTCGCCCTACACCTACTTCAGCTCCGCCGAGCTGCACCTGGGCGAGATCAGCCTCGAATGCTCGCGCCCGGGCGCGGCGGCGGTGGCGCTTTGGGCCACGCAGCGGCTGCTGCCGCTCGAGCGCGGAGGCGAATTCTCGCAGATGCTCGATTCGTGCCGCGCCGCCGCGCTTGCGCTGCACGCACGCCTCGCGGGTAACCCGCGTTTTGTGACCGCATTCGCCCCGGAGCTCGATATCGTCGTTTGGGCGCCGCGCGCGGCGAGCGTGTCGCAGGCTTCGACGCTTTCGCGGGCGCTCTTCGACGAGGCGGCGAAGCAGGGTTTGCACCTCGCGCTCGCGGAGCTGCCCGTCGCCTTCTTCGACGTGACCGCCGCCGGCATGAAGGCGGATCGCGAAGCGATGACCTGCCTGCGCTCCGTGCTCATGAAACCTGAGCATCGCGAGTGGGTGGACCGGATCGCCACGCTGATCGAATCGGCCGCGGCGAAGGTGCTCGCATGAAGTTCTTCGACGAGGCGCGCATCGAGGTGATCGCCGGCGATGGCGGCGACGGCTCCGCGTCCATGCGCCGGGAGAAGAACGTGCCGCGCGGCGGGCCCGACGGCGGCGACGGGGGCAGCGGCGGCAGCATCTACGTGGTGGCGGACCTGAACCTCAACACGCTGGTCGACTATCGGTTCACGCGCATCTTCCGCGCCAAGCCCGGCGAGAACGGACGCGGGCGTGACCAGTACGGCAAGGGCGCCGACGACATCGTTCTTCGCGTGCCGGTGGGCACCGTCATCAAGGACGCGGCGAGCGGCCAGGTCATCGCGGACCTCGCGCGGAACGGCGATCGCGCGCTGCTCGCCAAAGGCGGCAAGGGCGGGATCGGCAACATCCATTTCAAGTCGAGCGTGAACCGCGCGCCGCGCCAGTTCACGCACGGGGAAAAGGGCGAGACGCGCCAGCTCGAGATGGAGCTTCGCGTGCTGGCGGACGTGGGGCTGCTGGGCATGCCCAACGCGGGAAAGTCCACGCTGATCCGCGCCGTATCGTCGGCGCGTCCCAAGGTTGCGGACTATCCCTTCACGACGCTTCACCCCAACCTCGGCGTGGTCCGCGTGGACGAGAACCGCTCGTTCGTCATGGCCGACATTCCCGGCCTCATCGAGGGCGCCGCCGAGGGCGCGGGGCTGGGCCACCAGTTCCTGCGCCACTTGCAGCGCACCCGGGTCCTGCTGCACCTGGTGGACATGGCGCCATTCGACGAATCGATCGATCCCGCCGCGGAAGTGAAGGCGATCGCCGCCGAGCTGAAGAAGTACGACGCGTCGCTCGCGAGGAAGCCGCGCTGGCTCGTGATGAACAAGTCCGACCTCCTCGATCCCGCGGAAGCGAAGAGGCGCGCCGCCGCGCTCGTGAAGAAGCTGCGCTGGACGAAACCGTGGTTCGTCATCTCCGCGGTGAAGGCGCAGGGCACGCGCGAGCTTTCGTTCGCGGTGATGGAATTCCTGCAGCCCTCGAAGCGATGACCCCGCTCGCGAATTCGCGACGCGTCGTCGTGAAGATCGGCTCGAGCCTGCTCACCAACGCGGGCGAGGGCCTCGATCGCGGCGCCATCGCCGACTGGGCACGCCAGATCGCCGGGCTTCGCAAGCGCGGCATCGAGGTGCTGGTGGTCTCGTCGGGCGCGATCGCCGAAGGCATGAAGCGCCTGGGCTGGAGCCGGCGCCCGCACGCGGTGAACGAGCTGCAGGCGGCAGCCGCGGTCGGGCAGATGGGCCTCGTGCAGATGTGGGAATCGTGCTTCTCCGAATTGGGACTGCATACGGCGCAGGTGCTGCTCACGCACGACGACCTGGGAGACCGGCGCCGCTATCTCAACGCGCGCACGACGCTGAAGAGCCTCGTGGCGCTCGGCGTGGTGCCCGTGATCAACGAGAACGACACCGTCGTCGTGGACGAAATCCGCTTCGGTGACAACGACACGCTGGGCGCGCTGGTGACCAACCTCATCGAAGCCGATGCGCTCGTGATCCTCACCGACCAGAAGGGTCTCTATTCCTCCGACCCCCGCAAGTCGCCGGGCGCCACGCTGATCGACCGCGCAACCGCCGGAGATCCCGCGCTGGAAGCGATGGCCGGCGGCGCAGGCTCGCCAATCGGCAGCGGCGGGATGATCACCAAGGTGCAGGCCGCGCGCCGCGCGGCACGAAGCGGGGCGCACACCGCGATCGCGTGGGGCCGCGAGGCCGATGTGCTCTCGCGCCTCTTCGCTGGCGAAGCAATCGGCACCCTCCTCGCCGCCGAAACCGCTCCGGTCGCCGCACGCAAGCAATGGCTCGCCGACCATCTGAAGCCATCGGGGCGCATCACGCTCGACGCGGGCGCGGTGAAGGCGCTCGTCTCCGACGGCAAGAGCCTGCTCGCCATCGGCGCGACCGCCGTCGAGGGCAGCTTCGAGCGCGGCGAAGTGGTGAGCGTCACGGGTCCCGACGGGCGAGAGATCGCACGCGGCCTCGTCAATTACGGCGCCGCAGAAACGGCGCGAATCCTTCGAAAGCCGACTTCCGAGATCGAGGCCGCGCTGGGGTACATCGCCGAGCCGGAGCTCATCCACCGCGACAATCTCGTGGTGCTGCGCGACTGACGCGTTCGGGCAATCGCTGACGCGCCCGGCGCGGGCCGGAAGGCACCCTCCAACCCATTGAGCGGGCAGGGACTTTCCCAAGTCCCGGATAGTGCTGAATATTACGTTGACCACCGCGCCCGCGACCCGCTAGCCTGCAGATGGCACGAGGCTCGCTTCGAGAGTCTCCAAAGACAAGCTCCAGCACCAGGGAGAATCAGCAATGCGCACGAAGGCCTTCCGCCACACCCCCCTATTCACCGCGATTGCGTGCGTATTCATTTCGCCCGCGGCCCTCGCCGTGGTCGATCCGAACCTCGTCGTCACGAACGCCCTCGACGACGGGTCCGCCGGATCCCTCGGCTACGCGATCAACTACGCGAACACCAACTGCGCGACGAACCAGAGCCCCACGATCAGTTTCGCGATTGTCGGGACCGGCCCCTTCGTCATCTCGCCCTCGACCACGCTTCCGACTTTCGTCTGCAACACGAGCACGAACCCATACACCCCCGCGATCGACGGCTCGACGCAGCCGGGCTTCGTGCCGAACTCTTCCGGCGGGTTCAATTCGCAGATCATGATCGAGGTGAACGGATCGGCGAGCTACGGCGGCTCCTGCGCGCTCGGCATCGTCGACACCGGATACGGCGCCAGCCTCACGGTGAGGGGACTCGACATCCGCAACTTCACCTACGGCGGCTTCCAGTCGGCGGTTTGCGGGCAGGTGAACCTGTATGGCAACCACATCGTCGCCAACTCGTACGGCGCCACGATCTCCAGCGGCAGCGGCATCGGCACGGCGAACGCCGAAGACCGCAATGTCATTTCGGGCCACGCCGTCAGCGGAATCGAGCTGAGCAACTCCGGCGGCAACTTCTCGATCGTCAACAACCTCATCGGGCTCGATGACGCCTCAGGGCTGGCCGTGGCCGCCCCCAATTACACGGGCATCGATCATCAATGCTGCGCCAACGTCACCACCGCGATCACCGGCAACGTGATCGTGAGCAACTACGCGGGCATCTCGATCTACTACGACAACGGGTCCTCGATCACCGGCAACATCTTCGGGGGTGATCCATCGGGTACCGCCCTGTTGGGGTACGGCTCCTACGGCATCTCGCTGTACTACGCGTACGGCGCCTCGATCGACGGCAACGTCTTCGTCGGCCAGGACACGGGCATCCGAAACTACCAGGGCACCTTCGGCTCCATCACGAACAACAAGGTCGGCACGGATCCGACCGGCACCGTGGCGATGGCGGGTTACGACGGCATCTACGACCAGTACGGGTACGGCACCCTCATCAGCGGCAACACGGTCTCTGGACACGAGGGTTCCGGCATCTACCTGAGCGGCTCTTCGAACGGCTCGATCTCGGGCAACCTGATCGGCACCAATTCGTCGGGCACGTCAGCGCTCGGCAATTATGTGGGCGTCTACTTCGGCTCGGGCGGCACCAACAACACGTTCGACAACAACACGATCTCGGGCAACTACGCCGGCATCTACTTCAGCGATGCGAGTTTCCAGACCGTGAGCAACAACCGGATCGGCACCAACAGCGCCGGCACGGGCGCCGTTCCGAACAACTACGGCGTCTGGGCCGAATGTGGCACGGACCTCACCTTTTCCGGCAACATCATCGGGGGCAACACGAATGCGGGCATGCAGCTGTCCGCGATCCAGAACAGCCTGCTCAGCAACAACACCGTTGGGGGCGCCGTTCCCAACGGAGGCGCAGGAATCGAGCTGACTTACCTCTTTTGCGGCGGCGCGCTCGAACAACTCTCGAGGGCCAAGTCGGCCGGCGGCGCGAAGTCGATCTCGTTCGGTGCGAACAACGAGTCCGACGGCAACCGGATCGAGGACAGCACGATCTCGAACAACAGCGGCCACGGCGTGTGGATCGTGGGCGGCAACAACAACACAACCTTCGACAACCGCATCAACTCCAACACCGGCGACGGCGTGCGCATCGAGCCGCACTGCTGCGATCCGACCTACGGCGGCCCGATTTCGCCCGCGGTCGGCAATTCGCTCATCCTGAACGACGTCTACGGCAACGGCGGCAAGAACGTGAACCTCGGGTTCGACGGCGCGGCGCTCGCCAACGATTCCATGGACGCCGACTCGGGCCCGAACAATTGGCAAAACAGGCCCGTGATTTCATCGGTCACCCTCGACACGGGCAAGAACGTGACGACGATCGCCTTCTCGCTCGATTCCAAGGCGGGTGACTACAACATCGACTTCTACTCGAACCCGGCGCCCGGCGTTCCCGCGGGCCAGAATTACCTCGGCAACACGGTCATCTCGCTTGCCGTTGACGGACCGGGAAGCGGCACCTATTCGAGAAGCGGCACTTCGGCGGACAACATCTCCGCCCTCGCCACACGCGTGGGTCCCGAGTCGCCTGCGATCCAGGACAGCTCCGAATACTCCGACGAGGTCGCGGCCGCTGCGCTGCCCGTGCCGGGCGTGAGCGTGATTCCCGCTTCGATCGATTTCGGCGACGCGGTGGTCGGCCGCTCGGTCGGTCCCGCCGCGATCACCATCGGGTCGGTGGGCACGGGCGACTACACGATCAGCGCATTGCGCGACGGAAGCTGCACGGGTCCGGCGATCTGCTCGACGGGCAGCTTCATCTGCAGCACGTCGTGCGTGGAGGCCTCGCCCTACCGGCCCGGCACGACGTGCACCATCAACGCCTCGTTCGCGCCGACGTCGCTCGGCCCGCAGTCGAAATCGCTCGCCCTGTGCGATGACGCGGCGGGAAGCCCGCGCACCATCACGTTCACGGGCAACGGCATTTCGACCCCGGTGGTGGACATCGGCATCGCGCCGTTGTTCTGGTCCTTCGGACAGGTGCTGGTGGGCCTCACGAGCGGGCCACAGTCGTTCACCGTCTCGAACCTCAGCGCCTCGCAGGTCTATCTCGGCACGGCGCGCACCACCGGCGACTTCAGCATCCTCGGCGGGAACTGCGGCGCCACGCTCGCGGGCAATTCGTCCTGCTCGATCGACGCGGTCTTCGCTCCGCTCGCCAGCGGAGGCGTCAACGGCACTCTCGAGGTCACGGGAAGCGACCAGCCGATCCCGGCGGCGTTGCGTGCGAAAGGCGCGAAAGCAGCCGCACCGACGACAAACACGGTGATCGCGCGGCTGCAAGGCTCGGGCGTGCAGTTCGGCGACCTGCGCCTGCCGGCAACGATGAACTTCGGCGCGCTCCTGCTTCATTCGGCCCCGGGCCACCAGTCGCTCACGATGACGAACACGGGCAACGGAACGCTCACCATCAGCAGCATCTCGGTCTCGGGTCCCTTCACGCTCACCAATGGCTGTGGATCCACCCTCGCCGCCGGTGAGTCGTGCACGGTCACCCTCGACTTCAACCCATCGGCCCTCGGCACTTTCAACGGCTCGCTCACGGTGATCAGCGATGCGCCAGGTGGCTCGCGCTCGATCGCGCTCAGCGCCAACGTCGTCGCCGACGCGCGCCCCGTCGTGCGCGTGAGCGCGGCAACGATGGGCTTCGGGCAGAGGATCATCGGCAGCGATTCGCCGCCGCAGCGCCTCACCATCACCAATGATGGCGCGGCGCCGGCCTCGCTCACGGGCGTGACCTTCACGCAACCCGAGGCGAGCGGCAGGGCCGAGTACTCCCTCGGCGGCACGAGCTGTGGTGCGACACTCGCGCCGCAGGCGAGCTGCACCGCCGACGTGGTATTCAAGGCTCTCGGCTTCGGCTCGCGCCAGGGCGAGCTGCAGGTGCCAAGCAATTCCTCCGACAGTCCCGCCCGGGTGCAGCTGGGCGGCACGGGCTGCAGGCCGCTCACGCCGGATATCATCCGCACCGGCCGGGATCCCTGCGCGCCGTAACGCGACTGCGCGGCACATAGCATCGTGCCGCGCGTCGCTTTCGCCTGGGAGCTGGGCGGCGAGTTCGGGCACGCGATGTCGTGCGCGGGCCTCGCGCGGAGCCTGCACGGACGCGGCCACCGGATCGCGTTCATGTTCCGCGAGCTTCGCCAGCTCGCGTTCATTCCCGAGACTTCCGCCTACGACCTGTTCAGCGCGCCGGTATTTCCGCGCGAAGGCGCGGGCGTTCGCCTGCCGTCGAGCCTCGCTGAAATCCTGCTCGGATGCGGTTACGCGGACCGCGCGTGGCTCGCGAAGGCACTCGCCGAATGGATGCGCCTGCTGCGCGAATGGAAGCCCGATCTTCTCGTGTGCGACTACGCCCCCACGGCATTGCTTGCCGCGCGCGCCCTGGGCATCACTCGCGTCTCGCTCGGCATCCCGTTCGCGGTTCCGCCCCCGGCCTCGCCACTGCCGGCATTCCGCTATGACGATCCGCCCACCCACGAGCGGCTTCTCGCAGCCGATGCGCAGGCGCTCGCGAGCGTGAATGCCGCGCTCGAATCGGTGGGCGCTCCCCGCCTTGTCGCGCTCTGCGAGCAGTTCCAGACCGACGAAGACTTCCTCTGCAGCTTTCCCGAGCTGGATGCCTACGGCAACCGGCCGACCGCGCGTTATTGGGGACCGCGCTTCCGGGATGACGCGGGCGTCTCGGCGCACTGGCCCGCCGGGCGCGGGGCGCGAGTACTCGTGTACGTGAAGAAGGATCTCGCCCAGCTCGACGCGCTGATCTCGTTGCTTTCCTCCGGCCCGCTGCGCATCGCGGCATTCATCCCGGACCTCGACCCGGCGCGGCGCGCGCGGCTGTCGGGCCCGTTTCGCCTGGTCTGCGACAAGCCGATACGCTTCGGGCCGCTGCTCGGCGATTGCGACCTCTTCGTGAGCCAGGCCGGCACCGCCGCCACGGGCACGCTGATGTCGGGGGTGCCGCAGCTCATGCTGCCCGTGCATTACGAGCAATACCTCACCGCGCGGCGAATCGAGCTCCTGGGCGCCGGCATCACGGTCCTGCCGCAGGCGAGCGGGCAGGAGCTCGGGAAGGCCCTGCAACGCATCGTCACGGAACCGCGCTTCAGGACGGCGGCGCGCGCCTACGCGAAGCGCTACCCGGCGTACACGCCGGCCGAGCAGCAGCGGCGCATCGTGATGCGCCTGGAAGATATACTCGCGGCTCCCGTGAACGCAATGAGCCGTGCATGAACATCATCGAGCGAGTGAAGGCACTCGCCGTCGACCCGAAGGTCGAATGGCGCGCCATCGATGCCGAGCAGATCACGATGCAGGACCTCTTCACGAAGTACGTGATGATCCTCGCCGCCATCCCGCCGGTGGCCAACTTCATCGGCCTGTGCATCGTGGGCAGCGGCCCGTTCGGCGCCACGGTGCGCATGCCGCTCGCCGCGGGCGTGGCCTACGCCGCGCTGATGTATCTCCTGTCGCTCGGATGGGTGTATGTGCTGGCCATGGTGATCCAGATGTTCTCGCCCAAATTCGAGGGACACGGCGAGTTCATCGATGCGCTGAAGGTCGCGGCCTTCACGCCCACGCCCGCGTGGATCGCGGGTGTGTTCGGCATCATCCCGGCGCTGTCGATCATCGGCAACCTGGTGAGCCTGTACAGCCTCTACCTGCTCTACCTCGGCCTCCCCACGCTCACCGAACCGCCGCAGGAAAAGGAAGTGCCTTTCTTCTGCGTGGTGGTGCTCACCATGATCGTGCTCACCGTCGCGTTCTACGTGATCGCGGCACTGATGATTCCGGCGCCGCTGCGCGGGTTCTAGTCGGCGAGCGGCGTCGGCACGACCTGCGGCGGCGCGATACGCGGCGGCCTCGGCTTGCGGCGCCGGCCGTAGGGCGACAGGCCCACCGCGCGTGGGGCGACCTCCATGTACGAAGCGAGCTGCTCGAGCCCGAGCCGGTACACCTCGCGCTTGAACTCGATCACCGCCTCGAGCGGCACCCAGTAGTCATGCCAGCGCCAGGCGTCGAATTCCGGATGGCCGCTTGCGCGCAGCGAGATGTCGCAGTCGCGGCCGCACAGGCGCAGCAGGAACCAGATCTGCTTCTGTCCCCGGTAGGTGCCGCGCCATTCACGCTTCACCCAATGCGTGGGCACGTTGTAATGAAGCCAGTCGCGCGTGCGTCCGAGGATCTTCACGTGCTGCGGCAGCAGGCCGGTCTCCTCCTGGAGCTCCCGGTACATCGCCTGCTCCGGGGTTTCTCCCGGCTTGATGCCGCCCTGGGGAAACTGCCACGCGTGTTCCTTAACGCGCTTGCCCCAGAAAACCTGGTTCCTCGAGTTGACGAGCACGATGGCGACGTTCGGGCGGTATCCGTCCCGATCGATCATGGCGTCCACCATCCAATCCGTTCAGTTGATCCCATTTTTCCACAGTTCGCCGCCGCCCGCCACCCGCCCCGGCGTGTACAATGGCCGCTCGCAACCCGATGATTTGTCGATAGAAAGTGCGCCGACCCGGAAGGGCATGCGCCGGAGAGCCTATGCGCGCCAGTCAGTACTACCTCGCAACGCTCAAGGAGGCCCCCCAGGAGGCCGAGCTTGCCAGCCACAAGCTCATGATCCGCGCCGGTCTCATCCGCAAGCTCGCGAGCGGGCTTTACTCGTGGATGCCGTATGGCCTGCGCGTGGTGCGCAAGGTCGAGCAGGTGGTGCGCGAGGAGATGAATCGTGCCGGCGCCCACGAGATGCTCGCCCCGCCCGTGCAGCCGCGCGAGCTCTGGGAAGAGACCGGCCGCTGGGAGCTCTACGGGCCGATGATGCTGCACATCAAGGATCGCGCCGAGCGCGAGTTCTGCTATGCGCCCACCGCGGAGGAAGTGCTCTGCGACATCGTGCGCAAGGAGATCCGCAGCTACCGCCAGCTCCCGGTGAACTTCTACCAGATCCAGACCAAGTTCCGCGACGAGATCCGTCCGCGCTTCGGCGTGATGCGCGCGCGCGAATTCACGATGAAGGACGCATACTCGTTCGACGCGGACTTCGAGGGCCTGAAGAAGAGCTACGACGCGATGTACCAGGCGTACGCGCGCATCTTCACGCGCCTGGGCCTCGAGTTCCGCGCGGTGGGAGCCGATCCCGGCGAGATTGGCGGCACCGGTTCGCATGAATTCCAGGTGATCGCTTCGTCGGGCGAGGACGCGATCGCGTATTCGCGCGAGTCGGATTACGCCGCGAACGTGGAGCTCGCCGAAGCGCTCGCGCCGAACGCGCCGCGTGGCCCCGCTACGCAGCCGATGCAGAAGACGGCCACGCCCGGCAGGCACACATGCGAGGAAGTCTCCGAATTCCTGAAGATCCCGATCGAAAAGACGGTGAAGTCGATCGTGGTGATGCACGAAGACGAGATGGTGATGCTGCTGGTGCGCGGCGACCACATGCTGAACGAGATCAAGGCATCGAAGGTGAAGGGCGTGAAGCCCTTCCGCTTCGCGACCGACGGCGAGATCCGCACGCGGCTGAAGGCGCCGCCGGGATCGCTCGGTCCCATGGGACACGCGGGGCTTCGCGTGATCGCCGATCGCACGGTCGCCGCGATGAGCGATTTCTGCACCGGAGCGAACGAGGAAGGATTCCACTCCACGGGCGTGAACTGGGGCCGCGACCTGCCCGAGCCCGAGGTGGCGGACATCCGCAATGTCGTGTCCGGGGACCCGTCGCCCGACGGCAAGGGCAAGCTCGACATCGCCCGCGGCATCGAAGTGGGCCACGTGTTCCAGCTTCGCACCGCCTACACCACGAAGATGGGCGTGAACTACATCGACGAGAAGGGCGAGTCGAAGCCCATGGAGATGGGCTGCTACGGCATCGGCATCACGCGCATCGTGGCCGCCGCCATCGAGCAGAACCACGACGACAAGGGGATCATCTGGCCCGACCCGATGGCGCC
>Ga0070693_100001025_pt1 | contig 12467 bp, 10 predicted proteins | sample KBSK1103metaG_FD_65472 | JGI IMG/M metagenome (GOLD analysis project Ga0070693, IMG submission 65472) | Corn, switchgrass and miscanthus rhizosphere microbial communities from Kellogg Biological Station, Michigan, USA - KBS K1-10-3 metaG | ecosystem: Host-associated > Plants > Roots >...
GATTTAGATGTGAGGCCTCTTCTGCAGTATATACATCGCCACCATATTTTGTAGGAGCTTCATTAAAATACAAAAAGACTAGAGTAGAATTAGTTTTATTTTTTGTAGTCGCTATTCCAACGAGTCCGTCAGGAACAGATACATTAACATCAATCAAAGGTTCTCCTAACATAGTGCCATTTAAAATTCTCATAACCTTGCCACTATCAGCTTCTAACATCAACAAATCATCAGGGCCTAAAAATGCCATATTGGGTCCTGCAACCGCCTCGCCGGTAATATTATCGAGTCCCACAAATATTCGATCTATCGTCAATTTGGGACTATCTTTGTTGAGTTTATTTGAAGTTAGTTGGGGTACTTTTCCTTCTAGTTTTACATCATTTAAAGTATAAGTACCATTTTTCTCAAGAGTTGGCCTGACCCACATTTGGATTTTCATGAATTTTGTTGCCATTTGTGGTAAAACAAAGTATGTGAATTCATCTTGGAATGAGCCATCTCTACCTCCAAAAACAAAATTCCAGCCTATCTCCTTTTTATTTGAATCATAATATATTACCTTGGAGTGAAGCTGGTTTACATCTTTGGCAGAAACCTGCATTCCTAGATTGTAATCTACATCAAAATCTACCGGAATAAAATCCGTTGAAATGACACTCCACGGAGAATTAGTGGATTCTTGGATGGTTCTTGCAGGTCTGATATCTACTTTCAAGGGGGCAGTAGCAGATGACGAATTATTTATCATCCCTGAAATGGAAAGAGTGTCATTGGCATCATTAATCCAACTTTCTTGCCCAAAATTCGCTGAGAAACCGGAGGCGTTTTTCATGAGATTATTATCAGGACTCTCTGCCACCGCATATGGACAACACGTTCCGCCTTCAAGAATATACAGAGTGCCACCTACAAAAAGTACAAAAGATACTAACGCAGTCACTTTAACAGTAATCATCATTACGCCTTCTATTTTATTCACACAAATTTAAAATATTTGATCCATCAGAAAAAATGCAGTTCGTAGCGTAGAAACTAAATGAATCAAAAATAATTGTAGATCGTAGGCTGTACATAACTATCCTTTTCTTAGTAGGTACACAATATTTAATCGTGGTCTAACCCAGTATGAACATCTATTAACAAATTCTTATATCCACACATATTTCTTCTCTATCTGTGAGCAAAGCCGCCAAGATAAAATGGAGCCCCCGTGTTGACAGTAAACCTGCTTCATCCAGTCCGCGTATTAGGTATACCCAAAGTTTCAGTGAACCATATTTGAGCGGCGCTAAAAAAATATTGGATATAGGATGCGGTATAGGCAGCTTTACCTATTTAATTGATAGAGATGATTGTTTTGGAATCGATCTTGACATAAATGCCTTAAGAATTGCAAAGAAATACTGTCCGAAATCAAGCTTCGTTATCGCTTCAGCGTTAAATCTGCCTTTTAGAAATGGCGTCTTTGACCTAGTACTAATGTGGGAGGTTATTGAATATCTGGAAAAAGGCCAGGAAAAAAATGCATTTGAAGATGTCCATCGCACATTAATCAAAGGAGCTAACTTGCTCATCTCAGCACCTAATGATAATTTATTTTACAACATCCTGGACCCGGATTGCTTTTTGTTGCGTAGACAAAGGCATTTTAACATACAAACGCTCACAAAAACGATTAGTGACATCGGATTCTCTATTAAGGAACATTTCATTCGTGGTGGATGGAAAACCATCATTGCCATGAACGTTTTCTATCTTAACAAATATCTTCTTCATAAAAGAGGTGGAAAAATTCAAAAGTTCCTAGATAAAAAATCGGAAAAGGAATTATCTTTTAACAAGAAAGGCATTGCGAATATATTTATCGCCGCACAGAAGAATATCTAATTAGAATACTTTTTTGGTAAAAAGTTAGAAATATTCTTAGGTCTTTAGACTTTATCGGATTGCTTGACTATCATTGCCTTACCCCATATTTGCTCTAATAGTCCAATGGTAGGAATAACTTCTTTCATTGGAACTAAAGGTTGATTGTCCGAACTAACACTATTGATAAAATTTTCTATAATTATTCTATGAGGCATTTCTGATTTCTTGTAGTATCTTTTTCTAAAGGAGCTATAGCCAAAATTCCACAGGCGTCTAATCTCCGCTTTACACTCAGACAAGGGAGAGAAATCTCCACGCTGCAAAACAAAGCCATCAGGAAAGAATTTTAGAATTGCATCAGCCACAGAACCGCTCACGTATTGATGCATAAAACTTGATGAACTAAGCCACTTGAGATCAAAAACTCCTATTCCAGTTTCGTACTGCACTGTGGCCAGAATTGAAGTTATAAAGTCTACGGATTTATCATAATTAATATTAATATCTATCACCTTTTTCCAAGGCCCCATCAAGTAGCATTGCAGGTCTACTGCATGAACTCCAAATTCAAATAATACTCCTCCACTTGTCTGTTCATCCCAGAACCATGGGGGCATTGCAAATATTGTACTTCCATGTTGGATTGAAATGATTCTATCTATGGTACCAATTCCTCCTCGTTCTCTAATCTTTTGCAGTTGTATTACAGGTTCACTGTATCTATAGGCCTGACAAACTCCTAATTTCAGATTCCGTTTATCGCATTCTTGCGCCAATTCTTCAGCTTCCTTAGTTTTGAGTGTTGCGGGTTTCTCAACAAGCACATTTACGTCGGACTCTAATACTTTTTTTGTAATTTCATAATGCGTAAAGCCTGGCGTAGTAATATCAACAATATCCAAGTCAGTTGATTTTAACATCTCATCTACTTCTTTGAATTTATTTTTTATTTTAAATTTCTCGGCCACCCTTGAAAGTCTCTTTTCATTGTTGTCACAGATAGCAGTAACCTCTACATCTGGTAGAGAAAATAAAATTGGTAAATGGTTTTTTTCAGCTATTGTACCGGTACCAACTAGAGCTATTTTCATCGTTCTAATCCTGAAGAACCCTTTCTTATGAGATGATACAAAAATTTGGAGAACTTGAGTTTGTATTCATTTATATCAAATTCAAAATCTGAAATAATTTTATATTTCATATGTCCCAACCCTTTTTCGGCTGCATTTTTAATATATGGTATTGATTTTGGATTGAACCCAAAGAAAGCGGCGCATAATGAATCTGCTGCCACAATGTCTTTGCTAGCAATTAATAAACCCAATTTTCTTGGCGTTCCGTACGTAGGTCCATAATTTCCTTCCATCGCCAAATTTGCATCTACTATTGAGAGTTGAGGTCTCATAGCCAGGTTGCAGTCTACTATTAATTTATCTAACATATGGTGGTAAATTATTTTTCGTTTAGGGCGGAACAAACCCATCTGGTTTTTTAATCCGCATGTTAATTTTGTAATTGAATGCGATTTTAATTTGGGAAATGTGATAAAAAAAGTCTTACTTAATCTCTCGGGAATCTCAACGCTATTAAAATGCAGTCCTTCTATAGGAACAGATATCCACTGTTCCCTTGCAGCATTTACGCACGTGCAGTCATATTTGTCCGCAATGGCTTTAATCCCTAGATAAGAGAATATGTTGTCAGCATTTACACTTGTATTGTTATTTTCTATTAGGGAGATTGATGCGTCAGGATAGCGAGTTCTGAGAACACGTAATAGTGCATCTAATATATAAGGATCACATGTGGAGGCTGTTTCCCATTTTCGGTAATCATTTAAATTTGCTTTAATACAAATATTAGTAAGGTCTTGAGGCAGATGAAGATTCTCTAATAACCAGGAGATCTTTTCGCTGGGGTCATCTCCAATTTTAGAAACTAGTACCTCTTGAGCCAAATTTCACTTAAAGCGGGCCTAACATACATTTATGCTTAACTCCCATACCCTGTATGATTTTGCAGCCAGATTTGGCATGTACGCATGAATCATTATTTTTGAACAAATAGTAACAGGCTTTCTTTTAAGCATGTATTCAAAATATAGTCCATGCCACATCTGAAATCATTTGCGGGCCTGCGAATGAGTGCAAAATATGTTAGCAACTGGTATTTGTTATTGCCGATTTACTCAAATATTCTTTCTCACGCAACCATAAAGTTTAGAGACGGTCATAAAACAGAAGTTTACAATAACAATTTCTTGGAATTCTATGAGGATATATATACACGGTATTTGAAAGACCACGGATTCAAGTATGACATACAAGGAAAAAATGTAATCGTAAGAACACCAGAAGGTTTACTGTTAAAGTTACCAAAACCTCCATATTCGTTTGTGCTCGACGAAATATTTATTATGACGGTTTATGGAAAACCAGACTTGACAGATCGCGTAGTAATAGATATTGGTAGTTCTATAGGCGACACGGCACTTTTCTTTGCAAATCTCGGGGCAAACGAAATACATTGTTATGAGATTGACAAATCTCTGAGTTACCTTTCAGAGGAAAATGTAAAACTAAATAATTTGCAAAATAAAATTCAAATATACAATGAGGCAGCATCTATTGACTCCTTAAGGAAATTAATTTCGCAGGAAAAATTAAAAAATGTATTTATGAAAATAGATTGTGAAGGTTGTGAAGTTGATATACTTGATTCATTAGATACTGATATTATAAAACACATTAATGATATTGTTCTAGAGTACCATTACCATGTAGAACCTCTCATAAATAGATTAAAATCTTTGGGATTCAACGTAAGACGCAAAAAGGAAATATTATTCGCCAGTAAAGCATCGAATATAGTTTAGCCCTTTGCTTATGAGATCTAAAGACTTTAATCCTCATACGACAATTAATTTGCATGGTCCCGATTTGGATTCTAAGATGTAAAGATTTATGTATCTTGACTAGTCTTTGATGGCTATTGATTCATAGTAAGAAATCCATTTTTATCCTAATTATCAGCGCCACTATTTTATCTTCAATACTGGTAGTTCCAGCGATCTCCTCTACATCTGCCCAAAGTGAAAGCGAAACAAAGTATAAAGCAAAATTAATAGGAGACAGTGTGGTTCCGGCAGTCCAAACGACAGCAGCCGGCAGGGCGGTTATTTTCGTTTCTGATGATACTTTAAGGTGGAAACTAAATGTGACAGGAATAACAGATCCAACAATGGCCCACATACACATGGGAAAGAAAGGTGTAAACGGATCGATAGTTGCAGATCTACTAGTATCTGGCAAGGTCGAGAGCGAACCTGATAGAACTATACTGAGTGGAAAAATTTCTTCCGCTGATCTCCAAGGTCCATTGCAAGGAAAAACACTTGAAGATTTACAATCTGCATTTAACACTGAAAACATGTACATTGATCTTCACACAAAAAGTCATCCTGATGGGGAGCTAAGAGGAACAATTAGAATACAAGGAGGTAATGCGACATCAAGCTCCTCAGAATCTTCTGACGCCTCAGACTCATCGAATTCAGTCGGATCAGCTCCTAGCACGATATTTACAGGTTGAATCAGACCTTACGAACCATTTTACTTATTTTTCAATCTCTTGCCTGTGCGCCACAATTATTAAACACCATCTTCCAGATCTCAAAATGATAGTTACTATCATACAGAACATGGCTTGTGGAATGTCATATCAGAAACGTTTCATTTTCTACGGGCTCGCAAATTCAAAATGACATGGTAGAATTTGGGTCTAATTCAAATCTAGATTCTCTGAATCGCTTATAACCACATATATTCTCATTAATTATTACTGTATTGAATGCACACCATGAGTTAATTGATAATCCTCATTTTATATCACTAATGTATTCAAGTTCTTACAAAAAACCAGAGGCTTGGTATAAGTAAGTCACTAGGTTAAGCAATTTAACGATATTCCCAGTAGTAATAATTGAACAGTACCGGCGGAATTAATAGTGGCAACTCTGGATATGATCTACAGTGTCTTATTCGTGCCCAACTTTGGAGAATTTTCCGTGAAAATTTATAAAGTTTGTTCAATAGGTGTTTCAAGTGGACGATAAGCCCTTGGTGTCTGTCATTATTCCGACAAAAAACTCTGCAAGAACTCTGACTCAGTGTTTAGAGAGCGTCAAAAATCAAGATTATCCTAATATTGAAATTATTGTTGTTGATAATCACTCAACGGACACCACTTTAGAAATAGCCAAGGGCTATACTGGCAATGTCTACATTGCAAGTCCAGAAAGAAGTTCTCAAGTGAATTACGGAGTAAATAAAGCCTCCGGCAAATACATTTACAGAGTTGATTCAGACTTTGTGCTCGAACCACAAATAATAACTGAGGCAGTAAGCGAAGCTGAATTTTTTAATCACGCGGCAATCCTTATTCACAATACTTCAGATCATACCGTCAGTTTTTGGGCCAAAGTGAGAAAATTTGAACGAGATATGTATGATTCTGATGACCTGAATGTAGCAGTGCGATTCGTTAGAAAAGATTCGTTCCTTGATGTCGGAGGCTTTGACCCCAACCTCGTATATGGAGAGGATTATGATTTCCATAATAGAGTAGCTAAAAAATATACTATCGGTAGAATTAGACCCAAAGAAATCCATCTTGGAGAATATAAATCTCTGAGGGAAATAGCGCGAGTAAACTATTACTATGGAAAAACTGCGCCTCTGTTTCTAAAAAAGAATAGCTCTAGGGGTCTAAGACAAGTAAGCCCGATAAGAAAAGTTTATTTAAAACATTACAAGAACTTTTTCAGACATCCATATTTGTCGGTAGGATTTCTAGTTTATCAGGTAGTACGATATTCCGCAGGGGGATTGGGAGTTTTGGTAAGTGCACTACGATACTGATTGTTTTCTCTCTTCAATTTAGTTTTCCAAGTTTAATATTGTTAACAGTAACAATAAAAACTCATTAATTTTTACATCTTATATTAATGACCACATTACTAAACTAATTTTTCTCATAAAGGATGATTTTACTGCCTGGTTTCAAGTCTTCTACTGTTGTTATTTTAGTATTTTTGTCAAACGACGATGAATCATTAGGTTCCAGTGAGTGGGTAGAGCGCATAGAAAAATTTTTCACATGCGCTTTGGATTCAATCGTAATTTTCGATCCAGTTTGTGCAATTTGAATATTTTGAATCTGTTTTGAGCGCTCGTATAGTTCTGCAAATGTTGTGAACCATCCAAACTCTAAGCTCTTAATCACTTTTACAAGTTGTGACCAACACCTGAATAATTCAGTCCTACTAATTGAAGTATTCCAATCATAATAAAAATAATGATAATGATTAATTATGCAAATAGGAGAACGACTTTCACTACAAGTGTGTATTAATTTATTGGTAAAGTCAAAGAGCGATTCGGGTGAAGAAATCCCAGACGAATGTATCGGAACAGTCCAGGAAACAAAATTATTCTTTATCGTTATAATTACCGGTTTAAGAGACTGTATAACAGTCTTTTCATTTTTGTATGTGTCTTTATATTTGTCTGTAACATATTTGGTTGCCACATGTTTGATATACTTGGGAATAATTGGATTTGCAAGAAAAGTATCAAAAGAAGTTCTTCTACATATTGGTATTAATCCTGATTCCACTAATTTTTCAAAGTTGTATCTAGTAATCTGCTCTCCTGGAGGAACAAAAAACTTGGGAACAGTTTCAAATGCCTCGACAAGTATGTTTCTTCCCCGGTTGATATATTTAGCTGTATCTAATTTTTTCCCAAACTCCCAGTGACCATCCTTGTCAACATAATGAGATAGTCCATGCTGAAGGACTTCGGCCCTTCCATTTTGAAGTTTATCCTTAATGTATTCCACTAGTACGATGTTATCTGTAATGGGGAAAGGCTCGCTTCTTGTCCTCATATCTGGAGGTACGGAAATATTATTTGTCCCCCTTTGCAACGGTATTACTCCAAACGATATTTTGAGGCCGTTTTCCCAGGCCCTAGAATAAATAGATTCAAGCATGCTAGGTTTTGTAAAAAAATTAGTATCGTCATCCCTGACTAGTATGGGCATTTTTCCATAGGGACCTAGCAAGCGTTGAAAAGTCATATAACATATCTCAATGGTGTTCGTTATTAATCTCGTGATTAGGTTTGAATTAAAAGTGACCTTCCATGCAAAGTGGAATATGCGATTGACTGTGTGTAGTCACTTTGTTAGCATGTCAGAGAAAAATACTTAATAGGACAGCAATTACGTTAATTTGGTTTTAACGTGTCGACGGGTAATAACTTGGCTTCATTGTCTATGCGTGCGTTCCTTATTACATTGACTCTTTTACTTGTTCTCCAAGCGGTTATTTATGGGCCTAAGGCTAGGGCAGATCCGGTAGTCAATGATCCTAGTCTAAAAGTGGAATTGATTACAAAAGATATAAAGTTTCCAACCAGCATGGCATTTCTTGGTCCTGATGACATTTTGATTTTGGAAAAAAATCAGGGTACTGTAAAAAGGATTGTGAACGGTAATATCTTGCCCGAACCCCTGTTGGATGTTAACGTGGCAAATAAAGCAGAAAGGGGCATGCTTGGCATTGCTATTTCTCGACATGAAACAAAAGATGGCGAAAAACCAATCACATACGTGTTTCTTTACTACACTGAAACTAAAACAAAAGACGGAGAAGATCTGGAAAAGTCTGGTTCTGTGTTGGGAAACAGACTTTACAGATACGAATTAGTCGATGATAAATTAGTAAACCCAAAATTATTACTTGACCTCCCGGCACAACCAGGAGCTATGCATTCTGGCGGTGTAGTCTTAATTGGACCAGACAATAACGTTTATCTTGTGATAGGGACTGTTGACCATTCCACTGAAGCTGAAAATGAGGCCGGTGTTACGGCCGATGGTACAGGTGGAATATTGAGGGTAACCCAAGATGGAAAACCCGTGGGAAAAGGGATATTGGGTGATACCAATCCTCTAAATCTGTACTATGCCTATGGGATACGCAACGGTTATGGCCTTGATTTTGATCCAGTAACGGGCAACTTATGGGATACTGAAAATGGCGTAGACTGTTGTGACGAGATAAATCTGGTCAAACCCGGATTTAACGGCGGTTGGGATAAAGTACAGGGAATCTGGCAATTAAATGCATCACAGATGAGGATGGGTGTCTTTCAAAACCGTGGTAATGATGGTAGCAATAATTCTACTTTGGTTACCTTTAATGGAAAAGGAAAGTACAGTTCCCCCGAATTTACATGGAATAATGCAGTGGGTCCGTCAGCAGTGAAATTCCTGAATTCCGATAAATTAGGTAAACAGTATGAAAATGATTTATTTGTTGGAAATGTAAATGATCAGAACATATACCATTTTGATTTGACTAATGGCAGATCAGAACTGTCACTTAATGGAACACTGGCTGATAAAATTTCTGACATTACCGACAAACGAGAGGGAACCATTTTTGCCGAAGGACTTCGTAGAATTACAGACATCGAAATTGGACCTGATGGTAACATGTATATTCTGTCGCATACGTGGAACGCTGAAGACCAATACGCGAGAATGGGCACGATTTACAAAATTAGCAAAAATACAGGGTAATTTCTGAATTGGCTAAACTTGTTTAGGGAATTTGTCCCAGTGGAAATCTTGTTAACTATATAGAACTTTATCTTTACTTAGACTAGAAATAATATCTTCAATCTTACTAATTCAGTTAGAATATCTAATTGACTAATAGTATTTGCTAATACGTTTATATCAGAAAGTTTATTCATATTTATAATTGCAGCCGGTCGAAAAGCGGAGTATTTCTATAATTATTCCTATTCTTAATGAAAAAGAGCGAGTTCGCCCTTGCATAGAAAAACTTTTGTCATATTGTACTGCCACACAGTGGGATTTTGAACTGGTATTTGTTGATGATGGAAGTGATGACGGGACAAAAGAAATTGTGTCAAGTTATATTGCAACTAATCCACACGTAAAATTACTGAACCTCCCAAAGGGTCTGGGCAAAGGTGGTTCTATAGCCCGCACTATGTTAACTCAAAATTTCAAAGAATGTGTGGCGTTTATGGACGTAGATTTATCAGCTGACCCGTCTGAACTGGAGAAATTATTACCTTTTATCGAAGATTATGACGTTGTTGTCGGATCGAGAATATTGCGGAACGGACTAGAATCAGTTAGGCGACCATTTTATAGATCGTTTCTCTCAGTGTCGTATTCAAAATTATTTAGACTATTATTTCGAATCCAAATTTATGATCCACAGTGTGGCTTTAAGATTTTCAGAAATAGTATAATACCCAATCTATTTTCCGACATTAAAACAGTTGGGTTTGCATTTGATACAGAGTTGATAGTTACTGCCTTTGCACAAGGATTGCGAATTAAAGAGGTTCCAATAAATTGGATTCATGGTGAATTTTCAAAAATCAATATACTTCATGAGGTTCAAGCAATGGGCACGGACCTTTTTTCAATCTGGTATCGATTTCACGTTTCAGGACTGCAAAATAAATTGAGCTATCCTCAGAAAAGATATAGTTTCTACGGTAGAGTCCTTTTCTCGATACTGTCGCGAATTAAGGATAAAAAACGCTTTGGAGATTATACAAAAAAGGAAGTTAATATTGATAGGCTTGATAAGACTAAGCCAGCTTTTTCTTTTTTCAGTTGACCATCCTTCTTAAGAGAATCTAAACCACATGCATTGGCCATTTCCGATATTAGAATTTCACAAAAGTACCATTAATTTTTAAACTTGAGTTATCTGAGATACTGATCAGACCTGTTTTATCATCTATTTTTATATGAGCCATGAATTGATATATTGCGATGGAGCCTTCCAGCGGTATCCGCTTGCCTAATAACCAAACTCCTAAAAGTAGTGTTGTCTGAGGAAATGGCAAGAATTCTAGTTACAGGCGGAGCGGGATTTATTGGTAGTTCGCTGATTGGGGCACTTTTTCGTTCAGATGAGAACCATAAAATCATTGCATACGATAACTTGTCTACGGGCCGACTAGAAAATATTTCTGATTGGCAATCGCAATCAAATTTTGATTTCATAAAGGCAGATATGTTAGAAACTGGTGGACTTGAGAACGCAATAAATGAATCCGATGTAGTCTTTCATCTGGCTGCCAGCTCTGATGTAGAAATTGGTGAAATAAATACAAACATAGATTTTGAACAAAATGTGGTCTCAACGTACAGACTTCTTGAGGCCATGAAAAAAAGTAAAGAGTGCAAGAGAATCATATTTGCCTCAACTTCCACAATCTATGGTGAAGTTATGAAGGACCGTCTTTCGGAAAATCATTCACCTCTTAGACCAATATCTCTCTACGGCTCTTCTAAACTGGCCTGTGAGTCACTAATATCTGGTTATTGTCATATGTTCAATATGACTGGTACCATAGCAAGATTAGCCAACATTATTGGTCCTAAAAGTCGCCAGGGCGTTGTTTATGATTTAGTCTCAAAACTCATCTCTAATCCTCAACATCTAGAAATACTTGGTAATGGCAAGCAGAACAAATCATACTTACATGTTACTGACTGTGTAAACGCATTTGTCTATTTATTTAAAACTCCTGAAGAAGAAAACCCTGCAGTCTATAATGTGGGCTCAGATGATAAGATAACGGTCTCTGATATATCTGAAATCTTGATTCAAGAGTTAGACTTGAGCAGTGTTGAACGTACTTATATCGATAAGCATAATGGCGCAGGCTGGACTGGCGATGTAAGAGAATTCCTGCTAGACTCAACAAAGCTAAAGAAACTGGGCTGGATACCAAAATACAATAGTAGGGAAGCAATAATTCTAACTGTCCGTGATTTTTTAAAATCTCATGAACTTAATTAGAATAATTTGAGATACAAACAATCAGGTGCCTTAGTTTAAAAAAAAACATCAGATTTGAAATACTTCGTCGCCCATATCATGGAGAATTTTTCTTTTTTGATAATGAAAGTAATTTCTTTCGATGTGATCGGTCAAGAATTCCCTTTATCATCCCTTACACTTAGATACTTGTACCAGATTGCTTATTTTTATCCCAAAATTATACGAGAACTGTGAAATTGGTCTAGTTGAAGTTGTTAATATCTTTGATAGTAATGACTTTTCTCGCATGTTTGTGGGGAACAATAATAGGGTCATCAGAGGTTTATGCCGATCCTATATTTCGTATTGCCGTGACTGGTGATATATCTTGTTCAAGTAACGGCCAAAACACAGTTAATCAAATTATAAACCAAAATCCTTCTTTGGTTCTATGGCTTGGCGATTTATCATATGTTGATTCTGACGTAAATTGCTTTATATCTGAGACTTCTCAACTGGCCTCAAAAGATGAAGCAATTGTTGGCAATCATGACGATAGTGAGGACGGAACAAGTTCCGCTAGAACCCAACTGATAAATTATTTTGGCATACCTTCTACGGGTTATTATAGCAAGACATTTGATGTCATAGGAACCCAAAGAACAGACGATGTATTACTAATAGGTATGGACACCCAATCATCCAT